>Ga0070741_10017070_pt1 | contig 11984 bp, 12 predicted proteins | sample Coa_R1_4_FD_66440 | JGI IMG/M metagenome (GOLD analysis project Ga0070741, IMG submission 66440) | Surface soil microbial communities from Centralia Pennsylvania, which are recovering from an underground coalmine fire - Coalmine... | ecosystem: Environmental > Terrestrial > Soil > Unclassified ...
TTCAAGGAGAGCTCGAGAAGGTCGGAGAGGAGGTGACGGCGGAGCTGGTGGCGGCCGGCTGATCGTTCAAGCCGAGCGATGGAGCGGTGGTCTCATACACCACGTTGACGGGCGCGGCCCGGCCGGGACGCCCGAGGGTGGCCTACGTGGGCGTCGCGGGGGACGAGCCCGAGTCGGCCCGCCGGTACCTGCTGCTGTCGCGAATTCTCGCCTCGTCGATCGCCGGGCGGGTTCCGGGTCCCGCCGAGGTTGCGGGCGACGCCGGGATGGAGTGGGGCCGGGCCGTCGCTCGAGAGCGCGGCCTTCCCCGCGGCCCAGAGGCCGACCTCCGGCAGCTGGCCGCGATGCTTGAGGACCTCGGGTTCGCGCCGGAGGTCGAGGCCGGTGGCGAGACGACCACGATCTGGCTGGGCAGGTGTCCCTTCCGGGAGGCCGCCGAGTCCAACCCCGAGGTCGTGTGCGCCGTGCACCTCGGCCTGATGAGGGGCGCGCTGTCGGAGTGGGGATCGGGGCTGAGGGCCGAGCGTCTCGAACCGTTCGTCGAGCCCGGTCGCTGCCGAGCGGTCCTGTCGGAGGGCACCGGGCCTTGACCGGCGCGCACCCGCCGTTCGCCTTCGCGCGCCGGACAGCGGTCGCGCTGTCCGCGATCGCGGGGCTGGCGGCGCTTTGGGGAGCGCTCGCCCGCCTGGGCTGGGCCGCGGATGCGTGGAGCGCCCGCGAGGCGCTCTGGCACGGAGCGCTGGCCGTCCTCGGCTTCCTGGGCACGATGATCGCCGCGGAGCGGGCGACCGCGCTCGGTCGGCCGTGGGCGTTCGGGGCTCCGATCGCCACCGGCTTGGGAGCTATCGCCCTGCTGGCGTCGCCGTCGCCGAGATCCGCGCAACTCCTGTTCCTTTCGGGGGCGCTGGTGCTCGTGGCGATCTTCGCCGTCGTCTACCGGCTGCAACCGGCTCTGCACAACGCTGTGCTCGGCATCGGGTCGCTGCTGTGGGTTGTCTCGATCGCGCTCTGGTTCGGCGGCTTCCCCCTGTACCGAGTGGCCCCCTGGTGGGCGGGCATGCTCGTCGCGACCATCGTGGGCGAGCGGCTCGAGCTCTCCCGACTCGTCGGCCTGTCGCCGAGGGCGCGTGGATCGTTCGTCGCCGGGATCGCGGTTCACGTGGGCGGGCTCGTGCTCTCGGTGGCGTGGTTCGGGTGGGGAGTGCGCGTCGCGGGGCTCGGCCTCGTCGCGCTCGCGGCGTGGCTGGTCCGCCACGACGCGGCACGCCGGACGATCCACGGACCGCCGCTGCCGCGTTTCATGGCCGCGTGTCTCCTGTCCGGATACCTCTGGCTCGCTGCGGGCGGCGCGGCGTGGGCCTGGTTCGGGGGCGTGATCGCCGGCCCGGGCCACGACGCCATGCTCCACGCGGTGTTCGTGGGGTTCGTGATGTCGATGGTGTTCGCCCACGCTCCCGTCATCCTTCCGGCCGTGCTCGGAGGCTCCGTGGAATATCGCCCGAGGTTCTATGCGCACCTCGCGCTGCTGCATGCGTCCCTCGTCGTGCGGATCCTCGGGGACCTGGTCGGCGCCGAGGAGGCCGTCCGCTGGGGAGGGCTCCTCGGAGCGGCCGCGATCCTGGTCTTCGTCGTGAGCACGGCGACGGCGAGGCTGGGAAAGCCGCTCGCGCGCCCGATTCCGCTCGACGGCGGGGGTCGATCGCCGCGGCACCGGGGACTTCGGTCGGTCGCTCCAGGGCGGGCCGATGGCGGCCGCGCCCCGTGAGTTGGCCAGCGACCGTCGCCCCCGGGAGCGTCGGCTCGGCCGGGCGGCCGGAGCGTGGTCCTGTAGGGGGCGGCCGCTCGAGCGCAGGTCCCGGACCTTGCCGCGGAGGGTGTGCTGGGTGGCAGGAATAGGTCTTGCGCCGGGCGTCTGCGGGTGCCAGACTGGAGGTCGGTCGTCCGGGCTGCGAGGCTCGGCGACGGACGGCGGCGCGACGCGGGCACGCGCCGCCGTCTCCTATGTCGAGGTCTGCGGGGCCTCGGAACGGAGTGATATCTTCGCTCGTCAGGGCGCGTAGCTCAGTGGGAGAGCGCTTGCTTCACACGCAAGAGGTCGCAGGTTCAAAACCTGCCGCGCCCACCAGGCGGGCCGCCGCCCCGACGTTCGGACAGTCCTGCTGGGGAAAGGAGCGGCCGTGTCGAGATCCCTCGTCCGTACTCTGATTCCGCTCGCCGCCCTCCTGGGCGTCGCCTCGTTGGTGCAGTCGGCGGTCGCCGGGAGCGCCACCACCGTGAGCGGATCATCCGTGACCGGCGTCCGCGTGGTGCGAGAGACGGCCGCCACGAGCGTGGGCTCGACCACGTTCGAGGACCTCCCGGAGGCGTCGACGACCGTCAAGGTGCCGGAGGGAACCCGCGCGCTGATCCTCGCCCGGTTCTCGGCCGAGTCGCTCTGCCTGGGTCCTGCGGGCACGCCCGAGGTGTGCTCGGTCCGGATCCTCATCGGCGGCCAGGAGGCCGAGCCCGCGTCCGGTTCCGACTTCGCGTTCGACAGCTCCAACGGCGGCGCCGACGGCCCGTACTCGTGGGAGAGCCACTCGATGGATCGCTCCCGCGGTCCGCTCGGGCCCGGCACCTACACCGTCAAGGTGCAGGCGAAGGTGACGCTGGTCGGCGGGGCGTTCGGGCTCGACGACTGGAGCCTCACGGTGGAGCGGGTGCGCGTGTAGGGCCGATATCATGGCGACCCATGCCCAGGATCGAGCTCCCCGGCGATCGCCACGTCGAGCTTCCCGAGGGGGAGCCGATCGGGTCGATCCTGCCGCCGGAAGCGGTCGCCGCGCGGTTCGACGGCGAGCTCGTCGACCTGTCGTTCGTCCCGTCCGGTGACGGGAAGGCCGAGCCCGTCGAGCTCTCCGAGTCCGACGGGCTCCACGTCCTGCGGCACTCGGCCGCGCACGTCATGGCCCAGGCGGTGTGCGACCTGTTCCCGCTCGCGAGGTACGCGATCGGACCTCCGGTCGAGGACGGCTTCTACTACGACTTCGACCTGCCGGAGGCCCTGACGCCTGAGGACCTCCCCAGGATCGAGGCTCGCATGGCCGAGATCGTGGCCGCGAACCAGCCGTTCGTCCGCGAGGAGCTGTCGCGCGCCGAGGCGCTCGAGCGCTTCGCCGACCAGCCCTACAAGCGCGAGATCATCGAGAGCCTCGACGAGACCGAGGGGGCGCTCGGTGAGCGGGTCTCGGTCTACCGCAACGGAGCGTGGAGCGACCTGTGCCTCGGCCCGCACGTGCCCTCGACCGGTCGCGTGGGAGAGGCGTTCAAGCTGCTGAAGGTCGCCGGCGCGTACTGGCGGGGCGACGAGCGCAGGCCGATGCTCCAGCGCATCTACGGCACCGCGTGGGCGTCCCGAGCCGACCTCGAGAGCTACCTCACCCGGCTCGAGGAGGCCGAGAGGCGTGACCATCGCCGGCTCGGCCAGCAGCTCGATCTGTTCTCCAGCCCGGAGGAGCTCGGCCCCGGCCTGTGGGTGTGGCATCCGCGCGGGGGCGTGTTTCGCAAGCAGCTCGAGGACTACGTGCGCGAGCTCCACCTCGCCCGCGGCTACGACCTCGTCGTGACGCCCCACATCGCGCGTTCGGTCCTGTGGGAGACCTCGGGGCACCTGGCCAAGTACGCGGACAACATGTATCCGCCGATGCGCTCGGAGTCGGGCGACTATTACGTCAAGCCGATGAACTGCCCGTTCCACGTGCTCGTCTACAAGTCGAGGACCCGCTCCTACCGGGACCTGCCGATGCGGCTCGCCGAGCTTGGGACGATCTACCGGCACGAGCGGATCGGCACCCTCCACGGGCTCCTGCGGATCCGAGGGGGGACCCAGGACGACTCGCACATCGTCTGCACCCCGGAGCAGCTCGTGGACGAGATCCGAAGCGTGTTCGACCTGACGCTGGAGATCCTCGGCACCTTCGGGTTCGCCGACCCCGTGATCAACCTGTCGACGCTGCCGGGGCAGTCGATCGTGGACGAGGAGATGGCGGCGCGGGCGACCCAGGCGCTCCGAAGCGCGCTCGACGCCAGCGGACTCGCCTACACCGACGCGGAGGGAGAAGGGGCCTTCTACGGACCGAAGGTCGACTTCCACTTCCGCGACGCGATCGGTCGCCTGTGGCAGCTCACGACCGTCCAGGTCGACTTCGCGCTCCCGGAGCGGTTCCAGATGGAGTACGTGGGCGAGGACAATCGGCGGCACCGGCCCGTCATGATCCACCGGGCGATCCTGGGAACCCTCGAGCGGTTCTCGGCGGTGCTGATCGAGCACTACGGGGGCGCGTTCCCCTTGTGGCTCGCCCCCGAGCAGGTGTGGCTCGCGCCGGTCGCCGATCGCCACCTCGAGCACGCGCGGGGCCTCGCCGAGCGGTTCCGAGCGGCCGGGCTCCGGGTGTACGTCGACGACTCCGGAGAGACCGTCGGCAAGAAGGTGCGGGCCGCCCAGCTCATGAGGGCCCCCTACACGCTTGTGATCGGGGACCGCGAGGTGGAGTCCGGGGCACTGACCGTCCGCGACCGCTCGGGCGCGGAGACCAAGGGTGTCCCGGTCGAGCGGTTCATCGAGGCGCTCGTCGCCGAGGCGTCGAGCCGGTCGCTCGAGCAGACCCGCTGGTGATGGAGCGCATCTGGTCGCCCTGGCGCATGGAGTACATCCGCGCCGCCAGGGACGAGGAGGAGGGCTGCATCTTCTGCGACCTGCCGACCCGGGGCGACGACACGGCCGCCAGGATCCTCGCTCGGCGACCGCACGCGTTCGCGATGCTGAACACCTACCCGTACAACCCCGGGCACCTGATGGTGGCGCCCTTCCGGCACACGGGCGAGCTGGAGGAGCTCTCGGACGACGAGCTGCTCGACATCGACCGGCTGCTTCAGGCCTCGGTCCGCGCGCTGCGCGAGGAGATGGAGCCGCAGGGGTTCAACGTGGGGATGAACCTCGGGCGCGTCGCCGGCGCCGGCATCCCCGACCACCTGCACTGGCACGTCGTCCCGCGCTGGGGCGGCGACACCAACTTCATGCCCGTCGTGGGCGAGACCAGGGTGCTGCCCGAGCTGCTGGAGGAGACGTACGCGCGGCTCGCGCCGCGCTTCGCGCGATGACCGTTCGTCGGCACCGACGCCGTTGATGTAGTCTGAGGTGGACTAGTGGATCGCGCGTTTCTGATCCTGGCCGCCACGCTCGCGTTCATCGGGGTCGCGCTGGGCGCGTTCGGGTCCCACGCGCTTCGCTCGAAGCTGCCGCCGGAGCGGATCGCCACGTTCGAGACCGGGGTGCGCTACCAGCTCTGGCACGCGCTCGCGCTGTTCGCGGTCGCGTTCGTGCGTTCGGCCGGTCCGCTGGTTCGCGGCGCGTCGTTCGCCTCCACGCCGCTCGTGCTCGGCCGGAACGCCAATGTGTTTGGGGCGATCGCGGGCTGGCTGTTCGTGGCCGGGATCGCGCTGTTCTCGGGCAGCCTGTACGCGCTGGCGATCACCGGCGCGTCGAGGTGGGGCGCCGTGACGCCGCTCGGCGGCCTGTGCTTCCTGCTCGGCTGGCTGGCCATGGTCGCCGCGGCGCTCACGATCTGAAGCGCTACCTCTTCTGCGCCTCTTCCCTGGCCTTCTGGGCCTCGGCGATGATCTTCTCGGCGAGGTGCGCCGGGACCTCCTCGTAGTGGGAGAACCGCATCGTGAACGCCCCCCGCCCCCCGGTCATCGACCGCAGGTCGATCGCGTACCGGGCGACCTCCGCCTGCGGCACGAGGGCCTTGATCCGCTGCTTCCCGGCCCCGGCGGACTCCATCCCTCCGATCTTGGCGCGCTTGGAGTTGAGGTCGCCCATGATGTCGCCGGTGTAGGCCTCCGGCACGACCACCTCGAGCTCGACGATCGGCTCGAGGAGCACGACCCCGGCCTGCTGAGCGGCCTCCTTCAACGCGAGGGAGCCGGCGATCTGGAAGGCCATGTCCGAGGAGTCGACGGTGTGGTACTTGCCGTCCACGAGCGTGACCCGGACGTCGACCATCGGGTTGCCGGACAGCACCCCCTCCTGCATGGCCTTGACCACGCCCTTCTCGACCGACGGGATGAACTGGCCGGGGATGGCGCCTCCGAAGATCTTGTCGACGAACTCGAATCCGGCGCCGCGGGGGAGCGGCTCGATCTCGATGCTGCAGACGCCGTACTGGCCGTGACCGCCGGTCTGCTTGACGTGCCGTCCGAGTCCCTTTCCCGGCCCCTTGATCGTCTCGCGGTAGGCGATCCTGGCCGGCGCGGTCGTCACCTCGACGCCGAACTTGCGCTTCATGCGCTCGATCATCACGTCGAGGTGCGCCTCGCCCATGCCGTACATCACGGTCTCGTGGGTCTCCTCCGAGCGCTCGACGCGGAGCGTGGGATCCTCCTCCTGGAGCCGCGCGAGCGCCGTGGAGAGCTTGTCCTCGTCCCCTTTGGTCTTGGGCGAGATCGCGAACGCGAGCAGCGGCTGGGGCATCTCGACCGGCGGGAGCTGGACGGGGTCGTCCTTGGTCGAGAACGTGTCGCCGGTGGTCGTGTGGCTCAGCTTGGCGACGGCGCCGATGTCCCCGGCCCCGACCTCGGCGACCGTGTCGTGCTCCTTGCCGCGGAGGGCGAAGAGCTGGCCGATCCGCTCCTCGGTTCCCTTCGAGGCGTTGAACACCGCCGAGTCCGGTCGCACCTTGCCCGAGAACACGCGGAACATCGTGATGTGGCCGACGTAAGGGTCGGAGATCGTCTTGAACACGAGCGCCGTCAGCGCCTGCGCGCGGTCGCATGCGCGGGGCTTCTCCTCTCCCGACTTCGTCAGGACGGTCACCGGGCCCCGGTCGGCCGGCGAGGGGAACTCGTCGACGATGAATTGAAGCAGCCGGTCGACGCCCACGGGCCGGGTGGCCGCCGCCGCGAGCACCGGCGCGATGCGCGCCTCGGCGAACCCCCGCTTCACGCCGCGGACGATCTCCTCCTCGGACAGCTCGCCCTGCTCGAGGTACTTCTCGATCAGCGCGTCGTCGGACTCCGCCACCGCTTCCATCAGCTTCTCCCGGTAGGGATCGGCCTTGCCGGAGACGTCGTCGGGCCACGGACCCTCCTCGGCCTTGGGGCCCGAGCCGTACCGGTAGGCGCGCCGGGTGAGCAGGTCGGCCACGCCCTCGAACTCGTGCTCCTCGCCGATCGGGAGCTGGAGCGGGGCGACTTGCGTCCCGAAGGACTCGATGAGCTGGTCCAGCGTCCGCTGGAACGAGGCGCGCTCCCGATCGAGCTTGTTGATCAGGATGGCCCGGGGGAGGCCGGCGGTCGCGGCCAGCTCCCAGGCGACCTCGGTCTGCACCTCGACGCCGTCGACGGCCGAGACGACCAGGAGCACGGCGTCGACCGCCCGGATCGCGGAGCGCACGTCGCCCACGAAGTCGGCGTAGCCGGGGGCATCCAGGACGTTGACCTTGGTGCCGTTCCACTCGACCGGCGCCATCGCCAGCGAGACGCTGATCCCCTTCTTCACCTCCTCGGGCTCGAAGTCCGAGACCGTGTTGCCGTCCTCCACCCGGCCCATGCGCGTGAGGGCACCGGAGGTGAACAGCATCGCCTCCAGGAGGCTCGTCTTGCCCGCTCCACCGTGTCCGACCAGCAAGACGTTGCGGATGTCGGGAGCCTCGTAGGTCTTCATGGGTTCCTTTCGAGCCGAACGTGTGATCACACGACGCGGGAACTGGGCGATTCTAGCGCGGCGGCACGCGACCCCCGCCGGGGCGGCGGAGGCCCCCGGGGCGGGTGATAGGCTCGCGCCGGTGTTCTGGGGCTCGCGAAACGGCGCGCGGGGACGGGTGGGCGCGGTCGTGGCGGGGGCGGCCGTCGCGACCGGGATCGCGACCTGGGCCGTGTTCGCCCGCAGGCCGGTGCTCGCGGGGTCGCTCGCGCTGGTCGCCGGAGTCCTGCTCACGACGTCGGGGGCGCTGGTCGGGCGTCGAGGTGGCCTGGATCGGCTGCTGGATGCGTTCGCCGACCGCACGTTCGACGGGTGCGTGCTCGGAGCGGTCGCATGGGTGGCCCGCACCGACAACCGCTCCGTGGCCACCGCGGCCCTCGTCGCGCTCGGCGCGAGCTTCCTCGCCTCGTACGTGCGGGCCCGGGGGGCCTCGCTCGGCTACGACGTGGAGGAGGGAGTCGGCGCGCGTGCGGTCCGCTGCGCGCTCGTGGGTCTGGCGCTCCTCCTGGGTGCGTCCGACTGGGCGATCTGGACGCTGGCCGTGTTCATGACCGTCGTGGCCGCGGTGCGATCCAGCCAGGTGCCGAAGGAGGAGCGCCTGGCGACGGAGCCATGACCGAGGAGACGCCCAGGGAGCGCCTCGCGTACTGGCTGTACCGCGGGCTCGAGCGGGTCGCGATGTCGGTCCCCGAGACCGCCGGACGGGCGCTCGCCCTGGCGGGCGGGCGGCTCGCGTTCCGGGCGCTCGACGGTGTCCGGCTGACGGTCGAGCGCAACCAGGCCATGGTGCTCGGCGAGGAGCCGGGCTCGCCGCTCGCGCGTTCGGCGGCCCGGGAGGCGTTCGAGCTGTACGCCCGCTACTGGTTCGACACGTTCCGGCTTCGAACGCTTCCTCCGGAGGAGATCAAGGCGCGAACCGAGATCGTCGGCATCGAGCGGATCGACCGGGCGCTGGAGCGAGGGCGCGGCTGCATCACGGCGCTCCCGCACATGGGCAACTGGGACCTCGCCGGAGCCTGGCTCGCGGTGAATGGATACCGCATCGTTTCGGTCGCCGAGGAGCTGCGACCCCGGCGCCTGGCCGAGCTGTTCCTTCGCCACCGGGAGGCGCTCGGGATGCGGATCATCCCGCTCGCCGGAGACGGGCACGTCGGCCAGCAGCTCGCCAGGCTCCTGTCGGAGAACTGGATCGTGGCGCTCGTCGCCGACCGGGACCTTTCCGGGCGCGGGGTGCCGGTCGAGATGTTCGGGTCACCCCGGCGCCTGCCGGCCGGGCCGGCGCTGCTGTCGCTCTCGACGGGAGCGCCGTTGATGGTCTGCCCCGTCTACACGAGGCCGGCGGGTTGGCGAATCGAGATCGGGGAGCCGCTCAGCGCCCCGCGGACCGGAAACACCCGCGAGGACGTGGCGACGCTCACCAGGCTGATGGCGCGGGAGTTCGAGCGCGCGATCGCCGCCTGTCCCGTCGACTGGCACATGTTCCAGCCGGCCTGGGAGCGCTGATCCGATGCGGATCCTGCTCGCATGCCCCTACGCGTGGGAGTCCCCGGGCGGGGTGCAGGTCCACGTCCGGGAGCTCGGGGAGCGGCTGCGGGCTCGAGGCCATGAGGTGCTGGCGCTCGCGCCGGGTGCGGTTCCCCCGCCCGAGCCGTGGATGCGCGCGGTCGGGCGCCCGGTGCCCCTCCGGTACAACCGGTCGGTCGCGCCGATCTGCCCCTGGCCTCGCTCGGCCCGTCGAGTGGCGGAGGAGGTGCGCCGGTTCCGTCCCGAGGTGGTGCACGCCCACGAGCCGATGACGCCCAGCACGTCGATGTTCGCCCTGCTGCGATCGCCGGCCCCGGTCGTGGCGACGTTCCACTCCGGCGCCACGAGGTCGCGACTGTTCGACATCGCGGCGCCGGCCCTGCGGCCGCTCGCCCGCAGGATCGCGGTGCGCGTCGCGGTCTCCCGGACGGCGGAGCGCTTCGCCGCCTCGCGGCTCGGCGGACGGTTCGAGATCGTGCCGAACGGTGTGCCGGTCGAGCGCTTCGAGGGCGCCCGGGCGGGTGAGCTCCCGGGGACCCGCAGGATCCTGTTCGTCGGCCGGCTCGACGAGCGCAAGGGGTTCCCCACCGCAGTGCGGGCGTTCGGTTACCTGGCTGCGGACCTCTCGGACCTGTGGCTGATCGCCGTCGGCGACGGGCCGGACCGGGAGGCCGTGCGGCTGCTCCCGCCGGACGTCCGCCGGCGGGTGCACCTGGTGGGACGGGTGGACAACCGGGAGCTTCCCCCGTTCTACGCGGCCGCCCATGCGCTCCTCGCGCCCTCGGTCGGCGGCGAGAGCTTCGGCGTCGTCCTGGTCGAGGCCATGGCGGCGGGAGTTCCGGTCGTTGCGAGCGACATCGCCGGCTACGACGAGGTGGTGCGGGATGGCGTCGACGGGCTGCTCGTGCCGCCCGGCGATCCCGCGGCGGCCGCCCGGGCGCTCGGACGCGTGCTGACCGATCCGGAGCTGGCCGGGCGACTCGCGGACGCCGGGCGAGCTCGCTCGCGCGCGTTCTCCTGGGAGGCCGTGACCGACCGCCTGGAGTCGATCTACCGGGATGTTGCCGAACCCGTTGCTAGGATGGCGCCGTGACGGTCGCGTGGGTCGTCCTCGGGATCTTCCTCTTCGTCCTCCTGCTCGGCGTCTACGGGTTCAACCGGCTCGTCGCGCTCCGCAATCGGGTCGACAACGGCTGGTCGCAGATCGACGTCCAGCTCCGGCGCCGGTACGACCTCATCCCCAACCTGGTCGAGACGGTGAAGGGGTACGCCGCCCACGAGCGCGAGGTGTTCGAGCACGTGACCACGGCCAGGGCCACGGCCATCGATGCGAGCGGCGTCGGCGACCAGGCGCAGGCCGAGAACCAGGTCACGGCCGGGCTCCGTCGCCTGCTCGCCGTGGCCGAGAGCTACCCGGAGCTGAAGGCGAACGAGAACTTCCTCGCGCTGCAGGAGGAGCTCACGGCGACCGAGTCGAAGATCGCCTACGCGCGCCAGTTCTACAACGACCAGGTCATGCGGCTCAACACGCAGATCCAGCGATTCCCCTCGAACATCGTCGCGCGGCTGTTCGGGTTCGAGCCCCGCGAGTTCTTCGACATCGAGGACCCCGTGCGCGGCCCGGTGCGCGTCGACCTCGCCTAGCCCGCCGTGTACGAGCAGATCGCCTCCAACAAGCGGCGAACCTTTCTGCTCATGGGCCTCGCGGTCCTCCTCCTCGCGGCCGTGGGCTACGCCATCGGACTGTGGTTGGGGACGGGTCCGTTCGGGCTCGGGATCGCCCTCGCGGTCGCGATCCTCTTGCAGCTCGGGGCCTACCGGTACGGCGATCGCGTCGTGCTCGCCTCCGCGCGTGCCCGGGAGGTCACGCCGGAGGAGGAGCCGAGGCTCCACAACGTCGTCGAGGGTCTCGCGATCGCTGCCGGGATCCCCAAGCCGCGGGTCTGGGTCGTGCCGGAGAAGGCGCCGAACGCGTTCGCCACCGGCCGCGACCCCGAGCACTCCCACATCGCGGTGACCCGGGGACTCCTGGACACGATGAACCGGGTCGAGCTCGAAGGGGTGATCGGCCACGAGATGTCGCACATCCTGGACCGCGACATCCTCTACGGGACGATCGTGGCCACGGTGATCGGGGCGGTCGTCCTGCTCTCGGAGTTCTTCCTGCGCGCGATGTGGTGGGGCGGGTTCCGCGGCAGGCGCGGCGAGGACCAAGGGGGAGGCGCCGCCGAGGCGATCGTCTTCGCGATCGGGCTCGTCCTGCTCGTCCTCGCCCCATTGTTCGGGCAGCTCATCCAGCTGGCGGTCTCGCGTCAGCGCGAGTACCTGGCCGACGCGCAGGGGGCCATGCTGACGCGCTACCCGCCCGGGCTGATCTCAGCCCTCGAGAAGATCCGAGACGCCCCCCACGCGATGCGCTCGGCGAACAACGCGACGGGGCACCTGTGGCTCGAGCAGCCGTCGCGCTTCCCCGGTGAGAAGACCGGGCTGATGGAACGCTTGTTCTCGACCCACCCACCGATCGAGGACCGGATCCGGCGCCTCCGGGAGATGTGAAGCCCCCGAGCGGGCGTCGGTCCCGGCCGGAGGGCCGCGCGCCGGCGGTAAACTCGGAGTGCGGGCGGCTCAAGGAGGGAGAACCGTGGAACGCGAGACCGGCACCTTCCGTGTGAAGTCCGGCCTGGCCGAGATGCTGAAGGGCGGCGTCATCATGGACGTC
>Ga0070741_10017071_pt1 | contig 11983 bp, 9 predicted proteins | sample Coa_R1_4_FD_66440 | JGI IMG/M metagenome (GOLD analysis project Ga0070741, IMG submission 66440) | Surface soil microbial communities from Centralia Pennsylvania, which are recovering from an underground coalmine fire - Coalmine... | ecosystem: Environmental > Terrestrial > Soil > Unclassified ...
AGTAGCGCCCCGACAGCCCTGGCACGCTTGTCTGTCGGTAGCCGCGGCCGGGCTTCGTGCGCGCCGGGAAGGAGTCGCGCAGCGCCCGGATCAGCTCCTGGTCAGCCAGCGCCTTTTGCATCTGCGCCTGGTGGACGCGCGTGAGCGCCTCGAAGGTGCCGAGCTGCGAGGCCCCGGCGTCCGGCACGAACTCCGGCTCAAAGCCGCGCCGCGCAGCGTCCCAGTAGCTGCCGAAGATGCGCGAGCGCTGCGTCGGCTGCTTGGCGCCGACGCCGGAGCGCGGCAGCGACGGGCCAGCGCCCCCGGCAGGCTCCTTGTACAGGTGCGTGACGAACTCGCCCTGGAACTCGTTGATATCGACGCCCTGCGCCTTCGCATAGCGCAGCCGCGCGAGCAGAAAGCGCTGATTGTCGCGCAAGAAGGCCCGCTGCTGGGGCGTCAGGTCGTAGTACTGCGGCCGTTCGATGATGTCGCCGATGAAGCCGACGAGGGCCGCCTGCTGTGGTGTCGTGGGCGCCGGGCCGCGGTAGCGCTGCGCCCAGGTCTCGCGCGGCGCGTCGAGGCCGACCGCCCGCGCCCGCTCGCCGAGCCGGATGCTGATCGTCTCCGCATCCTGGGCGCCGAGCGACAGTTGCCGGCCATAGGCGAGATGCAGCGCCCCCAGCCCCTCGTCCCGCAGCGCGTTGGCGTCGAGCACGTAGTAGACCGGCGAGAGGAGCCGTTGCGTGGTCGCCTTGACGCGCGTGAGCAGCGGCGCCGCCGGGTCGGCACCCGCCTCGATGGCGCGCTTCACGGAGCCGAAGGCGTGCGCGCGCGCCTGCGTGTGGGCGTCGGCGTTGATGCGGTCGAACAGCTCGCGCTGCTCGGTTGTGTAGCGCGCAACGAGGTCGGGGAACTGCTCCGACGGCGGTACGGTACCGCCTTCTGGCGGCCCGCCGGGCGGCGTCCCTGCCTCTCCGCCGGGCGGCGTCCCTGCCTCTCCGCCGGGCGGCGGTGGCTCGTGCGCGCCTCCTCCCGTCCCTGACGGCGGCTGGCCGCCCTCTCCACCGGGTGGTGGTGGCGGCGCTTGCGGTAGCACACCTTCTCCTGACGACGGCACATTCGGCTCGCGTCCGGCTGGGACGGAGACGGCCGCCGGCCGGGCAGGCCCCTCGACCGGCGGCGCCTCCGATGCGGACGGTTGTACAGGCGTTTCAGCAGGCGCTTCCGGCGCTACCGCGCCTTCTCGCGGCTGTCCGGGTAACGGCTCCGTATTGAACGGATCAAACGGCCGGCCGCCGCCGCGCTCCGACTGCAAGAATTCTCCCGCTGCCCGCGCGCGCGGCGACCGCAGAGCCTCTTCCAGCGTCCGCACAGCCGACGGCCCGTAGGCACGGCCCGCCCGGATCGCCGCTGGCGCCAGCATCGGCCCGACGTTCAGCCCCGTCATCAGCGCGAACTGCTGCCAGGAGATATCGCCGCGCAGCGCGGCGTCGAGCAGGTCGCTCTCGCTGACGCCCGCCTGCGCGAACCACAGCGGCGTCAGCGAGCCGCCCGTCACGATGTCCGCCGCCACGTACGGCACGGCGTGCGACACGAAGGCCGACGCCGGTTCGCCGACGACGGGGATGCGTCCGATCGTCGGGTCGGTGACGTGCCGCTGTAGCCAGTCACCGGCGATGTTGAACGGCACCTGTGTCGCCTCGATGCCGGCGCGTGCGACCTCGGGGAAGTTCGGCCCGAACGAGGTCAGCGGCGCCAGCCGCGCCGACGGCAGGCCCGCCGCCTCCTGCGGTGACGGCGGCACCAGCTCCAACGGACGCACGTCGAGCTGGCCAGGCTGAGGCGGCATGTTGCCCGGCCCCAGCCGCGCCATCATCGCGCTGTAGGCGTCCGGCATGACCGACTGCCGCTCGTACGTCGGCCGGTCGAAGGCGAGCGCCTGCCTGAGGTCCTCCGCCGTGTAATCTGCGCCCGGCTCGCCGTAGTGATAGGCCGCGCGCGACACCTCTTGCAGCGTCGTCGGAAACTCCCTCGCCGCCTGCCGCGCGTAGGCGTCGAGCGCGTCGAGGTCTTGCGCCTTCGGCGGCTGAGGGCTGGGCGGCGAGGGCGGACGGTAGTCGTCCCGTGCCTCGACGAACGGCTCGAAGTCCCAGGCCATCTGTTAGTCCGGCGGCAGACAGATGCCGGTCGCCACAACCGGCGCATTCCGGACGCGCGTGTCCGGCGTCGTGTACAGCTCGGGCGACATGACGCTGCTCGACGTGGTCAAAGGCGCGCCCGCGGACGTGTAGTCCCAGGTCATCTCACCCCTCCTCATGACGGCGCGTAGCGGTCGAGCAGGTAAAGCACGTCCGCCTCATCGGAGATCGCACCCGTGCTCTTCCAGAGGCCGATCAGCTTCGCCCGGTTCTCCGGCGACAGCGACCGCCAGGCCGCCCGCGTCATCAGGATCACGCCGGGAATCTCGCCGCTTTCCAGCGCCGCCACAAACTCCGGCGACACGAGCGTGTTGTTGCGGAGCACCTCCGCCAGCTGGCGGGCCGTCGCCTGCTGCTCCGGCCGCAGCGCGCTGGGCGTGGTGGCGGCACCACCACCGGTAGTGCCGCCACTGTCCGCCCCGGCGAAAGGAGGAGGAGTGGAAGTCGTGGATGCGCCAGCACCGAGCGTCCGGCCGGACGCCAGCGACTGGTCGCGCTTCTGCACAAGCGGCGTCCCCTGCGGCTCACCGCCCGCGAAACGCTCCTGGTAGTACTCCAGCGACTGATTCGAGGCCGGGAAGGCGTAGGTGGTGCCGTAGTACGCGGCCGCCTGATTGGCGCGGCGCGCGAAGTCCTGCTCGCTCGCGTTCATCGGCAGGTCGTCGTAGCGCCAGACATGGCCGGTCGCGTCGCGCACCGCCTGGCCCGGCGAGAGCGTTACCGTCGTCCGCCCCTTTGACCCCTGCACGGTCACCTGCCGGTTGCGGTTCTGCGAGAAGAACTCGCGGTCGCTCTGGAAACCGCCGGTCGCCATCATGTGCGCGACGGCCGGGTCCCAGCCCTGCTCGATCATGCGCCGCTCGGCGTTCGACGGCATGTAGTTCTGGGCCTGCGCCTGGATGCGCGCCTGGTACTGCTCTTCGGTCTCATCCGGCAGCACGGCGCCCGTGTAGCGGTCGCGGCCGATGTTCACGTTGCGCGGCCCCACGTCCTTCCGGGCGCGCTCGATCGCTTGCTGCGTCGCGTAGTCGAAATAGCCGCCCGCCGCGAAGCCGGCCGGGGCGCGGACGCCTTCACCGAAGCGGCGGCGGCGTCCCTGCCGCCCACCGCCCTGCGCGGGCCTCCCTGCCCGTGCCCCCATGAAACGCGGCGCTGGCGTCTGGCCAGGCTGTACCGGCCCAACGCGCGCCTGGTCGGTGCCGTAGACCTCGCCCGGCGCCACCGTCACCGGCGCCTGCGGCTGCGGCGTGCCGTGGTACGGCATCCCTGGCTCGCCTCCCGGCGCCACCGGCGCCACCGTCACCGGCTGGCGCGAGAGCTGCTCCGGCGTCATGACGCCGAGCTTGCGGCCAGCGTTCGCCGCCGTCTGGGCGGCGATCTGCTCCTGGTAGCGCGCGCCGAGGCGGCGGCTCACGCCGGGCAGCGGGAAGAAGCGCACCTTCGTGCCTTCCACCCGCGCCCGCTCCGGGCCGTTCTCCGCCGCCGTGAACACCGGGTTGCCGTCGATGTCAAACGCCGTCACCGGCCGGTCGAGCAGGCGCTCGGTGCCGCCCGCCGCATGGCCGCCGAACATCCGCCGCACGCCCTCCGGATTGCGCGCCGCCTCCTCGAAGAAGCGCTGCGCCGCCTCAGCGTCGGTGCCGTAGGCCTGCGAGACGCGCTCGACATCCGTCGGCGCCACGCCGAGCTGACGGCCGCGGGCAATGTCCGCCGCCTCCGCCGCCGGATGCGCCAGGTAGTCGCGCACGTACTGCTCGTACGGGTTGTCCGGCAGCGCGTAGGTGTTCTGTACGCGCTCCTGTTCCAGCAGGTTCGGCGACTTCAGCGCCGCTTCCGCCCGGTTCGCCGCCACGACGTTGTAGGGGTTGGCGTAGAGGTCGAGGTAGCGCGCCGCCATCTGCGCCGCCAGGTTGGCGCGGTTCTGCCGGTAGTCGAGCACCGACCCGGCCGCTTGTAGGTTCGGGCTGATAAAGCCCGTGCCGGTCGCCACCTCGACGGGGCCGAGGTCGCCGTTGCCGGCGGCGATGATCACCTGCGGGTCGAGGGCGAAGATTTCCTCGTCGGTGTAGCCGCGTCTGCGGAGCGCCGCGATGCCGCGCAGCGCCGCCGCCACATCATCCGCCGCCATAGAGCCGTGCCTCCTGCTCAGCCGCGCGCTTCTCCAGCGCCTTCACGTACTGCGCTGCCAGCTCGACGCCGCGCCGTTGCGTCTGCGGGTCGCCGATCATCCGCGCCAGCAGCTGCGCCGCCTGCTGCGGGTCTTTCTCCATGAGCCGGGAGAGCGTCAGCGGCTCCGTGCGCGGCGGGTAGCCGTCCGCCATCACCGAGTCGACGATCGGCTTGACGACGGTCTCCGTCACCGTCTCCAGCGCCGCATCGACCACGTCACGCAGCCACGTCGCCGACATCACCTCGCTCATACCGGCCCCGCGACGCCCGGCAGCGCACCCGGCGCCACCGGTACACCGTTCTGCGTCTGTACCGGCGGGTTCGGCCGCGCCGCGCCCGGCGGCAACGCCCCGACGCCCTGCGGCACGGACATCGGCTGGGCCGCAGGCGGCGGGATCATCTCCGGCGTCCCCGGCGGCGCCCCCGCGGGCACGGTCGGTCCCGGCGGCTCCGGCGGCGGGAACTGCGCATCGAGGTAGGCATCGATGCGCCGCTGGATGCGGTCGCGCGCGTACTGGATCGCCCAGCCCGGCGCCTTTGGCGTGCCGAGCGCGTCAAACACCATCGCATCGACCGCCATCCGCTTGCGCTCGGCGTCCGGGTCCTTGACGCCGAGCAGCTCCATGCCCGTTGTCATGCCGTACAGCCCGAATTCGACGTTCGCCCGCACCGCCTGCTCGCGCGCGTACTTCGTCTCCGGCGAGTCGGCGCCGATCGTCACGCGCACGTCCACCGGCAGCTTCGCCAGCTCCGGCGTCAGCGCGCGCGCCTCCTCAATGCGCACGCCGCCCGCATCGGCCGGCCGCCGGTCACGCGGCGTCGCATGGCAGTAGATCGGCTCGCCCGTGATGGCGACCGCCTGCATGAGGTCCATGAGGATGCGCCGTCGCGTCTCCGCCCGCCGCTCCTGGATCGGCGCCATCTGCGTCAGGAACGCCGTCTGGATGCGCGCCAGGTGGATGCCCGCCTCGCCCGCCGACCCCGAACCCGCGAAGAAGTCGTCCGACCGGTAGCGCCCGATCTGCTGTTCCAGCAGCGAGCGCACCTCGCCGATGTTGACGCCGAGCGTCTCCGCCCGCCGCAGCTCGCCCCGAACGAGCGCCGGCGTCCGCCCGTCCTGCACGCGCTGCGCCTTCGTCTCGCGCGTCGCATCGGCCGGCGGCGGCAGACCCTGGTTCTCCGCCACCTGCTGGTAGGGCGGCCGGCTCGCCTCCTCGAAGAGCATCGTCAACCATGCCGTGTTCACCAGGTTGAGGATGTCCGCCTCGACGAGCATCCCCAGCACGGCCGGCTTGTAGCGCTCTTCCAGCGTGCCCCCGCGCGTCCGTGAGTCGCCCGGCACGATGTAGACGCCCGTGCCGACGCCGGCGAGCGGGTTGTCGAACTCGACGACGACGCCCGAATCCGGCCGCGTGCTGCCCGACTCCTCCACATCGAGGTCCTCGACGTAGATGCAGACCTTGTCCGGCCGGATGATGCGCGTACAGCGCACGAGCTGGCCGGCGTCGAGGTCGAGGTCGTGTTCGTCGGCCGGCTGGAGGATGCTGCCGAGCGCCGGTTGCCCCGCGGGCTTGCGGTCCTCCGTCAGCACGAACCGGTTGCCCTCGCGCCGCACGCCGTACCCCTCCAGCGTCTTCAGGAGCGGGTTGAGCGGCACCTTGCCGTCGATCATGGCGATCCGGAACGTCTGGCCGTCCTCGTGCTCGAAGCCGTCGAACACCTCGCGGTCGATGACCTTGACGCACCAGAGCAGGCCCTCTTCGGCCTGCGCCTGCTGCGTCACCTCGTCGTAGGCCTTCGCGTGGTCGCCGTGCTTGCGGTAGGCCTCGCTGTAGGCGGCGATGGCCGTCTCTTCCGGCTCAGCGAGGTCGGCGGCGTCCTCAGCCGCGCCCTCGTCCTGGTAGTCCGGGTCCACCGCCCGCGCCAGCGCTGTCCGGTTGGCGTAGGGCGCCAGCGCCTTCCCCTCCCGCCGTTCGAGCATCAGGATCGCCGCACCGTCGCCGAGGATGGCGTCGCATTCGTCCGCGTTCACCTTCGGGGTGAAGAGCGCGTCGGCGATCGCCTCCAACGCGTTCTCCAGCTGCTGCGCCTTCGCCGCGTCCTTGCGCGAGCGGGCGATCACCTCCAGCTCCATCGGGTTGGAGACGAGGATGTGCTTGCGGCGCTGGATTTCCTGGTCAGGCTCCGGCGACTGGTACGGCGTGAAGGCGTCCTTGAACGCCGGGCCGAGGAAGCGGGCGAAGGCGTTGAGCCGCTCATCCTCGCGGCGGTCGCGCGTGCGCCGCCACGAACGGAGGAGCTCCTTCTCCGTCTTCAGCCGGTCGCGCAGCTTGCGGATCTGCTCGGGGGTGTACGTCGCGGCCGTGTGCGCGCCCTCCACTCGCTCCGGCCGCTCTCGGGCGCTACGAGCAGGTCAACGGGCGCTGGGCCGCTCGCGCCCAAGTCTACTACGGCCGCTCGGCCGCTGTCATCCGGCGTACACCCGCCCGTCCGGCAGGACGACCGGCTGCGTCTCCTGCCACTGCGCCAGCCCGGCGACGGCGTACCGCAGGGCGTCGAGCAGGTCGCAGTGATGCTTGACCGGCCGCTCACCGGCGTACTCCACCCGCGTGGTCTGGTCGGTGACGACGGCCGCCCGGTAGTCGGCGAACTCGTCGATCAGGTGGCGGCAGTCCGCATGCACCGTCAGCCCGTCCGTCCCGAGCCGCTCGCGCACGAGCTGGATGCCCGCCTTCACCTCCGTCATCGCCCGCCAGGCGTCAAAGCCGTGGTCGCGCAGCGTGGCGAGCAAGAGCTTCTCGTCCGGCGGAACGAACACACGGATGGTCTGTCCCGCCCACTCCTGCCACTCCACGAGCTGCCGTTCGAGCTGGTCGAGCGACGCACCGACGACGTAGAACTCGGCGTACACGTGCGCCCGGCCCGATGAGCGCTCGCCGACCAGCGCCATCGCCGTCGGCGTCACCGAGCCGAGGTCCACGCCGACGGCGATCCGGGCGCAGTCCTCGAGGTCGCAGGGGTCGGCCGGGATCACGTGGCGGCCCGGCGGCGCGTCGAACATCGGGTAGACGTACGTATCGTCGCCCTGGATCGCCTGCTGCCAGGTCGCGGGCGCGTACTGCCAGAGGCCGGCCGTGTCGCCGTGCTCGCGCCGCTCCTGCTCGTACCAGCGCTGGTCACGGTCCGGCCGGGCGTCCCACGGCGCGAAGAACGGACGCAGGCGGCTCTCGCCCCGCTGCGCCTGCCGCCAGAGGCGCGCCGCGAAGTTCGGGCCGGCGCCGCGCGTGACGATGTGCAGCGAGCCGCCCGGCGCCACCGTCGTCTCCACCGAGCGCCAGACGACCTCGCCGCCGCCCGGCTGGCGGGCGAACTCGTCGAGGTGCGTGTGCTGCGCCGTCTGGTCGATGGCGACATGGGGCGTCGCCGGGTAGCTGATGACCGTCCGTACGTCATCCGGCCCGGCCAGAAGCTTGAGCGACGTGCTGTTGTTGCCATCCGCCTGCCCCTCAGCGACCGGCAGACGCATGTAGTCCGGCAGGTTGGTCAGGCCGAACCTGACCCAGTCGAGCAGCGAGCGTGCCGCCAGCAGGTTGCGGGAGAACAGGTGGACGCGCGCGTTCGGCTGCCGAAACCGCGCCACCCAGCCGTCATAGGCGCACGCCAGCTCGCTGAACCCCAGCTTGCCCGCCTTGAGGGCGAATATCCACGGCTCGCGCTCCATCAGCTCCGCAAGGCGCGCCTGCCCCTCCCAGAGGTCGGCGAACGTCTGCACCTGGCCCGTCTCACGGTTGCGGAAGCGCCAGTGGCGGAGGAAGTGGCGGAAGCTGCGCGCCGAGCGCGCCAGCTCCATCGCCTCATCGGGCGAGACCGGCCTAGCGACCGGGATCGAGAGCGTCGGCATGGTCGCCTAGATGGACGTGGACGACGCTGGCCGCCTGCGCCTGTTGCGCCTGCCGCCCCGGCAGCTGCACACCGGCGTCGGGGTCGCCGAGGATCAGCCGCGCCGCGGCGATCTGCCGGTGTGTCGGGTTCCACTCGCCGGAGGCGGCGGCGGCCATCCGCTCGGCGACGCGCGGGATGTAGCGGAGCCGTGATTCACGGGCGGCGATGCGCACGCGCTCGCGCTCGGCCTCGATCTCGGCGCTCACGTCCTCGTGCCGGACGTAGTCGATGAGCGTCCAGTACGACACGCCGATCTGGCGCGCCGTCTCGCGCAGGCTCTCGCCCATCGCCAGCGCCTCGACGATCTCGACGCGCTTGCGGTCGAGGGTCAGCCAGCGTCGACGGCGGCGCGGCCGCTGCGGCGGCGCCACGACGAGCGCCTGCGTATCTGCCGTCTGGCCGTCGCTCATGCTCTCAGCCTCAATCGTCATCCGGCAGGCCCCGATGGCCGTGCACCACATCGGCGCAGTTGGGGCACATCGCCCCGCAGCAGGCCGGACACGCCGTGACAGCATCGATCGCCTCACGCGACCCACAGGTACCGCAGCGCTGCTCCCCCGCCGCCCGGCAGCCATCACACCAGACCTCCGGGATGATCATCGCGTCGATGCAGTCGCGGACGTCGTAGATATACCCACGGAGGAAGATACGATGGTCAGACAGCCGTTCCCACTGCGCGGCATACCGGCAGGCGGTCTGGGGCGTCTCGGTGTTGCTCATGCTCTCAGTCTACTGTCCGCCCGGCCCGCCGTCGCGCCGCCCGGCCCCGCTGCTGCGCCTGGCGTTGGCGGAAGTCCCGCCGGGCGTCGCGCTGTGGTGCTCCGCTGTCCCGACAGCCGGGGCAGTAGTTGCGCCGCCCGGCCTGGGCGCGGCGTCCCTTGCGGACGTACGGCTGGCGGCAGCTGTCGCAACGCATGAGGTCGGCTGTGCCGGCGCAGGCGGCGGCGAGCTGAAGCGCGATGTGGCCGAAGGTGCCGCAGACGAGGACAACATCTGGTCTCGGCCGCCAACGGAAGACGGGCCGGGGCGGGTCGAGGCGTAGCCAGCCGTTGATCTCGATGCTCAGCCACTCACGGTAGTCGGCGAGCCGTTCGGAATCGATGGGGGTGGGCGCTGTCGCGCCGGTGCCATCCTCGCCGTAGCCCATCGCCAGCCGCCAGCTGCGCGCGTCCGGCCGGCGATTATGGTGGAGGCTGGCCGCGACATCGAGGATGGCGCGCGCCTGGGCGGCGAGCCGCAGCCAGGCGGCAACCGGCTCGGTGTACTCATCCTCGCCGTCGTCAGTGGTGCGGCGGATGGGCCGACAGCCGAGGCCGCGATCGATGCCTACCGGGTCGTCGATCGTCGGGTTGTGCGTCGCCGGGACGCCGTGCGCGCAGAGCGCGAGCGGGCCGTAGCGCTGGGCGAACTCCCGAACGCCGTCCGTGTCCTTGATCCGCAAGAACGCGCCAAGCGCGCCCGTGTAGTCGATGGCCTCGCCGGCCGCGGCCGTCCCTGGGCGATAGACGAGACGATCGCCGTCGAGCCGCAGCGCGCGCGGACGCCGGCGGCCGCGAGGCGGCAGCAGGTAGGCGCGGCGAGCCGCGGCGGGGTCGATGCCGGTGAGCTGCTGATCGATGGTCACGGATGCCATTGAGGGAGAGTGAAAGGATACTGAATTGTTGACGCGGCGATTGTAGGCGGTGGATGGTTGTGCTGTCAATGGGACGCAATCGGACGCTAGTGGAGGAAGTGATGCAACTACTTTTGACGATCGAGCAAGTGGCGGAGCGACTCAACTTGAGCCGCAGCCAGTTGTACATCATCATGCGGCGCGGCGAGCTGCCGTCCGTGCGCATCGGGCGTTCGCGGCGGATCGCCTTCTGTGACCTCGAACGCTACATCGAGAAGTTGCGGGAGGCGGCGGGCGGTGATGGGGCCGCGGCGTGACGGCGGCTGAGCTGCGCGCGGCGTTGGCGTGCGGCCGTGCGGGGTGTAGCTGTCGCCGCAACGGCAATGTGCACTGTCCGGCCCACGCTGACCGCGACCCCTCATTGTCGGTCGGCGCGGGGCGGGACGATGCCATCGTTGTCCGCTGCCACGCGGGCTGCACGCAGGACGCCGTTATCGCGGCGCTGCGCTCACGCGGCCTCTGGCCATCGGCGCCGGCGCGGGTGGCGCCGAGCGGCCTCACGGTGCGGGAGCTCGCGGATGCCAAACGGCTGCCGATCGACTTCCTGCGCTCGCTCGGCGTCGCCGATGGTACTGTCGGCCGCGAGCGAGGCCGAGCCGTGGTCATCCCGTACTGCGATGCGGGCGGCGCGGTGGTCGCCGAACGCCGGCGGCTGCGGCTGACGGGCGAGCCGCGGTTCATCTGGCGGCGCGGCGACCACGCGTTGCCCTACGGCCTGGCCCGGCTCGCGGACGCGCGACGCGCTGGCGGGCCCGTGCTCATCGTCGAGGGCGAATCGGACTCGTGGACGCTGTGGCACGCGGGTATTGATGCCCTCGGGGTGCCGGGCGCCAACACGTGGCGCGACGATTGGGCGGAGCACCTCGCCGGCCTCAACGTCTACGTGTGGCACGAGCCCGACGCCGGCGGCGATGCGCTCGTCGCGAAGGTGTCGGCGTCGCTGCCTGACGTGCGTGTGGTCGAGGCGCCGCCCGGCCTCAAGGACGCGTCATCCATGTGGCTCGACTGCGGCGGCAGTGTCGAGGGGTTCCGTGAGAGGCTCCGCGCGCTCATGGCGGCGGCACGGCCGGCGTCGGAGCTCCGCGCGGAAACAGCGGCGCGTGAGGCGCGCGCGGCGTTTGACCAGGCGCGCGGGCTGCTCGACAAACTTGACATCATCGCGCACATCGAAGCCGCGCTGCGGGCCGCCGGCTACGCCGGCGACGCGACGCCCGCGCTCCTCTGCTACCTCGCATTGACAAGTCGTCTCCTTGACCGGCCGATCAACCTCGCGTTGGTCGCGCAGTCGGCGTCTGGGAAGAGTTTCGCCCTTGACACGGCGCGAGCGCTGTTCCCGCCGGAGGCGTATCACCTTGAGCGGGCCGGTTCGGCGCGGGCGCTTGTGTACAGCGATGCGGACTTCGAGCACAAGACCGTGATCGTCTCCGAGGCCGACAGCCTTCCTGAGGACGGGCCGGCGGCGGCGGCGATCCGCTCGCTCGCCGCGGACAATGTCATGGAGTACGACGTGGTCGAGCGTGACGAGCGGACGGGGCGATGGGGGGTGCGGCACATTGAGAAGCGGGGGCCGACCGGCTTGATCACGACATCGACGCGCGCGCTCGGCCCGCAGCTGGCGACGAGAGTGTTGACCGTCGCCATCAGCGATAGCACCTGTCAGACCCGCTCAGTGATGCGCGCGGCGGCCGCCCGCGCGGATGGACGTGGCGCGTCGTCGGATGTGGATCACGCCGCGCTCGTGGCGCTTCAACGATGGCTCGAAGCGGCCGGCGAGCGCCGGGTCGTGATCCCGTACGCGCCCGCCCTTGCCGAGCTCCTGCCGGACGCGCCGGTGCGCCTGCGGCGAGACTTTCGGCATCTGCTAGCAGTGGTCGAGACCATCGCGCTACTCCACCAGCGCCGGCGGGAGCGCGACGGCGGCGGGCGCATCATCGCGACGCTCGGGGACTACGAGCAGGCGCGGCGCCTGTTGTCCGATGTCTTCGCAGCGACCGTGACGGGTGGTGTGTCGGCGGCCGTG
>Ga0070741_10017072_pt1 | contig 11983 bp, 9 predicted proteins | sample Coa_R1_4_FD_66440 | JGI IMG/M metagenome (GOLD analysis project Ga0070741, IMG submission 66440) | Surface soil microbial communities from Centralia Pennsylvania, which are recovering from an underground coalmine fire - Coalmine... | ecosystem: Environmental > Terrestrial > Soil > Unclassified ...
CCATCGGCCAGCTCTGGCAGGAAACCAACACGTTCAATCCGTGGCCGACCGCGCGGGCCGACTTCGAAGCGTTCGGCGTTTCGCGCGGGGCGGAGCTGGTCGAGAAAATGGCCGAGACGAACGAGCTGGGCGGCTTCATCCAGACTCTGCGCTCGTGGCCGGAGAAGCCTGCAATCGTCGGCCTGGCGCGCCTGCCGGCCTGGCCGGGGGGCAAGGCCACAGCGGAGACGTTCACCTGGATCAAGCAAACGTTCCTCGAGGAGATGCAGCGGGCGGGGCAGGTGGACGCCGTGCTGCTGGCCCTGCACGGTTCGCTCGTGGCCGAGGGGGCGCCCGATGTCGAGGGGGAGGTCCTGCAGGCGCTGCGCGGCATCGTCGGGCCAAAGGTGCCGATCGTGGGCACGCTCGATCTGCATGCCAACGTTACCGTGAAGATGGTCGAGCATGCCAATGCGCTGGTGCTGTATCACACGGCGCCGCACATCGACGTGTTCGAGACCGGCCAGCGCGGCGCCGGCGTACTGCGCCGCATCCTGGTCGAAGGCGCCAAACCGGTGACGACGTTTCAGAAGGTTCCCATGGTGGTGCCCGCCGAGCGCGCCAACACGCAGGACCCCGCGAGCTTATCGTACGGCTTGCGCCAGGCCCTGGTGGAAATGGAGCGTGATCGTCGTGTTCTTTGTGCCGGCCTGGCGACCGTGCAACCCTGGCTCGATATCCCGGAACTCGGCTGCGCCGTCGTGGTTGTGAGCGATGGCGACGAGGCCCTTGCCCGCAAGCTGTGCAAAGATCTTGCCGGCGAAGTCTGGCAGAAGCGCGAACAATACCTGCCGACGCTGACGCCCGTGGAAGACGCCGTCCGCCAGGCTTTCGAGGAAAAAGAGGGGCTCGTCGTTCTCAGCGACAGCGCCGATTCGACGACGTCGGGCGCTCCGGGCGACAGCACCTGGGTGCTGCGCGAGTTGGTGAAGTACGACTGGCCGCGGCCAGGGCTCGTCACCCTCGTCAGCCCCGAGGCGGTTGCCAAGGCGGGACAGGTGGGCGTGGGCGCCGAAGTGGAGATGAGCCTGGGCGGGGTACGCGATTTCCGCTTCTCCAAGCCGCTCTCTTTGCCGGTGCGCGTGCAGAACCTTTTTGACGCCCGCTTCATTCTCTCCGGCCACCTGTCGAAGAACATGCCGATCGATATGGGCCCATCGGCCGTGCTGCGGCACAAGAATGTGCGCATCGTGGCCACGACGCGTTCCGGCCCCCATTTCGCGCCGCAACTCTTCCAGGTCGCCGGCCTCGATCCTTTCGCCGCCAGTGTCCTCGTCGCCAAGAGCCCATGCGGCTTTCGCGCCGCTTACGAGTCGCGCTCCAAGCGTATCATTCTCGTCAAGGCCCCCGGCTGCGCCCCGAGCGACTTCTGGCTCTACCCCTACGAGAACATTCCGCGCCCGCTCTGGCCGTGGGATTCCGTGTAGTCCTCACGCTCCGCGTGAAGACCCGCACGCGCAGCGTGATGGCTACCCAGTCACGCGCAGCGTTTGTCCTCGCGCGGCGGCAGTACTTCGACGATGCTCTTGAGGACCTCCGCTTTCACGTTGCCGCCGGCGACGTGGCTCTGGCGCAGCGGTGTGGCCTGTTCGATCAGACAGGTGAAACTGCCCAGGCGCACGTGGTCGCCTTCGTACAGCGTGGCTTCCTGCATGCGCTCGCCGTTAACGTACACGCCGTTCATGCTCTTCAGGTCGAACACGCGCCAGCGGCCGCCGTCAAACGTAAGGCGGCAATGCCGGCGGCTGATGTCGGGCAGCACCAGCCGAATGTCCGCGAGCGAATGCCGGCCAACGATGAGGTGCGGCTTGCTGAACTCCAGCCGCTGGCCTCCGGGCAAGCACACCAGACGCAGCGGCACAAAATCCGCCGGCACTTCCGGTTCCCCTGCAAGCCCGACCTGCAACTGCTGCAGATTCTGAGTCAAGCCATCCAGTGTTTGCAGATTGTCGTCCATGGTCTTCTCCAGTTCCCGTGCGAACGATGCGGCGCGGCTTGTACCAGAGTGTCGCCGCAAGGAAAAGAGCACAACCACAGGCTTCTCTTGCCCGCTAAACTCCCCGGTTCGCCTCTCTTGCTCAGCTTTCTAAGATGAAGGAACAGGCGCTTCTTTCTCTATCAAGGAATCTTTCATGCAAGACCACTGGATTGCCGAGCGGATGCACTCCATCGAGGCTTCGGGCATTCGCAAGGTTTTCGACCTGGCTGCAAAGCTGCGCGACCCGGTGAACCTGAGCATCGGCCAGCCCGACTTTCCCGTGCCCGCGCCCATCAAGGCGGCCGCGCACCTCGCCATCGACCAGGACAAGAACGGCTACACGGTGACGCAGGGCATCCCTGAACTGCGGGCCAAGATTCAGGCCGAGGTGCGGCGCCGCTATCCGGGCCATGCCGAGCGCGAAGTGTTCATCACCAGCGGCACCAGCGGCGGCCTTGTCGTTGCTCTCATGTGCTCGGTCAATCCGGGCGACGAGGTCGTGATCTTCGATCCTTACTTCGTCATGTATCCGCATCTGATCGCCATGGCGGGGGGCAAGGCGGTCATCGTCGATACCTATCCCGATTTCGGTATCGACGTCGACCGCGTCCGCTCCGTGCTGTCGCCCCGGACCAAGGCCATCATCGTCAATAGCCCGGCGAACCCGACCGGCGTGGTGCATCCGCGCCAGACCCTGCGCGACCTGGCGCTGCTCGCCCGGGAGCGCGGCATCTTGCTCCTGAGCGACGAGGTCTATCGCGCCTTTTGCTACGACGAGCCGTTCGCCAGCCCGGCGGAGTTCAACGAGGACACGCTCGTGTTCGACGGCTTCAGCAAGGCGTACGGCATGACCGGCTGGCGCCTGGGGTTCTGCCACGGCCCGCGCCGGCTCGTTGAAGAGATGATCAAGCTGCAGCAGTTCACCTACGTGTGCGCGCCAAGCATCGTGCAGTATGCCGGCGTGGCCGCCCTCGACGTCGATATCTCCGGCATCGTTGCCGATTACAAGAAGAAACGCGACCTGATCGTGAACGGTCTGAAGGACAGCTACGACCTGGCCCATCCCGCCGGGGCGTTTTACCTCTTCCCCAAGGCTCCCTGGGGCACGGGTAGCGCCTTCGTCACCGAGGCCATCAACAACAACCTGCTCATCATCCCCGGCAACACCTTCAGCAAGCGCGACAGCCACTTCCGCATCAGCTACGCCGCCAGCGAAAACACCCTGCAGCGCGGCATCGACATCCTGCAGCGGCTGGCGCAGCGCTGACTCTTGACCCTCGGGCTCCGTCGTCGCCCCGAGGCTTGGCTTCAGCCCGGCGGGTCGATGCCGAAATCGCGGATGGTAAAGATCGGATGAAAGGGATAGCGGGCGAGGGCCTGGCGGGCGCCTTCGAGGCGGTCGACGATACACAGGACGGCGGCGACCGTGGCGCCGACCTTCTCGATTTCAGCGATGGCTTGCAGCACCGAGCCGCCCGTGGTCAGGACGTCGTCGAGCACGGCGACGCGCATGCCGGGCCTGAGCACTCCCTCGACGCGTTCCTGGCTGCCGTGGCCTTTCGCCTGCTTGCGCACGAAAAAGCCTTCGAGGCTGCGGCCCCCCTGGTGGAAGCGCTGGGCGAGCACTGCGGCCATGGGGATGGCGCCGACTTCGAGGCCGCCGGCTGCCTGGATGTCCAGATCCCTGGTCATGTCCCACAGCACTTCGCCGAGGAGCCAGACGGCTTCTGAATGAAAGATCGCCTTTTTGCTGTTGATGTAGTAGGTGCTTTCCTTGCCGGAAGCGAGCGTGAAGCGGCCGAACGACACGGCCCGCTCCTTGAAAACCTTCAGCAGGCGGTCGCGCAGGTCCGGTTCCCGACTCATGGATGCTGTCTCCGAGCGTGCACGCTGGCCAAGATCTGCGTGCCGCGCCGTTTCAGGGATTAACGTCTTTTCGCCATTCTTTACAATATAGTTGATCCCCAGATTTGGCTTGGCCGACGATTTCTCTCGCGCTCACGACGGACGTGCCCTCATGCCCCCAGAACTGCATCGCGATCCGGACAGCCTGGACCTGAGCCGCGTGGTGGCGGACCGGGAAGCCATCCGCCGCGTCAACCCGCAGCGCTTCGAGATGGAGCAACTTGACGCCATCGTGCACGTGGACACGGACAATCACGTGATCGCGGGCTACAAGGACGTCGTCGGCGACGAGTTCTGGGTGCGCGGCCATATGCCGGGTTATCCGCTCTTGCCCGGGGTGCTGATGTGCGAGGCGGCGGCCCAGCTGTGCAGCTATTACGTGGTGGTCCAGGGCCTGCTTCAGGGCGACTTTGTCGGCTTCGGCGGCATGGAGAACGTCCGCTTTCGCAGTCCGGTCCATGTCGGGGATCGCCTGGTGCTGATCGGCAAGGGCATCCGCGTCCACCGTCGCCAGACGATCTTCAACGTGCAGGGGTTTGTCGGCAGGACCATGGTCTTTCATGCCGACATCATCGGGGTGCCGCTTGACAGGAAGGATAACGGCGGTGGCGGTTAAGCGCTTGCCCCTGGAAATCTTGCAAAGCTATTTGCTGGAAGTGCCGCCTGTCTGGCGCCGACCGCAACCGTCGGCCGAGCCTCAGCCTCTGGCCTGGCCTCTCGTTTTTGGCAACGATCGACCGGTCGAGATCGAGGTGGGCTTCGGCAAGGGGCTGTTTCTCCTCACTTCCAGTCAAGCCAGGCCCGACACCAACTTTCTCGGCATCGAGATCGACCGCAAATACGTCCTGTTCACGGCGACCCGCCTGGCCAAACGCGAGCTGAGAAATGTCCGCCTGGTCTCGGCCGACGCCCGCTTTTTCTTGCACGAACAGGTGGCGCCGGCCTCCGTCCAGGCGGTGCATGTATTCTTTCCCGACCCCTGGTGGAAGCAGAAGCACAAGAAACGCCGCCTCTTTACCGCGGACTTCGCCGCCGAGTGCCTGCGCGTGCTCCAGGTCGGCGGCAGCTTGAACGTGGTCAGCGACGTCGCCGAGTATTTTCAGCAGATTGCGAAGATTCTCGACGCGCGGCCGGATCTTCAGCCCGTCCCGGCAGAGCGTGCATTTCTCTCGGCGGGGGAAGACTATCTCACCAACTTCGAGCGCAAGTATCGCCAGGAAGGCCGACCCATCCACCGCGCCTCCTACGTCAAGCGCGACGCTCCATAGCATTCCGATTCTGTCCGGACGGAGCCGCGGCTCCGCATCCCTCGTTTCCAAACTCCGTTTGGGAACAGCGTCACTGGCGCCACCCACGCCCTTCGCTGCGCTCAGGGACGTGCCACCCCGTCGCGCCTACGCCAAGCCCCGGCTCGGCGGCTTGGGTCGATGATATCACCTTGGAAAAATGGATTGCGCCGCGCCGGTTTCGCTGCGCAACGAATCAAGACGTTTGCCAAGAAGAGGTTGTGTCATAACTCCGCAAAATGCGTTGCGCATCGGGTGTCAGCGTGGCGCAACGCATTTTCCGGAAGGAGTGAGCCGCTATTGCCGGCTGCGCCGGATGCCATGCGCCGAGTGCCATGCTTTCGCGGGTCCGATCAACGGGCCTCGCCCGACGGCTCCCACCGCGAAAGCATGCGTCCCTTGCAAGTGCCGCATGCTTTGGCGGCTGGGTGGCACGAGGTGGCGGGCGTACCACCCAGGTTTGGACCATGCACGTGTCCCGAGACAGAGTTTCGGGTAAGCGGGTCCCCAAACAGAGTTTGGGCACCAGGTTTGGGACACTTTCAAAAACGTGCTACGAGCGCTCGGCGTTCGCGCGGCGCCATCCAGCGGCGAAGCCTGCGAGCGGCTGCCAGAAAAATCGTTCATGTCGGCCTGACCGGAATTCGATGAAAAGGATGTATGGATTCTCCGGTCGCGAGGTGATGCATGGGCAAGGGCTGCTGGCTCTGGACGGGACTGGTTGCGCTCGTGGCAGCAAGCCTGGCCAGGGGGGAAGGCAGGGCAGTCTCGGCCAAGGGGCCGGAACGCGCTTGGATTCAGGCGTTGGCGAAAGAACCCTGGGCGCACCGTGCCGACGTTCGCCAGGTTCTCGAACAGGCGACGCTGGTTTCCCAGGGCGTGGCCGAAAAGTTTCCGTGCAAGCCGCAACAGTACTACTGGCTGCTGGACCACCCGCATCGGGCGGTGTCGGCCTGGCGCAGGCTGGGAGCCAAGTGCGTCAGCATTGTACCGCGCGAGGACGGGTTCTTCGTGTGGAACGACGGCCAGGGAAGCGAGGTGGTCTGGGAAATTGTGCAACGCGGTCCGGGGCAGCACGTGTGGTATGCCGAGGGCAAGGTCAAGCCGGCGCCGCTGGTGCCGGCCGTCCCGGTGAAGGCGGTTGCCGTGCTCCGCTACCAGGAAACGGCCCCTGCGGAAGGCGGTGGCACCGTCATCGAGCACCAGGCGCTGCTATGCGCCGCCACCGACAACAAAACTGCCGTCATGATCACGCGTCTGCTCGGCCCGGCGGCGCCGCGCATGGCCGAACAGGGACTGGGGCAGTTGCAGATGTTCTTCGGCGGGCTGAGCTGGTATTTGCTCCGCCATCCCGAGCAAACTCCTCTTTTGCTGCAGCCGGAAAAAGAGTAAAGCGTGCCGCGCGCAGAATCGACACGCACGGCCCCGCGCCAGGAGGTGGCAATCCATGGATTCTCTTCCGCAACCCGAAGTGGTCTCCTGCTTTTTCGCCGCGGAACTGCAGCCGGCTTTCCCTGCCATGCACTTGCGCTGGAACACCGGCGTCATGGGCCTGGCCGAGCGCACCTGGTTCTTCCCGCAAAAGGTCACCCTCACCGGATCGGCCCCGGAACGCTTCGGCGTCACCCTGCAGCGGCATGATGCCGACGCCTATGTGCTCAAGGTCCTGTGGAACCACATGTTCTTCTCCTGGCAGAACCTGACGCGCGTGCAAATCCTCGCCAGTTCCCTGACGCCTATCCTCCGCGCCCTTGGCACCGATCTGTGGTATCTCTTGAATCAACCCATCGACCAGAGCGAATGGTCCCAGCCTTGCAAGGTGGCGGCGTGATCAAAGAGTTCCCGCGCATCGTCCACCTCAGCAGCAACGCCCTGGAAACGTCCGCATTCTCTGGGTGCGTTATCCTGAAGGAACGCTCTTGTACAATGAAGACGGGCGGGGCCGGTTTGCGAGGGGCAAATCTTCTACTGTAAGTACCGCTCCACAGAAGCAAGGGATCGAATTCTGTCCGCGACGGTACGGGCCCGTTTGCCGGGACCCAGACACCAGATACGCAAAACGGCATGGGATGCAAGCGCGACCGCAAGCGACCGCGCGGTTCCGGGATGATCAGGGGGAATACCGGCCCACCCCTTGGCATTGCGGCCAAGCGTAGCCCTTCGACCTCTCATCACGGGTGGAAACCGCGCGCCAAGCTCGATCAGCAACCTCTCTTACACCGTCTGCAGGCCGAGTACGCTGTTCGCGACCTGGGCAGGGCTGACGGGCGGCGGCACCATGTCGAGCTTGCGCCTGGGCGGCTCTTGCATCTTGACAACCGGGCCGCTCCACAGGGCCTTGAGCCAGCCGAAGCCGCGGGAGAATGACTTGACCAGGCCGACCATGCCGTAGGCCTGATACATGACGCGGAAGGTCCAGAGCGGGTCCTTCCAGTTGGCTATGGCGCGGACGAAGTTGAAAGGATTGTAGAAGCTGGCGTACGCCAGGTAGATGTTGAGTTGCTTGCGCCAGGGCCGGGGATCTTCGGTGGCAATGCAATGGTTTCCGTCATATTGGTAGTCCTCGACCTGCTTGGCGGCCGCGGCCCCGATCACCATGCCTTGCTTGTACGGATCCTCATAGCCCTTACTGCCGACGGACGGTGTGAGAATCGTGACCTGCACGCTGACGGAGCCGGACTTGCGCAGGAACTTGACCTGGTTGATGAGGCCGTAGAGGTTGCCGCGGCTGGCGAGCGGCTGGCCGTCGTGGTGCATCATCATCGACATCGGGCAGATGCCGTGCCGGTTGAGCAGTTTGAAAAGCGTCATGGTCTTTTCGGGGCTCTGGCCTTTCTTCACCAATTCGGCGGTCATGTCCTCGATGCCGAACCAGATGGCCCGCAGGCCGCCGTCGCGGCACAGGGCCAGGAGGTCCTGGTTCTTGTACACGTCGTACTCTGTCGCCTCGGTGCCGAAGAAGATGGCGTCGCGGAACGGCTTGCCGTGCACCTTGCCCTGGCTTAGCACCTTGAAAGTATCTTCGACGGTCTCGCGGCTGTTGAAGAAGTTGTCGTCGGTGCCGAAGAAGGCGTTGATGCCGGTGCGCTCGGCCAGCACCTGGATCTCGTCGCGCAGGCGGTCGGGGCTCTTGTAGCGGAACGTGAACTGGTTGTACGCGGGGATCGGGCAATAGGGGCAGTGGAACTTGCAGCCGTGCGTGGTGACGAGTGAAATCATGCCGGCGTGGCGCGGGATCTTCTCGATCGCGAGCGGATGCCGCGACATCGCCCGGCGACGGTGCGGCGGTTCGAGCAGGCCAATGCCGACGATGGGATGCGGCAACTCGTCCAGGTCCTGCACCATGCGCTGGATGCCGGTGTTGATGAGCCGGCCCGCATTCCCGTCTCCCCCTTGGGGAGAGGGCAGGCTGAGGGGCTGACTTGCGAGGGGCTCCTTCTCGTCCCCTTCGCGGAAAACCAGGCCGGGGATGTCGTCGAGCAGGCCCGAGCGACGCAGACGGTGGAACGTCTTGCGCAGGTGTTCACCATTGGCGCGAAACTCCATCAGGCGGTCGAGCAGTTCGAGGATGACGAACTCTTCGCCGGTGACGACGACGTCCGCGTCGCAATTTTGTTGAGGGCCGACACCGAAGAAATCCCACGGCTCATAGATGGCCTTGGCCCCGCCGGCGAGGATGAGCGGCCGGTTGTCGCCGAGGCGGTGGGCGTCGACGATCATTTCATAGGCACTGGCGGAATGGATCTGCATGCTGGAGACCAGCAGCAGTTCGGGCGGCTTGCCGTCGAAGCGGGCTTCGCTGGGGCGGAAGTTGCGGTTCCATTGCCGCAGCACGATGCGTGTCTTCTTGAAGCCGGCGTTGACCAGTGCGGCGCCGACGGCGCGCGGGCCGGCGGTCAACAGGCGCATGTCCGCAAAGAGGAAGGGCCCCAGGCGCGTGCGAAAGTCGAAAGCATAGCACACCAGCGCGGAAATCTCGCCCACGCCGGGCCGGGCGCGCAGGGTCCGTTCCAACTCGATGTAGCGCCCCGGCACCGTGTACCGGTCGTTCTTGGGACGGCTTGGCAGTTCCATATGCAATGAGCCTTTCTGGTGAGCTTTCCTTGATAGGACAACGAACCGCGACAATCTCACTCGCGGGAACTGCGGGCGCAGTTTCCCTGCAGGTTCCAGGAAAGGTAGACAAAGGGGCGATTATTTTCAAGATGGAACAGTTTTCCCTCGTACCGGGAGCCTCGGTCGCCCTCGATACCAGCGCCAGAGTCTTCCCAGATCCCCAAGTCCGCGACGCTCGAGGCGCTGATGCCGCGGACGCTCTGGGCTCGCCAAGCGGGCCGCGTCAGTTGACGCGCTTGATCTCCAGTAGTTCGACGTCGAAGTGCAGCTCGGCATCGGGTGGGATGACATTGCCGGCCCCCTTCTTGCCGTAGCCCAGCTCGGGCGGGATGATAAGCTTGCGCTTGCCGCCGACCTTCATGCCGGCGACGCCTTCGTCCCAGCCCTTGATGACGCGGCCGGCGCCGAGCAGGAACTGGAAGGGTTGATTGCGATCCCGGCTACTGTCGAACTTGGTGCCGTCCTTGAGCCGGCCGGTGTAGTGGACCTTGACCTGATCGCCGGCCTTGGCCGCGGCGCCGGTGCCTTCGGTCTCATCGATGTATTTCAATCCGGAATTGGTCGTGATCACCTTCCCCTCCTTCTTCTGGGCATCCACGTTCGCGCACGTGAGCATCAGGACCATACCACCCAGCGACGCCAGACCGATCCATCCGATACGGCTCATGATTTCTCCTTTTGTCGAGGCAGACGATACTCGCCCGCGGTGTACAGGCGTGGCTGAGCCATTATAGGGCTCGCGAGCAGATTCGTGGTCATCCCGGAAATTGTGCGTGCGGATTTCGGCTAGCGGATGGAAAAAACGCTCCGGATGCCCGGATGCCGCAATCCGCGAAAAACACTTCCCCCATGGGGTCGGATCGGATAGAGTTGGTTTAGCCTGCCTGATTCGCCCGTCGTTCTTCTCAAGGGTCAGCACGAATGAAGCGTTTGTTTTTGCTCGGCATGGGCGTGTTCTGCATTGGTGCCTACGCTGCCGGAGAGCCGCTGAAGGGGGACGTAGCCAAGCTGCCGCCGGCCGCCGTCGGCACCATGGACTTCGTCAAGGACATCAAGCCCATCTTCGTGCGCGCGTGCGTGTCGTGCCACGGGCCGGACAAGCAGCGCTCGGGCCTGCGACTCGACCATGGCGAGGCGGCCTTGAAGGGAAGCAATTCTGGCGCGGTCATCGTTCCCGGCAAAGCGGTCGAAAGCAGGCTGTTGCATGTGGTCGCGGGGCTCGATCCCGACGTTTTCATGCCGCCCAAGGAAAAACCGGCGCTCACGCCCATTGAAATCGGCAAGCTGCGGGCGTGGATCGACCAGGGGGCCAAGTGGCCCAAGGAAGCGAGCGCCGTCGCCGCGACGGGCTCGCGCCACTGGGCCTTCCAGCCGATCAAGAAGCAACCGCTGCCGTCAATCAAGAACGCCAATGCCGCACGTAACGGCGTCGACTACTTTATCCTCGCCAGACTCGAAGCCGAGAAGATCGTCGCTTCGCCCGAGGCCGACAAGGCGACGCTCATTCGCCGCGTGACGCTGGACCTGACCGGGGTGCCGCCAACCCCTACGGAAGTCGATGATTTTCTCAACGATACACGGCCCGATGCCTACGAGCGCGTGGTTGATCGTCTGTTGGCATCGCCGCACTATGGCGAGCGCTGGGGCCGCCACTGGCTCGACCTGGCCCGCTATGCCGACAGCGACGGCTACGAGCAAGACCGCGAACGGCCGTTTGCCTGGCGCTACCGCAACTGGGTGATTGATGCACTGAATATGGATCTACCGTTCGATCGTTTTACGATGGCCCAGCTGGCAGGAGATTTGCTTCCGGGGGCGACGCTGGAGCAGAAGATCGCGACCGGCTTTCATCGCAACACGCTGACCAACCGCGAAGGGGGCACCGACAAGGAGCAATTTCGCGTCGAGGCTGTAGTCGACCGCGTCAACACGACATTCAAGGTGTTCTTCGGTCTGACGTTCAACTGTAGCCAGTGCCACGATCACAAGTACGATCCGTTCAGCCAGCGCGAGTACTATCAGATCTTCGCGTTCTTCAATAGCGACGACGAGGTCGACCTGACGGCCCCGCTCCCGGGCGAGGAAGAACGCTTTCAGCCGCTGAAGGCCGCCTTCGACAAGAAGAAGGCCGAGTTGCAAGAAGCACTCGCGCGGTATCAAAAGGAGGAACTGCCTGCCGCGCTCAAGAAATGGGAGCAGGAACTGGCGCCCGATCAACGGGCCAAGTTGCCGGCGAATGTCCAGGCCGTGCTCAAACTCGATAAGCGCAATGCCAAGCAGGAAAAGGTCCTGCTCGATTACTATGGCAAGACCGATAAGAAAACGCTCGAACTGACAAAGGTGCTGGCCGATCACGAAAAGAAAGCGCCTGCCAAATCCATCGTACCCACGCTCGCCCTGGGCAAGGGCCGCAAGACGCACATCCTCCTGCGCGGCGATTTCCTGCGCCCGGGCATCGAGGTGTCGTCGGTAACGCCCGCGGTGCTGCATCCCCTCAAGGCCGCGGGCAAGGCCAGCCGCCTGGACCTGGCCAAGTGGATCGTCGACCCGGCCAATCCACTCACCGCACGCGTCATTGTCAACTGGGTCTGGCAACGCTACTTCGGCCGCGGCCTCGTCGCTACCCTCGAGGACTTCGGCACGCAGGGAGAAAGGCCCT
>Ga0070741_10017074_pt1 | contig 11983 bp, 11 predicted proteins | sample Coa_R1_4_FD_66440 | JGI IMG/M metagenome (GOLD analysis project Ga0070741, IMG submission 66440) | Surface soil microbial communities from Centralia Pennsylvania, which are recovering from an underground coalmine fire - Coalmine... | ecosystem: Environmental > Terrestrial > Soil > Unclassified ...
GACTGCATCGACTGTCACCGAGCGATGAACGCGCCGACTGAGTGCAGCACCTGCCACTACTGACGGCGGAGGGCGGTTCGCGAACCGCCCCTACCGGGCGGGCAGAACACGTTACCTGAACTAGCGCTAGGAAAGCGGGAGACGATGGACCTGACGCGACGCGAGTTCCTGGCGGCGGGCTGAGCGGTCGTCGCCAGCGCCGCCGTTGGCTGCGCCACGCCGATGCACGAGCTCCAGGCCCAGAGCCCGGCCCAGATTCCGGCCGACACCACGGCGGGCTTCGAGCAGTGGTACGCCTCGACCTGCCGCGAGTGTGGCGCTGGCTGCGGCGTGATCGTGCGCGTCCTGGACGGCCGGGCGAAGAAGATCGAGGGCAATCCGGCCTTCCCCACCAACCAGGGCAAGCTCTGCGCCCGCGGCCAGGCCGGCGTGCAGGCGCTCTACCACCCCGACCGCATCGCCGGCCCGCTGCGCCAGCGGGGCGAGCGGGGCAGCGCAGACTACGAGACGCTGCCCTGGGACCAGGCGCTCGACGACGTGGCCGGCCACCTGCGGCCGCTGCTCGCCGCCGGCCGCGGCGGCGAGGTGCTGCTCCTCACCGGGCCGCTGCACGGGGCGCAGGCGCGCGTCGTCACGAGCTTCGCCCAGGCGACCGGCATCCAGCACGTCGCGCACGATCCGCTGGAGCGGCGCGTCGAGCGCGCGGCGATCTCGCGCGTGTTCGGCCAGGACCGGCTGCCGCACTTCGACCTCGCCAACAGCGCCTACGTGCTCTCCTTCGGGGCCGACTTCCTAGGCACCTGGCTGGCGCCCGTGGCCTACGGCGTGGCCTACGGCGAGTTCCGCCAGGGGCGGCCGGGGCAGCGGGGCTACTTCGTCCAGGTCGAGCCACGCCTGTCGGCCACCGGCGCCTCGGCCGACGAGTGGCTGCCGGTCCGGCCCGGCGCCGAAGGGCTCCTGGCGCTGGCGCTGGCCCAGGTGATCGCCACCGAGGGACTCGGCGACGCGGGCGCGCTCGGCGCGCTGACGGGTGGGGGCGGCGCGGCGGCGCTCGGCCAGTTCGCGCCGGAGCGCGTGGCCGACGCGACGGGCGTCGACGCCGCGCGCATCCGTGCGCTGGCGCGCGCCTTCGCCCGCGGGCGGCCGGCGCTCGCCATCGGCGGCGGCTCGGCGGCGGCGCAGACGAACGGGCTGTTCAACCTGCAGGCGATCTACGCCCTGAACTACCTCGTCGGCAGCGTGGGTGTGCCCGGCGGCGTCCGCTTCAACCCGGCGCCGCCACTCCAGGACGCGGTGATGGTCGAGGGCGCGTCGTTCGCCGACTGGCAGGCGCTCGCCGAGCGGCTGCGCAGCGGCGCGCCCCGACCGGTCTCGGCCGTGCTGGTGTGCGACGCCAACCCGGTCTACGCGCTGCCGGCAGCGCTCGGCTTCCGCAACGCGCTGGCGCAAGTACCTTACATCGCCAGCTTCTCGGGCCTGCTCGACGAGACCAGCGCGCTAGCCGACGTGCTGCTGCCGAGCCACGTCGGGCTCGAGGACTGGGGCAGCCAGGTGCCGGACCCGGGCCCCGGCTATGCGACCGTGGGTTTCCAGCAGCCGGTGGTGAACCCCTTCCTCGACACGCACGGGTTCGCCGACACGCTGCTCGCGCTGGCGGCGCGACTCGGCGGCGCCGCGCGCCAGGCGCTGCCGTGGGACAGCGGGCGCGACGTGCTGCGCGACCAGGCCCGGCAGCTCCAGGGGCAAGGCGGCAGCCCGAGCGGGGGCGCCGACTTCGAGACGTTCTGGATCGCCCTCCTGCAGCAGGGAGGCTGGTGGAACCCGAGCGCGAGCGGTCCGGGCGCCGCGCCGGCTCCCGCGCTGGCCCTGACGCCCCAGGCGGCGCAGTTCGCGGGCGACGAGGCGGACTTCCCGTACCACCTGCTGGTCTACCCGTCGCCCGCGCTCGGGGCGGGCGAGGCGGCTCACCTACCCTGGGCCCAGGCCACGCCCGACCCGATGACCTCGGCGACCTGGAGCACCTGGCTGGAGGTCAACCCGGCCACGGCCGCCCGCCTGGGCGTGAGCGAGCGCGACGTGGTGACCGTCGAGTCGCCGCAGGGGGCGATCGACGTGCCCGTGTACGTCTATCCGGCGATCCCGCCCGACGTGGTCGCCATCCCGCTGGGCCAGGGGCACACGGCTTACGGGCGCTACGCCGCCGGGCGCGGCGCGAACCCGCTGGCCATCCTGGCGCCGCTGGTCGAGCCGACGACCGGCGCGCTGGCCTGGGCGGCGACGCGCGTGCGGCTGCGCAAGGCCGGCCGCCGCGGCCGCATCCCGAAGCTCGAGGGCACCTGGCCGCCCTACCTGACCGAGGAGAGCGAGTTCTACAAGATCACCCGCACGTAGCGCCGCGGGAGTGGCGAGTGGAGAGTGGCTAGTGACTAGTGGAGAGTAGCTCCGGCCTACTCTCCACTAACCACTAGTCACTAAGGAAGGAGGACCGGATGGCTGACGCGAACCAGACAGGGACTTCGCGGCCGATCCCGCTGCGGCTCGCGCCGCGGGAGGCGGCCGGGTCCGGCGGGGACGGGCGGCTGAGCGCGCCCGCGGCGCCGGCCAAGGTCGAGGTGGGGCAGGAGCACGCCTGGACGATTGTCGTCGACCTCGACCGCTGCACCGGCTGCCAGGCCTGCGTGGCCGCCTGCTGGGCCGAGAACAACGTGCCGATCAACATGGCGGAGGATTACGAGAGCTACCGGCCGTTCGTCTGGATCCGCGTCGAGCGCTACTGGGAAGGAGAGTACCCGAACGTCAAGGCGCGCTACCTGCCGATCCTCTGCCAGCACTGCGGGAACGCGCCCTGCGAGCCGGTCTGCCCGGTCTACGCCACCTACCACTCGCCCGAAGGGCTGAACTTCCAGGTCTTCAACCGCTGCGTGGGCACGCGCTACTGCCAGAACAACTGCCCGTACATGGTGCGGATGTTCAACTTCTTCGCGCCGTCGTGGCCGGAGTCGCTGCGCAACCAGCTCAACCCCGACGTCACGGTACGCAGCCGCGGCGTGATGGAGAAGTGCAACATGTGCGTCCAGCGCATCCGCCGCGCCGAGATCGCGGCCGCGCGCGAGGGGCGGCCGATCCGCGATGGCGAGTTCCAGACGGCCTGCGCGCAGGCTTGCCCGACGAGCGCGCTGGTCTTCGGCGACCTGGCCGACCCGAACAGCCGCGCGACCCGGCTGCGGGGCGACCGGCGCAACTACCAGATGCTGGCCGAGCTGGGCACGAACCCCTCGGTGACCTACCTGAAGAAGGTCGATCCCAATGCCGCCGAGTGATCGGCGGCCGGCGCCCGCTGAGCGGGACACCGCGCCTGGCGCCGAGCTGCCAGCGGCCGGGGATAGTCGGAGCGCGGTCCTGCCGGAGCCGATGGGCGCCGAGCGCCTGCAGCAGGGCTCGCGCCACACCGAGGGCCACCCGCCCGTCGAGCTGATCCCGCTGGCGCCGGCCGAGATCGCGGCCGACGCGATGCGCTGGGTGGAGCGGCCGACGGGCGGCTACTGGGCGCTGGTGAGCGTGCTGGCCGTGCTGACCGCACTCGGCGTGGTCGGCTTCGTCGTCCGACTGCTCGGCGGCTTCGCCGACCGCACGGCCTGGGGCTACTACGCTACGACGTTCATCTGCATCATGAGCGCGGCCGGGCCGGTCCCGATCGTCGCCTGGGTCAGTCGCTTCGGCAAGGGGCAGTGGGCGCTCCCCTTCCGGCGCCTGGCCGACCTGTACGGCGCGGTCGGCCTGCTTGCGCTGCTGATGTTCCTGCCGCTGCTCGGCACCATGCCGCCACTGCTGGGCCGCCACAACATCTGGTTCGACTGGCCGGGCGCCCCCTGGGGCTGGGACCTGCTGGCGATGATCATCCTGGTTGCCATCGGCCTGGCGCACCTCTGGGTGGGCGCCCTGCCGGACTTCGCCGCGGCGCGCGATCGCGCGGTGCCCGGCCGCGGCCGGCGCGAGGCGCGCCTGGCCCTCGGCTTCCGGGGCACGATCCGCCAGTGGGGGGTCGTCAGCTCGGCGCAGATCATCCTCGGGGGGCTCTACCTGGCGGACTACGTCTTCACGATGACGCTCCTGGTGGGCGATCTGTCGATGAGCCTCGTGCCGGGCTGGCGCTCGGCGGTCTATCCCGCCTACACGATCGTGACCGGCTTCCAGGCGGCGCTGGCGCTGCTGGTGGTCACGCTGGCGCTGCTGCGCCGCTTCGGCGGCCTGAGCGATTACCTGCGCGTCGACCAGTTCTGGGCGCTGGCCAAGCTGCTGCTGGCGCTGACGCTGTTCTGGTTCTACTTCTTCTGGAGCGACTTCATCGTCACCTGGTACGGCCGCCAGCCCTGGGAGCAGGCGGTGCTGCTGCTGATCGACTTCGGTCCGTACCTCGTGCCGTTCGTGCTCAGCGTGTTCCTGATGCTGTTCATCCCGCTGGCGCTGCTGATCGCCAACCACGTCCGCACGAGCATCCGCGGCGCAACGCTGGTCAGCGTGCTCATCCTGATCGGCCTGTTCTTCGATCGGGTGCGCCTGTACGTGTCGGCCTACTCGATTCCCGACCCGTTCGCGCCGCCGCCACCGCCCATCCCGCCGACCCACTATCCCGACCTGGCCGACCTGGCGATCATCGTCGGCGGCTTCGCGGCGGCAGCGCTGGTCTACCTGCTCGCCTGGCGGCTCGTGCCGCTGTTGTCGCTCTGGGAGCTGCGGGAAGGACTGCTGCTGCGCGCCATCCGCCCCTTCCTGCGCACGCGCGTACTCGTGATCGCCAAACCATGGTAGAGGAGCGCCCCCTCACCCCCTCCCCCTCTCCCACCAGGGGAGAGGGGGAAGAGAACGGGGGCGTGGGGGTGTCCCCCAGATCTACTATTCCCCCCTCGCCCCTTGTGGGAGAGGGGGGTAGGGGGGTGAGGGGTTGTGAAAGATCGCAGTGACCTGAGCGTCGAAGAGATCAATCGCGACCTGCTGGATTTTCCACTGCACAAGCCGCTGTGGTTTTTCGGTGTGGCGACGGTGTTCGTCGCCTTCATCACCGCCGGCCTGGTCACAGTGGGCTTCCTGGTCCTGGTCGGCGTGGGCGTCATGGGCATCGACCGCCCGGCGATGTGGGCGTTCCTGATCACCAACTTCGTGTTCTGGGTCGGGATCAGCCACGCCGGCGTGATGATCTCGGCCATCCTGCGCCTGGTCCACGCCGAGTGGCGCCGCCCGGTCACTCGGGCGGCGGAGGTGCTGACCGTCTTCTCGCTGGCCACGGCCGCCACCTTCCCGTTCCTGCACACCGGCCGCCAGTGGCGCACGCTGTACTGGGCCTTCCCCTACGACTTCTGGCGGGGGGTGTGGCCCGACGTGCGCTCGCCACTGATCTGGGACCCCAGCGCCATCTTCACCTACCTGACGGGCTCTACGCTGTTCCTGTACGTCGCCCTGCTGCCCGACCTGGCCGTGGCCCGCGAGTACGCAAGGGGCACGATGCGGAAGGTCTACACCGTGCTGTCGCTCGGCTTCCGCGGCACGGCGCGGCAGTGGCGGCTGCAGGCGCTGGCGGGCATCCTGCTCTCGGCGCTGATCCTGCCGGTGTTCGTCTCGGTCCACTCGATCGTGTCCTGGGACTTCGCGGTGGCGCTCGTGCCGGGCTGGCACTCAACGGTGTTCGCGCCCTACTTCGTCGCCGGCGCCGTCCACTCCGGCGTGTCGGCGGTGGCGACGATCATGGCGCTGATGCGGCGCCTGTTCCGCCTCGAGAAGTACATCACGCCCGACCACTTCGACGCGATCGGCCGGCTACTCATTCCCGTCGCCTGCGGCTGGCTGTACTTCTGGTGGATGGACTTCTACTTCGGCATCTACTCGCGGGCGCCGGACGAGATCGCGGTGCAGTTCGCGCGCACCTTCGTCTACCCCTACAACATCCTGACGCCGATCTTCTTGCTGGCGGGCTTCTTCATTCCGGTGCCGCTGTTCCTGTTCCGGCGGGTGCGCCGCAACATCACAGCGATGCTCTGGCTGACGCTGCTGGTCAACGTGGGGATGTGGCTGGAGCGCTTCATCATCATCGTGCCGGCCCTCACCTACAAGCAGCCGTTCAGCTTCTCCTGGACCGCGTTCAGTCCGACCTGGGCGGACTGGCTGATGACGCTGTGGGGGTTCGGCCTGGTGCTGCTGGGCGTGCTGCTGTTCGCGAAGTTCTTCCCGATCATCCCGCTGTACGACATCAAAGAGGGCCAGACGATCAAGGCCGAGGTGCAGATCGGGCGGGTGAAGGTGCCCGCCGTGGTGCGCGAGTAGGGGGGACCAATGGCTAGCGAGGCGACGCGGCGGACGGCAGTGCTCGGGCTATTCCGCAGCGCCGAGGCGACGGCCGACGGCGTCGACGCGCTGCGGGCGGTGGGTTTCCGCGACCGCGACCTGGACGTGCTCACCGACTCGCCCTTCCCCGAGGGAGCCTTCGGCGAGCGGCCGGTGCACCACCGCCTGTACGTCTTCCCGTTGATGGGCGCGGCCTGCGGCTTCGCGGTCGGGGTGCTGATCACGGTCGGCACCCAGATGTCCTTCCCGCTCGTCACCGGCGGCAAGCCGATCCTGTCCATTCCGCCGATGATCAACGTGCTCTACGAGGGAACGATGCTCGGCGCGCTGATCTTCACCGTGCTCGGCGTGATCTTCGAGTCGCGCCTGCCGCGCCGGCTGGATCGCGGCTACGACCCGCGCATCCTGCGCGATGGCCTGATCGGGCTGGAGGTGAAGGCCGCGGGGGACCAGGTCGACGTCGCCCGCGGCTTGCTGCGCCAGGCGGGCGCCGTCGACGTCGTCGGCGCGGGGACGGAGGCGCGCGGTGAGCGGTAGGCACCGACCGGGGGAGCAGCCGGCAGCAGGCCGCGGCCGGCCGCGGCGCGTCTTCTGGCTGCTGCTGGCCGCGCTCCTGCCACTGGCCGGCGCCTGCTACACGACTGGCATGTACCCGGTGGATTACTTCCCCGAGATGCACTACTCGGAGTACTACAAGCGGCAGGAGCCGCCGCGCCTGCTGCCGCCGACCGCGTCGGTGCCTACGACCGGCGGCGAGCCGGCCCGCACGATCCAGGAGGCGGCGGGGCTGACCAACCCTGTACCGCGCACCGCCGGCACGCAGGGACGCGGCGAGGCGCTGTACCGCGTGAACTGCGCCATCTGTCACGGGCCGACCGGCCGCGGCGACGGCACCCTCGCACCCTACTTCCGCGCGGCCGGCCAGACGCCGCCAGTGGATTACACGAATCCGGGCATTGCGAGCCTGAGCGACGGCCAGCTCTACTGGGCGGTGACCAACGGGCTCGGCGGCATGCCGCCCTTCGGCAACCTGCTGACGCCCGAGGAGCGCTGGACGCTGATCCACCACATCCGCGGCATCCAGGGCAAGGAGTGAGGACGGCCCGCGGTTAGAAGTCGACGATGCGTGGGGGATCGACGTGGATGGTGAGGCGATCGAGGCGGCGGGCGGCGCTGCGCTGGTAGGTGGCCCGCTGGTGGGCGCGGGCGGTGGCGAAGCGCACCTCCCCCACCGCGCGCCAGCCGGCACGGACGACGCGGGCGGCCGCGGCGTCGTCGAAGACCTGCACGACGAGGTCCGGCGCGTCGGCGAGGCGCGCCCGCAGCCGCTCGGCGACCCGACGTATCGCGTCGGCGTCGGACGCCGGCGCGATGGCGACGAACAGCCCTACCCCACCCGCCGGGAGCGGCCAGCGCTCGACGACCAGGTAGTCGTCGGCGCCGGGCAGGGCAGCGCGAACGGCGCTCAGGACCGCGTCCAGGAGCGCTCGCCGCGGCACGGGGCGGCCCGCGCTGAAGGCCATCGGCTCAATCCGACCGGTGACGAGACAGCAGGCCCTTGAGCAAGAGCAGGCCCAGGGCATACAGCACCAGGCCCAGCAACGCCTGACCCGGCCGCGGCCGGGAGGACCGGGCCGGGGCCGGCTCGGCCCTGGCCGGCAGCGGCGGCGAGGTCTCGGGGCCGGGGTGGCGCACGATCTGCACGAGGTTATACGCCACACCGGCCGCGAAGATCAGGGCGAGCAGCCCGAAGACGATCGGCATGACGTTGAAATTGTCCATACTCACTCCCGCTGCGCGGATCGAGGAGGGAGAGCTCAGGAATGTCTGTGCTGTTGCGCGTGACCGCTGCCTGCTGGGTGCTGGCCGTGCTCGCCCTCACGCTCTGGGCTTTCGCCTCGCCCGCGTCGCTGCCGCTCGCCGTCGTCGCCGCCTTCGCCGTCGGCTGGGGCATCGTACTGCTCGGCGCGCGGCTGATCGGCGGCCAGGGCTGGGACGACGCCCGTGCGCCCTGAGCGGCGCGCCGCGCTACTCGACGATCGCCGTGCCGTGCATGCCAAGCTGCTCGTGGCCGGGCTCCGAGCAGTACATGTAGTACGTGCCGGGCCGGCTAGGGGTGAAGACGATCGCCTGCTCGCCCTTGAACGGCGTCACCACCAGCACCTGCGGCTCCAGCCCCTTGAAGCTGATGTTGTGCTTGACCGGGTCGTGGTTCTGCAGTACCAGGCGCACCGGCCGCCCTGCCTTGAAGTGGATGGTGTCCGGATCGAAGCGGTAGTTCTGGGCGTCTACCCTGACGACGCCGCGCTCGGGGGCGGCCAGGCTGGTCGAGCCGCAGGCCGCCGCGCCAGCCGCCAGCAGGACGAGCGCCGCCGCAGCCGCCCAGCGCCTCACCCGCGACATCTCCTCTCCGCGCTCACGCTCACTCCAGTACTGAGTACTGAATGCTGTCAGCCATCAGCTCTCAGCTCTCAGCCATAGCTGATGGCTGACGGCTGATAGCCGATAGCTCTGCTCAGTACTCGACACTCAGTACTCGCGCACGACCAGCCAGTCGAGCTCGCGCGGCACGTCCCGCGACAGCAGGTCGGCGCCCGCCGGTCGGACCGCCACGTTGTCGTTGAGGCGGATGCCGCCTTTGCCCTCGAGATAGACCGCCGGCTCGACGTTGTGCACCATTCCCGCCTGCAGCACGGCATCCGACGCGGGATGGAGGATCGGCGCGGCGCCGTGGTTGATCGCCTGGAAGCCGACGCCGTGCCCGAGCCCGTGCTTGAACGCCTGGCCGTACCCCGCTTGCTCCAGCACCTTCCGCGCTGCCGCGTCCACGTCGCGGGCGAGGGCGCCGTCGCGGATCGCTGCGAGCGCCGCGTCCTGCGCCGTCTGGCAGGCGTGGTGGCCGCGCGCCCACTCGTCGGTCGCCTCGCCGGCGAAGAACGTCCGCGTCAGCTCGGCCCAGTAGCCGTCGATGCCGACCTCCATCTGGACCAGCACCGTGTCGCCGCGCTGGATGGCCGCCGCGGAGGTGAGGTTGTAGGCGCGGTAGGCCCGCGCGGCGCGGGGCCCGGCCATGACGTGGACGTGCGGGAGGACGCGCCCGCCCGGCACGGCCCCGTAGCCAGCGCGGATCAGGGCGGCCAGCGCGGCCGCCGCCACGTCCGCTTCGGTGGCACCGACGCGCACGGCGGCGCGGGCGGCCCGGAACCCCTCGCGGGCGACGGCGGCCGAGCGCTCGATGTGCGCGATCTCGGCAGCGGTCTTGACGGCGTGCAGCTCGGCCAGTAGCGGCGAGGCGTCGCGCAGCGACGCTTGCGGGAGCAGCGCCGCGAGCACGTCCAGCGTGGCCGGACTGGGCACACCGACCTGCGTGTAGGCCGTGGCAATCGGCGCGGCGTTTCCCTCGTAGCCGACGACGCTGGCCGCGGTGAGACCGGCCGCCTGGAGCAGCGCGCGGAGCGGCTCGCAGACCGCCTCCAGCGTCTCGCCGATGTAGCCGAGCGTCTCCTCGCGGAAGGTGCGCACCTCCACGGCCGCATCCTCGGGCACGAGGTCGGCCTCGTCGGCGGGCACCGCCAGCCGCAGCGCGAGGCGGCCGCCCACGAGCGAGGCGACGCAGAAGGAGTTGCCGAGTACCGGCAGGTAGCCGGTGAGCAGGAGCACGTTCTGCGGGATGCGACAGACCATGCCGTCGTAGCCCGCGTGGGCCAGGCCGTCGGCCACGCGCGCGGCGCGCTCGTCAGCCATGGACATTCCTTCCGCTGTGCTCCCTCCCAGTGTGCGCCCGGACGCCTCGCCGCGGACTGCACGCGCGCCGGCCGCGCCTGAACGGCGCCTGAAGGAGCGCCGCGGTGAGGTTCAGGCGCCGTTCAGGCCCTGGAAGGACAGGGGCAGGGGGCGTTCAGGGGCGTCCGACTACGATAGCTGGGGGAGAGCGCCCGGGACCGGGGTCGATCACGCATCTCCCCCAACGCTCGGGGACATCTGCCGCGACGAGACCCCCTCCTGGCCTGTGGCACCACGCCGTGCCGGCACGGCTACTGCAACGGCCGGCTCCGCCGATCCCGCGGGCGGGCGTCGGAGCGAGTACATCAGGGGATCAGCCGCGACGAGAGGGGCAACGCATGGGCAGCACGGTAGCCGACCGCATCATCGACCGCCTGATCACGTGGGGCGTGGACACGATCTTCGGCCTGCCGGGCGACGGCATCAACAGCCTGATGGAGGCGCTGCGCACCCACCAGGAGCGGATGCGCTTCATCCAGGTGCGCCACGAGGAGGCCGCGGCCTTCGCGGCGTGCGGCTACGCGAAGTACACCGGGCGCCTCGGCGTCTGTCTGGCCACGTCCGGCCCCGGCGGGGTGCACCTGCTGAACGGCCTGTACGATGCCAAGTGCGACGGCCAGCCAGTGCTGGCGATCACCGGCCACACCTTCCACGACCTGATCGGCACGCACTACCAGCAGGACGTCGACCTCGACAAGCTGTACATGGACGTCGCCGTCTACAACGAACGGGTGATGGGCCCGGCCCACGTGAACAACGTCGTCGACGAGGCGGTGAAGACCGCGCTCAGCCGGCGCGGCGTGGCGCACATCACGATCCCCAAGGACATCCAGGAGTGGACGGCCGACGACGTGCCGCGCTCCGAGGCGAACATCCACCGGCATAGCGCCGACCTGTACGCACCCGCCTACCCGCTGCCGCCCCAGGACGCGCTGCAGTACGCCGCCGACGTCATCAACGCCGGCACCAGGGTGGCGATCCTCGCCGGCCGCGGCTGCCTGGGCGCCCGCGACGAGGTGCTCGCCCTCGCCGACGCCGTCGCCGGCCCGATCGTCAAGCCGCTGCTCGGCAAGGCGGTCGTGCCCGACGACAGCCCGTACACCACCGGCGGCATCGGCCTGCTCGGTACCGCCCCCTCGCAGGACGCGCTGGAGGAGTGCGACACCCTCGTCATCATCGGCAGCAGCTTCCCGTACATCGAGTTCTATCCCAAGCCCGGGCAGGCGCGGGCGGTCCAGATCGACCTCGATCCGTCGCGGATCGGCCTGCGTCACCCCGTGGAAGTCGGTCTCGTCGGCGATAGCCGCGACGTGCTGCGCGCGCTCCTGCCGCTGATCCGGCGCAAGGACGACCGCAGCTTCCTGACCAAAGCCCAGGAGCGGATGCGCGACTGGAACAAGCTGATGGTCGAGCGCGGCACGAACATGGACGTGCCGATGAAGCCGCAGGTGGTGACCTATCACCTGAGCAAGCTGCTCGCGCCCGACGCCATCGTCTCGTCGGACAGCGGCACCATCGCCACCTGGAGCGCCCGCTACATCCAGATCCGCGACGGGATGCAGTTCTCGCTGTCCGGCTCGCTGGCGACGATGGCCAACGGGCTGCCCTACAGCGTTGGCGCGGCGGTCGCCTATCCCGGCCGGCAGGTGGTGTGCGTCGTCGGCGACGGCGGCTTCACGATGCTGATGGGCGAGATGGCGACGCTGGTCAAGTACAACCTGCCGGTCAAGGTCATCGTCATCAAGAACAACGTACTCGGCCAGATCAAGTGGGAACAGATCGTCCTGAGCAGCAACCCGCAGTTCGGCGTCGAGCTGCAGCCGATCGACTTCGCGGCCTACGCCCGCGCCTGCGGCGCCGCGGG
>Ga0070741_10017075_pt1 | contig 11982 bp, 8 predicted proteins | sample Coa_R1_4_FD_66440 | JGI IMG/M metagenome (GOLD analysis project Ga0070741, IMG submission 66440) | Surface soil microbial communities from Centralia Pennsylvania, which are recovering from an underground coalmine fire - Coalmine... | ecosystem: Environmental > Terrestrial > Soil > Unclassified ...
GGTCGCCGTTCCTGGCCCTCCTGCTCTTCTCGGCGATGCACGCGATCCCCCGCGAGCACGCCGAGGCCGCCCACGTGGACGGCGCCGGGGGTCTGGCGGTGTTCTGGCACGTCGTGCTCCCCCAGATCCGCGGGATGCTGCTGGTGGCGGCCGGGCTCCGGCTGATGGACGCCTTCCTGGAGCTCGACAAGGTGTTCGTCATGACCGGCGGCGGGCCGGGGACCGCGACCCAGCTCGTGAGCCTCTTCGTCTACAAGCAGGCGTTCAAGGCATACGAGCTCGGGTACGCGTCGGCGGTCATCACCGCGCTCCTGGTCCTGCTCGGGGCGGTGTACGCCGGCTACCTGGGTCGCTACGGCCGCGCGCTGCGGGCCGGGAGGGCCTGAGCGGATGCGGCGGCGGCGCGGATCCTGGGCCCACCGCCTCGGCACGGCGTTCGTGCTGGCCTGGACGCTCCCCCCGCTGCTCTACCTGCTCCTGCTGTCGGTCAAGCCCGAGGCCCTCATGGTCGAGCGGTCGCGGCTCCTCTTCTGGCCGACCCTGGAGCGGTACCGGGACATCGTCGTCAGCGACCTCGGCCCGCCGATCTGGACCAGCCTGCTGACGTCCACCGCCGGCGCGCTGGCCGCCGTCGCCCTGGCCGGGCTGGCCGCGGTGACGTTCGCGTTCCTGGACTTCCGCGGCCGGGCCGCCCTGTTCCTCCTCATGCTGCTGCCGCGGCTCTTCCCGCCGATCACGACCCTGATCCCCATCCAGCTGGCGCTGAAGACGCTCGGGCTGATCGACACCCGCGCCGCGCTGGTGATCCTCTTCACCGGGTTCCAGATCCCGCTCGCGCTGTGGATCCTCCGCACGGCGCTCCACGAGGTGCCGCGGGAGGTCGCCGAGAGCGCCGCCATCGACGGCGCCGGGCTGCCGACCATCGTCTGGCGGATCCTGCTGCCGCTCGCGGTCCCCGGGCTCGTGGCCGCCCTCGTCCTGAGCTTCATCTTCAACTGGAACGAGTTCCTGTTCCCGCTGATCGTCACCGGCGTCGACGCGAAGACCGCGTCGGTCGCGATCATGAACTTCGCCGGGGGGTACAAGAAGCTCCAGTGGGGCTCGCTGGCGGTGCTCGGGGTGGTGATGACGCTGCCGGTGATCCTGTTCGTGCTGGCGTTCCGGGCCGCGCTCGTGCGCGGCTTCACCGGCGGCGCGCTGAAGGAGTAGGGGGCGCGGCCCCGGGAGCCGGTCAGCGGCGGCCGGCCGCCGCCGGGGCCGCCGCGTCGGCCTCGAACAGGATGGCGCCCTGGGCCCGGAGGGTGGCCTGCAGGCGCCCGATCTCGAGCGCCCGGGGAGCCGTCTCGCCGGCGGCGGCGAGCGCGGCCGCGGTCCCGGCCGCATGGCCGGTGGCCATGCAGACCGCCTGCCCGCGGGCGGAGCCCGCCGCCTCGTGCGACGCCGAGATCGCCCGCCCGGCGACCAGGAGTCCCTCGACCCCGGCCGGGACCAGGGCGCGGAGCGGGATCCCGTAGGCGCGCTCGATCGTGCGGAGGGTCACCCCGCCGCCCCCGACCGTGCGGCCGAGCACCTCCGCCCCCGGCCGGACATCGTGGAGATCGAGCGGATAGGCCCCGCGGGCGACCGTGTCCGGGAAGTCGCGGCCGGCCAGCACGTCCTCGAGCGTCAGGACGTAGTCGCCGCGCACGTGCCGTGTCTCCCGCACGCCGACCTGGTAGTTCGCGTCGAGCAGCCAGGCGTCCCGGAAGCCGGGGACCCGGCGGCGGAGGAACTGGAAGACCTCGAGCATCTGCCGCTGGGTCTCCACCTCGGCCCGGCTCAGCGCGTCCGGGTCCGTCGCGTCGATCCCGTGGACCCGGGTCGCGTTGATCGTCACCACGCCGGGCACCGGGCCGGTCTCGATCCCGATCCGGTCGCGGGGCACGGTGAACTCGCCGGCGGCGCGCGCCGCGGCGACGAGCCCGGCGAACGCGTCCATGACGACCGACGGCGCGTCGAGGTCCCGGGCGGTGTAGTCCGCGCCTCCGTCCCAGCGCTCCGGGAGCCCCATCTCCTGCGGATGCGCCCGCAGGTACGCGAACAGCGCGTCGCGGTCGATCCCGGCGACGCGGAAGATGCGCGTGACGGGCTGCATGGCGCCGTCCCCGGGCCGGCCCAGCACGAACGTCGCCCCGGCCCGCGCCGCCACGTCGGCGTCGCCGGTCGCGTCCACCACGACCCGGGCCGGCTGGATCTCGAGCCCGGCCTTGTTGGCGGCGAGGATGCCGGCGACCCGGCCGCCGTCCGCCAGGACGTCGACGACGAAGGTGTGGAGCAGCAGCCCGACCCCGGCCTCGGTGAGCATGGCGAGCAGCAGCTGCTGGAGGAGCACGGGATCCGCCACCGTGACCGACCCGACCTGCTTGTCCGGCCGGTCGGCGAACGCCGCGCCGATCCGGAGGAGCCGCTCGAAGAGCTCGCCGCCGATGCCGCCGAGCGCCCGTCGTCCGCGCGCGTCACTGACCCCGAGGAACGACATCCCGGTCGAGGCCATGCCGCCGACCCGCCCGTACTGCTCGACCAGGAGCGTCCGGGCGCCTGTCCGGGCGGCGGCGACCGCCGCGACGGCGCCGGCCGTGCCGCCGCCGCACACCAGCACGTCGACCGCCCCCCGCGTCCGCACCGGGGCTCACCCCCTCCGGGCGGGGGTCGCGCGGCGGGGATCGGCGCGTCGCGGTCCGCGCCCCGGCGATCGCCCGGGCGCCGTCACGCCAGCCGCTCCGGCGAGGGCCCGAGCCGGCGGAGCAGCTCGAGATCCGCCCCGAGGCGGCGGAGCTCCCCCTGCACGGCGGCCACGTCGACGCGGCGCGGCTCGACCCCGGCCCGCGCGGCGAGCGCCGCGGCGACCCCCGCGGCGACGCCGCTCGCCATGGCCGTGCCCTGGTTCCGCGTGTACACGTCCGCGTGGTGGTCGACCGAGAGGCAGCGGCCGGCCACCAGCAGGCCGTCGATCGCCTGCGGGACCAGGACGCGGTACGGGATCTCGTAGACGAACATCCGCGCGATCATGCTGCGGGCCTCCAGGTCCTGGGGGCCGCCTTCCTTCCCGTCCGGCGGGTGCCCCCCCTGCTGGCGCGGGTTCTGCTGGTTCGCGTCGACCCCGACCACGTCGTCGTACTGCCGGCCGGCCAGGATGTCGTCCTCGGTCATCACGTACTCGCCCCGGATGCGCCGGGTCTCGCGGACGCCGATCGTGCTGGCCGAGTCCAGGACGAACGAGCGCTCGAACCCCGGGACGTACTTGCGGGCGAAGGCCGCCAGCTGCAGCATCTGGCGGCGGGTCTCGATCTCGGCGCGCGAGAGATCGTCGGCCCGCGTCCCGTCCACGCCGTACACGCGGGTCGCGTTGACGGTCAGCACGCCGCGATCGGGCAGCACGGACTCGACCCGGAAGTAGTAGCAGTCCGGCCACAGCTCGCCCCGCGCCTTCGCCTGCTCCACCAGCTTGAAGAACCCGAAGACCCGGATCATGTGGTGCTCGAGATCGAGCATGCACTGCAGGGGATCGGGCGAGAAATCCTCGGGGTGCGCGCGGACGTACTCGACCAGGCGCGCGGCGTCGACGCCGCCCATCCGGAAGATCAGCGTCATCGGGCGCATCTTCCCGTCGCGCTCGCGGCCCTTGATGTAGGGCGCGCCGGCCCGGGCGGCGACGTCGCCGTCGCCGCTGGCGTCCACGGTCACCCGGGCGAGGATCGCCTGGCGCCCGGACTTGTTCTCGACCACGATCCCGCGCAGCCGGTCCCCGTCCATGATGGCGTCGCTCACCAGGGTGTGGAGGAGGACCTGGACGCCGGCGTCGGCGAGCATGTCCAGCGCGGTCACCTTGTAGAGCTCGGGATCGTAGACGACGAACTCGCCGGGGATCGCCCCGCCCCGGGCGATCAGCCGGTCGAACAGCTCGCGGACCAGCCCGCGCGCCGCGGCGTACGGGACGTAGAAGAGGTTCATCATCGCCGAGGTCCCCGTGCCCCCGAGCGAGCCGAACCGCTCGACCAGGAGCGTCCGGGCGCCCGTCCGGCCGGCGGCGATGGCCGCCATCACGCCGGCGATCCCGCCGCCGACGACGAGGACGTCCGCCTCGTGCGCGACCGGGAGGTGGCGAACCGGTTCGATGACGCGGCCGGGGCCCTCGAGCCGTGCGGGCATCAGAGCGCTGCCTCCGTGCGAAAGATCGCCGTCGTCCGGCGGGCCCGTCCACCGTACCGCCCGCTGCCGCGAGCTGTCAAATCGATTTGACAACCTCGGGTCCCGCCGCTAAGGTTGGCGCCGAGCGCGAGCGAGCCCGGCGGTCGTGCGCCGGCGCTCGCCGGGCGGACTCCCGGGCTGGCGCCGCGGCCGGGCGACCCCGGGGCCGGGGCGGCGCGCGGGGTCGCGCCGCCCGACGCCGTTCGGCCGACGACGAGGATCGCCCGCCCGAGGCGACGAGCGCTCCGGGACGACAGGAGGCCCCCATGAGCGTGGATCGCGTGCGGGCGGCGACGCTGGTGGCGCCCGGCCGCTACGAGCTTCGCGAGTACCCGTTGCCCGAGCCCGCGCCCGGCTGCGTGCTGGTCCGGATGACGCTCTCCGGGATCTGCGGGACCGACAAGCACACGTTCCAGGGCTACGTCACCCAGTACGCCGGGACCGAGGCGCCGCGCTCGATCCCGTTCCCGATCATCCAGGGCCACGAGAACGTCGGCACCGTGGCGGCGATCGGCGGCGACGGGCGCTACACCGACTTCGACGGCGCCCCGCTCCGGGTGGGGGACCGCGTGGTGGTCGGCGCCAACGTCGTGTGCGGCCAGTGCTACTACTGCCGGCACGACTTCCCGTACTTCGCCTGCGAGAACATGGTGGACTACGGGAACAACATGAGCGCGGCGACCCCGCCCCACCTCTTCGGCGGCTGGGCGGAGTACCTCTACGTGGTCCCCGGGAGCTTCCTGGTCAAGGTGCCGGACGACCTGCCCTCGGAGGTCGCCGTGCTGACCGAGACCATGGCGGTGACGGTCGGGCTCGACCGGGCCAAGCAGTTCTCGGCGGTCCCCAGCGAGGCCTTCCTCTTCGACGACACGGTGGTCGTCCTGGGGGTCGGCCCGCTCGGCATGTGCTTCCTCGTGAAGGCCCGGATGCTCGGCGCCGGCGCCATCGTGGCCATCGACCTCTCGCCCTACCGGCTCGAGATGGCGCGCCGGCTCGGGGCCGATCACGCGCTCGACGCGCGGGCCACCAGCGCCGCCGAGCGGCTCGCCGTCGTGCGCGACCTCACGCACGGCCGGGGCGCGGACGTCGTGATCGAGTGCGCCGGCGTGCCGCAGGTCATCCCGGAGGCGCTCGAGCTCCTGCGGGTCGGAGGGCTCCTGGTCGAGGCGGGCAACTTCTCCGATCTCGGCGACGTGGCCATCAACCCCCACCGGCACCTCTGCTCGAAGGGGGTGCGGATCCTGGGGGTCGGCGGCGAGGAGCCGGCCGCCTACGGCCCGAGCCTCCGGCAGATGGCCCGGTACATGCGGCACTATCCGCTGCGGGAGTTCGTGACCCACCGCTACGCGCTGGCCCAGGTCCCGGCGGCCGTCGAGCGGTCGATCGCGCCGGACTCGCTCAAGGTGGTGATCGATCCCTGGGGAGCCGCGGCGTGAGCGCGCTCCGGGTCGGGCTGATCGGCGCCGGGCTGATGGGGCGGCGACACCTCGAGGCCCTCGGCCGGGACGAGCGCGTCCAGGTCGTCGGGGTCGCCGACACGGCGGCCGAGGCGGCCGAGCAGGCGGCCAGGGCGGTCGGCGCGCGGCCGTGCCGCACGGTCGGTGACCTGGCGGGCCTCGGCGCCCAGGCGGTCTTCGTGACCCTCCCCAACGCCTACCACGCCGAGGTCGTGCTCGACGCCCTCGACCGGGGCCTCCACGTCTTCTCCGAGAAGCCGATGGCGATCCGGCTGGAGGACGGGCGGCGGATCCGGGACCGCGTCCGCCGGGGCGACCGCGTGTACCAGATGGGGTTCAACCGCCGGTGGGCGCCCGCGTACCGCTACCTGCGCGCGCAGGTCGCCGCGGGGTTCACCCCGTACTCGGCGAGCGTGACGATCAACGACGGCGACATGCTGACCCCCAGCTGGTACACGAACGTCGCGGTTTGCGGCGGGTTCATGTACGACACGGCCGTGCACCTCGTGGACCTGGTCGCGTGGCTGGTCGGGCCGATCGAGACGGTGACCGCGCTCGGCCGCCGGAGCTGCTACCCTGACTACGACGACATCGCCATGCTCCTCCGGTGCGCGGGCGACCGGCCGGTCGCCTTCACGACGTGCGGGCACGCCTCGTGGGCTCCGCCCCAGGAGCGGGTCGAGCTCTACGGGGACCACGCACGGCTCGTCTCGGAGGACCTGGACCGGGCGCGCCACACGACCCGCGAGCGGCCCGACGCCGCGTGGCAGCACTTCCCGTCGCCCGACCCGGTGACCCTGTGGGGGTACGTCGCCGAGGACCGGGAGTTCGTGGACGCCTGCCTGGACGGCGGGCGCCCGCCCGTCACCGTCGACGACGCGTTCCACTCGATCGCCGTGCTGGAGGCGGCCTACGAGAGCCTCCGCGCGGGCGGCCGGCCGACCGAGGTGCCCCGGGCATGAGCGCGGCGCCCGGGATCCAGCTCGCGTGCACCTCCGAGTCGTACGCGCCCGCGCTGGCCGCGGGGCGGCTCACCCTCGCCGACTGGCTCCGCCGCATGGCCGAGGACGTCGGCCTCGGGGCGGTCGAGCTGGAGGACGGCCACATCGGCCCGCCGGAGCCGGACCGGCTCGGCGCCGTGCGGGCCGCTGCCGACCGCCACGGCCTCACGATCGTCGACGTCGCCCTCATGAACAACTTCGGGGTCGCCGACCCCGACCGATGCCGTGCCGAGCAGGCGCGCACCGTCGAGTGGATGGCGGGGGCGCGGCGGCTCCGGAGCCGGTTCCTGCGCACGTTCGCCGGCTGGCCGGAGGGCGACCGGGCCGCGCGGTGGCCGGCGATGCTGGAGGCGCTGCGGGCCGTCTGCCGGGTGGCCGAGCGCGAGGGCGTGCACCTGGTCATGGAGAACCACAACCACGGCGGCTTCGTCCAGCGCGCCGACGACGTGCTCGCGATCTTCGACGCCGTCCGCAGTCCCGCGCTGGCGCTGCTCCTCGACACCGGGAACTACGTCGACGGCCTGGCGTCCATCCGGCGCACGGCGCACCTGGCGCGGCACGTTCACGCGAAGTTCCGGGAGGTGGGCCCCGACGGGCGCGACGCCCTGGTCGACCACGAGCCGATCATGGCCGAGCTGGGCCGGGCGGGATACCGCGGCTGGGTCTCGGTCGAGTACGAGGGCGAGGAGCCGGGCGAGACGGCGGTGCCCCGGGCGCTGGCCCACCTCCGCACGCTGCTCGGGCAGTAGGGGAGCGCGCGCCGGGATGATCCAGGGCTATCCGCGGTGGCCGAGCGTCCGGCCCGGCGAGACCCTCACGCTCCACGTGTCGACGGATCAGCCGCACTTCCGGATCGACGCCTACCGGCAGGGCCGCCGGCTCGAACCGATGGGACGCCTCGGGCCCGAGCGCCTGCGCGGCTGCGCGCTCCCGCCCGGCCCGCCGGACCGCGACTGGGGCTGGCGCGGCTACGACGTGCGGATCCCGCCCGGGTGGCCGTCCGGGGCGTACGTGGCGCTGCTCGTCCCGCTCGACGCCGCCGGGCGCGCGCACCGCCCCCCGCTCCCCACCGCGGACGGCGCCGACGCCCGGGCCCTGTTCGTCGTCCGGAGCGCCCGCCCGGGCCGGGACACCTCCGTGCTCTACAAGCTCTCGTGGGCGACCTTCCACGCCTACAACGGCACCGGGGGCGGAAGCCTCTACGCCCAGGGGATCTGGTCGGCCCTCGACGAGCCGCCCGGCTTCAAGGTCACCTGGCGCCGCCCGGGCGGCGGCACCGGCGGCACGGTGATGCCGGGCGACCCGCCCGACGCCCACGAGCCCGGAGTGCGGCGGCAGACGTTCGCCAAGTGGGACGCGCCGTTCATCGCCTGGCTCGAGGGCGAGGGGTACCGCGTCGACTACTGCACGGACTGGGACCTCCACGCCGATCCGGACCTGCTCGCCCCGTACCGGCTGCTCCTCTCCGTCGGCCACGACGAGTACTGGAGCGACGCCATGCGCGACCGGCTGGAGGCGTTCGCCGGCGCGGGCGGGAACCTCGCCTTCCTGAGCGGCAACATCGCCGGGTACCGGATCCACTTCACCGACGGCGGCACCGCGATCACGTGCGCCAAGCTCCCCCCCGCCGCCGACGCGCGGCGCCGGTGGACGGTCGACCGGTGGCCGCCCGAGCGGGCCGAGGCGGCGGTCACGGGGGTGAGCTTCGACCACGGGGGCGGCTGGTGGCACGGCCGGCGCGACGTGCTCGGGTACACGGTCCAGCACGCGGACCACTGGGTGTACGAGGGGACCGGGCTCCGGGAGGGCGAGGTCTTCGGGGCCGATCCGGCGTATCCGCTGGTCGGCTACGAGGTCGACGCCGTCCCCTACGCGCGGCGGGAGGGGATCGCGGTGCCGACCCCCGGGCCGGGGCGGTGGCCGGAGCTCTTCATCCTGGGCCTCGCCGAGCTGGGCCCCGGCTGGGTCGCCGGCGGTCCCCGTCCGGCGGCCACGATGGGGATCCACGCCACGCCGGGCGGTGGGCTCGTGTTCCAGGCCGCGACCACGGACTGGCCGATCGCGGCGCCCCGCGACCGCTGCGTCGCGCGGATCACGCGGAACGTCCTGGACCGCCTGCGCCTGCCGTCGATCCGGCTGGTCGGGCCGCTGCCGGCGCGCGGCGGGCGGCTGCTGGCGGTCGAGGGCGAGGCGGCGACGTTCCACGCCGACCTCGCCCCGTTCCCCGACCCCGACCGGCTCGCCCTGGAGTGGCACGTCGCCGGCGGGCGGGCGGAGCCGCCCGCGGGGCCGCTGGTCCGGGTCACCATGCCCGCGCCGCCGCGGCCGGTCACCGTGGCGGTCACCGCGCGGCGGGACGGGCTCGCGGTCGGATTCGGCAGCCTGACCATGCTCCCGCTGGGGTCGCGCGAGGCGCTCGAGCGGGAGACGCTCGTGCTCCTCCGCGAGATGGTCGCGCCGTCCGCGCCGGAGAAGCCGCTGGTCGTCGCGACGCGCGATCCGCGGGACGCGGTGGGGCTCCTCTACGGCGTGCGCCTGCCGTGGATCGCGGCGCGCGCGGCCCGGCTCCGCGAGGTCGCGGCGCGGCTGGGGGAGCCCGGGCCCGCGGGGGAGCCGCCCCGATGATCCGCGGCTATCCGCGGTGGCCGAGCGTCCGGCCGGGGGAGACGCTCACCCTCCATGTCTCCACCGATCAGCCCGCCTTCCGCGCCGAGTTCTACCGGCAGGGGGCCACGCTCGCGCGCATGACCGGCCCCGAGGGGGGCTGGCTCCAGGGGTACGCGTTCCCCGACGGGCCGCCCGACCGCGACTGGGGCTGGCCGGGGTACGAGTTCGCGATCCCCCCCGAGTGGCCGTCCGGCGCGTACGTGGCCGTGCTCGTGGAGCGCGACGCCGCCGGCCGGGAGCACCGGCCGGACGTGACCACGGCCGACGGGTGCGACGCCCGGGCCCTGTTCGTGGTGCGGAGCGCCCGCCCGGGCCTCGACACGCCCGTCCTCTACAAGCTTTCCTGGCTGACCTTTCACGCCTACAACGGCACCGGTTACGGCAGCCTCTACGCCGAGAACGTGTGGTCGCGGGACGACCGCCCCCCGGGGTTCAAGCTCACGTGGCGGCGGCCGGGCGGGGGCACCGGCGGCGTGGTGGAGCCCGGCGACCCGCCGGACGCGCACGAGCCCGCCGTCCGCCGGCAGACCTTCGCCAAGTGGGACGCGCCGTTCATCGCCTGGCTCGAGCGGGCGGGCTACCGCCTCGACTACTGCACGGACTGGGACCTGCATGCCGATCCGGACCTGCTGGCCCCCTACCGGCTGCTCCTCTCGGTCGGGCACGACGAGTACTGGAGCGACGCCATGCGGGGGCGTCTCGAGGGGTTCGTGCGCCGGGGCGGGAACGTGGCCTTCTTCAGCGGGAACATCGCGGGGTTCCGGGTCCACTTCACGGACGGCGACACGGCGATCACGTGCGCCAAGGTGCCGCCGCCGTCCGGCGAGGCCGAGCCGTGGACGCCCGACACCTGGCGCGAGGAGGCGGTGACCGGGGTCTCGCTCCGGCACGCAGGCGGCTGGTGGGACGGCCGGCGCGCCGCGAGCGGCTACGCGGTCCAGCACGCGGAGCACTGGGTGTTCGCCGGGACCGGCCTCCGGGACGGCGACATCGTCGGGGCGGATCCGGCGTATCCGCTGATCGGCTACGAGGCCGACGGAGCGGCGCTGGCCCGGCGGCGCGACGGCCTCGCCGTCCCGCTCGGCGACGGCGGGACGCCGCAGAGCTTCGTCGTGCTGGGCGTGGCCGAGCTCGGGGAGGGCTGGGTGCGGGCGGCGCCGCGCGCGGCGGCGACGATGGGCCTGTACACGACGCCGGGCGGCGGGATCGTGTTCCAGGGAGCGACGACCGACTGGCCGATCGTGGCGACGCGGAACGCGACGGTGGGGCGCATCACCCGGAACGTGGTCGACCGGCTCGCCCGCCGCGCCGTCCCCGTGGTGGGGCCGCTCCCGCACCGGGGCGGCCGCATGGTCGCGGTCGCCGGGGCGACGGCGACGTTCCACGTCGACGCCGCCGGCCTGGGGCCGCTCGGCGCGCTGCGGTTCCACTGGGAGGTCGCCGGCGGGCGCGCCCGCCCGGGCGACGGCCCGGTGATCGCGGTCGACGTGGACGGGCCCCCGCGGCTCCTGACGGCGTCGGTCACCGTCTCGCGGGACGGCCAGCCGGTCGCGTTCGGGACGACCACCACGCTTCCGCTCTCGGCCGAGGACGGACTGAAACTCGCCGCGCTGGTCCTCCTCCGCGAGATGACGCTGCCCGGACAGCCGTCGAACCCGCTGGTCGAGCTGACCGCGGACCCCGGCAGCCGGACCGGATTGCTCTACAGCCTGCGCCTGCCCTGGCTCGGCGCCCGCGCCGATCAGCTGGACACCGTCATGCGGCAGCTGATCGAGCGGGAGCGCCGCCGCGAGGGATCGTGACCGCCCTCGCGCCCGACCACCGCCGACATTCCGGAGGTTGCTGATGCTGGACGCGCGTTCCGCCTCGCTGCCGACCCGTCGGGACGTCCTCAAGCGTCTCGCCGCCGCGGGGGCGGCCGCGCCGCTCGCCGGCGCCGTGCGGCCCCGGCCGGCGCGGGCCGCTGGCGAGAAGCGCGGCGGCACGCTCACGGTGGGGATCAACACGGACATCGTCTCGCTTGATCCGAACGACATCGTGTTCGCGAACAATCCGGTCTTCTTCCAGGGCTACGGCTACCTCGTGACCTTCAACGGGAGCATCCAGCCGGAGGGAGATCTGGCCGAGGCCTGGGAGCTCGCGCGCGACGGCCTGAGCGCGACGTTCCGGCTCCGCCCGGGGCTGCGGACCCATTCCGGGGGCGCGTTCGACGCGGAGGGGCTCCTCGCGAACTTCCAGCGGATCAAGGACAAGACGACCGGCGGCGGGCTGTTCAGCCGGCTCCAGGACTTCCAGGCCGCCGAGAAGCTCGACGGGCGGACGGTCCGCATCCGGTTCGCGCAGCCCCGCCCCGACTACCTCGCGATGGTCGCGCGCTGGGGGATGATCGACCCGGCCGCGTTCCAGACCGTGAAGCAGCGGGGCGGCGGGACCGGCCCGTTCAGGGTCGAGGAGTGGGTGCCGGGGGACCACGTCGCCTTCACCCGCTTCGAGCAGTACCACCGGCCCGGGCGGCCGTTCCTCGACCGGGTGGTCTTCCGGGTGCTCAGCGATCCCGGCGCGATGGAGAACGCGTTCCGGGCCGGCCAGATCGACGTGGCCCACACGATCCCCAACAAGGACGTCGAGCG
>Ga0070741_10017076_pt1 | contig 11981 bp, 8 predicted proteins | sample Coa_R1_4_FD_66440 | JGI IMG/M metagenome (GOLD analysis project Ga0070741, IMG submission 66440) | Surface soil microbial communities from Centralia Pennsylvania, which are recovering from an underground coalmine fire - Coalmine... | ecosystem: Environmental > Terrestrial > Soil > Unclassified ...
CGGCTGGCCTTGCCTGAGCATGTAATCAATAGGCGCCCGGCCGCCAAACATCGCGCTGCGATTGCCAAGCGTTACCCACTGCTCCGCCAACGACTTGCCGAAGTAAATGTTCAGAGCTTTGTAGATTCCAATAATGAGCGAAATTCTGATCAGCGTATCCTGATCCAGCTTTTTTCCGCGCGCTTGCGTCTTCCACGCGTGAAATGTGGATGACGCGATACCGCCCAACAACCCTCGCATCTGCGTCTCTGTCAAACCCCACCTTTGCGAAATGTTCAGAAATGCTTTGATCGCGCTCTGACTCAGGCGCTCGCGTTCCGTCGGATCGGACAAGTTTGGAGCTTGATCGAAGGAGTATCCTGCGATAACGGGTGAACTCTCAAGAACAGGCATGTGTTACTCGATTCCGAGATCAATTCTACTCGATTTCGCGAATGATCGCTACTTTTACTTTAACGGATCGAGCGACCAACATTACAGACATCCTGTTGTCGTACCGTAACTTAGCTACTTTATCTAGTACTTTTGAACAGTTAATCCACAATATCTAGGGCTCCTGAGATAAAATCTGTATTGACGCCCTTCTGAAACAGGTCTTTAATAGCTTGTGTCGATGCGATTGGCTTTGAATCGTAATATCGACCTCCCAACCAGAAGAAAGGCCTCAGCAAATCGCCCCCATGGGACAGCTCACAGTAAATTTGGCGCTTAAAATCAAAGAGTTGCAGCATTCACTCAAGAAAGAAGAACGGACAGGGGTGTCATTCCCTCGATTCTTCACGGCTAAGCTCGAGCCAGGCACGACACCTTACGACCAGCTTCAGTGGGAACTGCGGACGGCCACCATCGGGAACGACAAAGGGTCGGTCATATTTGAGCAGCGGGACGTTGAGGTCCCGGTGAACTGGTCGCAAACTGCAACCAACATCGTCGCAAGCAAGTATTTCCATGGCCGTATGGGCTCGCCAGAGCGTGAAACCAGCGTGCGGCAACTGGTCCATCGAGTTGTGGACACCATTGCCGATTGGGGACTGGCCGGCAATTACTTTAAGAGCGCGGCAGACGGTGAGAACTTCCGTTCGGAGTTGGCGCACCTCATGTTGACGCAGAAGGCCTGCTTCAATTCTCCGGTCTGGTTCAACGTGGGCGTCACGGAAGCGCGCGGGTATGGCTTCTACTACGACGAGACGCAAGAGGTCGTAAAGAAGTTGTTGCCCGGCGATACGCGGCCTCAATGCTCGGCCTGCTTCATTAACTCGGTGGGCGATTCGCTCGAATCGATTCTCGATCTCGCCAAGACCGAAGGCATGCTGTTCAAGTGGGGATCGGGAACCGGCACGAACCTTTCGGCCATTCGTGAGGAAAACGCGCATCTGTGGGGCGGTGGCAGAGCGTCAGGTCCGTTGAGCTTCATGAAGGGCTTTGACGCCTTCGCGGGCGTCATCAAATCGGGCGGCAAGACGCGCCGCGCCGCCAAGATGGTCATTCTCAATTCAGATCATCCGGACGTTGAAAAGTTCATTTGGTGCAAAGCCAAAGAAGAGAAAAAAGCTCATACGCTGGTCGACGCGGGCTACGACGCATCGCTTGATGGGGAAGCCTATAGCTCCATCTTTTTCCAGAACGCGAACAACTCCGTTCGTGCCACGGACGATTTCATGCAAGCGGTTGTCGATGACACCGACTGGTGGACGAAAGGCGTTACCTCCGGCGAGAAGCGCGACCGTTATAAGGCGCGCGATCTGATGCGGCAGATCGCTGAAGCCACGCACCAGTGCGGCGACCCCGGCATGCAGTTCGACACCACCATTAATAAGTGGCATACGTCGAAGGCGACGGCACGCATCAACGCCTCGAATCCTTGCTCGGAGTACATGTTCCTGGATGATTCGGCGTGCAATCTTTCGTCGCTGAATTTGATGACGTTTGTCGGGCCGGATGGAACATTCGACGTTGAAGCGTTTCGCCACGCCGTAGACACGATGATTGTGGCGCAAGAGATCATCGTTGGTAACGCCAGCTATCCGACGGAGAAGATTGCGAAGAATTCGCACGATTACCGGCCGCTCGGCTTGGGTTATGCAAATTTGGGCGCTCTGCTGATGTCGCTCGGCCTGCCCTATGACAGCGCGGAAGGCCGTGACTTCGCAGCCGCAATCACCGCCGTCATGTGTGGGCAGGCGTATTTGACCAGCGCCAGGCTGGCGGAAGCTGTGGGACCATTTCCTGGCTATTCCCAGAATGAAGAATCGTTCCTCGACGTAATCCGCATGCACTGGAATGCGGTGAATCGCATCGACAGCAAGCGCGTTCCTCCGCAAATGTTTAAAGCGGCTGAAGAGTGCTGGCGCTTTGCGCATGAGCTGGGCGCCAAAACCGGCTATCGCAATGCGCAAGTCACGGTGCTCGCGCCAACTGGAACCATCGGATTTATGATGGACTGCGACACCACCGGAATCGAGCCGGATCTGGCTCTTGTGAAGTACAAAAAACTTGTCGGTGGCGGTGTCATTAAGATCGTCAACAACACCGTTCCACAAGCGCTGATCAAGCTCGGTTATACGGCGGAGCAGACGGAGCGCATCGTGGCGCATATCGATTCCACCGGCACAATCGAAGGCGCCCCCAATCTGAAACCTGAGCACTTGGCAGTGTTTGACTGCAGCTTCCGTCCGCAGAACGGAACTCGCTTCATTCACCACAATGGCCACATCCGGATGATGGCAGCGGTTCAGCCGTTTATTTCGGGCGCAATTTCGAAGACCATCAACATGCCGGAAGAATCCACGGTGGAAGACATCATGGACGCTTACATCGAAAGCTGGAAGCTTGGGTTAAAGGCGGTAGCCATCTATCGCGATGGTTCCAAGCGCGTTCAGCCGCTCAGTTCCGGCACCGGCAAAGCGGAAAAGAAAGCGGTCGTTCCAACTTCTGCTCAGCCGCAGACGATCGAGAAGATCGTGTACCGGCCTATTCGCCGCAAGCTGCCGGACGAGCGCGCTTCGGTTACACACAAATTCTCAATCGGCGGCCATGAGGGCTACATCACTGTCGGTCTGTACGACGACGGCACCCCCGGCGAAGTCTTCATCTCAATGGCGAAAGAAGGGTCAACCATCTCTGGTTTGATGGATACTCTCGCCACTTCCATCAGCTACGGTCTGCAATACGGCGTGCCGCTGAAGTTCTTTGTGGATAAATTCAGCCATGTACGATTTGAACCGAGCGGTTGGACCGGTAACCAGCAGGTTCCGTACGCGAAGTCAATCATCGATTACATCTTCCGATGGTTGGGCGCCCGATTCCTAGGCATCACGGAACAGAACGAAGCCGGCGAAACCACCAAGCTTCGCCCCACCGAACCCGAGCCGCAACAAGCGCTCCCGTTTGATGCCAGCGCAGGAGACGCACCGCTCTGTTCCGAATGTGGCAGCATCATGACCCGCAACGGCTCATGCTACAAGTGCGCCAACTGCGGCGGCACCAGCGGCTGCTCGTAAATTAGAAAGGAATTGTGCTCACCGCGGGTCGTATTCGTACGACCCGCGGAGACCCAGTATTCCCACGCCATTCAATATGTCTTTCAACAACGAACTCAAAAATCGCCGCGTTTAATATCTTATACTGACGTTTCGCGAAGACAAATGACTGCACAAGCAGGATCGTCGACGCGGTTAAGAACCCTCACTGGTGGTGACGACCAAACACCAAACTAGCAAGCCTCAGATTCTGAATAAATTAGTCGCGGCCCTATCCGAATCCTGCAAACTCTGCTTGCTACTGCTTAACTGGTTCGCCGGCCTTTTTCTCCTGCTGCTCGTTTTCTTCTGGAAAGACCGAATAGCCGGACGGGGGAGGATAAAGGTTCTTCAAGTAGTTCAGGCGTTTGCGCAAGTAACGGCTCGGTAACTGGCGTGGTCCGGTCTCGACGTCGATGTCGCAGCAAATGCCATGCAAGTAGAGCGTCAGCGTATCGATGAACGACTGCCGCACATAATCTGCAAACAGCGGACTCTCTCGCTTGATATTCGTCTGGCGGCGCAACAGCGTCTGCTTGGCCTGCCAGCTATCGTCATCCACTTCGCCATGGACGCCTGCCGTTAATTCTTCGCGCATCAGCGCTTTGTATCCCGCGGCGGCTTCAGGCGACCAACTCTCGGCCACCAAGCCCGCTAACCGGCGATACAGGCGATAGTGATACTCCGCGACATCCTGCTCCTTCAACGCGAAGACTAAGACGGTTTCGTTTTCGTACGTAACTTGTGAGGTCCACGATTGCTTTCCTTCAGCCGGCCTCTCCGCTACAACGAATTCGCCAACCTTATCCAAACTCGGGCGAGCCTTTCGGCGAATTGCGGAGCCTCGTTCGGCGCAGCGCTCTAAATACGGTACTAGCAAAATTGAGATTCGGGGAAGAGTGGTTGCTAACGACGGCGGAAGCGCAGCCACGGGTTCTTCCAGGTATTCCTTCACCACTTCCTCGCTCATCGGCACGGAGGCGCAGAAATACCCGAAGGTGTTGCTTAATGGAATCACTTCGCCTCGAAAACGCTCGGCGAACTGTCCGACACTCACTCTGGAAAGGCTGGACTGACCGGTGTTGACGGCCGCCGGCTCTCGTTGGCTGGACATCTATTTTTTCGAACACGATTCTAGCAGAGCCGACAGCGGCTCCCGACCCGGAAAGCCAATAGAATGCGGCTACCGATCGGCTACGGATCAGTAGCGAAGCCGTTCTCACTGCTAAACTTGAGGCAAACGAAAGTGCAGTTTCTGGTTTCCGCAGGCGAGGCCTCGGGCGATCTTTATGCCTCCGGCGTCATTTTTCACCTGAAGAGTCTTCTTCCTGGGCTCACGTGTTACGGATGTGCTGGTCCAAGGCTACAAGCCGCAGGCGTCGAACCGGTAATTGACGCAGCCGAAATTTCAGTAGTAGGACTCGCCGAAGTGGTAGCGCATCTGCCCAGAATATATGGCAAATATCGTCAATTGGTGAACTATGTGCGACGCAACCCTCCGGCGGCGGCTCTCCTGACCGATAATCCCGATTTCAATCTTCGCCTCGCCCGCCAACTGAAGCGTCTACAGATACCCGTCTTCTATCTAGTCGCGCCGCAAGTCTGGGCATGGCGTCAGGGCCGGGTAAAAATCATTCGCGAACTAGTCGACAAGTTGTTTTGCCTGTTCCCTTTTGAAGAGGATTGGTTCCGTCAACGCGGCGTCGACGCAACATATATAGGTCATCCCCTGGCAAATCTGGTTCGCCCGGCCTTTTCCCGCGCCGAGTTCCTGGGCCGGCACGATCTTGCCTTGAATTCGCGTCTTCTCGTCTTGCTGCCAGGCAGCCGCCCCGGCGAAATTGCCCGTCATTTGCCGGTTTTACTCGAGACAGTTGCCCAATTGCGCCGCCGGTTCGACCTGGGCGTGCTGCTCGCCACCCCGAAAGGCTTCGGAAGCCACACCGTCCTCCACAAATTTCGGGAACGCATAGCGCCGCTATCCATCAAAGTAATAGAAAACGAGACCTGGGACTGTATTGCCCACGCGAGTGTTGCCTTGGCTGCCAGCGGCACTGTCACCATGGAAGCCGCCGTTTTGGGGACGCCCATGGTGACTTTTTATAAAGTGAACCCACTGAGCTGGTATGCCGGCCGTCATCTGGTGAAAGCGCCGTTTTTGTCGATGGTGAATCTCATTGCGGAAAAGCGAATCGTCCCGGAATTAATTCAGCACGATATGACGCCGTCTAAACTTGCCGCCGCTGCAGAGGAACTGTTGACGGATGAGGCCCGCGCCGATCGCATGCGTTCCGATCTATTGCAGGTGCGACAGCTGCTTTCGCCGGCTCAAGACCCGCTGGCCAATACCGCGCGTTCAATCGCGAATGCGATGCAGACAGCTCAAAGTCGCCTTCCACTTGGCCGGCATGATTTCGTTCGGGAGACAATGAATTGATGTTGCGGTTTCGTAAATGGACAGCCCTGCTAGTGGCATGCGGAGCGGTCGCTTGGGCGCAGCAACAGCGCGCGCGTATCGACGTCACGAAATACACTATCGATGCCGAAATTAACCCCCGCACGCAGTCTCTACAGGCCACAGCCAAGATCGAATTCACGCCGCTTGACGCCACAAGTGACTTGACTTTCGAACTGAACAATGCGCTGTCGATATCGAAAGCCGTAGATCAGCAGAACCAGCCGCTGCCAACCAGTCGTAACGCGCAGGACTTCACAGTGAAGGTTTCGTTGCCTGCCGGGGTCCAGAAAAGCCAGCCATGCTCCGTCTCGCTAACCTACGGAGGGAAACTTACCGGCGATGAAGATTCGCCGATTAACGGCATCAAGTTTGCAGCTTTACATCCAGACTATGGGTATCTTCTTTATCCGGCCCGCTGGTTTCCGGTGAGCGGTTATACTACCGACCGCTTCATGGCCGATCTCCGGATCACGGTTCCTCCGGATTACCGCGTTGTCGGAAGCGGTGACGTGAAATCCGATCGTGCTGCGAACGGCGGCACTACCTATTCGTTTCATTACGACAAGGCGAGTTTTCCTGGCAGCATCGCGATTGTGAAGGGTGACGGCGTCCGCGTGTCATCGCAAGGCATCACATCGCAAGTCTTTTTCCGTGACGAACACGCAGCCGATGCCCAAACCTATGGCGATGAAACGGGCAAGATCATGACACTCTTCACGTCGGAGTACGGTCTTGCGCCGCAAGCCAATCTGGCTTTGGTCGAAATGGATGCGGGCGCGGTCAACGGTTATGCTGCACCCGGAATCGTGTTTCTAGCGCCCAGCGCCATCACGAAAACGGTGAACTCGCGCGTGCTTGCAAACCAACTTTCTCGCCAGTGGTGGGGCATGCTGGTGTCGCCTGCAAACCGAAATCATCTCTGGCTGACGAACGGCGGGGCGCGCTATTCGGAGATGCTCTACCTGGAGCACACTGCCGGCCCGGGCGCGATGGAAACTGACATGAAAGCGACGTACGTGGAGGCGCTGACTGTCAAAGATCCTCCGGTCATTCAGTCATCACGACTGGAAGACTATTCGCCGGAATACTGGGCCGTTACAGCGGCAAAGGGAGCGGCCATTCTGAACATGCTTCGGCACGTGGTCGGCGATCAGAACTTCACCAAGGGCCTGCACCTCTTCATGGACCAATTCAGTTGGCAATCGGCGACAACGGAAGACTTCCGCAAAGTCATGGAGCAGGTGGCGAATCAAGATCTGCGCTATTTCTTTATTCAATGGCTGGAATCGAGCGGGTCGCCTGAATTTAAGCTCAACTACACGGTTTTGCGCACACAAAAAGGTTTTCGCGTAGTCGGCAAGATTGAGCAGGATCTCGATACTTTCCGGATGCCCGTCGATCTTCGAATTGAGACTGAAGGAAATCCGGAAGACAAGACAATTGAAGTGACCGGCACCTCATCGGAATTCAGCGTGGATACTTTCGGGAAACCGCGCAAGCTGACACTCGATCCGAATCACGTTTTGCTTCGTCTTGACCCGAGCATGCAGATTGCGGTTGCCATCCGCCGCGGCGAGCAATTTTTTGAAATCAACGATTACCAAAACGCGTTACGTGAATACGAGAAAGCGCTACAGGTGAGCAAAAACAGCTCGCTGGCGCATTATCGTATCGGCGAACTTTTCTTCAAGCAGAATAATTGGCAGCAAGCGGCTAACGAATTCCGTTCCGCCATCAACGGTGATCTCGATCCGAAGTGGACAGAGGTTTGGTCGCACATCAATCTTGGAAAGATTTTTGACGTGAGCGGATCACGCGACCGCGCTCTGAATGAATACAAGCAGGCCATCCGGACCCATGACAACACCGGCGGCGCACAGGCGGAAGCAGCCAAGTACTCCGTAAAGCCTTACGAACAAAAGAGCACGGAGATTTAGCTCGCGCGACTGCTCACCAGCTTCGCCCCTTCGATTTTTCCCAGAGCGCGATCGAATGTGCCGAGCGGCAGGTGGCCGCCGTTGCGTGCCAGCTGCAGCATCAGACAGTCAGAAAAACCAAGAGAAGGCTTTGCTCGAAAAAGAACCAACGCGTCGGCTACTAGGTGTGAATCCTGTATCCCCAAAAGACCTATGTAGTGGTGCGCTGATTCGAACCAATAGGAAAAACGGAAGAGCCCTTGCCGGCCGTCTAATAAGCAAGGCGTGCGACTTACGCTAACTCATGTAAAGCGCACCAAACAACCTGCGACGGCACAAGCCTCGACACCACTACACCTATGACGTTGCCGCTCCAAAAAGTGCAAACGAGTGATAACCTGAAGGTGCCCGAGGGAAAGGGGAGAATTTGGACGACAAATTAAAGGAGCTGATGCAAGAACTCGGTAACGCGATTAATGAGTCCCTTTCCGATTCCGACCGCATTGCCGGTGCGATCGGCGAAATTAAGCGAGCCGGCTATGACGTTTTCTTAGTACTTGAAGCAACAATCGGTTTCAATAAACGCGATAACGAAGATTCCGACGACGATTCCGTTGACGTCGAATCGGAGCACCCCATACGCACCGAGTCCACTGGAAAAATCCGCCTTACCACCCAGGATCATAAGTTTCTCCGCGCCCTGAAAATCTCGGTAAACGAAGAAGAGCAGAAGTAGTTTTTCAGCCAAGTAATTCTCGATACACTCCGTACGTTTGCTCTACTGCATTTTCCCAGCTAAACTTGCTTGCCCTTGTGCGTCCCGCTTCCGCTAATCTTTCGCGTAAGGTTACATCTTCGGCTAAGAGTTTTAGCGCGGTCGCGATTTCTTCCGTCTGATTTGGATCTACTAGTAGGGCGGCCTCACCGGCCACTTCGGGCAAAACCGAGCGGTTAGATGTTAGTACAGGCACTCCGTGCGCCATGGCATCCAACACCGGCATCCCAAATCCTTCATCGAGCGATGGAAACGCGAAGATGCTCGCGCGCGCATAGAGCGAATTGAGTTCCTCGGGCGAGACGTAATCAGTTACCTTAATCCGTTCGTAGGCGGGACTTGCACGAATCCGATCCAGGATTTCGGCAATGCCGAATCCTTTTGCCGCTCCTGCGAGCGTCAAACTCCAGGTGTGCGGCATCTGTTCGAAGGCCGCCACAAGGCGCGTTATGTTTTTGCGAGTCTGCAGTGCGCCAACGAACAAAACCATGTTCTCCCTGCGGGTCGCGGTTTGTTCCCTGGGAAATCTCACGCCGTGATGAATAACGCGGATTCTCGATCGTGGCACGCCTAATAACGTGTTCACCTGAGTCGCCGTGAACTCCGACACCGCGATGATTATGTCCGAATTGGCGGCAGCCTGCCGCGCCTGTTGTTGGAACCGCACGCGAAATTCCGGTGACGAATACTCGTTTGTCATCACGAAGAGGTCGTGAAAAGTCGACACCACCCGCTTCGCCTGCCGTCGATCGACTCTCTGATTCAATGCGTGAAAAATATTCGCGCGAACGTTTGGAACCGGCGGGATCAGTAATTTTCTCCGCACGTTGGGTGCGAGCCGCCGGTTATCGGCAAAAAATTGCTTGATCCGATAGCAATGCAGAAATTGATCTTCGCGATGCGCCGCCGCCAAGCCATCCAGCAACTCTCGTGAATAAACCGCAATGCCCGAAGGATGCGGATCAACACTGTAAGTTGCATCGAGAGCAATCCGCATGCTCTCCTAATCTAAACCGGCGAGCGTTACAGACCGTATTCTTTCAGCTTCCGATAAAGTGTTGTTCTGCCGATGCCTAGCATTGCCGCTGCCACAGTTCGGTCGCCCTTGGTGTAGTCCAAGGCATTTAGGATGGCCCGCTTTTCCAATTCCGCAAGCGGCATAATGCCATTGCCCGAACAAGGATTCACCGGCGCATGCGCGTTGGGACTTCCCTGTCCGGAAGCCGAAAGGAAATCTTGCTCCCTCGCAGGGTTCATCACGGTGCTGGGGAGATCCGCAGCAGTGAGCCATGGACCGGAGTTCATCGCGACCATGCGCTGCACCGTATGCTCCAATTCGCGAATATTTCCCGGCCAGTCATATTGCTGCAGTGCTTGCAGCACTTCGGTGGTGGCCTTGTGGTCGTTCCCGTGGCGCTCCAGAAAAAAAGTGACAAGTGCGGGGATGTCCTCCAGCCGTTCACGAAGCGGCGCGAGCCGCAGCCGGATCACATTCAGCCGGTAATAAAGGTCCTGCCGAAAACGATTCGCCTTCACTTCTTCGGCCAGATTCCGGTTGGTCGCCGCGATCACCCGGAAATTCGAGCTACGTTGAGCGACCGCTCCGACGGCTCTAAATTCTTTTTGTTGAAGGACGCGCAGCAATTTCATTTGCATGTCGAGCGGCAGTTCACCGATCTCGTCAAAGAACGCGGTTCCGCCATTGGCGGCATCCAGTAGACCGAGTTTCTGGTTATGCGCTCCGGTAAATGCGCCTTTCGCGTACCCGAACAGTTCGCTTTCCATCAGCGGGCCCACCAGGGACGAGCAGTCCACCACGACAAACGGCCCTCGCGCTTCCATCTGGTGGATTGCGCGCGCAACTACTTCTTTCCCAGTGCCGGTTTCGCCCAGGATCAGAACCGGGAATCGCGACCTGCCGATTCGCCCAACTAACCGATGCACCTGCTTCATCGCGGGTGAGTTGCCGATGAGAGTAGATAGGGGCGATACGTCTAATGCAATCTGTGGTGTCACGCAACTACGGGCCGGGACAGCGGACTCGTGGCCCATGTACGTAGTGGTTGCCCTCTACTGAAACTCTCGTTTGGGTTAACGGCCCGGTGGCTGCATCGTAGTCGGTGCCGTTCCGGTCGCCGGGAGCGTGGTATCCAGCCTGACCACGAAAACTTCTTTTCGTTCAGCGCGAATTTGATTTGCGATGTCCTGTGCGGCAGCGATTGATCCGGCTTTTCCCACCAGTACTCGCCACAGCGGCTGCGCCCCTTCTTTAACAGCTAGTTGTGCTGCGCCGAACCGTTCCGCATAGGCTGCTCGCAAACGCTCTGCGTTTGCATAAACGGAAAACGCTCCTACCTGCACGGCGTAAAAATCATTGGAAGAAATATCTTCCGGAGCCGCGATCACCTCAAGCCGCACGCGCCCAATCCCAGGACCAAGCAAATCAATTTGGCGCGCCGCAGCTTTCGAAAGATCGATGATTCTGCCACCCACGAAAGGTCCTCGATCAATGACTCGCACGTCGACACTCTTGTTGTTCGCCAGGTTTGTCACCTTAAGCCAGGTATTAAACGGCATCAGACGATGCGCCGCTACCAGCTTTTCCATGTCGTAGATTTCTCCATCAGCAGCAGGACGTCCATGATACGGAATGCCGTACCAGCTTGCTATTCCTTCTTCGGCATATCCAACGGGGAGTGGCGCGGCTTTCGGAGCGGCACGTGAACTGGATTGAGAGGGTTGCGGCGCAGCCGGCACACGCGCCGTTTTGTTTTTTTTCGCGCAAGACGCAAAAAAGATTAAAGAAGCTGCAGTCGCAATCGTCGTCGCGCGCCTCATCACGTCTCGCTTCATCTCATCGGCCCTTTTTCAATCCACTTTTTCTATCTTGACCTGCTTTCGCCTGTCTGCAAAGACGTTCCACATCGCTTTTGGGGTAAAACAAATTCTCCGGATACGTTTTGGCGGTCGCTTTACCCGGCTCGACCCGGCCTCGGGACCCGCATATCAATTTTTTTCTTGACTTCTATTGAGAACAACCTTATATATGAATCACACTGCGATCTATACAAGATTGCAAATTTACGTTAGGGAGAATCAATCGATGAAGAACGCAACCAAGAAGGCGGCAAAAAAGCCAGCAGCTAAGAAGCCCGCCAAGAAAAAGAAGTAAATACCTCCCCGCGTTTGCGGGATCAAATTGACGCCCTCGGGTTTTGCCCGAGGGCGTTTTTATTTTTGGCCCACCCAAATCTTACCCATAATTGGCTGCATCTCTATGAGAACTCTTTCACGTCCCTCGCTCCTCGCAGTCG
>Ga0070741_10017077_pt1 | contig 11980 bp, 12 predicted proteins | sample Coa_R1_4_FD_66440 | JGI IMG/M metagenome (GOLD analysis project Ga0070741, IMG submission 66440) | Surface soil microbial communities from Centralia Pennsylvania, which are recovering from an underground coalmine fire - Coalmine... | ecosystem: Environmental > Terrestrial > Soil > Unclassified ...
CCTAACGCTTACGGCTCTCTAGTCGATGAGCCCACGCCGGAAGCCAACCGCGACCGCGTGGGCTCTCGACCGGGCTTGAAGCTTCGCGAGGATGTGGCGGACGTGGCTCTTGACCGTCTCCTCCGAGAGGAAGAGCCGGTCGCCGATCTCGCGGTTGACGAGGCCGTCGCAGATCAGCTGCAGCACTTCGATCTCGCGCGGGGTCGGCTCCTGCTCGACCACGTAGCGCTGCGGAAGCGCGATCACCTCGGCGACCGGCGCGCGCCTGGCCGCGACGCGCTCGAAGCGGCGCTGATGGGCCTCGTAGCGCGTCAGGATCTCGTTGCGCTCGGCAGCGTCCACGACCCGACTATCGGCGACCTCCTGGGGAGGCTTTAGCCGGAGCAGTCCCTCGTTAGAGGCGGACCGCAGCGCGCCGCCGGGCCCGGAGCGGCGGCGGTTCCGGCTCCTCGACCACCCCCGCGCCGAAGCGCGAATGGAGGATCCGGCCGCCGCCGAGCCAGATGGCCACGTGGTCCGCTCGCGCCTCCCCGTAGGTCGCGAGGTCGCCCGGTCTGAGGGCACCCTCCGGAAGCACCTTCCCCGCCGCCTCCTGCTGCCAGGCATCGCGCGGGACGAGCCGCCCGGCCAGGCGAAAGGCGATGTGGACGAGCCCCGAGCAGTCGATGCCGGCCGCAGTCAGCCCACCCCACTCGTACGGCGCGCCGAGAAAGCCGCGGGCGAGCGACAGCGGCTCGCCGTCGCACACGGCCTCTTCCCGCAGCCAGCCCGAATACCCGTAGCCCGTCACGACGCGCGCCCACCCGTCCCGCCGTGCTTCGACGGCGAGCGCCTCGCCGCGGAGCGCCTGCGTCACCTGCTCGGCGTCCTCGCGCGGCTCCGCGCGCACCGCCGCCACCTCAACCACGCAGCGCATCGAGTCGGCGCTGGAGCCGTTCCTTCACGGCCGGCCAGTCGTCCTCCGTGATCGCGTACCAGGCAGAGTCCCGCGGGCCGCTCGGGAGCAGCATGTGCTTCCGGAAGACGCCCTCGAAACGGGCGCCGAGCGCGAGCAGCGACCCGCGCGTGCGCAGGTTCCGTGCGTCGGTCTTGCGTGCAGAGCCCTCCCTCGGCCGCTTCCCGGAGACGCTACTACGCCGCGAGACCGGCGAGCTCGCGCAGCGCCGCGAGTCGCGAGAGCGCCTGGCCTTCAAGCTGCCGGACGCGCTCGCGAGTCAGGTCGAGCTCGTGCCCGATCGCCTCGAGCGTCCATGGCTCGCCCTCGAACCCGAACCGCAGCTCGAGGATGCGCCGCTCGCGCTCCGGAAGCGCATCGAGCGCCTTGCGGATGTTCTGGCGCCGAAGCGACTCCTCGGCCTCGTCGAACGGATCGGCAGCTTCGCGGTCGGCGAAGAGGTCACCCAGCTCGCCCTCGTCGTCGGCGCCGACCGTCTGGTTCAGCGACACCGACGCCGACGCCGCCGACAGAGCCTCGTCGACGTGCTGGATCGGCAGTCCCGTCGCCTCGGCGAGCTCGTCCTTCGTCGGCTCGCGGCCGAGCTCGACCTCGAGCCGCCGCGCGGCCCGCGAGAGCTTCTGCTGGCGCTCGACGACGTGGACCGGGACGCGGATCGTGCGCGCGTGGTTCGCGACCGCGCGCTGCACGGACTGGCGGATCCACCAGGTCGCGTACGTCGAGAACTTGTAGCCGCGACGCCAGTCGAACTTCTCGACGGCGCGGTTGAGGCCGAGCGTTCCCTCCTGGATCAGGTCGAGGAACGGGACGCCGAGCCCGCGGTAGCCCTTCGCGATCGAGACGACGAGGCGGAGGTTCGACTCGATCATGTGCCGCTTCGCCGCGTTGTCGCCGCGCTCGATCCGCTTCGCGAGGATCACCTCCTGCGCCGCGGTGAGCAGCTTGTGGCGGCCGACGTCGGCGAGGAAGAGCTGGAGCGAGTCGCCGGCGCCCGAGGGCTGCTCGGCCTCGTAGACGATCTCCTCCGCCTTCACCGTGACCTTCTCCTCGGGAGCGCCTTCGCGCACCTCGAGCCCGATCCGCTCGAGCTCCCGCTGGAACTCCTCGACGTCGAGGTCGGCGAGCTCGTGCTCGAGCGCGAACGCCTCGAGCTCGGCCGGTTCGATCCAGCCGCGCTCCTCGCCCGACTCGATCAGCGTCCGGGCCCCCTCGGTCTCCAGCAGCTCAATCAGTTGGTTCTGGGTCAACGGCTCCTCCACACCCTTTCGTCGCTTCGAATATGCCCCAAACGCGAGGCCTTCGCACGCTACGGCATTTCCCTGCCATGTGCCAGGCCGAGGCATCCAGTTAACGAGGTTTTTACCGTTTCTATTCCGCCGCAGCCACCTCCGCCGCCTGCTCCTCGGCCTCGGCCGAGCTGCCGTCCCGGGAGGGTCGGGCGGGGAAGTCGAACTCGACCTTCCCTTCTGGTGTCAGGACGAGTCTCGCACGAAACGCCTTGCCCGCGCGCGACCTGAAGCCGGAGAGGACCTCGCGGGTGCGACCCTCCTCGAGCAACTGGCGGGCGATCTCCGGTGTGAGGGTGCGGCCAGCCACCTTCTTCCAGATCACGAAGCCGCAGCCCGGCTCGTCCTTGCTCTTCCAGCTCGTGCAGCCGTAGGCCTTCGAGTTCTCCCTGATGATCTCGCCGGTCTCGGCGCCGCAGCGCGGGCAGCGGCCGAGCTCGACCCGGACCGGGCGAAGCTTCTCCTTGTCGAGGGCGGCGATCTGCTTGACGATCTCGTCGGTGAAGCCGGCGATGTCGTCGATGAACGCCCGGCGGTCAGCGCGGCCGTGCTCGATGTCGGAGAGCCGGTGCTCCCAGTCGCCGGTCAGCTCGGGCGAGGTGATCTTGTGCTCCTCGAGCATCGTGATCACCTGCAACCCCTTGGGCGTCGGCTGCAGGTCGCGGCCCACCCGCTCGATGTATTCCCGGCGAATCAGCGTCTCGATCGTCTCGGCACGAGTCGCCGGCGTCCCAAGACCGGATTCCTTCATCGCCTCGCGGAGCTCCTCGTCCTCGATCAGCCTGCCTGCCGTCTCCATCGCCGAGAGGAGCGTCGCCTCGGTGTAGCGCGGCGGCGGCTTCGTCTCCTTCGCCTCGACCTCCGCCTCGACGCACCGCACCCGCTGGCCCTGCTCGAGCTGCGGCAGCTCGGCCGTCGCCTCCTCGCCGTCCTCCTCCTGGCGCGCGATCTTCTCTTCCTCGGACTCGAGCCCGTAGACGGCGCGCCAGCCGGCGTCGAGCGTGATCTTCCCGCGCGTGCGGAACCGCTCGTCCTCGAGGACGGTGATCACGGTCGTGCGCTGGTAGCGCGCCGGCGGGTGGAAGACGGCGAGGAAGCGCTTTGCGACCAGGTCGAAGACCCGCCGCTCGTCCGGCGTGAACTGGGTGAGGTCGTGCTCGATGTCCGTTGGGATGATCGCGTGATGGTCGTCGACCTTCGCGTCGTTCACGACTCGCCCCAGCGGCAGCTCGGCGAGTCCGAGCACGTACTCGGCCGCCTGCCGGTAGTCCTCGATCGGCTCGAGCGTGGCGGCCGTTGGCTTGATCTGCCCGACGAGGTCACCGGAGAGGTAGCGGCTCGAGGTCCTCGGATAGGTGATCGCCTTCTTCCCCTCGTACAGGCTCTGCGCCGCCTGCAGCGTGCGGCGGGCGCTGAAGCCGAAGCGGCGGTTCGCGTCGCGCTGTAGCGAGGTGAGGTCGTAGAGGAGCGGAGCGATCTCGCGCTGCTCCTTGCGCTCGACCGACTCGACGACACCGTCCTTGCCTGCCACCTTCGCGGCGATCGCCGGTGCACGGTCGGGATCGCCGAAGATGCGCGTCTCCTCGCCCTCGAACCAGAGGCCGGCGTAGCGCGGGTCGAAGGTGGCGTGCACGAGCCAGTACGGCTGCGGCTCGAACGCCTGGATCTCGCGCTCGCGCTTGACGATCATCGCAAGCGTCGGCGTCTGCACGCGGCCGAGCGAGACGACACCGCCGACCCAGGCACGCCCGCGGAGCGTCGCCGCGCGGGTGGCGTTCATACCGACGAGCCAGTCGGCCTCGCTGCGGGAGCGGGCGGCTGCCTCGAGCTGCTCCATCTCCCGGCCGGGCCGGAGCTTCTCGAAGCCCTCGCGGATCGCCTGCTTCGTCATCGAGCTGATCCAGAGGCGGTCGACCGGCTTGTCGACTCCCGAGAGCTCGTAGATGTACGAGAAGATCAGCTCGCCCTCGCGGCCGGCGTCGCAGGCGTTGACGATCCGGTCGACGTCTTCACGTTGCATCAGCTTGTGGATCAGCGCCAGCTGCTTCTTCGACTTGGCGTCGCGCGGCTCGAGCTCGAACTTGTCGGGGACGATCGGCAGGTCGTCCATGCGCCAGCGCTTGAACTTCTCGTCGTAGGCTTCGGGGTCTTTCAGCTGGACGAGATGTCCGACGGCGAAGGTGATGACGTAGTCGTCGGCTTCCATGTAGCCCTCTTTCGGGGTCTGGAACGGCCCCGGGAGGGCATTCGCGATGTCGCGTGCGACCGAGGGCTTCTCGGCGACGATCAGGGTCTTGGCCACCTGGTCCAAGATAGCGAGGCGACGGCCGCCCCCCTAGATGTCCCTGCTGGACGGGTTTTCGGCCCGCACGCGGCGCGCGAGGCAGGATGGTGAGCGTGAGCGGCACGCTGCTCGCGGTCGACGGCGACTCGCTGGCCCACCGGGCGTACCACGCGCTGCCGAAGTCGATCGCGAACAACGCGATCCTCGGCTTCGCGAACTTCCTCGTGCGGCTCTGGGACGCGGAGAGGCCCGCGGCCGTGCTCGTCGCCTGGGACTCGATCGACGAGCCGACGTACCGGCACGAGGCGCTGCCGGCATACCAGTCCGGACGCGAGTTCGAGGACTCGATCGTCGACCAGCTGGAGCGCCTGCCGGACTTCGTCGCGAGCTTCGGCTTCGCCTGCGCGAAGGCGCCAGGCTACGAGGCCGACGACTTCCTGGCCGCCGCCGCGCGCCGATGGAAGGGATCGGTCCTCGTTGCGACCTCGGATCGCGACGCCTTCCAACTCGCGAGCGAGCGCGTGACGATCCTGCAGCCGCTCAAGGGCGTGAGCGAGCTCGCGCGCGTCGGGCCGGCCGAAGTGCGCGAGCGGTACGGCGTCGAGCCGGAGCAGGTGCCGGATTTCATCGCGCTGCGGGGCGACTCGTCCGACCGGATCCCCGGCGCGCCCGGCGTCGGCGCGAAGACCGCGGCGGCGATTCTCAAGCAGTACGGTTCGCTCGAGGCCGCCCTCGCCGCCGGTCGCTTCCCGAACGTCGCCGACGAACTGCGCCTCTACCGCGAGATCGCGCGCATGGACCCCGACGCGCCGCTGCCGACGCTCGCCGCCCGGCAGCCCGCCTGGGCGCAGGCCGCCGAACGCGCGCGCGCCCTCGGGCTGAACGCGCTCGCGACGCGGCTCGCCGAGCGCGCGTGAGTGCGGGCTACTCTGGAAGCGATGCTCGCACGTGCTGCCGGACGTCCGCTCGCAGTCGCCACGCTCGTGCTCGTCTGCGGGCTCGTGCTGTCGACGCTCGTGGCCGCCGCGACGTCGAAGCCGGTCATCCTCGGGTTCACGCCGAAAGCCGGCAAGCCGGGTTCGTCGGTCGCGATCACGGGCAAGAACCTCCGCGGCGCGAAGGCGGTGCGGTTCGGCGGCACGGGCGCCACCTTCACCGTCGTGACACCGACGCTGATCGTCGCCAAGGTGCCGCGTGGCGCCCGGACCGGCAGGATCAGCGTGACGACGAAGCACGGCGTCGCGACGAGCAGGGCGAGCTTCAAGGTCTGACAAGGCCTGTCGGCGGGTCTTGCCCGCCGCATGATTCAGGCATGGAGCTCGTCAGCCATCGGGCCTTCCCGCGCCTGCACCCGACGGGTGCGCATCCCGAGTCGCAGGCGCGCCTGCACGTGCTGCAGGAGCGCTTCTCCTTCGTGGAGTGCACGGCCGCGAGCGAGGAAGACGTCCTGCGGTGTCACGACCCGCTGCTCGTCGAGCGCGTTCGCGGCACGCGCGGCTGGCTCGATCCGGACACGATCTGCACCGAGACGAGCTACGAGGCGTCCCTGCTCGCCTGCGGGGCGGCGATCGAGGCCGTCGCGCGCGACGGGTTCGCGCTCGCGCGGCCGCCGGGCCACCATTCCGGGCCCGCGCGCGCGATGGGCTTCTGCATCTTCAACCCGGCCGCCGTCGCGGCGCGCTTCGCGCAGGCCGAGCTCGGCCTCGGGCGCGTTGCGATCGTCGACTGGGACGTCCACCACGGCAACGGCACGCAGGACATCTTCCGCGGTGATCCCTCGGTGCTCTACGTGTCGTTGCACCAGTGGCCGTTCTACCCGGGCACAGGCGGGCCGGACGAGCAAGGCGAGACGCTCGTCAACATCCCGCTCGCCGCCGGCACCGGCGACGACGGCTTCCTGGCGGCGTTCGAGACGGCCGAAGAGGCGGTGCGCCGCTTCGAGCCCGAGCTGCTGCTCGTCTCGGCGGGATTCGATGCACATGCCGAAGATCCGCTCGCGCAGCTCGAACTCTCGACCGAGGTGTTCGGCGAGCTCGCGCGCCGCGCGTCGCGGCTCGCGCCGCGAGTCGCCGCCGTGCTCGAGGGCGGCTACAACCTCGCGACCCTGCCCGACCTCGTCGGCTCCGCGCTCGCGGGCTTCAATGACGTCGGTGCGTAGGCAGGCGCTCCCGCTTCTCGTCGGCGCCGTCGGCGTGTCGACGTTCGGCGACCTCGTCGGGATGGTCCCGATCCTGCTCTACGTCCAGGCGCACTCGAGCTCGGGGCCGGCGGTCGCCGCCGTGCTCGTCGCGCTCTGGGGGCCGCTCTTCCTGTTCGCGGGCCCTGCCGGGCTCCTCGTCGACCGCTACGACCCGCGTCGTCTCATGTTCGCGGCCGCGACCGCCCAGGCGGCGGTCGCAGTCGCGCTCGCGTTCGCCGCCGGCGTGCCGGCGGCGATCGGCCTCACCGCGCTGCTCGGGACCGGCGCCGCGCTCGCGCAGCCGGCCGAGTTCGCGCTCGTCCCGACCCTCGGCGGCGCGAACGTCGGCCGTGCGAACTCGTACGTCGAGACGTCGCGCGCGCTCGGGTTCGCCGCCGGCCCGTTCGTCGGCGGAGCGCTCTCGGCCGTCGGCGGCATGAAGGTCGGCCTGCTCGTCGACGCGGGCACGTTCGCCGCCGTCGCGGCGGTCGCGTTCGTGCTGCCGCCGCCTGCTCGCCGGCCGGATGCGGCCGACGACCGCGGCCGTGCGCGCGATGGCGCCGTCTTCCTCGCGCGCGACCCCTTCCTGCGGATCGTCCTCGGAGCGGCGTTCGCATCACTCCTCTTCATGACGGCGTGCGCGCCCGCAGAGGTGTTCTTCGCGAAGGACACGCTCGCCGCGGGCGACAGCGGCTACGGCATCCTGCTCGGCACGTGGACGATCGGCATGGTCCTCGGCGGCCTTCTGCTCGGACGGCGCTTGCGCGGAACAGTCGTCGCGCTGACGGCGATCTGCGTGCAGAGCCTCGGCATCGGCGTGCCGACGCTGTGGCTGGCGCTTGCGTGGGGCTGCGCGTGGTTCCTCGTCGGCGGCGTCGCGATGGGGACGAAGAATGTCGTCATGCGCACGCTGATCCACGAGCGTGTGCCGGCCGAGCTGCACGGTCGCGCCTTCGCGGCGTACAACGGCCTGCGCAACTTCGCCGAGCTCTTCGCGCTCGTCGGCGGCGGCTTGCTCGTCGCCGCCGCCGGACCGCGCCTGACGATGGCGCTCGCCGGCGCGCTCCCGCTCGCCGCCGGCGTCGTCGCGCTCGTCCGCTTCACGCGCCGGCGCGGCGAGCTGCTGCCTGCGACCGCGGTCTAGCCGCGTGCTGCACCGAGCTTCTCGAGCGCCTCGCGTCGCGAGGAGACCCCGAGCTTGGCGAGCAGGTTCTTCACGTGCGAGCGCACCGTGTGCTCCGAGATGATCAGCCGCCGCGCGATCTCGTCGGTGCTCAGGTGCTGGTCGAGCAGCAGCAGCACCTCGAGCTCGCGCGCCGAGAGCACGCCGGCGATCGACTCGGGGACGGCGTCGGCGCGGTGACCGCCTTCGCGCACCTGCTCGAGGAGGCGGCGCGCGACGGCGCCCGACAGCGCGACGTCGCCGGCGGAGACGCCGCGAAGGAAATCGACGATCCGCTCGGGCGGCTCGCTCTTCAACAGGTACCCGGCGGCGCCGCCGCGGATCGCGCCGAGCAGGTTCGCGTCGTCCTCTGACGCCGTCAGGACGACGATCTCGGCAGCCGGTGCGGCGTCACGCAGCCGGGGCAGCGCCTCGAGCCCGCCCATGTCCGGCATCGTCAGGTCGAGCACGACGAGCCCCGGCTGGAGCGCGGCGGCGAGCTCGATCGCCTCGGCGCCCCCCGACGCCTGGCCGACGACTTCGAAGTCGTTGGCGGTGAGCAGGGTCGCGAGCGCCTCGCGCGTGAGCGGGTGGTCGTCGACGATCAGCACGCGCGCCTTCATGGCCGCGCCGGATTGTGCCGATACGATCGGCGATGCGCCACGAAGGTGACGATTTCGAGGGCTTTCTCAGAGACGAGATCGTCCTCGTGCTCCTGCTCGGGGCCGCGCTCGCGCTCTTCCTGACGAAGCCCGGTTTGCGCGGCACGTACGACCTGCCGCAGCTGCGGCTGATGCTGATCACGCTCTACGCCGTCGGCGGCGGGCTGGTCGCGCTCCTCTCGGCAAGCCGCTTCAGCGCCGAGGGCCGCCGCTTCGACCTGCTGCTGTACGCGGGCTTCCTGCTCACGTCGCTGTCGTGGGTCGCGTTCTCGATCGCGCCTCAGGTCGCGGGCCTGTACGAAGACCGCACCGCCGTGTGGACGGAGCTCCTCGGCGTGCTCGTGGGCTGGGCGATCATCGCCCTCGCGCCGTACGTGCGCGGGCGGATCGAGGAGCGACGTCGGGCGCTGATCGAGGTGCCGACGTTCGTCCTGCTCGTGCTCGGGCTGCTCTGGGTGATCGCGGGCGCCGTGGGCGGCGCGCTGCCCGACGTGCAGATCCGGCACGGACAGGAACCGCCGCTCCTGACGGCGACGGTGGCGCTGCTCGCGCTCGTCGATCTCGCCGCGGTGATCGGTTTCAGCAACCGTTTCCGCGTGCGCAACGAGGACCTCGACCGGTGGCTCGCGCTCGGCGCGACCCTGATGCTGTTCGCCGCCATCCACTTCGTCTTCACGCCGCCCGCCGCGACGACGTTCGTCTCGCAGGGCGACTTCCTGCGCCTCCTCGCCTACGCCGTGCTCGTCGTCGGTGTCTGGCGCGCGATCCGCTCGTCCGATCTCCGGCGCGCCGTCGCCGAGGAGCGGGCGCGCGTCGCCCGCGAGATCCACGACGGCCTCGCCCAGTACCTGTTCGCGGTCACGACCCACGTGTCGATGCTCGAGAACGGCGCCGACCGCGCGGAGACGCTGCCGCGCCTCAAGGAAGCCGCGCTGTCCGCCCAGCAGGAAGCGCGCTTCGCCGTGCTCGCGCTGTCGTCCGCGGCGGGCAGCGCCCCCTTCGACGCGGCGCTGCGCCGCTACGTCGAGTTCCTGACGACGGACGGCGGGCTCGAGGTCGAGCTCGAGATCGACAGCGCGATCACCCTCGCGCCGGACGAGCAGATCGAGATCTTCCGCATCGTCCAGGAGGGGCTGGCGAACGCACGCAAGCATGCGGACGCGCACCGCGCGCGGGTGACGATCGCACAGCGGGGTACGGAGCGCGTCGTCAGCGTCCACGACGACGGCAGCGGCTTCGACGTCGACGCGAACGGCAACGGAGCCGGCCAGGGGCTGAAGAACATGCGGGCGCGCGCGGCGACGATCGGCGGCGCGTTCTCGCTCGCGTCGGTGCCCGGGCGGGGGACGGCGCTCGAGGTCGTCCTGCGCGCGTGAGGCGCCGGTCGTCGGCGCCGCCTCAAGTGATGACGACCGGCGTCAGGACGAGCAGCGCGCCACCCGGCTGAAGCTGCGTCAGCTGCGACGTATACAGGTGCGGATACGTGAGCGCCGCGATCGTGTTCGCCTCGAGCCGGTCCGGATCGTCGGACCGCGGCGGCACCGCGAGCGGCAGCGTCTTCGCGAGCGGCCGCGACAGCGGTCGCGCCAGATCCTCTTTTCGGTAGTACAGGACCGTCGTCGCCGTCGCCCCGCGCGCCGGCGGCATGAAGACGAGCACCGACTGCAGCTGGCGCACGTACTTGAACGAGTAGAGGGCCGTCTCGAGCCCTTCACGGTGGACGAGCTGGCCGCGGGTCAGGCTCGGCGTGCCGGTCGCGATCGAGCAGTGGTAGCCGAGACCGCAGAGCGTGTACATCGCCGTCGTCGTCGGCGAGACGATGTGGACATCGGTGACACCGTGCGGTGACCTGACGGCGACAGCGGCGATCGCGATCGATTCGGTGCCGGCGGTGACCGTCGGCGCGCTCGGCACGACCGCGGCGATCTGGGCGCCGCTCGCAAGCCGATACTTCGGCGCCACGTGGTCGGCGATCTCTTTCGTCATCACCTCGAGCGAGCCTCGTCTTGGCTTCCAGCTCGACCAGGCCGCCGACTTGCCGAACCCCGGGCGAAGCCCGAAGCCGATCAGGACGACGAGCGAGGCGACGAGGATCGCGCCGAGCGCCGCGTAGACGATCAGGAAGCGGGTGGCGAAGTAGTCGCGGGGCGGGACGGCCACTGGCAAGCTCGGCGACGAGCCACCCGGCTTCGCCAGCTCCGCGGCCAGAGAGTGCTCTTCGTGCATGTCTGCCTTCCCCCTAAAAGGTACCCCGCCGCGGGCGGATTACCCGTCGACGGCCAGCTGCACCGGCGGCGTTCGTGCGTGCTCGACCACGTCGGCGATGATCTCGTCGAGCGTGCGCGTCGGGCGCCACCCGATCGCGGCGGAGATCTTGTCGATCGCCGGCTCGCGGTGCAGGGTGTCCTCGATCCCGAGCCCGTAGACCTTCTCGTACGGGACGAAGACGAGCTCTGCCTGGGAGCCGGTCGCCGCGAGGACGCGCTCTGCGAGCCCGAGGATGCTGATGCGGTCGGTCGAGCCGACGTTGAAGATCTCGCCGCCGAGCGAGCTCCGGTCGACGAGCCCCTTGAGGGCGCGGATCGTGTCGTGGACGTGGCAGAACGAGCGGGTCTGCGTGCCGTCGCCGTGGATCTCGAGGGGAACGCCGGCGAGGGCGTTGCGGACGAAGTTCGGGATCACCATGCCGTAGCGGCCGCTCTGCCGCGGGCCGACGGTGTTGAAGAGCCGCGCGATCACGCAGTCGAGCCCGCGCTCTTGGTGGAAGGCGAGCGCCAGGAACTCGTCGACCGCCTTCGAGTCGGCGTACAGCCAGCGCTTCTGCGTCGTCGGGCCGTAGACGCGGCGGTCGTCTTCCGCGAGCGGGCGCTCCTCGCGATGGTCGCCGTAGACCTCGGACGTCGACGCGATCAGGACTCGCTTCCCGAACCGGGCGCAGTACTCGAGGACGGTCTCCGTGCCCTGGATGTTCGTCACCATCGTGTGCACCGGCTGCTCGACGATCAGGCGCACGCCGACCGCAGCAGCGAGGTGGTAGACGACGTCCGCGCGGTGGACGAGCTCGCTGACGACGGCGCGCGAAAGGACCGACTCGACCGTGAGGTGGAAGTCGCGACGGTCGCCGAGGTGCTCGACGTTGGTGAGGCCGCCGGTCGAGAGGTCGTCGAGTGCGTAGACCTCCCAGCCCTCGTCGAGCAGGAGCTCGCACAGGTGCGAGCCGATGAAGCCGGCGCCGCCGGTGACGAGGGCAGTGGGCATACAGTCGCTGAACGCTAGCCGCACGCCGGGACGAGAGAGGGCGAGCCGTCCGTGCCGCCGCGGTCCGGCTCGCCCTTAGACGTGTGGCCCGTGCCGCATGCGGGCCATCTCCGCGGCTCTCGATATAGCGGCAGGCACGCGCTTGATCCCTCACCCAAAGGATGGTTCACGTGCCTGCTTCACGCGCTCGGCGG
>Ga0070741_10017078_pt1 | contig 11979 bp, 19 predicted proteins | sample Coa_R1_4_FD_66440 | JGI IMG/M metagenome (GOLD analysis project Ga0070741, IMG submission 66440) | Surface soil microbial communities from Centralia Pennsylvania, which are recovering from an underground coalmine fire - Coalmine... | ecosystem: Environmental > Terrestrial > Soil > Unclassified ...
CCCCGATTTGAAAGAGTGGTAGAATGTGGGAGGCAATTTTGAACAAAGGAGATCATGATGCCAAAACCACAACCCACCTTTACCGCAGAGTGATACCGCACGAGGCCGTGCAACTTGCACGCACGAGCGACAAGCCAAAAGGGCAAATTGCACGAGAACTGGGCATTTCCGAGAGTGCCTTGTAGAGCAGGTGTAAGCAAGCAGATGAGCATGGCAATGAGGCCTTTCCAGGAAAGGGGCATCAGACCCCACAGGAGGAAGAAATCCATCGGCTCAAACGCGAGCTAGAGCGTGTGCAACAGGAGCGCGCTATAGGAAAAAAAGCAATCAGCATCTTCTCGCGCACTCAGCTATGAAATTCCAGTTCATTGCCGATCATCGCCAGGAGTATCCTGTGACCGTGATGTGTGAGGGACTGGAGGTCTCTGTGAGCGGGTTCTACGCCTGGCACAAACGTGAACCAAGCCAGCACGGCCGAGAAGATGCTGAGCTGACCAAGTGCATCAAAAAGGTGTTTGAGCAGAGGCGCTGTATCTATGGGAGTCCACGTGTGCATGCTGAGCTGCGTGCACAGGGGATTCATTGCTCACGCAAACGGGTGGCTCGTCTGATGCAAGAGCAGGAGCTGGTGGCCAAACGTCCACGCCACCGTACTATCACCACACCGTGCTTCGGAAGGAGCGCAAGTGGCACCGAACCTCCTGCACCAGGACTTCCATGCCGATGAGCCAAACCAGAAATGGACCAGCGATATCACCGACATTTGGACCCAAGAAGGGTGGTTGTTTCGCGGCCTGTGGGCTTGACTTGTTTTCGCGTATGGGAGTAGGATGGTCGATGGCAGCACGGCAAGATGGGGCCTTGGTCATCAATGCATTTCAGATGGCGTTGGCTCGTCGCAGCCCACAAGAGGGATTGACTTCCTCATTCTGATCGTGGCAGTACCTATACAAGCGAAAGCTACCTCACGCTTTTGCTGCAAAATGGCATACAGGTGAGCATGAGCCGCACTGCCAATTGCTACGATAATGCAGTGACAGCATCCTTCTTTCACCGTTTCAAAGGGGAATGCATTGATCAAGAGTCTTTTCAGACACGGACTCAAGCGCGCCAATGCACCTTTGATTCCATTGAAGCATTTTATAACCGAATTCGTAGACATTTCACCTTACAGTATATGAGTCCCGTCGAGTTCGAAGATCGATGGGATGCCCTCCATATTCTCCCCCTCTACGAAACTGGGTGAAGATCAAATGCACAATCATGTGGTCAGGGGCAAAGGCATCGTTAAAGAATGTCGTGAGATGTTGCACAACACGGTCGCTTGGATGAAGCTGTGTCCGCTCCGCGATCATCCAGGCAGCGTCCTTCTCACTTTGCTGAGATCGAATGAGCATCGCTTGCTGTGACACAATGGTCACAGGAAACACTTCGTACCAGATGGATGTCATATCTCTCTTGTCTTCTCTCATAAATTGTGAACGTCATAAGGGATTGCATAATGTCTGCATGTAGGCATGCGGACAGACGAAACCTCTGGAAAGCATGGTAGGAAGAGATGAAAAGTCTGTCGTTGGTGGCTGAACTAGTGAAGAGGACAACAGCCAAGTACACAGGTGCAAGCGCGGCAGAGGAGGAGGCAAGCAAGGGAAAAACTATGCTTCTTTCTTTGAATTGGCCTTGTGTGCTTCATATGTCTATACACCTCCGAATAATGATAGTTATTGTTCCGATCTATGGTGCTGTTTTCACTGCATTGCGCTTGGCATTCTCTTCCCCGTGGCCTGCTAGACCGCTCCAGTTTCCAGGGGAAGGGTAGGGTCGGCACTCCATTCCGATAAACTCCCGTCATAGACGGCCACGCGTGGGACGCCAAGCAAGGTAAGAATAAATGCATCACTGCTGGCAGCAATCCCACCGCCGCAGTAGGTGATAACTCTGTCTGCCGTTGTAGTTCCGACGTGGCGTACCTTTTCTCGAAGCTGTTCAAGCGGCAGATAGGCCGAGGTGATTGGATCAACGAGTGTGCTGGCTGGAACGTTGACGCTCGATGGGATGTGACCGCGACGACCATTTCGCAACTGGACTCGCCCCTCGTGCTGATCTGCCGAAAGGGCATTGATCAGGCAGATACCTCCATCATGCAGTGCTGCGAGCACCTCTTCTTTGGTGGCAATGAGTTCGGGTCGAGGTCTGGGCACGAAATGACCACGGGCAAACGTGGGGATCTCCGTCGAAGTGGGCAGCCCCTCACGTGTCCACTTGCTCCATCCACCATTGAGGACCGCTGCGTTGTCGAAACCGAAGGTGCGCAGCAGCCACCAGAGACGGGCAGCCCAGGTATGTTGCGCTTGATCGTAGATCACGACGGTTGTCTGCTCGCTAATCCCAAGCGCTTCGATTGCAGCGGCAAATTGTTCGGGGGAAGGAAGAGTGAAATTGAGCGGCGAGCTGGTATCAGAGAGCGCTTCAATGAGATCGGCAAAGCCTGCCCCTGGGATGTGCCCCCGTACCCAGGTCGTCCACCCACTCTCGATGCTCAAACCTCCTCCCGGGGCGGGCCGCAGGAAAACGGTACTGTCAAGAATACGGAGATTGGGTTCATTGAGATGATTGACCAGCCAATCCGTCTCTACCAGAGGAGCAGGCAGTTTTTCGCTTGTCATCGTTTCTTTCCTCCCTTGTTGTTCTGTCAAGAATAGACGATGTTTCCCCACTTGTCAAGGTATTATGACTTAATTGAGCAACTTACTCAACTTATCGCCATCTTCAAACCAATAACTAAAATTTATTGATAAAATAACTTGAATGAATAGGTAATTCTATGTTATGGTTATAAGGGCTGCAACTTCATGGAAGTGATGATGGGAGTTATTCCAGGCTCACCATGTCAGCCATACGTGCAGATATCAGGTTAGGTCGAAGTACATAGATAGCTCTACCCTTCTGGTCGGTGTCGCAAGAAAAAAGGAGGAAGCATGGGATTAGATCTCACAACATCTCCATCTGAGAGAACGGCTGGATCGAAATACAGCGGTCCTATCATCGATACGGATGTTCACGAAGCATTTACCTCTCTGGATGATCTCGTGCCTTATTTGGAGGAGCCGTGGCGCGGGCTCATCGTTCGTCGAGCCTGGAAAGGGATGGGAGATCCCTTCGCCTTCTGGGCGAGCCACGGGGTAGATCGGGGAGATATTCACCTGCCAGATGGTGTGCCTGCTGGTTCTAGTTATGAACGCTTCAAAGAGCTGGTGCTGGACCTGTATCCGATCCGCTATGCTATTCTCACCAGTTTCTTCTGGCCTGGTCTGATGAAAATGCAGTTCGAGTTTGCGACGGCTCTGACGACGGCGTACAATAACTGGGTCATTGAGCACTGGTTAGAGCGTGACTCCCGACTGTTGACGAGTATCCATGTCGCGCCGCAAGATCCCCATGCGGCAGCACGCGAAATTGATCGGCTCGGTGATCATCCTCGTGTGGTCCAAATCTTGCTTCCGCTGGGGCAATGGGCCTATGGTGAACCGTTCTACCGCCCTATCTTTGAAGCAGCTGCGCGCCACAACCTGGTCATCGGCATGCATCACTCGACGGCGGTGACAAGCGCGCTTGGACAGGGAAGATACTATATTGAATGGCATGTCAACGTCCCTCAGACGGCAATGGCGACGTTAACCAGCTTGGTCTGTAATGGGGTCTTTGATACGTTTCCTTCCTTGCGTTTTGCGATTCTCGAAAGTGGGTTTAGCTGGCTGCCGCATCTGTTGTGGCGTTTTGACCAGAACTACCGCTCTTTGCATCAGGAGATCCCCTGGGTGAAGCGTTTGCCTTCGGAGTATATTCGCGAACGCGTCAAGTTCTCTACCCAGCCAACGGAGGATTTTAGCGTAGAGAACTGGCTCCGCCTGATAGATATGCTGGAAACAGATCGCATGTTGATCTTTGCAACAGACTATCCACATTGGGATTTTGACTCACCCGATGCATCCATTCCACACCGTCTACCAGCCAATTTGAAGCAGCGCATTTTCTATGAGAATGCTCGCGAACTTTATGGTCTTGATCAATAAGGGAGTATATCATGGCCTCAGATCATGGAAGCGGGAGTGTTGTGACAGATGACGCACCCGTCGTGTTGCGCTCTAAAGATGACGTGGTACAGATCGTTGCTTCAGGACGAGCGGTGAGCCAGAGGAGCTGGCTGATTGTCCTGATTGCCCTGGGAGGCGTTTTCATTGATGCGTACGACTTTACCAGCCTGGGCATTGGCGTGACCCAATTGAAGGCACAATTTCACCTGAACCCGGCCCAGGTTGGCAGCGTGACCGCCGCAATGGCAATTGGCACCTTTGTCGCGGCCTTTTTCGGGGGATACTACGTTGACCGGGTGGGCAGGTTTAAAGCGTTTTTATTAGACCTGTTTTTCTTCATTATCTCCGCTCTTCTCAGCGCGCTCTCTCCCAACCTGATCTGGTTGCTCATTTTCCGCTTCTTCATGGGTGTGGGCGTTGGTCTGGATTTTCCCGTCGCTTTGAGCTTCATTGCCGAATTTACAGCTCTCAAGCGCAGGGGAGCAACGCTCAATACGTGGATACTCACCTGGTATGTCGCGGCTACGGTTGGTTTTCTGGTCGTTATTCCGACCTACTTCATCGTTGGCGTGGATAATCTCTGGCGTTGGGCAGTTGGCTTCGGCGCTGTTCCCGCTCTGATTGTGCTCATTCTGCGCTTCATGTACATGGATGAGAGCCCTTTGTGGGCGGCAAATACGGGTAATCTACAGGAGGCAGCCAGGATTTTACGCAAAACATATGGTATCAATGCACAGGTTGACCCGGACTATCGCGCCCAGAAGCACCATGTCGCCCTGAGAGATATTGCCCAGGTTTTTGCACCTCGGTATCGTCAGCGTACCATTCTGGCAGTCGCGATCAGTATGACACAAAGCATGGAGTATTATGCCCTGAATTTTTACTTACCTACTATCAGTCTGCTGATCTTTGGTAACCAATTTATCTGGGCATTGATTGGCTCGGCATTTTTTAATCTCTTTGGTATTGTGGGTGGAACGTTAAACTTTGTATTTCTGCCACGCTGGGGAGTGCGCCGCGTCGCTATTCTCGGATACATCGGAGGGATTGTTGCTCTGGTCCTTATCGGCGGTTTTGGGAAAGCATTGCCAGTCGCTCTTGCGGGCTTCGGGATCGCGCTTTTCATTCTTTCTCATGGCTTTGGACCGGGCGGCGCGGGGATGACGACGAGCGCGCTCTCGTTTCCAACAGCGATTCGCGGCATTGGTACCGGCTTTACGCAATCGCTCCTGCGCGTGGGAAGTACGATGGGCTTCTACTTCTTCCCGCTGCTCCTGGCGGCGGTTGGACTGTATCCGACGCTACTCCTGCTTGCCATTGTGCCATTCGTCGGTCTGCTGGTGACGTTGGTCATCAAGTGGGACCCTGTGCAACAGAACATCAATGTGGACGAGGAAGAGGCCAAACCAGCGCTTGAAGGTGTCAGTACCGGGATGGCATAGCTTACATCTCTCTAGTGGTGGGAAGAGCCTTCACTCTTCTCTGACGAGTGGTTTTTCCTGGTATTGTCCTTGGTATTATATACACCAACAAACATCATACTTCACGGGAGGTTCCTGGCATGCAATCGCAATCTGTCTCAGCAGATGCTCCTCGCGTAGACACGCACCTGAGCAAGTTCTCGCAAGGCTGTACAGTGCTGCTTACCGCGCTGGCCTTTCTCTTCAACCAGCCGATTCTTGTCCTGATTACGGCTATCGTCATGCTACTGAGTATCCTTTTCCCCACTGCTCATCCCTATCGCCTGCTGTATCAGAGGATCGTTGTGCCCCTGGGCCTGTTGAAGCCGCGTATCGTTGAGGATGATCCCTCTCCTCATCGTTTCGCACAGGGCATAGGAGCAGCCTTTCTTTTTGCTGCCAGCCTACTCCTCTTTTTGACGCATGCTACAGCGGCAGGCTGGGCTCTTGATCTGATCGTCTTTGTGCTTGCTGGTATCAACTTGACGACCGGTTTCTGTGCTGGCTGCTTCGTCTATTATCAGTTAGGACGTGTCGGGATCTTGCCCAAAGTACGCTATGAGGGCGGCTTCCACTGGCGAGGAGTGTAAAGGAACATGCTGGAAATGCTTCTACGTCTGACTGTGCTCCTATGCATAGGAGCAGTTGTCCAGTTCCTCATCTCGCTCAGTCGGCGCTTCATAGAGGCACAACGCCAGCAGGCGCTGGCAGCAGCACCGTTGAGCACACTTGCGGTTTCAGATACGATTGCTGCAAGTATGCCAGAAATCGACCTTTCCCGTGTACGTATCCTGGCCTTCAAAAGTGCGGATTGTCGTCAGTGTCACCAGTTGCAAGACCCAGCGCTGCAACGCGTCGTGGAAGCGCGCTGGGATACGGTCACGGTCGTAGACATCGATGCAACGACCGAATACGAACTGGTCCAGGCGTATCATGTGCTGACTGTACCTAGCACCGTGGTACTGGATGCAACAGGTCAGGCACACGCTATCAATTACGGCTTTGCGAATACGCAGTGTCTTCTCGAACAGGTAGACGAAGCGCTGGTAAAGACAACGTGTTAAACATCTTCTTTGTTCCTCTTCAGCCTGGTCCATAGTGGCCATAAAGAGGAGCAGGATCTTTTTGAAGGGCTCTCCCTTCCTCCAGAGACGACGAGATCTCACAACACTATTGGCATTGCCTGTCCTTAAAGGCGGATGATCCTGTGTCTACGGGCGTAATATCAGGAGATCCCTCTGGCAGTCTCTTTGACCAGAAAATCGACCACCTCTTGCCAACAGCCTGTTTGCAGGTAGATCTCGCGCTGTCGGCTCGCCCCGGTTCCTTTGTGTGTCATGGTCTCGACCGCTTGAGAAACGGTCTCCCAATCCCCCTGCGACTGGAGAGCGGGACGCACAAATTGGAGCAATTGCTCAAGCAACTGGCGTGCGGGGAGCATCTGTTCAGAGAGGGGATCGAGCAGGGTTGCATCCAGACCATAACGCGCCGCCTGCCAATGAGCAGCACGTAATGCTTCCGGTCTGATCAGCAGGAATGGTTCCTGGTGTAAGACACGTTCATGGCAGGTCTGCACCAGCGCTCGTACCAGCCCGACAAACATCACCGTTTCCTCAATGGTCAAACACACATCCGCAATCCGTACTTCTAGAGTCTTGAAACGTGACGATAAACGCATATCCCAATATATTTCACGTGCATCCTTGATGGTACTGGGGATGGTAAGCATGCGAATCAGGGCATCGTACTCGGCAAGCGACGAGAAGCAATTGGGAGGACCAGAGAAGGGCCAGCGCGCCCATATCTGCGTGCGATAGCTCGCATAGCCAGTATCGACACTGTGGAAAAAGGGCGAGTTGCCAGTTAATGCCAGCAGTAGCGCTAGCCATCCCCTCGCGTGATTCATGGTCTGAAGGGCTTCGCTGCGATTACCGAGCCCTACATGGACATGGCAAGCAAAAATAGTGTGTTCACGTGCCAACTGCTGGTAGTTTTGTTGAAGGAAGCTGTAGCGTTCTCCCGGTGAAAGACGCTGATCTTGCCATTGTGCAAAGGGATGCGTTCCTGCGGCTGCGATCTGCTTTCCAATACGTTGTGCGGCGGTGATCATACCACTGCGCAAACGGGTGAGATGCGCTCTGACTTCTGATAAGGTCTGGCAGATGGGCGTAGAGGCTTCGATCTGTGAAAGCTGCATTTCGTACTGAACCGCCTCACCCAGCAGTTGCTGGGCCTCTGGCAAAAGAAATCCTGCGGATGGGGAGAGATCGCGGGTAACGGGGTCGATGATCTGATATTCTTCCTCAACACCTACAGAGTAGGTCCTCTGCGGCTGCATAGGTGACATAAACAACGCTCCTCTTCCGAAGAGAACAACCTTTTCTACATCAACCTCTCCTACAATATCCGCTCAAGAGAGTATGTATTAAGGAGCGCGCAATGAGTGTAAAAGCAGTTGCGCTGCTAATCACTCATTCACCAGCTGAAACGTCCCGTCCTCACCTGGCAGGCAACATCCCGAACCAACTATAGCATATTTAATTCATGATTTCAAGTTATTGAAGATATTCTTCCAAGGAATATCTCTTGCCCTCTTCTACTTTTTGCCAGCGTACCAGTCTGTTCGTAGAAGAGGTAGCTTATGATGATTTGCGTATGAGACAATTCTACGAATGTTCTTGGTCTCTCTCAAGAGGGAGCAAAATAGGTTGACAAGTCAGCAAATATGCTTACAATATAAATATGACATTCTTGATCTAAAAAGTCAAGAATGATTGCGGCAGCGAGGGTATTTCGACAGGCTTCCTTTTTGCTTGGTCTTCAAGACATTTCATAGCAGATCCTGAGCTGCCGCGTTGATCTTTTTGAACAATATGTCCGAAAGGAGAAGCGCGCGTGGCTACTGAAACATCGGGCGATGAGCCTCGCAGAGGAGCATCAGACGAAACCACGGCTGTGCAAGAAGCAGCGGGCACCGTGGTTGAAATTCCAAACAAGCGTGTGTGGTATCGCTCTCTGAGCGAAGATTGGTTAGCAACGCTTGCTGGATTACTGCTCGTGGTCCTACTCGTCATTGGTTGGCTTCATTCCATTCCTTAACATCTCTCTATTCCTGACAATATATAAGAGGGAGGAGACCTTGAGCGCACAATTGAGTTCCGAACAGGTTTCAAGCCGACCAAGTTTGCACGGCCTGGAATTTGTCATCTCACTCCTGATCGTCGTCGCTTTGAGTGTTGCGGTCTGGTGGTTCACGAAAGTATTTCCTACACTTTTCACTGGCAATCTGAACCGCTTTTTGAAAACCGTTGAGTTTCCTGTCTATGCGATCATTTTAGGGTTTGCAGCCAGGGGAGTTTTGGGTCTCTTCGGATGGCAGGAGCGGCTATCAGGGGCTTTTCGTACAGAATTCTTTCTGAAAACGGGCGTCATTTTGCTGGGAGCAAGTATCAACCTGGTCAATCTGGTCAAGATTGGGGTTGGTGGTATCATTCAGTCGGTGATCCTGATCGTGACGGTGTTTTTCTTCACCTGGTTCCTGGGCCGTCTGTTTAAGTTGGATAATACGTTGCGGGCCTTGATTGCATCTGCCATCTCCATCTGTGGAGTGAGCGCATCAATTGCCGCTGGCGCAGCAGTACAGGCAAAACGGGAACAGCTCGCCTATGTGGGCAGCCTGGTCGTGCTCTTCGCGCTGCCACTCATCTTCCTCCAGCCATTTCTGGCCCATCTCCTGAACCTAAGCCAGCCTGTGGCGGGAGCCTGGATAGGCGGGAGCATTGACACTAGCGCAGCTGTCACTGCGAGCGGCGCAATTGCCGGGACAGTAGCGCTGACCTATGCCACCTCGGTAAAACTCGTCCAAAGTGCCTTTATTGGCCTGGTTGCTTTTCTTCTGACGCTCTACTGGATTACTCGGGTTGAGAAAGACGGTGCACGCCAGCGGCCTCCAGTCAGCGAGATTTTCACACGCTTTCCCAAGTTTGTCATTGGCTTTATCCTGGCCTCTGTTGTGGTCACACTGCTGGCAAGTTCCCATTTTCTGGGCTCAAGCGTCCACACAGCGGCGGTGTATACCGATATTACCTCCTTGCGCGTTTGGTTTTTCACACTGGCCTTCGTGACGATTGGCCTTTCGTTCAAAGTCGAGGGCTTCCAGCAAGCTGGTTGGCGTCCTGTGCTTGTCTTTGGTCTGGGAGTTGTTTTTAACGCGCTGATCGCGCTCGTCGTGGCCTATCTTCTCTTTGGCCTGTTTGCTATTGGGAGCTAAGTCTCTTGCCTGATCGCCTGAGTATCTGAGGAGAGAAAGGATGAAGTTGGTGAAGATATGGAACGCGCGCCTCATGGCTGACCATATCTTCATCGACCCTTTCCTGGAAGAAAGTCAGCATGACCATAGGTTGCTGGAGGTCGATTGATGATCGTGTTTTCCACGGATTGTCCCCATTGGGATGTTGATGTTCCTGAAGGTTCGATCCCTCGCGAATTGCCTGCTGGGTTACGCCGCATACTCTACAAAAATGCGTGCGAACTGTACGAGCGAATGTTGGGAGGGAAGGTGTGAGGTATCGCCTGTGTCACGTAGAAGAACTCCCGCGAGGCGGAAAGAAAACATTCACGATCAAAAACGTGCCGATTGTGCTGACGCGCAGCCAGCAGGGCGCGTTTTACGCCATCTATGGCTTCTGTCCTCACCAACGCGCCCCATTGGGCGAGGGCGTTCTGGGCGGACTGACAACGGCGCAGCAGCCTGGGGAAAATCTTCTCAATGAACGTGAGGGCGAAATCCTGCGTTGTCCCTGGCACGGCTTCAGCTATGATGTGACAACAGGTGTCTGCTTGGCTGCTCCTGATCGTCTACGGGTCAAAACGTATCCGCTGGTGATAGAGTACAATGAAGTGTTCCTGGAGATATAGAAAAAAAATCAGAAGGAGGAAAGTTTCCTCCTCTTCTTGAGGAAAGGAGTTGCCCAATGACTGTTATTGATGAGTTTATCCAGGCAAATAGGGAATATGCTTCGCACTTCCAGAAAGGCGATCTGCCATTACCCCCTGCACGCAAAGTCGCCGTTCTGGCTTGCATGGATGCACGCCTCGACCCGGCACGCATCCTTGGGCTGGAGGAAGGCGACGCACATGTCATTCGTAACGCGGGTGGACGGGCGGCTGATGCCCTGCGTTCTCTCGTCATCTCTGAACAGTTACTTGGCACCAATACGATTGTCATTGTGCACCATACCGACTGTGGTATGCTCACGTTTACTGATGATGTGATCCATGAAAAAGTGAAAAAGGAGTTGTCTGCCGACGCCGACCACATTGCCTTCCTTGCGTTTAAGGACCTGGAACAATCAGTACGCGATGATATTGCCTTCTTGCGCTCATCTCCACTCATTCCCCAGAACATAGACATTCGAGGTTTTATCTACGATGTGAAAACGGGGAAACTTCAGGCTGTCGCATAGGTCAGTTCTTGGAGGAGGCGCAGAAACGCAACGATGCGCTTCCTCCACTGTTATCCATATCCCCGCTTCATTTCTCTCTTTTCCCTCTTTTCTTCTTCTATATGATATTCCTTCGAAATCATCCGCAAAAACCTGCGGAAAGCTACCATCATCCTCTGTGACCTCCTTACGAATTGCTATTATGACACCACTTCCCGACAGGCATAAGACAGTTTCAAAGTCGTCAGCAAGGTCACAGTGCGTGACAGAGAAAATTATATTCATTCATATTAGTTATTATATACATAATTATTTTTTATATTTGGTCATTTTTCTCTTGACACCTCTCTTTCGTTCAGGTATTTTAAAGTATATAAAGTTGATCAACTTAGTTAACTTAATACGCCGGATTTTCTCGCAGTAAGTAATACCCCGGCTCTCCCAGAGTTCATCGTCTGATCCTGACGAAATGATCTTATCACCAGTCATGGCATGGAGGGAATAGATGCGTTTCTCGCTTTTTTATAACTTTGACCTCCTTCCCGGCAAATCTGTGCCAGAAATGTATCGAGAGATCGAGGCTCAGGCAGTGGTCGCTGATTGGCTGGGCTTCGATGCGCTCTGGCTGGCCGAACATCATTTTGAACTCTACGGTCGTATGCCTGATCCACTTCTGTACCTGGCACGCATTAGCGGCATCACGAAGCAGATCGACCTGGGAACAGCCATTATCGAAGCTCCCCACTACCATCCGTTGCGATTGGCCGAGGATGCCTGTTTACTGGATGTGCTCTCAGGGGGACGTGTCCGCCTGGGGGTCGGATCAGGTGGGGCCAACAAACCGGCAGAATTTGCACACTTTGGCATTCCTATCGAACAGAAATCAGCACGTACGCTTGAAGTCATCGAGATCTTACGGCAAGCCTTCGATGATGGACGCGTGGATTTTGAGGGAAACTACTACCAGTATAAAGGCGTTGA
>Ga0070741_10017079_pt1 | contig 11978 bp, 11 predicted proteins | sample Coa_R1_4_FD_66440 | JGI IMG/M metagenome (GOLD analysis project Ga0070741, IMG submission 66440) | Surface soil microbial communities from Centralia Pennsylvania, which are recovering from an underground coalmine fire - Coalmine... | ecosystem: Environmental > Terrestrial > Soil > Unclassified ...
TCGAGCGGCGTCGGCGCCTTCGTTGCGAGTTCGTACACGTCATCGAGCAACGGAACGAAAATTTCAGCGGATGGAATGAACCGCTCTGCGATGCGTTCGGAGAGGCCGGACAGCGACGGTTCTTCACCGTGAACAAGAAAAACGCCGCGGCGTACTGGACGTCGCCCGGCAATCCAACGCGCAAGTTCGGGACCATCGGCATGGCCCGAATACTCATCGATCTGCCGGATGCGGGCGCTCACTTTGAACGGTTCGCCTTGAATGCGCACGGAATCGAGACCGTCGGCGAGAAAGCGACCGAGGGTTCCCTGCGCCTGAAAGCCGACCAGAAGAACGGTTGCAGCGGGGTTCCAAAGCCAGCGCTTCAAATGGTGTCGGATACGGCCGGCATCGCACATGCCGCTCGCAGCAATGATGATATGGAAGCCAGAGAATCGGGCGATAGCCTTGCTTTCCTCCACGGTTTCGGTCGGGTGAAGGTTCGGTGAGCTAAGCAGCTTGGCAACGTCTACATTCGTGTCGAGGCTTGAGGCGTGCCTGCGGAAGACTTCCGTCGCGCGAATGGCGAGTGGTGAATCGAGAAAGATCGGCGCAGTCGGGACGGCCCCGCTTTCCATTAACGCGATCAAGTCAACGATGAGCTCCTGGGTGCGCTCGACGGCAAAAGCCGGAATCAGCAGGGCGCCTTTGGCCGAGAAAGCATCGCGTACCTCAACGGCCAATCGTTCGCGACGCTGAACAGGCGTTATCGGCGGCCGATCGATATTGCCGTAGGTGGATTCCGAGACCACGTAATCGAATCCGGCGGGGGCCTGAGCATCCGGCTGCAGCAGCTTGGCGTCAGGACCTATGTCCCCCGACATAAGAACCCGCAGCGGCTTTCCCTCCTGCCCTGCGGGGGCGATTTCCAGCTCGATAGAGGCCGAGCCCAGGAGATGACCCGCGTTCCAGTATCGGGCCCGTACTCCGTGCAGAACATCGAACCAGCATTCATACTCGACTGGCCTGAAAGCGTTGAGCGAAGCGACGGCTTCCGCCTGGGTGTAAATGGGCTCCACCTCAGGGCGGTGGCGCGCAACATTACGGCGGTTGAGTTGCGCGACTTCAGTTTCCTGAATATTTCCCGCGTCGGGAAGAAGATACGAGCAAAGGTCGATCGTTCCGCGTGTTGCCATTATTGGGCCGCGAAAGCCCTGCTGTACCAGCTTCGGCAGCATGCCGCTGTGGTCGATATGCGCGTGCGTTAGCAAGACGACGTCAATCTGCTCGGGATGGAACGGGAAATCACCGTAATTCAAGGCCTTTAGAGTCTTCGATCCTTGGAACAAGCCACAGTCGACCAGAAAGCGGCCGGCGGCCGCTTCGAACAGGTAGCACGAACCGGTGACGGTCCGGGCCGCACCGCAAAAGCGAAGCGTCAAACTCATGACGCTTCCTCCCCGGCATCGAGTTCCCGTTGCAGGGCGTGACTGAGCAACTCGTCGAGCCTGATGGCATTCGTCGGGTGTGGTACACTGTCGGTTGATCGGATCGAGCGGATGCCGGCCTTGCTGAACTCGGTGATCAATTCCGATCCAAAAAGCGCGTGCGTTATGACAGCATCGACGCTGATGGCGCCAGCCGCAATCAGCGCTCTTGCGCAGGCGATTAGCGTTCCTCCGGAGGAGACTATATCGTCGACCAACAAAGCGGGCCGGCCGGCGATCAGGGCACCATCAGCAAAGCTGATGGAGACGGATCGGTCGCTTGCCCGTGTCTTTTTCCCTACCGCATGCTCCGAACCAAGCCGCCTCGCGAGATCGGCCACCCACGGTCGTGATTCGGTGTCGGGACCGACAACGATGGTGCGGCGGTCAAAGCCTTGAGCCGACAGTACGCTGGATATGGCAGGCATCGCAGACAGATTGTCGACCTCAATCCCGGGAAAGATCTCTTTGAGGGATGCGGTGCGATGCAAGTGTGCGTCGACCGTAATGACACGATCGATACTTGTCGCCAGCAAGCGGCCGATCACTCTTTGGCTGACAGCTTCACCAGCGTGAAAGGCCGTGTCCTGGCGCATGTAACAAAGGTAAGGCGCCACGAGGACCAGGCGCTTCGCGCCTTCACGCCGCAGCGCTTCGCCGGCAAAGAGAATGGCGAGAAGCTTGTCATTGGGCTGATCCAGAGGCGCGTAAATGATGACCGTCGGCGAGGACCGACCGACGGTCACCCGCATCTCACCGTCAGGGAACCGGTGAATTGCTATCCCGTAATACGGCGCCCGGAGAATTCGCGCTAATCTTTCGGCCTCGGCCCGTCCCGAGGGCAGGCACTGAATTGCCGCGCTCATGGCCTCATTCCCGCGGCGGTGGCCGTCGCGTTGCCGTCCACGACAAATCCGGTGCTCATTTCGGCGCCGGCCACGGTCAACTCGAATTGCAGAGGGTCGGCGGCATAGATCCGGTACAGCGGCTCGCCGCGATCGACCCGTTCGCCGATTTTCTTAAGCACTTTGATGCCGGCGCCCTTGTCGATCGGTGCGCCCGCCATGCGAGCGAGACGATTGAGACGAAGACAGTCGATTCCGACAACCCTGCCATCGTTCGGCGCGCGAACATCTGCGGTCAGCTTGCCGAGATCTTTAACGCACGTCGAGGATCCCTGCGCCTCCATTATCTTGTGCATCTGCTTCAAGGCGGCGCCGCTATCAAGCATCTCGCGTGCGCGCGCGTATCCCGCACCACCACGCAGTTCGGGATCATACTCAAGCAAGTGCGCAGCCAAGCGAAGCGACTTTTCGCGCAGGTCCCGCGGCGCATCGGCTTCATTTGCCAGCACCGCCATCACGTCTTGGGCTTCCAGTACCGGACCAATGCCCCGGCCCACGGGTTCACGGCCATCCGTTGTGATCACCTCCACTGATACTCCGAAGTAGTCGCCGACGAATTCGAATATTTTTCGCAGGCGCATCGCGTCCATCGCACTTCGCACCTTGGCGGCAGGTCCCACCGGCAGGTCGATCAGGAGGTTCGTCGATCCCGCAGCGATTTTCTTCGACATGATCGAAGCGACCATCTGCTCCCGCGTATCGAGGCTGAGCGGGCGCTCCACCGAAATGAGAATGTCGTCAGCTGGCGATAGGTTGGCGTGACCGCCCCAAACCAGGCAGCCGTTGCAGGCCGCCACAATGTCCTTCATCTCTTCGATGGCAACATCAACGCGCGCCAGCACTTCCATCGTGTCGGCCGTTCCGGCCGGCGAGGTGATGGCGCGTGATGACGTCTTCGGAAACACCAGGCCATGCGCTGCCACGATCGGCACCACAACCATGGATGTGCGATTGCCCGGAATGCCGCCGATGCAGTGCTTATCGACCACGATCGGCGCCTTCCATTTGATTTGCGTTCCGCCTTCCACCATCGCTTGGGTGAGTGCGATCAGTTCACCGCTGCTCATAAAGCTGGCCGAACCGACGATAAAAGCGGCGATTTCCATGTCGGAATAGCGATAGTGCGTGATGTCATTCACAATGGCACCGATGTCCTCGGCGCTTAGTATGCCGCCCTGGATCTTGGTGCGCACAGCATCGAGGCTATCGGGCGGCGTCGCCGGAACGACGCTCACTGCACAACCGGTCGGCTCGGCGAAGCGGCGGTAGGCCGGCTCAGCAAGGCCGATGTCGCCAGGACCGACCAGGTTGTCGTCGTCTGTGATCAACAGCGTTGCCAGCAGCACCTTTTCGTTGCGGCGCAGTTCAACGCGACTAAAGCCGCGAAACAATTCCGGCCGCAGCGCAATGGAATGCCGGGACACCACGGCCACGTTCTCTCGCCCGGTATCGAGGTTGACGCGGCGGATCACCAACTTCGGAGGCAATGTATTGGCAGGACCCATGGCATTTAAAATGCGTTGAACGTAATTTTGTATGGGATGTGTTGTCCCAACGAATTGACTTAGATCACCAGCGCTAGCTAGCCGAGACCGGCGCAGTAACACATGATATTTCCTGTCCGGTATCTTGCCTTTGTATCTGCCGCATCTGCCGTACTCAACTCACCGCGTATAAAGCTGAGGACGCGACATTTCGCGTTGACCCCCATCAACAAATGACGCCAGGCCGGCACCATTTTACGTGTTGAAGATTTATGAAACGATTTCTGATCGCCACGTCGGCGCGGGTCGCGATTGATCCCGCCAATCTCCACACGACGGCGATCTATGTCACGGAAACGACACCATTTTTCAACTGCAAATGATCGTTCAATTTCCGCACGCCGGCCTTTTCTCTGACAAGAGTCGTAATAGCCTCGCGTTGCGCCGGATCACTTAACGTCCCGCAAAGATCAACGATGCCATCGCGCACAAGAACCAGGACGTCAGCGCCATACGCCCAATTCTGATCTTCGATATCGGCAGCAATTCGTCCGCGAAGTTCTCGATCGCTAGGAGACTCTCTGGGCGAGGAACGATAGACGCTTGCAACTATCTTCAATATATCCGCACGGCTGATTATTCCGACCAATTTTCCTTCGCGCAGAACGGGTACACGCTTGATATGATGTTGTTCAAATATTCGCACGATACGATCGAGAGGCGTATTTTCGTCGACTGTGAGCAGCCGAGCCGTCATCAGATCCGAAACTCTCAACCCATGCGCGCGCACGTAATCCCTCGCGCTTTGGTCTGGTCCAAACATTGCAACCAGCCAGGCGTTCGGCGTCTGCTCCGTTCCGATTTCGCGACGATGCATGAAATCGCCTTCCGTGATAATGCCCACCAATTTTCCCCCGCGATCAACGACTGGCAAGCCGCTGAAGTGGCGTTTCATCATAAGTTTGATCGCCTGAAAGATCGTTGCTTCTGGCCCGATCGAAACGACGCGTCGGGTCATGACTTCAGAGGCCTTCATCATGTCACCTGAGGTTTTCATCGTTCGCCGATTCGATCGCTTAATGCACCGTTGTCTTGCAGACCGTTTGACCTCGATCAAAGCTGACAGATGGCTTCAGCGGTCATCAGGGATTAGCTGCAGGATTTTCAGCAAGAGAGAGTCAGCCTACGGTAATGTTGTCTTCGACCGAACGGACACCTGCAGTCGACCAAGCGGCGTTTTCGATGGCGTATCGCTCATTCCAGGTGTCCACCTTGCCCTCGAGGAGGACACAATCATTGTCCCGGACCGAGACGCGAATACCTTTCGCCTCGACTTCCGCGTTCCGTTTCAGAGCATCTTCGATCTTGTTCTTGACGTCCTTGGTTTTGGCGTGCGGCCTGATCTCGATGTTATTCAAGACTCCCCGTACCCCGGAAAGCTTCCTGATATCCTCCTCGGCCGCTTTCTTCTGGTAATGCCAGTCAGCTTTTCCTGACAGCGTTACCCAGCCATCCCGGACCATGATCTGAATTGATCGGCTCGGAACCATCGTGTCCCAGCCAAGAATATCCACGGCCCTCTTGGCAATTTCGTCGTCAGCGGTCTTTTTATCCGTGGGCCACCGGACCTCAATTTCATCGGCAATTGCTTTGACGCCCCTCACGCGACGCGTTGCAGTAACCGCGGCCAGCTTTTCAGCGCAGCTTCCAACATGGCCGCTGAGGGTGACGACTCCCGCCTCCACCGCGACGCCGACGTGAGCCGCGTCCACACTTGGTTCGAATTCCAGTTCATCCAAAACATCCTGTCGTAATTCAAGCGCGCCCATGGCTACCTCCTGTTTGTCATGGACCAAAGCGCCACCAGGAGAACCTGTCGTTGACCTAGATCAATGCGCGTATTGCTGGCTGCGAGATGATCAACATCGATCTGTGTCAAAATGCTTCATAAAGGGGTGCTGCCAGATAGCGTGTTCCACGTGCAGCACACGCTATGCTGCCAATCCAACCGAAACCAAATAGCCACGACATCGTTGTGATCGGCGCTTCCGCAGGAGGCGTCGAAGCCCTTGCAGAGTTGCTCTCTTTGCTGCCGCGAGACCTTGCGGCTGCGGTTCTCATAGTGCTGCATCGAGCGCCGGAGCGTCCGAGTCAATTGAAGGACGTGTTGTCTCAGAAGACCCGTCTCAACATCACAATTCCAAAGGAAGGAGAGCGTCTCGATTATGGCATTTGCTTTGTTGGAAAGCCGGACCAGCACCTGACCGTTGGTCCAGGACTGCAGATGCATCTGGTCCCCGATCATTTTTATCGCGGCCACAACATCGATGCGCTGTTCAACTCGTTGGCGCGAAACGCTGGAAATCGCACGATTGGCGTAATTCTATCAGGCCTGCTGCAAGACGGCGCTCTGGGTCTGAAAGCCATAAAGGAATCAGGGGGCGCGGCGTTCGTGCAAAGCCCTGAGGAGGCCGCATACCCGGATATGCCCCAAAACGCGATTTTGCACGGCGGCCCAATTGATCTGATCGCTCCGATATCTCGGATTGCCCCAGAAATTGTGAGGCTTACCGGTCGAACGGCATTGGCGGCAAAGCATCCTGCATTAGCGGGCCCTCCATAACCGCGGCTTCGGGGCCCCTGCAGTCGCCATAAAAGAAAAGCACACGTCAAATGCTGGCCGAGGCGGCAGTCGCGGAGCGCCGCGACCGCTGCGGACCTCCGGACAATTCCTTAGGGACAAGACCGGAATTTTCACCCTGCTTTCCCCTGTTTACCAACTATCGCATTGGTTAGCCGAGGGAGATTTCCATGGAACGTACCCAGCGCTGTTTCATCCGCCAGCCAATTGGAGCAGCGGCGATCAACCGACAGCATCCGGGCAACAAAATTGTGATGACCGTTGCCTACGCACTTATCAGTGGGATCATCGTTTTGTGGGTGGCCTACCTGTCTGCTGTGACAAGCGCCATCCTCAGCAGTTTGAATATTATCCCCAACGGCCATTTGGCATTCAGCTCGATCGTGAATCGCGAGAGCAAGTCGGATCGCCTTCCAGGCGTTACGTTTGAACAGCGATGGAGCGCGTTCGGCGAACTCGACGCCGCCCGTCCTACCGCGACCATTCCGGTTCGGATTGAACGTGTTTCAACAATCAGAGTCGCGCGCAACATCCCTTGATATGGATCAAATGCACGCGCGAGGCGCATTGAACCGATACCCGACGCATAGGCCTATTCCGGTATTTTCCTTATGGGCAATTCCCGAATATCGGAGGTCCTGAAGCTCCCGATAGTCTGCCGCCGACTCGCCTCACTGGCGATGAAAGATCAGGGAGAGATCAATGACGACTACCAGCGCCATCGCAGAAAGCAGCCAGGCACAAGGAAATGTCGACACAAAAAAGCTGTGCCAGCTCGGCATTATTTGTGCCAGCCGGTCTGTACAAAGAGACATGATATCGGCCCATAAGTGGTTCAATATTGCTGCGCTCCGCGGCAATGCTGAAGCAGCACGTCTGCGACGCGAGATCGCCGAAGAAATGTCGGGTGCGGAGATTATCGCCGCCCAACGCGCCGCGCGCGACTGGATTACGCGGCATTAGGAGGCCCCGGCGCGCAGTTCGGGTCAAAGACCTCGGCCGGCACATCAGTTTAAGCGCCTGACGTCAAAGACTCGCGTGGCGCGCAATTTCGAATCGCGTGGAGCTCGGCCATGAATGGAATACAGTTTTCGTGTTGAACTGCGTGGACGGCTGTAAATAGACTCAGTTCGACCCCAAGCATATGACGCAACTTGTGTTGGTAGATTTGTCGGTATCTCTCCTTGCCTTCCCGGAAGATCATAGTAGAATCAATTATGTAGCCTCCTGCATCGTCTCCGGCCCGGGGAGCCACTCACGTTATGGCGCAACATTAATGGCGCGAGGCGAAAGCTGATGATTGCGATAAGGGTGTTTCTATTCGCCGCCGCAATTTTGGCGCTGGTTTCGCCGGCGCTGGCCGGCGATCACTCCAACTGGTGGTGGTCGTACCGATACGCGGAAGCGCCGCAGCATTGGGTGTGCGGCGCCTTCGAAGCGCGTCACAAGTGCAACGCCGAGTTCCGGACCACGCGGTGCCGGTGCCTGATGCGATAAGCGTGCGGCTCCCCGCCGAAGCGAGCCGCCGGCGCGCCGCGCCGTTTATCTGATCTACGATGTCAAACAGCGATCGTTGTTTTCGTCACGCATGACACTGAGTGTCATGGTTGGGCTTTGTCCTGGCCACTTCGATTCAACGCAGAACCTTCTCCGCCGCCCGCCCCCTCCACCACACTTCGTGTGGTCCCCCTTCCCCCGCTTCGCGGGGGCGGATGATTTCCGTCATTGCGAAGAGCGATAGCGACGAAGCAATCCAGGGCAGCTTGCATCGAGCGCTGGATTGCTTCGCTCCGCTCGCAATGACGAGTTTTATCGGTCTCGCGATGCATCTGCATCGGCGCAGTTGTCACGAATGGCGATGGCTTTGCCCAAAACCAAGCGGGCATTGCATTTTTTGCTTCCCAAAAGAAGGGAAGCGGAGCGCCGAATGACGCCAAGTCCAGAGAGTGCCGCACCCGTTACCGGGCACAGCCGCGATCCCTTGACGGGACCGCTCGCCTTTCGGCGCTCCACTACGGATTGATGGGAGTTGCCTCCCAACCCGGCCCGGGCCAGCGCTTCCTGGAATTGCCGGATGCAAACGGGAGGTCCGCACTCCCTCTCCGGCGCCAGTGCAGTGAGCACCTCACAGTCCGAACACGTGCCGGACGGGCATGATGCCCAGGCCGTCTGCGGGAGGGCTGACGAACCCGACCCGCAGAACCCGCGCCCGCTCCGTCAAAAGCCGTCTTGCGCTTGACGTCCCTCACGATGAGCGAGCTGGATTGTAGGTAGGTTTTCCTAGGACTATTGTCAATATACAGGAGACATAATTTTTCTGTCGTCCTGACAGCCTGTACCGGGCGCTCCGATCGGACGTTCCGCCGTCCGCCACGCTCCCGGCAGCCCGTGCTTGCCTGCCGGCCCCATGCGTCACAGCATCCATTTACCGCAGGGTAACCACGCTCAAGCATCATCGCGGCAGTCAGTCTGTGAGTCGTGAGTCATGGCCTACATCTTGCCGCGTGCCGTTATCGTGCTCATCGCCTGGGGCACGGCGTGCCTGTTCGTGAACACGTTCCCCACCATTGCCCCGCAGGTGTTCTATGTGGCGGCCAGCGTCTGGTCACTCGTCGGCCTGGCCTGCTTCGGCTACATGCACAGCTTCGGCCACAGCTTCGGCAATGACACGGACGTACAGCCCGCGCCGGCGCTGGTGAAAGTGCAGAGTTCGGTTCAGTAGCGGCGCCGCGTCAGGCGCGCCCAGCCGGGTTCCAGCCGCGGATGCGGTTGCCGTAGACCTCAAATCCGGTCTTGGTGACGATGACGGTATCTTCGAGCTTGATGAAGCCGCGCTGCGGATGTTTCAGCGTGGTCTCCACCGAAACGACCATTCCGGTTTCGAGCGGCCGCTCGGCGTCATAAGCGTCATAGGGAACCGGTCCGCTATTGGTCAGGCGCGGCGCTTCGTGGCTGACCAGCCCCATGCCGTGCGCGAGAAATTCGATGTGGTTGTGCAGTTTCGATTTCTGCAGCGGCACGTTCGCCGCCGCATAGATTTCCTTGCCGAGGGCGCCGGCGCGGATCGGCTTCATCGATGCCTGCTCGATCGCTTCGACCTCGGCCAAGAGGTCCACCAGCTCTGCATCCGGCTCGCCGATCACGCCCATCCGGCACACGTCGCCGATGTAGCCGTGATAATTGCCGCCGGAGTCGAGGGAGAGCACATCGCCCTTGTTCTGCCAGCGCTGATCCGACGGCGCGCGATTGAGGCTCGGCCCCGCGGTGATCAGACAATAATCGAAAGTGAGACCGCGCGAGGTTTCCTCGCGGCGCAACGCCTCGGTCAATTCGTTCTTGGTGGCGCCGGGGCCATGGTTCCGAAACACCGCTTCCATGGAATCGATCACCGCGTCGGATGCGATCCGCAGCAGTTCGAGTTCCTCCGGCGTCTTGATCGCGCGCAGCCGCTCGAGCAGGAACAATGCATCCTTGAATTCGGCATTGGGGAACGCCTTGCGCAGCACGGCCGCCGAGTCGAACGGAATGAACGCGGTCTCGATGCCGATGCGTTTGGCATTCGGCGCCAGCTTGCGCAGATATTCGACCGCCTTGTCCATGACGTCGACCGCGCCGGAACTCTTGGTGTTGATCTCCGCGACCCAGAACGGTTTCACCTCGTTCTGGAAACCTTCCATGCGGTGGCCGAAGAAGCCGGCTTTTTGCGCCTCGCCCCTGGTATAAACGAAAACCGGCAGGTAGCGGCTCAACCCCATCGCGTCCATGGATTCAAAGAAGAACGCGCGGTGGCCGCCGAGCAGGTATTGAACGTTGTGCTTCGATGTCGCGACCAGGACGTCGATCCCGGTTTCATCCATCAACCGGTCGAGCCGCGCGGTGTCGAACGGGGCACCCTGTGTTCGCTTGGTGACGTCGAGCATGAACGATCTCCTTGAAGGACGGATTGGGCGGTTGGGCCGTAGCCTATCAAATGCTGCACCGCCGATGAACCGGGTCGGGTTGAGCGGCCGGAAGACCCGATTTCAGCCCGCAACTTTCAGATGTTTATGCAGAATTTATGCGGAGAGCGCGCCTGTTTACCTGACAACCATGCAACGTGAATTTGTTTTCACCTTTCGGAAAGATACTCGCGCCGCTATAGAGTAACCAGTACAAAGGGGGCGCGCGCGACATAATAAATGGCGGTATTACCGCCGAAATGCGCAGTATAGAGGGATGCCCGTGGAATGAACTTGAGCCATACGGGCGGTTTGAGCCGTCGCGGAAAGTTACTCGCGGCAGCCGTGGCCGTCTTTGCCGTCGGTGGCTTGGCTTACTGGTACTGGTCGAAGGGGCCCGACCCGGCTCGCGCAGCCCGCCAGAAGGCGGCTGTCCCCGTCAGCATCGCCACCGCCTCCCGCCAGGATGTTCCGATTTATCTCACCGGCCTCGGTACGGTGCAGGCGCTTTACACCGTCGCCATCCACGCCCAAGTCGACGGCAAGCTGCAGGACGTGTTCTTCAAGGAAGGCCAGCGCGTCAACAAGGGTGACGTGCTCGCCAAGATCGACCCCCGCCTCTATCAGGCCGCGCTCGACCAGGCCAAGGCGCACAAGGCGCAGGATGAAGCCGCCCTGGTTGCAGCGCAAAAGGATCTGGCCCGGTTCCAGACGCTGGTTCTGAAAAATGCCGAGACCCAGCAGAACCTGGATCTGCAGCAGGCCAAGGTCGATCAGACCAAGGCCGCGATTGCTGCCGACGTCGCCGCGATCGAAACCGCACAAACCAATCTCGACTACACCGACATCAGGGCCACCAACGACGGCCGGATGGGCGTGCGCATGGTCGATCCCGGCAATATCGTGCATGCCAGCGACCAGGCCGCCATCGCCATCCTGACGCAAACGGAGCCGACCGCGGTCACCTTCACCCTGCCGGCACAAACCCTTGACGACGTGCGCGCGGCAATGGCCGCCGGTGACGTCGAGGTCGGCGCCTATGACCGCGACAACGTCCGCCTGCTCAGCCACGGCAAGCTCGCGACCATCGACAATCTGATCGATCCGGCGACCGCGAGCTATCGCCTGAAAGCCATGTTCGCGAACGAAGACGAGAAATTGTGGCCCGGCCAATTCGTCAACGCCCGGGTCCTGGTCGGCACGCAAAAGAACGTCGTGGTGATCCCGCCGCTCGCCGTGCAACGCGGCCCGCACGGACTGTTCACCTGGGTGCTCAAGCCCGACAGCACCGTCGAACCGCGGCCGATCCAGACCGGCACCACGACCGGCGACCGCACGATCGTGACGTCGGGCGTGACCGACGGCGACCGCGTCGTCACCGACGGCCAGTACAAGCTTCAGGCCAACGTGCCGGTGACCATCACCACGACCGCGCCGACCGCGTCCGCGCAGGGCGACGCATCGTGAGCATTTCCGAACCTTTTATCCGCCGGCCGATCGCGACCACGCTGCTGATGGCGGCGCTGGCCTTCGTCGGCATCGTC
>Ga0070741_10017080_pt1 | contig 11978 bp, 11 predicted proteins | sample Coa_R1_4_FD_66440 | JGI IMG/M metagenome (GOLD analysis project Ga0070741, IMG submission 66440) | Surface soil microbial communities from Centralia Pennsylvania, which are recovering from an underground coalmine fire - Coalmine... | ecosystem: Environmental > Terrestrial > Soil > Unclassified ...
AGGCTGGCGCTCGATTTCATCGAAGGCAACCAGCAGACGATCGTGTTCGCCAACAACCGCCTCGCGACCGAGATCCTGGTCACATACCTGAAGGACGGCGTGGAGCGCGGCCCGCTTCCGGCAGAGACGGTGCGTGGCTATCGCGGCGGCTATCTCCCCAAGGAAAGGCGCGAGATCGAGCGCAAGCTGCGCGACGGCGCAATTCGCGCGGTAGTGGCGACGAACGCGCTGGAATTGGGTATCGACATCGGGTCGCTCGACGCGGTGATCATGGCCGGATATCCGGGCACGATCGCCTCCACGTGGCAGCGCGCCGGCCGAGCCGGGCGGCGCCAGGGAACATCAGCCGCAGTGCTGGTGGCATCGAGCGCGCCACTGGACCAGTACATCGTCGAGCATCCCGATTACTTCTTCGGTCGCTCGCCCGAGCACGCTTTCATCCACGCCGACAACCTGGAGATCCTGCTGGCTCACCTGAAATGCGCGGCCTTCGAGTTGCCGTTGCGCGACGGCGAAAAATTCGGCCCGCACGATACCCGCGAGCTCTGCGCGTTTCTGCAGGAGGCCGGATTTCTGCACCCTTCGGCCGGAGCGTGGCACTGGACTTCGACCAGTTACCCCGCCGACAACGTCAGCCTGCGAGCGGTTACCAGCGATAACTTCGTTGTTGTGGACATCACGGGCGAACCGGAGGTGATCGCCGAAGTGTCGTTTCCGACTGCGCTCACCACGTTGCACGAGAAGGCTATCTATCTCCACGAGGCCCGCCAGTATCACGTCGAGCGCTTCGATTACGACGAGCGCAAGGCCTATGTCCGCCGCGTCGAGTGCGACTACTACACAGACGCCATCGACTACACCCAGGTGAAAGTCCTCGAGGAGTTCGAAACGGCGGAGCTGCGCAGCGCGACGAAGTTGTACGGCGACGTGCGCGTGAACCGCCAGATCGTCGGATTCAAGAAGATCAAGTTCTACACGATGGAAAACGTGGGCGCGGGAAATCTCTCGATGCCCGAGCAGGAGATGCACACGACATCCTTCTGGCTGCACTTCCCGGCGCAGTTCATGGGGCAATTCGCGGACCTGACGCCGTCCGACCGGCAGGGCGGTATCGCAGGCATCGGAAATGCGCTGCGCACCGTAGCGGCGCTGCTGCTGATGTGCGATCCGCGCGATTTGGGCATGGCAATCGGCACTACAGAGGAGCGCGCCTTTGAGCCGAACCTCTACCTCTATGACAACTATCCAGGCGGAATCGGCCAGAGCGCGCCGCTCTTCAAAATGGCGGAGCGCGCGCTGGGTCAGACGAGGGAACTGATCGCCGCGTGCCCGTGCGCTGACGGATGCCCGTCGTGCGTAGGTCCGGCGGGCGAGGTCGGCGGAATGGGTAAATCAGCGGCGCTGCGGATCCTGACGGCGCTCACCGCAAACGATGGCAGATAACTTCAAACTGCTGCTCGGCCTCTATTGGCAGCCGGCGACGGCGATGAGCGGAATCCTGGATCGGGGTAGTCTCCTGTTCGCCAGCGCCGCCGTGCTCCTGCTGTCGCTCCTGATGAACACCTTCGGACTCTCCATGAGCTTCTACGCGCCATTCCTGGTGCTGGCGGTGTTTTATGTCCCAGGCACGCTGCTGATCGCCAGGGTCCTGGGAACCCAGGCCGGCCTGCAGCGCGACTATTCGCCGATGCTGACCTGCACCGCGATGGCGTGGACGGCCGCGAATCTGCCATTAGCGCTGGCCCTGAAAGCGCTTCCGATGCCGCTTTGGTTGTATGCCGCCGTCGCGGTGCATCTCTACTTCCTCGTACTGATGTTTTTCGCGATGCGGACGGTAGTGGGAGCCGGCAACGGAGCAGCGGCAGGAATCGTGCTGCTCTCGTGGATCCCGCTGCTAGCGGCCGTCCTGCTGTGGCGACCGCTAGGCTACGCCTTGCGTTGGATCGCTTCGCCGTTCTTCCTCTTCTACGCGTGGTATTACCTCGGCGGCGAATTCAATCGACTCGGCGAAGGCTGGCGCCGCCGCCAGAACTTCCACCGGATGCTGGAAGCCGCGGCTGTCAATCCGCACGACGGCGAAGCTCAATACCAGCTTGGCCTGATCTACCAGCAGCGCCGCCAATATTCGGAGGCGATCCGCCGGTTCCAGCGCGCGGTCGAGATCGATCCGACCGAAACCGACGCGCATTTTCAACTGGGTCGCATAGCCCGCGAGCAAGGCCGTCTGCACGACGCGCTGGCGCATTTTCAGAAGGTCCTGGACCAGGACGAGAAGCACAGCCAAAGCGAGATTCTGCGCGAGTTGGGCGCGATGTATGTAACTGTTCGCCAGTATCAGGATGCGTGCAACGAACTCGCGCCATACGTAGAGCGGCGTCCGTACGATCCTGAGGGCCTGTTTTACTACGGCCAGGCGCTGGAAGGTCTCGGCAAAGCGCACCACGCCCGCGAGATATACAAGCGTGCCATTGAAGCAGCCAGAACGGCGCCGCGCTACCGGCACCGATTCACGGCGCGGTGGAGCCGCGCCGCGGAAAAACAACTTCGGAAGTTGGCGGCGTAAGCGGCGTAACCGCCCGCATCTGTTACGCCCAAGATGCGGCGTAATGCCGGCCACCAAGGAAATCCCGCTGGTAACCGGCACCGACGATGTCAACCGTGTGCGGGGCTCGCGAATCACGCCAGACAAAGCAGCCTGTGGCGGAACCGGCGACAGACGAACTCCTGACCGCCAGCCTGGTATCAGCGAGGTATCGTCATGACGTGTCCACGATTACGGCACGCGCCTTGCGGCGATTTGTGAACGGGAGGCCATGCCCGGTGTCACCGAGGTTGGCCGTGCGGTGCCAATGCGGAGGGGCCAGTGCGTTACCTGCCGCTCGCCAGACGCGTTTACAGCGTCAGCCCTTTTTTCAGATTGCCGTGGCGTGCGACGGCTGGTAGAGGCCGATCTCGCCGCCGCTCGGCAGCTTGAACGTCGTCTTGCTGCCCCACGGTGCATCCTCCACCGCCGAACACTGCACCCCGCGCGAGTTCAGATCTGCCACCGTCGCCTTCAGATCGTCGCACATGAAATACAGTACCGCGCCCATCAACGTCTCTCCGCCGTGCTTTTGCGCGAACTCGCCCTCGCTCGGATGAATCCCCACCTCCGCCGGCGGCAGGGCGAAGATCAGCCAACTGTGCCCCACATCGACGAAGCGAAACTTCAGCACATCGCGAAAGAACGCCCGATCCGCCTCCGCATCCTTACTGTAAAAGAGAAAGTGCGCGCCGTTGATCATACGGCGAGCGTATCATGCCAGCGCCGCCAGAAATCCGTGCACCGCCGGCGCCAGATTCTGCGCGATCTGCAGATTCCGGCCGTCCCTCAGATCGGATACCACAAACGCCAGGTACTGGTCCGTCTCGAAGCCCGCCACCTCGAAGCGCTCGGCCGCCGACTGGTACAGCGGAATACCCGACGTCCGCATCGACGGTTGCAGGTTCGCAAGCGTCTCGCCCGGCTGCTTCCGCGCGATTACGAGCGAAACCAGGTGGCCGCCATCGCGCAGTGTCAGATGCACGTACCGCCGCCCCTTGAACCCGCACTGGTGCGCCATCACGATCCGATACCGCTCCGGCACCTTCGATTTCACCAGTTGCACCAGCCCGGCGTACTGCGGCCCTATCGTTTCGACCATCTGATCGGGCGTCGGGGGATTCCGCGGATATTTGCGAAAGATCGCGCAGTGCACGTGGTCCTTCAGCCCCGGACTCAGCATCGACGAGATCGTCTGCGAGATTCTCTGGATGTATGCGTCCTGCGCCGGACGATCTGTTATCCCCGGCAGCGGTTGCAGCCGATGCCCGCTCCACGTTCGAACACCGATCGCCATCACCAGCACCGCCATGGCCGCGGCTGCCGCCCATCGCGTAGACCCGAACGTCCACGCCGAACGGCTACCCTGGGAGCGAATTCGCTCTCGCACCCGGACCGGCAGATCCGGAGGTACGGCCTGGCTCTCCACCGCCGATTTCAGACGCCGCCGAACACGGGTGCGCGCTTCCAGTTCCGCCGCGCACGACGCGCAGGTCTCCACGTGCCGCAGCACCTCGTGGTTCGTCTCCACCAACAGTTCGTTGCTGATATAGGAGTCGAGATACCTGCGGGTTTTCTCGCACGCCCCGTCTCCAAAACTGACGATCTTCATGCCGTGTACCCTTCCTGCCTGCCGATCCCATACTGCCCGGCCGCACCCGCCAGCCGTTCCCGCAACAGCCTGCGCCCGCGGCTCAGCCGCGACATCACCGTGCCCACCGGCACGTTCAGAATGGCTGCCGCGTCCTTGTACGCAAACTCCTCCACGTCGACCAGAAGCACCACGGCGCGGAAGTCCGGCGGCACCTCGTCTAACGCCGCCAGTACCTCCTCGTCGGTTAGCTGATCCGGTACCGGCGGCGTCCATGCCACGGTCTGTTCGATCAAGTCCTCACTCTCCTTGACTATGCGCGAGTTCAGCCATTTGCGCCGGTAGTGATGCATAGTGTGGAACAGGATCTTGTACAGCCACGCCCGGCAATTCGTCCCGGGCTCGAATTTATCGAACGACTTCCACGCCTGCAGGTACACGTCCTGGACTACGTCGTCCGCCTTGGTGCTGTCGGCCAGCAGGCGCGTTGCCGTCCGGTAAATGTCGCCCAAATGCGGCAGAGCGGCGGCCTCGAAATCTTCCGTTCGGGGCTTATGCGAAAAGAACATAGTTCCCAGCCATTGCCTGACACTGCTCAATCCCGCCGGAGACGCCTTTTATTCCGGGCAACCACAGAAATCTGGATCAGCGTATGACGACGTTGACAGCCGCCGGTTTGACGTCCAGGCGATCGATGCCGTGGCTTAACTCGAATGGTTGCCCCACTTTGGCATCCGGATAATTGGGCAAAAGGTAGTTGTGAATAAGAAAATCGAGCACGCGCCCCTCGATCGCGATGCCCGAAATTTTGACGCTTTGCACGTCCACGGTGGCGCGCCCGCCGCTCGACCGTATGGCCGCGGTCACCTCGACCGGCCGCTCGCCATCCAGAATCTTCGACATCAGCCAGCCGGGAGGCTTTCCCTGCTGCCGGCGTATCTGGCCGAAATCGATCAGCGCCGATCCTACCGCGGTACCTGTTCCAAGCTCGAGGCGAGACTCACGCACGCCCCGCGGAAAACTCTCAGCGATTTCCTGCCGCACCCAGGCGTTGAGTTCGCCCTTCGTCAGCGTCACCCGCGATCCGTGATGCAGGCGGTCGGACTCGATCAGCCTGAATTTGTGTTGCGCCGACAGGTATTCGGCGTACGACCCGCACAAGAGCGGGACGCATACGGCCAGCACCACAGCCAAGCGCTTCATACTACCGTAGACGGCCTTGGCCGCAGCGCAGTTGCCAACAGCCTGGGGCCAAAACCCGGATCGACGGAACTGTGCCCTGTACGGCTCGTATCCCACTGATTGCAGGATGGCGGTTAGGGACAGCTTCGGTCTGTCCGCGGTTTTTACCACAGCCAGCTAACTTACCAGGTCCTTACAAGCAGCCTGCACGCTGTCGTAGAAGGGGAAGTGGCTATCGAGGTGAGTGAATTGGAACAACTTCAGCACGCGTCCCGTGGCCCCGGCCAGCCGGAAGGTGCCGCCCGCCGTCTTCATCGCGCCGTAACAATAAGTCATGATTCCTAATCCGGCGCTGTCGATATAATCCACGCGGCTAAGATCGAAAATCAGCTTGGAAACCTTCTCCGCCAATAGCTCATTCACCAGCGTCTCGATCCGTTGACTCTCGCGGCCTAGCGAGATTTTCCCCGTAAACTCCAGAACCGTAATGTCAGGATCAATCTGTTTCTTATCGATCTGCAGAAGCATGAGGTTTCCTCGATGAATCCAGGAATCTACCGTATCATGTTTTTTGGGTCAAAGCACCCATTTGGCTGCGCAAAAGTTCGCGCGGCCAACCCCGCCGCCGCGTTAAGTCCATATCCCTGGCTACCTGTGGATTGGCGCGCATCTTGCACCATCGGCGGCAGGAGAACTCGCCATGGACAGCGCTATTCTGTTCGCCCTGTTGGCGGCGGCAGCGTTCCTCGCCTTCCGCCTGACCTGGATCTGGTTCACGTCGAGGGGTGACCGGCTGGTGACTTGTCCGGAAACCCGGCAGCCGGTCGGCGTCACCGTGGATACGAAACATGCCGCCTGGACCGGAATCGCCCACACGCCCGCGCTGCGACTGAACACCTGTACCCGTTGGCCGGAGCGAAAGGACTGCGGCCAGAAGTGCCTGGCCGAGATCGCCGCCGCAGCCGACGGTTGCCTGGTGCACAATATCCTGAGCAAATGGTACGCAGATAAGAGTTGCGCCATCTGCGGCAAGCCGATCGGCGAGATTCACTGGTCTGACCATCGCCCGGCGCTGCTCAATCCGGAACGGCAGACGGTGGATTGGACGCAAGTGCGGACCGAAACTTTGCCACGGACGCTCGAAACTCACGCTCCCGTCTGCTGGAACTGCCACATCGTGCAGACCTTCTGCCACGAACACCCCGATCTTGTGGTGGACCGGTCTCGCCCATCCCGATTGTAGACATTGGCTATACCCGCCTTTTAGCCCAATGCCACCCCCACCGGCCTGTGTTTAAATTTAAGAGTAAATGATCTTAAAGTCCAAGCACGGATTGGACGAAATAACAAGAGATGAAAAGGGCCACGCTCTGCATTCTGCTTGTTTTTCCCTTTTGCGCCCATAGCGAACTGAAGGAAGACACGAATCCGCCTGCCATCACGGTTTATACACAATTCGAACATCCTTACTCCACGATTGCCATAGACACAATGAGGCAGGAACTGGCAAGTATCATGGGTCCGTTGGGCCTGGATTTCACCTGGCGCGATCTAAACGCGACGCATGGCAACGAGGTATCCGTTGAGCTGGTAGTGGTCACCTTCAAGGGCAAGTGCGAAATGGAGAACGACTTCTATCCTCGGGGCGAGACCGGCGCGTTGGGCTGGACCCATATGAGCGATGGCAACGTGCTGCCGTTCAGCGACATCGATTGCGACAAGATCCGCCGGTTCATAGGCGGGGAGATTAGGACGATGGGCGCGAAAGATCAGGACCTGGTTTATGGACGCGCAGTCGGGCGGGTTCTGGCGCACGAGCTATACCACGTCTTTACCAACACCACCCGCCACGCGTCCTGGGGCGTAGCGAAAGCATTCTACACGTCGAAAGACCTGGTCTCTGACAAGTTCCAGTTCCAGGAAAAGGACACGAGCGCTCTGCGATCGGGAAAGCTGAAGACTCTCCTTCGGAACCGTAAGCCGCCGGTGCTCGGATTCTCCGGCAAGCGATAGCTATCGGACGCTCGCGCTCACACGGTCGAGCACCGAGTGAAAGAACTGCGCGCTCTTTTCTATCGTCTCTCCAGACCACTGCGGCATATTCCAGAACGCATGCGGCGCGCCTTCAATCGTCACCATCTCAGCGGACAGGCCGGCCTTTTTGTACCGGTCCAGCATCTCGTGCGATTGGGCGATCGGCACGGTCTTGTCGCCACCGCCGTGGATGAGCAGAATCGGCGCCGAATCCCCGTCAATGTGCGTAACCGGTGAGAGCAACTTTGCCACCTCGATATCCGGGCCGAATCTCGACTGTGCGGCGTCGCCCCCTTTTGCCTGGCGGTTCCGGTCGAATGCCATGAAATCCACCACCGGCGCCATCGGCACTGACGCCTGAATCCGGCTGGACACACCCTCGTGTCCTCCATTCCCTTCCAGCTTTGCGACTTTGGAACTGGTCGCCAGCAGCGCCACCAGGTGGCCGCCGGCCGATCCGCCGATCGCGCCGATCGCATCTGTCTGAATCCCGTAGCGTTTACCCTCGGCCCGCATCCAGCGCACTGCCGCCTTGGTGTCGTTCACGGCGTCGAGAATCGTGACCTGGGGCAGCACGCGATATTCGATGCAAGCCGCGGCGAAGCCCTTGGCCGCCAGCCCCACCGCGATCGGAGCGAACCCGTCCTTATCCCCCTGACGCCAACCACCGCCGCGAATCACCACGATCCCCGGTATCAGTCCGGCCGGCTTTGGTTTGGGCGAATAGAGATCCAGCCGCAGTTCCTTATCGCCATACCTGGCGTACACAATGTCGGCGGTCTTCTCCACGTTATCGGGCACCACGAAACGCGCAGCGCGACCTTTCTTCTGGTTCTGGGCAGAAACCAGCAGGGCTGATCCGATCAGAATCAGGCTCAGGGCAGAACGTCTGGCGAACATAGTTCAATTGTGCATCAAAACACGAATGGGTGATAAATTCAAAAAATGCAGTTCATCCGGCCCCATAGCGCCTTCCTGCTGATCTTCCTCCCGGGACTTTTGCCCGCGCAGAAAGTCACGGTCGAGTTCGACCAGTCCATGGAATTCGCCAGCCTCAAGACGTTCAACCTCCAGACGGGTCAGATTCGTGCCAAGGACCCCTCCCTCAACAACGACATCGTCCGCAAGAACCTGGAAACCGCAATCCGTAAGAAGCTAACGGAGAAAGGACTTACTGAATCCCCCAGCGGCGCGGACGTGAACGTCAGCTTCAACCTGGGCTCGGCGAATCGGACCGAGCGGGAGCGATATCCTGCCGGCTGGCGCGGTCGCGGCGCGCGGCCTGTGGCCTACCGCTACACCGAAGGCACTCTCACCATCGACATGCGCGATCCGCGCCGCCACGAACTGGTCTGGCGCGCGGTGGCCGTCTCCGACGAGCACGATCCGAACAAAGTCCAAAGCAAGCTCGACTCGATGGTGAAGAAGTCGTTCGACAAATACCCTCCGAAGAAGAAGTGATGAAATGAGCGCCACGGCCGAATTCCTCAAAGCGCGCGATTTTCTGCTTCAGCATCGCGCCGACCGAGATTTCGCGTGTACGAACTTCCGCTGGCCGCAACTGGACGAATTCAACTGGGCGCTGGACTACTTCGACGAGGTCGCGCGAGGCAATTCGCGGCCCGCTCTCTACGTAGTGGACGAAAGTGGAGTCGAGACGATCGTCAGCTTCGCCGATCTCTCCCGCAGTTCGAATCAGGCGGTGGCATTCCTGCGCCGCCAGGGCGTGGCCCGAGGCGATCGCATTCTGCTGATGCTGGGCAACGAAGTGCCCCTCTGGGAAATATTGCTGGCTGCGTTCAAACTGGGCGCGGTGATCATCCCCGCGTCGACGCTGCTGGAACCCGAGGACCTACGCGACCGCCTGCAGCGCGGTAAAGTGCGCCATGTAGTCGCCGGCGCCGCTCATTGCCGCAAGTTCGCAGCGCTCGAAGGCAGCTATACGCGAGTCGCCGTGGGGGGACCGGCGGCCGGCTGGATTCCTTATGAAAACGCACGCCAGGAGCGGGATTCGTTCCTGCCGGACGGCATCACGCGAGCCACCGATCCTCTGCTCCTCTACTTCACCAGCGGCACGACCGCCAAGCCCAAGCTGGTTCTGCACTCGCACCAGAGCTATCCGGTCGGATGTCTCTCGACGCTATACTGGCTTGGTCTCGAACCGGGTGACCTGCATTGGAACATCAGTTCTCCGGGATGGGCGAAGCATGCCTGGAGTTGCTTCTTCACCCCATGGATCGCCGAGGCCACTGTATTCGCCCACAATTATGCGCGCTTCACGGCCACAGGCGCGTTGGAGATGCTGACCACCAAAGCAATCACGACCCTGTGCGCGCCGCCGACCGTCTGGCGAATGCTGGTGCAGGAAGAGCTGGCCGCCCACAAGGTGCGCGTGCGCGAAGCACTCTCGGCAGGCGAGCCGCTGAATCCGGAAGTGATCGAACGGGTGCAGAGAGCCTGGGGTGTGACGATCCGAGACGGCTACGGTCAGACGGAAACGACGGCCCTGGTCGGCAATCCGCCGGGACAGCCCGTGAAAGCGGGCTCGATGGGTAAACCGCTGCCGGGATATCGGGTCGAGATCCTGGATGGCGAGGGGAATCCGGCAGCGGAAGGGGAAATCTGCGTGGATCTCTCCGCCGATCCGCGCGGCCTGATGATAGAATACGCGGGCGAACCAGCAGCCAACGCGGCGGTTCGACGGGGAGGTTGGTATCACACCGGCGACGTAGCCGCGCGCGACGAAGACGGGTACGTCACTTACGTAGGCCGCAGTGACGACGTCTTCAAAGCTTCGGACTATCGCATCAGTCCATTTGAGCTGGAGAGCGTGCTGATCCGGCATCCGGCGGTTGCGGAAGCAGCGGTAGTTCCGAGTCCGGACCCGATGCGATTAGCAGTGCCGAAGGCTTTCATAGCGTTGGCCGCGGGTTACTCGCCGTGCGAAGAAGTAGCGCGCAGCATCTTCGTGTTTATAAGAGAGAACCTGGCGCCTTACAAAAGAATCCGCCGCCTCGAATTCTGCGAGCTGCCAAAAACGGTTTCAGGCAAGATCCGCCGCGCCCAGCTTCGGAAAGAAGAGCAGTCCCGTCCCGCCGATGAAGGGCGGGGAAGGATGGAGTTTCAAGAATAGAGAAAAAACATCTCATGATATACTCCTCTCCAAAGGCTGCTGTAAGGAAGGGGTTTACTCATGCAATTTTGGAAGCTGATGTGCGTTTTGATCCTGGGAGCTTCCTGGGCCGGCGCCCAGATCGTCTCCGGAACGATCACGGGCTCGGTCAAGGATGCCTCCGGCGGCGCGGTCCCGGGCGCGCAAGTGAGCGCAGTCAACGAGAATACGAATTTCAGCCGCGAGACACGCTCCAATGACGCCGGCAATTTCACCTTTGCCAACCTGCCGCCAGGGCGCTATCGTGTTACGGCGTCTCACCCCGGCTTCAAGTCCGAAGTAGTCTCGAATATCGAACTTCTCATAGACCAGACGGCCCGCGCCGATCTGAAACTCGAAGTCGGCCAGATCAACGAGCAGGTCACGGTTCAGGGTTCGGCCGTCCTGCTGGATACCGACACACCCACCATCGGGCAGGTCATCGAGCAGAAGCCTATCCAGGATCTGCCCCTGAACGGTAGAAACTTTCTGCAACTGGCGTCCCTCTCCGCCGGCGTGATCCCGGCGACCGCGAACACGACGGAAACCGCTCGTCTCGGACCGGCTGGCTCGTCGCGCTCGCAACTCACGGCACATGTAGGCGGCGCCCGCGGCAGTTTCAACAGCTACCTGCTGGACGGCATGGAGAACCGCGGCTCCCGCTTCGGCGAGATGCCCTTCCTCCCTTCGCTCGACGCGGTGCAGGAATTCAAGATCCAGCGCAATTTCTACTCCGCCGAGTACGGCCAGAGCGTCGGGATCATCAGTCTCACGATCAAATCGGGAACCAACGGACTGCACGGATCGGTCTACGACTACCTGCGGAACTCCGATTTCGACGCGCGCCAGTTCTTCGATGGGCCCGGACCCGCCCCGTTCCGCCTGAACCAGTTCGGCGCATCCCTCGGCGGGCCGATCCGCCACGATAAGACTTTCTTCTTCGGCAGCTATGAGGGACGCCGGCAGACCCAGGCGACGCAAGGGTTCGCCACGGTGCCGTCGCCGCAGAATCTCCAGGGCATCTTCACGACCCCGATCACCGACCCCTTCAATAACAACGCACCGTTCCCCGGCAACGTCATCCCCACCGGCCGCATCTCCAATTTCGCCGCCAAATACAACCAATTCATCCCGGCGCCGAATACAAATCTGCCGCAAGGCAACTACACCGGCGCGCCGGCCACCACCGATAACTTCGATCAGTTCCACATCCGCGTCGACCATCGTTTCTCGCAGGCCGACAGCATCTTCGCCCGCTACTCGCAATCCAACTGGAACATCGTGCAGCAGGCGCTGCTGCCGTTTCGGGGGAATCAGTATCCGCTCAATGCCAAGAACGCAGTGGTCGAAGAGACGCGCGTCTTCGGACCGGCGACCGTCAACACCATCAAGCTGGGTTTCAGCCGCAGTTTCCTGGGCTCCGAATTCATTCCCGCCGA
>Ga0070741_10017081_pt1 | contig 11977 bp, 12 predicted proteins | sample Coa_R1_4_FD_66440 | JGI IMG/M metagenome (GOLD analysis project Ga0070741, IMG submission 66440) | Surface soil microbial communities from Centralia Pennsylvania, which are recovering from an underground coalmine fire - Coalmine... | ecosystem: Environmental > Terrestrial > Soil > Unclassified ...
GCCGACCACCAGGCCGGAGAGATCGGTGAAGCCGGTGAACCCCCGCAGCATGAAGGCGGAAAAGGCGCCGCCGAGGACTGCGATGAAGGCACCGCCGATGGTCAGGATTCCGCTCGTGCGCATGGGTCGGCCCTACTGGAACGATACCTTGGGCACCGCGCGCGCGCCGCTTTCCGCCTGGAAGTATTCCTTGGGGGTAAAGCCGCCGATCTTCGCCCACCACGCGCCGGGGATGCGGCGGATATCGCTGTTGTATTGCTGCACGGCCTCGTTGTAGCGCTTGCGCTCCACCGCCAGCCGGTTCTCGGTTCCGGCCAGCTCGTCCATCAACCGGTTGAAGCTCTCGTTCGCCTTGAGCTGCGGGTATGCCTCGGTGATGGACAGCAGCTTGCTGATCGCGCCCTCGAACTGGTTCGCGGTCTGGATCTTCTCCGCGCGGTTGGAGGCGCCCATCATCGCGGCGCGCGCGTTCGCGATCTGCTCGAACACGCCCTTCTCGTGGGTGGCGTACCCCTTCACCGTCTCGACCAGATTCGGAACCAGATCCGCCCGGCGCTGGAGCTGGTTCTCCACCTGGCTCCAGGCCGCCTCGACCTGCTGCTCCTCGCTGACGATCTTGTTGTAGCCGCAGGGGCCGCACCCGGCGGCGAGCGCCAGGATGAGGATCGGGGCGTACTTGCGCATCCGCATTGAGCTTCCTCCCGACGCCCCAGTCTAACACGCGCACTGCTGTGCGCCGTTAAACCGAAAGGTGCGCCCGGAGGTACTCGCGCACCAGCGCCCGCGCCGCGATCACCGCGTCACGCAAGGGCACGCCGCGCGCGAGCCCGACGGCGATCGCGCTCGCCAGGCGGCATCCGGTTCCTCGCGCGCGGGCAGCGATCCGCGGAGCAGCGAACGACTCCGTGCCGGCGCGGGTTGCGAGCACGTCGACGGGCGTGCCCTCCAGGTGGCCTCCCTTCAGCAGGACCGCTTGCGGACCCTCGCGCAAGAGCTGCTCAGCATCTGCGGGACCGCCGCACAAGGCCTGTGCTTCTGGCATGTTAGGCGTCAGCAGCGCTCCGCTCGCCAGCTCGAGGAGCGCGCGGGCGGGCCCGTCGAACAGCGGCGCTCCGCTCGATGCCGCGAGCACCGGGTCGACCACGACCGGAACTCCGGTGGGCAGCAGGCTGCGGATGGCGCGCGCGTTCGCCGCGTTGCCGACCATCCCGATCTTGATCGCGCGCACATTCTCCTCCTCGAGGAGCGCCCGGGCGCAATCGGCGATCAAGGCGGAGTCGACGCTCTGGTAACGCCGGAGCGCGCGCCGGGTCTGCACGGTGAGCGCGGTCGCGACGCACAGCGGAGTCGCCCCCAGCGCGCGGATCGCCTCCGCATCCGCGAGCAGCCCGGCGCCGCCGCTCGGGTCGAGGCCGGCCAGCACCAGAACGCAAGGCGCGCTCATCGCCGCGCCCGCTCCACCAGCGCGCGGTACAGCGCGAGGTGCGCCGGCGCCGCGAGCAGCTCCGGATGCCACTCCACCCCGAGCGCGAACGTTCCGGGCAGCTCGATGGCCTCGACGATCCCGTCGGGCGCCACCGCGCAGACCTTCGCCCGCCCCGGGTCCTTCACCGCCTGGTGGTGCGTCGAGTTCACTTCGAGGAAGCCCGGGCCGACGATCGCTTCCAGCGCCGAGCCTCCGACCACGCTCGCCGTGTGGCCCGGCTCCCGCGGATCGTTCTTCTGCTCGTGATCGAGGGCGCCGGGCACCTCGCTTGCGATGTCCTGGTAGAGCGTGCCGCCGAGCTCGACCGCGAGGAGCTGCATGCCGCCGCAGATCCCCAGCACGGGGATTCCCCCGGCCAGCGCCGCGCGGAGCACGCGCTGTTCGTACGCGGTGCGCCCGCGCTTGAGCGGTCCGAGGCGCCTGCCCGCCTTGGCTCCGTATGCCTCGGGCGGGATGTCGAAAGCGCCGCCGGTGATCACCAGCCCGTCGCAGAGCTTCAGCGCCTCTTCCGGCGCGGAGGGATCGTCGCTGCAGGGGAGCACGATGGGAAGGCCGCCGGCCGCGAGCACGGCGTCGGCATAGGCCTGCTTCAGCTCATATCGCGGCAGCGCGGGGCGCCCGGGCCGCGGGGTGCTCTCGCCGACATCAGGCGTGATGCCGATCACCGGTCTCATCGCGCGAACGCTCCGGCCATCGCGCGGGCGGCCGCTTCGGGATCCTCGGCGTTGCACAGCGAGGCGATGGCGGAGGCGCAGCGCGCGCCGGCTTTGGCGACGGCGCCCGCGTTCGCGGCGGTGATCCCGCCGATCGCCACCACCGGCACCCGCGAACGCAGGACCGCCCGCCGCAGTCCATCGATCCCGTGCGGCTCGGGCAACGACGCTCCGGGCTTCGACCGGGTCGCGAAGATCGGTCCGAAGCCGATGTAGTCGGCGGACTGCGCGCCGTCGATCTCCGCATCGGAGTGGGTGCTGACGCCGATCAAGGCCCCCGGCCCGAGGATGGCCCGCGCCGCATCGCAGGGGAGATCCTCCTGCCCCAGGTGCACTCCGTCGGCTTCCGCGACCCGCGCCACGTCCGGGCGATCGTTGATCAGGAGCAATGCCTTGCCGGCACAGAGGTTGCGCGCCTGCCGCGCGAGCCTTACAAGCTCTCCCGCGCCCACCTGCTTGAGCCGGAGCTGGACGACGGCGGCCCCCCCGCGGACGAAAGCCGCCACCAGGTCGAGAGGCGGCCAGGCAGCCGAACCGTCGACGATCGCGTACAGACCCGAGGGCAACGAGGGCATCGGGCTGACAATAACCCGAAGGGTGTGCTACAAGGCGCGCCCCTCCAAGGAGCTGAGCCAGTGGCCGACAAGAAGGATGAGATCCCGCTCAGGTACCTCGACCGGCGCGTGGTCGAGCGCTACATCAAGAAGGGGCTCCTGGACGAGAAGGAGTACCAGCGGCGGCTGAAGGCGCTCGACGATCTCTCGGAGAACGCCGGCAGCGTCGAGACCGAGTTCACCTCCCTGGGCGAGTTGGGCCCGACGCGCTGAGTGCTTCCGCTTCTCCTCGTCGCCACCCTCACCGCTGGGCCGGGCGCAGCCCGCAGGACGCCTCTCGTCCTCGCGGTGGAGAGGACGCGTCCGGCGGTGGTGAACATCAACGCCCAGGAAGTGGTCCGCGCCGCCGCCGCGAACGATCCCTGGCAGCTGTTCTTCGGCGGCGGGCGGGTGCGCGACCAGGTGCGCACCTCGCTGGGGTCGGGCTTCGTCTTCGACGAGCAGGGTTTCGTGCTCACCAACTATCACGTGGTGGCGCGCGGGAGCCGGATCCAGGTCAGCTTCGCAGACGGCTCCGACTACACCGCCCGGGTGGTGGGAACGGATCCGGGCGGCGATCTCGCCGTCCTGCGCATCCAGGCGGACCGGAAGTTCCCCGCCGCGCCGCTCGGGGTCTCCTCCGACCTGATGCTCGGCGAGCCGGCGATCGCCATCGGCAACCCGTTCGGCCTCAACCAGAGCGTGAGCATCGGCGTGGTCTCCGCGCTGCACCGGCCGGTGCACGCCGAGGATCGCAGCTACTACGACTTTATCCAGACCGACGCCTCGATCAATCCCGGCAACTCCGGAGGGCCGCTGCTGAACGCGGACGGCAACGTGATCGGCGTCTGCTCCGCCGTGTTGGCGAGCGGCCAAGGCATCGGGTTCGCCATCCCCATCGACCGCGCGCTCCGGGTCGCCCGAGAGCTGCAGAAGAGCGGCGCCCTGGCCGACGCCTGGTGGGGATTCGACGCGGAGACGCTGGACAAGGAGGGAGCGGCCGCGCTCGGCGCGAAGAGCGGCGCGCTGGTGACCGCGATCGAGGAGCGCTCTCCGGCGGCGACCGCCGGGCTCCGGCGTGGCGACGCGATCGTTCGCGTCGAGGGCACGCCGGTGGGCGATGCCGACGAGCTGCGGTTCCTGCTCCGCGACTTCCCGGTCGGCACCAGGGTCACGCTCGGCGTCGTGCGCGACAAGCAGATGCAGGAGGTGCCGATCACGGCGGCGCCCCTCACCTCGGAGCGCGCGCTCAGCCTCTTCGAGGGGAGGACCGGGCTGAAGGTCGCCGAGCTGGCGGTGCGCGAGGCGCGCGCGGCAGGCTACGACGTGCACAAGCCGGTGCTCTCGGTCCGGGAGGTGACTCGCAACTCCGCCGCGGCGCGGGTCGGGTTGCGGAAGGGCGATCTGGTGCTGTCCGTCAACAGCGCGGAAGTGGATACGACGAAGGATTTCGAGAAGGCCCTCTCGCAGGCGCGCAAGAGCGGCCGCGCCGTGCTGCTCATCCAGCGCGGCTATCGCCTGCAGGAATTCGCGTTCGATCTGGGGTGACGCTTGGCTTCCATCGACGAGAAGAAGCAGGAGTACGCTCTCGACTTCAACGCGCTCGTCCTCTCGCTCGGCTCGAGCGTGATCGTGCATCTGGGGGAAGCGCCCGATCCGGTCAGCGGCCAGAAGCGCGAGAAGCCCGAGTTCACCATGGCGCAGCAGAGCATCGATCTGCTCGGCATGCTCCAGGAGAAGACGCGCGGGAACCTCACCCCCGAGGAGGCGAGCTTCCTCGAGAACATGTTGTTCGACCTGCGCATGCTCTACGTGCAGGTCTCGAAGCGGCACGCCGCCCCGAAGAAGGAATAGGCGACACTCCGCCGATCACAGGCTGGCGACGAGGCCGTAACGCCGGTCGCCGTTCGCTCCGCTGATGCTCCAGCCGATCTGCGCTCCGGCGAAGCGGTGGGGACCGAGGCCGCACTCCGGCGCGAGCAAAAACGACAGCATGCGGCGCGCGCGGATCGTCTCGATGCCGAAGGCTTCGGCGAGGAAGACCACGCCCGCCGCCGTGAACTCGTCGAGCGGCACGCGGCGGCCGTCCTCGTCCTCGGTCGTTCCGCCATAGCTCAGGTCGCTGCGCCCGAGCGAGGCGTCCATCGATTCGAACACCAGCTCGAGCCGCTCGATGGCGCCGCCGCGGGCCTGCGCCGTCAGCTCCGCGAACGGCGCGCGGAACTTCAGCGGATCGGCGCGGTCGCGGGCGAGCGCGGATCCGATCAGCGGGCTCTGTGCGAGCCGGTTCGGCGATGCTCCGAGCAGCCGGCGCGACCGGGCGCGCGCCGCCGCTTGCTCCAGCGCAGAGAGTCGCGCGGAGAGCGCGATCTGGGGACCGATGCGCGCGAGGAGCTGGCGCAACTGCTCCGCCGCGCCGAGGTCGTCTCCGAGCGCCTCGAGGGCGGCGGCGCACTGCGCCCGGGCGCCGACGTGCTGCGGATCGAGCGCGAGGGCCTCCCGCTGCGCGAGCGCCGCCAGCCCGATGTCGCCGGTCTCCAGCAGGGCCAGGCCCCGCTCGTGAGGAATCTCCGGATCGCGCGGCGCCAACTGCTGCGCCCGCCGGTACAGGCGCACCGCGTCCGGCGCCTGCCCGGCCTTGAACGCGGCGCGCGCCTCCGCCAGGACCTGTGCGAGCTCGTCCACGGAGCGGGAATATCACGGCCCCTGGACGCACCTTGCCAATCGGGAGGCGACGGGACAGAAACGCGCCCGTCCCTCGGATGTCAGGAGCCTGCCATGGCGCACGTCCACGTCACGACCGACCAGCGCGTCGCCGAAGTGCGGCTGGAGCGCGGGAAGGTGAACGCGTTGAACGAGGAGGTCGTCGACGACCTGTCGGACTGCTTCCGCCGCCTCGCCCTCGATCCCGAGGTCGGCTCCGTCGTCCTCACCGGGACGGGGAAGTTCTTCTCGTTCGGCTTCGACATCCCTGCCTTCCTCGGCCACCCGAAGGAGGCGTTCCTGGCTTACCTGAGGAAGTTCGCGGCGCTCTACCGCGAGCTCTTCGCCTATCCGAAGCCTCTGGTCGCGGCGCTGAATGGCCATGCCGTGGCGGGCGGCTGCATGCTCGCCCTCGCCTCCGACGCGCGGCTCATGGCTGCAGGCAAGGGAAAGATCGCGCTCAACGAGATCGCCTTCGGCTCGTCGCTCTTCGCGGGTAGCGTCGAGATGCTGCGGTATTGCGTGGGAAGCCGGAACGCCGAGCGGATCGCTCTCTCGGGAACGATGTACGCCCCGGAGGAGGCGATGGCGCTCGGGCTCGTCGACGGGGTGCTGCCCGAAGCGGATCTCCTTCCCGCCGCTCTCGAGGCCGCGCGCATGCACGGAGCAAAAGACCCGGCCGCGTTCCGAAGCGTGAAGATGTTGCTGCGCGGTCCGACGCTGGAGGAGATGGCGCGATGGGAAGAGGCGTCTCTCCGGGAGTTCGTGGTGATCTGGTACTCGGAGCGGACCTGGGAGCGCCTGCAGAAGATCCAGATCCGCGCCTGACGGGCAGGAGCGGCGCACGGCCGCCCGGCGACCGTCCGACTCTGGCTCAATTTCACGGCCTTGGCACGCGGCTTGCCAAGCAGCCTCGCTGCATTACGTTGCGGCCATGAAACTCGACAAGTTTACGGTCAAGGCGCAGGAGGCGCTGCAGGAGGCGCAGTCCCTGGCGCGCAAGCGCGACCATCAGGAGATCCTGCCCGAACATCTCCTCGCGGCCTTGCTCCAGCAGAAGGAAGGGCTGGTCCCTCCGCTGCTCCAGCGCGTCGGCGCGGAGCCCCGCCTCGTCGAGCAGCGGCTGGAAGACGAGCTGAAGAAGGTGCCGCAGGTGCACGGCGGCGAAGGCGGGCACCTCGCCCAGCGCACGTTGAAGGTGCTGGACGCGGCCGAAGAAGAGGCCGGCAAGATGAAGGACGAGTACGTCTCCACCGAGCACATCCTGCTCGCGCTCGCTTCCGAGAAGCGGGGCGGCGCGGCGGAGGCTTTGAAGAGCGTGGGCGCGACGCGCGACCGGATCGCGCAGGCGCTCACCGCGGTGCGCGGCTCGCAGCGGATCACCTCCAACGATCCCGAGTCGCAGTACCGCGCGCTGGAGAAGTACGCCATCGACCTCACCGACCGCGCCCGCAAGGGCAAGCTCGACCCGGTGATCGGGCGCGACGAGGAGATCCGCCGCGTGATCCAGGTGCTCTCGCGCCGCACCAAGAACAACCCGGTGCTGATCGGCGACCCCGGCGTGGGAAAGACCGCCATCGTCGAGGGGCTCGCCCGGCGGGTGGTCGACGGCGACGTGCCCGAAGGGCTGAAGGACAAGCGCATCGTCGCCCTGGACATGGGGCAGCTGATCGCAGGCACCAAGTTCCGCGGCGAGTTCGAGGAGCGCCTCAAGGCCGTGCTCAAGGAGGTCACCGCCTCCGAGGGCCAGGTGATCCTCTTCATCGACGAGCTGCACACCATCGTCGGGGCCGGAGCGGCCGAAGGCGCGATGGACGCCGGCAACATGCTCAAGCCGGCGCTGGCCCGCGGCGAGCTGCACTGCATCGGCGCCACCACCATCAACGAATACCGCAAGCACATCGAGAAGGACCCCGCGCTCGAGCGCCGGTTCCAGCCGGTGATGGTGGGCGAGCCCTCGGTGGAGGACACCATCTCCATCCTCCGCGGCCTGAAGGAGCGGTACGAGCTGCACCACGGCGTGCGCATCCAGGACAGCGCCATCGTCGCCGCGGCGACGCTCTCGAACCGCTACATCAGCGACCGCTTCCTGCCGGACAAGGCCATCGACCTGATCGACGAGTCCGCCTCGCGGCTGCGCATGGAGATCGACTCCATGCCCGCGGAGATGGACGAGGTCCGCCGCAAGCTGATGCAGCTCCAGATCGAGGAGCAGGCCCTGAAGAAGGAGACCGACCCGCTCTCCCGCGGGCGGCTCGACGAGATCACCCGCGAGATCGCGCGCCTCAACGAGGAGATGAGCGGGCTCAAGGCGCACTGGGACAACGAGAAGAAGGCGATCCAGAGCATCCGCGAGGCGAAGTCGAAGATCGAGGAAGCCAACCAGCAGATGACCGAGGCGGAGCGCAGGGGCGACCTCGGGCGTGCCGCCGAGCTGAAGTACGGGACGCTTCCTGCGCTGCAGAAGGAGCTGGAGGCCCAGAACAAGAAGCTGGCGGAATTGCAGACGCAGCGGCGGATGCTCAAGGAAGAGGTGGACGCCGAGGACATTGCGAACGTGGTCTCCAAGTGGACCGGCATCCCCGTCTCCAAGCTGCTGGAAGCGGAGATGCAGAAGCTCGTCCACATGGAGGAGCGGCTGCAGCAGCGCGTGGTGGGACAGGAGGAGGGAGTGCGCGCCGTCTCGAACGCGGTCCGCCGCGCACGCAGCGGCCTGCAGGATCCGAACCGGCCCATCGGCAGCTTCCTCTTCGCCGGACCGACCGGCGTGGGCAAGACGGAGCTGGCCCGGGCGCTCGCCGAGTTCCTCTTCGACGACGAGCAGGCGATGGTGCGGCTCGACATGAGCGAGTACATGGAGAAGCACTCGGTGGCGCGGCTGATCGGAGCGCCGCCGGGATACGTCGGCTACGACGAAGGCGGCCAGCTCACCGAGGCGGTGCGGCGGCGGCCCTACACCGTGGTGTTGTTCGACGAGATCGAGAAGGCGCACCGGGACGTGTTCAACGTCCTCTTGCAGATCCTCGACGACGGGCGCCTCACCGACGGACAGGGCCGCAAGGTCGACTTCCGCAACACCGTGGTGATCCTCACCTCGAACCTCGGCTCGCAGCACCTGACGGGAGGCGATCCGCAGGCGGAGGAGAAGCGGGTCCGCGAAGCCATCCGCGCCGAGCTGCGGCCGGAGCTGCTCAACCGCATCGACGAGATCGTCGTCTTCCACAGCCTCGGGCGCGAGGAGCTGGCGCGGATCGTGGAGATCCAGCTCGGGCGTCTCTCGAAGCTGCTCTCGGACAAGCAGCTCAAGCTGGAGCTCACCGAGCGGGCGAAGCTCGCGGTCGGCAAGGTCGGGTACGACCCCGTGTACGGGGCACGTCCGCTGAAGCGGGCGCTGCAGAGGATGGTGCTCGATCCGCTGGCGATGAAGGTGCTCCAGGGCGACTTCAAGCCGGGGGACACCGTCCGCGTGGACGCGGGCGCCTCGGACGAGGTGCTCTCGTTCACCCGGGTGAACGGCGCGGGCGGCGCGGAGGCGCCCGCCACGTTGCACTGACCTTCCCCCGCCTTCGCGGAAGCACGCAGGTTTCGCCTGCGGCGACGGCGCCTAGGGGCCGGCGATCAGCACGATCGCGGCCGCCGCGCACCCGAGCCCGACGGATTGCACGGGCCGGAGGCGTTCACCGAGCACCACCCGTGCGAGGAGGACGGTGCTCGCGGGATAGAGCGAGGCGAGGGTGGCGATCAGCCCGAGCGGTCCTTCACGCACCGCCAGGAGATAGAGCGCGTTCGCCAAAACGTCGATCGCTCCACACCCGGCGACCGCCGCCGATGCGCCGCGCGGAATGGCAAGGGAGACGTTGGCGAGGCGCGCTGCCGCCACGAGCACGAGCGTGGAAGCTGCCCGCGCGATCAGCAGAGGCCAGAGACCGGAGGCGCTGCCAGCGCGCGCGAGACAGACGAGGAATGCGCCGATCGCAACTCCCGAGGCGAGGGCGATGGCGACCGAACGATCGCGGACCGGGGTCGCGGCGGCAGGATCGTCGTGGCGGCTGATCAGCGCCACGGAGACGATCGCCACCAGGATGCCGCCGACGGCAAGAGGGCCGGGGCGCTCGCCGAGCCCGAGCGCGGCGAGGACAGGGATGGTGATCGAGCACACCGCGGTGACCGGCGCGACCACGCTCATCCTCCCCACTTTGAACCCGTAGTAGAGCAGCGCCACGCCCCCGGCGCCCGTCACGCCCGCGCCGATCCCCCAGAGCGCGCCGATCGCAGACGGAAGCTCCGCCGGAAACAGCGGCAGCGCGGCTGCCACCAGCACGAGCCCGACGCCCTGCGCCAGGGCGGTGACGCCCAGGGCTGGCGCGCGGCGCGCCGCGACACCGCCGAGAAAGTCGGCCGTGCCGTAGAGCGCGGCCGAAAGCAACGCCAGGATCAGCGCCATCCGGGCTCCTCGCCGAATGATAATCTCAGGTGGATGAACGAGACCGACACGCGGTTCACGGGCTCGATCCCCGAGACGTATGACCGGTTGATGGGCCCGATGCTCTTCGCCCCGTACGCGGCCGAGCTCGCGGCGCGGGCGCGACGTCTCGGAGCGCGTCGCGTCCTGGAAATCGCCGCCGGCACGGGCATCGCCACCCGCGCCCTCGCCGGCGCACTGCCCGAGGCGGAGATCGAGGCGACGGATCTCAACGAGGCGATGGTCTCGTTCGCCGCCTCCCGAAACCCTTCGCCACGGGTGCGGTGGTCGACCGCCGACGCGACCGCCCTTCCGTATCCGGACCGCGCCTTCGATCTCGCGATCTGCCAGTTCGGGGTGATGTTCTTTCCCGACCGTGGCAGGGCGTTCCGCGAAGCCCGTCGCGTGCTCTCGCCCGGCGGCACGTATCTCTTCAGCGTCTGGGACGGGATCGAGCAGAACGAGATCACCCGGATCGTTTCGCGCGCCTTGGCCGCGATGTTCCCGCAGAACCCGCCGACGTTCATGGAGCGCGGCCCTCACGGGCATGGCGACTGCGTGGCCCTCGAGCGTGATCTTCGCGAATCCGGTTTCATGCACGTTGGCTGGGAACCCGTGGCCCTGCGCAGCCGTGCCGCATCCGCCCGGGATGCGGCAGTCGCGCTCTGCGAAGGGACGCCGTTGCGCCACGAGATCCTCGAACGCGATCCGCGGAGGCTCGGTGAGGCGGTCGAAGCGGCGACCCGCGCATTGCGTGCCGCGCTCGGCGATGGCGCCATCGAGGGGTCGATGCGCGCGTTCGTCTTCACGGCGTCCTGACCCGGAGCGGTCAAGCTTCGGTCGCGAGCGCCACCGTGGGAGGCGGGACCGTCGTCGCCACCCGACGCTCCACCATCCAGAAGAGCGGTGGCACGAGCGTGGCCACTCCCATCGCGAGCGCGCCGAGCCTCGGCATCCCCAGGAGCGTCCCGTCCTCTGCGGTTGCGAGGACGACGCTGGAGAACATCGCTCCCGCCGAGGTCGAGAGGTGCTGGATCGCGCTCATCAGCGACATGAAGCTCGCCCTTTCCGCTGGCTTGGGCACCTTGCTGATCAGCGTCTGATAGGGCGCCATCCGGAAGTTCATCCCCACCATGAAGAGGACGAAGAGCGCGGTGATCGGCACCCGCACATCGTACCGGACGAACGCGAGCCAGGAGACGATCAGGAACACCAGGGTCCCGACCGCCGCCAGCCGGGTCGACCCGTAGCGGTCGACCAGCGTGCCGATGATCCGCAGGGTGACGAACGAGAGCGCGCCCCCGATCATGTAGATCCACTTCAGGTCCTTCGCCGGGAACCCCAGGTTGAAGAGCAGGTACGGGGTCATCACCGGGATCACCAGGAAGGCGGACGACATCACTGCCGCCGTGGCCACGGCGGCGAGTTGCACCGTTGGACGCGTGAGCAGGCTGACGAAGCCGGTGCGTTCCTGCGCGGGCCCCGTTCTCGCGACCAGGTGCCGGGTCAGCGGCGGCAGCAGCGCGATCGCGACGGGAACGAGCACGAGCCCGAGGCCCGCGACCGAGAAGAAGGGAAGCCGCCAGCCGCCCCAGCGCGCCAGCTCGAGGCCGGCGGGAACGCCGAGCACGGCCGCCAGGGAAAACGAGCCCATCACCGCGCCGAGCGCCTTGCCGCGGCGCTCGGCGGGAATGACGTCGGCGACGATCGACAGCGAAAGCGAAGTGGCCGGGCCGCCGAAGAGACCGGCGAGGAGACGCGCGAAGACGATGCTCGCGAATCCGGTGGAGAAGCCACCCAGCGCGGTGGCGGCGACGAGCCCTGCCACCGCGGTCCCCAGCGCCTTGCGGCGGTCGAACCGGTCGAGGAAGAACGAGCAGGCGATGCCGGAGACCGCGGCTGCCGCGGTGTAGCTGCCCCCGATGAACCCGATCCGTGACGCGGGGATGCCCAGCGGACCGGCGAAGAACGGGCCGAGCGGCAGCACCATCATGAAATCGAGGATGTTGACGAACTGGAC
>Ga0070741_10017082_pt1 | contig 11977 bp, 10 predicted proteins | sample Coa_R1_4_FD_66440 | JGI IMG/M metagenome (GOLD analysis project Ga0070741, IMG submission 66440) | Surface soil microbial communities from Centralia Pennsylvania, which are recovering from an underground coalmine fire - Coalmine... | ecosystem: Environmental > Terrestrial > Soil > Unclassified ...
CAGGCGGGAATCAAGCACTACATCGTCGAGCACGATCATCCGAAAGAGCCGCTGGAGAGCATTACGAAGAGTTACCAGTATCTTTCGACGTTGCGCTGGTAGTAGTGGGAAGCTTAGACAGGACATGCCGCCGCTGCGGCGGCGGCAATTCTTCCGGGGAGAAGATCTGGGTCCATGCAGGTCCGGCGTACTCCAAAAACTTATGATGTGTGCATCATCGGCTCCGGAGCCGCGGGCGGCACCGCGGCCAAGGTGCTCACCGAAGGCGGATTGACGGTCGCGCTGCTGGAGGCGGGGCCCCCGGTGGTTCCCGCGCGCGACTACAAGGAACATGTCTGGCCCTACGACCTGCCGCATCGCGGCGCGGGAGTCGGCGGCAAGGCTCGCCAGGGCCTCGACGATGAGTTCCTGGCTCCCAACGGCGCCTGGGAAATCGAAGGCGAGCCTTACGTCTCCGCTCCAGGATCCAAGTTCCGCTGGTTTCGCTCGCGAATCGTCGGCGGGCGCACCAATCACTGGGGACGGATCGCCCTGCGCATGGCGCCTGTGGACTTCAAAGTCCGCTCCCATGACGGCATGGGCGATGACTGGCCGATCAGCTACGACGATGTAGCGCCCTACTACGACAAGGTCGAAGCCTACATCGGGGTCTTCGGCACGAAAGAAAATATCCCGAGCGCTCCCGACGGCATTTTCCAGCCCCCGCCCAAGCCGCGCTGCACTGAGACCATCATCAAGAAGGCCTGCGACAAGCTCAGCATTTTGTGCATACCTTCGCGGCTGGCGATTTTGACCAAGCCGCTGAACGGACGTCCGGCGTGCCATTACTGCGCGCAGTGCGGCCGCGGGTGCATAACCGCTTCCAACTTCAGCTCCAGCCAGGTGATGATCCCTCCGGCGGAGAAGACCGGCCACCTCGCGATGATCACCGGCGCCATGGCTCGCGAACTGATCGTCGGCAAAGACGGCAAAGTCGTCGCGGTCTCTTATATCGATAAGGCTAGCCGCGAGGAGAGGCGTATTCACGCGCGGGCGTTTATTGTCGCGGCCAGCGCCTGCGAGTCCGCGAGGCTTCTGCTGAATTCCAGGTCCACCCTGTTTCCGGACGGGCTGGCGAATTCTTCCGGAGTGGTGGGCCGCAACCTGATGGACACGGTGGGCAGCGACGGCGGCGGATATTTTCCTCAACTGGAGAAAATGCCGGCGCACAACCATGATGGCGTCGGGGGCATGCATATGTACCTGCCGTGGTGGAAGTTTGACCGCAAGAACGACTTTCTGCGCGGCTACCACACCGAGTTCGGCGGCGGGCGCGGCATGCCGGGGGTGGGAGACTACGACGAGCTGTGCGATGCGCACGAGGGCTACGGCGCCTCCCTCAAGCGAGAGTGCAAGAAGAAATACGGCACGTACATCGGATTCGCCGGACGGGGCGAGATGATCCCCAACGAACACTGCTACTGCGAAATCGATCCGAACATGGTGGACCAGTGGGGAATCCCGGTGCTCCGCTTCCATTGGAAGTGGAGCGACAACGAACTCAAGATGGCCAGGGACATGCAGGAAACCTATCGGGAGATCGTGGAGACGGCCGGGGGAGTGTACATGCCGCCGACCCAGTTGGGGCCGGATCATCCCTACGGGATCGCGGATGGCGGCGTCATCATCCACGAAGTGGGGACGGTGCGCATGGGCGAGCGTCCCGCAACTTCAGCCCTGAATGGATACTGCCAGGCGCACGACGTGAAGAATCTTTTTGTCACCGATGGGGCTTCCTTTGTCACTAACGCCGATAAGAATCCGACACTGACCATCATGGCGCTGACGTGGCGCGCCTCGGATTACCTGCTGGACCAGGCGAAGAAAGGGAATCTGTAAGCGGATTTATCATGCCGATCTCGCGACGGGACATTCTCAAATCGCTGACCATGACGGCTGTGACGGGCTCGGTGCTGCGTGTCATCCCGCTGGAAGCAGCGGAGTACGCGCATCACATGGTCAAAGCCGAGAAGGCGGCCCAGAGCAATGTGTACACCCCGAAGTTCTTCCCGGCGCACGCCTACAAGACCTTGCAGAGCCTTTGCCAGACCATCATCCCGTCCGACGATGAGGCAAAGGGCGCGATCGAGGCGGGCGCGCCGGAGTTCATCGACCTGCTCACCAGCGAGAACAAAGATTACCAGGTCTCACTGGGTGGAGGGCTGATGTGGCTGGACAACACGTGTCTGGACCGCTATGACAAGCTTTATCTCGACTGCACACCCGGGCAGCAGAAAGAGATTCTCGACCTGATCGCATACCGCAAGAACGCCAAGCAGGATCCGAGCCTCGGGCAGGGGATTGAGTTCTTCAGCTTTCTTCGCAAAATGACGGCCGACGGCTTTTTCACCAGCGAGATCGGAATCGCTTATCTCGGCTACGTGGGCAATACCTACGTCAGCGAGTTTCCCGGCTGCCCGCCCGTTCCCGGAGAGTAGGCCCAGTAAGTAGCAGAAAAGAGGCCGGATCCTGTTCTTGCCTTTACTACGATTCTGGATATAATTAGATACATAAATGGAGTATGGCCGTGAATGCACTGGCTGCGGTTCCTGATCTTGGCCTTGATTTGCGCAAACTCCCGGATCTGGCAGATCCGGCGACACGCGCTCGCCTGAGCACTCCGGCCATCGAAGCCTTTTTCGCCATCGTGGATAAGTGGCAACTCCGCAACGAAGATGCCATGACCCTGCTGGGCGGCACGTCCCACGGACGCTACTTTGAGTTGAAGCGCAACCGCAAGGGGCTTCTGTCGCAGGACGAGCTAACCCGCATTTCACTGCTGATCGGCATTTTCAAGGCGCTGAATATTCTGTTCGGGCAGCGCCTGGCGAACCAGTGGACATCCCGTCCGAACTCCAATCCGATGTTCAACGGGGCAGCTCCCTTGCAATACCTCAGTCGCGGCGGAGTACCGGCCATGATCGGGGTTCGCCGGTTGCTCGACAGCCGGCGCGGCGGACGGTAATCCCATCGCGCAAACATAAGTGGCGAAGTGCTTCCTACTACTCCCATTGACCGTCGCGATACGCATCGCCTCATTCCCGCCCAGTTTGCGGACGGGGGAGCATCGGTCCTGTCCCGGCTGACCGACGATCCCGATACCCTGGAAGGCATCTTCGAACTGGATAATGCGACCAATGATCGCCTGCTCGCGGAATCCCGTCTGGCGCCCGGGGTCGACGAAAGGGAACTGGTGTTCGGGATCGCGTCCTACCGCATCATCAATGCTGCTTTTTGCCATCCCGCGCCAGGCGGGGCGCGCTTCAATTCCCCAGACCGCGGCGCATGGTATGCATCCTTCGAATTGGCGACCTCGCAGGCTGAGGTGGCTTATCACCGCCAGCTGTGGCTTACGGAAATTGCGTGGGACGAAGAGGACGAGTCAGAATATCTCGACTATCTGGCGGATTTTCGAGCTGAATTCCATGACTTGCGAAGTTCAAAGGAGCATGCCGATTGCCTGTCTCCCACCAGCTATGCCGCATCGCAGGCGCTGGCGGCGCAGTTGCTTGAGCTGGGCTCGAGTGGCATCGTGTATCCCAGCGTGCGCCGTAGCGGGGGAACCTGCATTGCGTGTTTTCGCCCGGTGCTGGTGACGAATGTTCGCAAGGGATACATCTACAGCTTCGTGTTCGCCAACTGGCGGAGCGGCGCGAAAATTCGGCGAGTCTAGGCCGGTTTCAGCCTTTGGCGAAGGGATCTTCCAACGACGGACTCTGGGGAGTGAACAACTCCGCGCCGTTTTCAGTCACGTGCATGTCGTCTTCCAGGCGAATGCCGAATTCTCCCCGGATGTAAATCCCCGGCTCGTCGCTGGTGGTCATGTTGGCCTGGAGTTTGGTCTTGTTGCCGCGCACCAGGTAGGGCCACTCGTGTCCGTCCATGCCCATTCCGTGGCCCAGACGGTGGGTGAAATATTTGTAATCCGGACCATAGCCGCCCTCGGTCACAACCTTGCGGGCAGCGTCGTCGATGGCGCCGCATTCCACGCCAGGATGCGCCGCTGCCAGCGCCGCTGACTGGGCATGGCGCACGATGTCGAAGACACTTTTCATCTTTCCGCTAGCCTTGCCCAGGACGAAGGTTCGGGTGATGTCGGAGGCATAGCCTTCAACCGAGCACCCGCCGTCCATGAGAACGATCGTGCCTTCATGGATGACTTGGGGCGTGACTGATCCGTGGGGAAAAGCCGAGAACTCACCCACTTGCACATCCGCGTCTCCGGTGAATCCGAGCCGGTCATGGGCCTTGCGGACCAGGTCTTCGACCTGCGGCTGGGTCATTCCGTCCTGGAGGGCGGCGTGAGCCGCTTGATAGGCGGCCAGCGTTACCTGCGCGGCGAGCCGCATCAGCGCAATTTCGTGAGGGCTCTTGATCATGCGGCATCCGGCCGTCACCGACGAGGCGCTGGCGATGGCGGCCTGCGATGCTGCCCTCGAAATGCCCTCGGTAAAAACGAAACGAACGGTTTCCTCAATGCCGATTCTGCCATGGGCGATGCCGCGATCCTTCAACCCCTGCGCGATCCGGTCATACGGGCTCTGATCTTCCTGCCAGACGCGTACATCCGGATCAGATCCCTCCGGCGCATTCGTGATCTGCTCGCGGGCGCGGCCTTCTTCGAAAGCCGGGCAAACATAGAAGGGCGATCCCTTTTGCGGGAGCAACAGCGCGAAGGTCCGCTCGCCGCCCCACCAGCGGATGCCGGTGAAGTACTTCAGGGATGTGCCTTCCATGAGAAGGATGGCATCGAGAGAGTTCTCGGCCATGAGCTGGCGAGCGCGCTCCCAGCGTGCCGCGCGCTCGTCCGGCTTGATGGGCTTGGCCTCGGCCTTTCGCGAGTTCAAGGCAGCGATGGAAGCCGGCAGTTTTTCGTCTGCGCATTCGGCTGTTCCGGCAGCCAAACGCTGGCCGCCGGCTACCGCGATTCCTGCCGTGATACCGCTTGCTTCCAGAAATCTGCGCCGCGAGATCATAGGCCCTCCAGAGCCGAATCTTGGGTGCCGACATTATAGGGACAAGCAGGCTGATATGCTCTGCTCAACCATGGAATCTGGCTTCCAGTGTGCCGCTTGCGGAGAGTGGAACGTTACCTCGGTCGACGAATCGGCGGGACGCCGTCAAAGTTATGTGGAAGATTGCCAGGTCTGCTGCAAGCCCAACCTGCTGCGGATTGCATACGACACGGGAAGCGAGGAGTTCTACATTTCCGCGGAACTGGAGTAGTTTTCCGGCAATCACCGGGAACTGGCGCAAATACTCGCCGCTGGCGCCGCGGCGCGCTATAGTGGCCTGTCCCACATAGCCCCGGACGCATTCGTCCGGGCTGCTTACGGAAGCTTGGCGGACGAAGGCGGCCGCCCTGGCGATTCTCTTGGGAGGAGGCACCAAAGGCATGGCGACAGGCTATAGCACGGGAAGAATGGTGGCGCACAATATGGTTACCACGCAATTCGAACTGGATGGATTTCGCGTGACCCGCACGCTGGGGGTGGTGCGCGGGATTGTGGTGCGGTCGCGCTCGATCTTTGGCACCATCGGCGCAGGATTGCAGACCCTGGTCGGCGGCAACATCACCTTGCTGACGAACCTGTGCGAGAAGACCCGGCAGGAGGCCTTCGACCTTATGCTGCAGCATGCCGCCGAACTGGGAGCCAACGCCGTCGTCGGCGCACGTTATGACGCCACCGAGGTCATGCAAGGCGTAACTGAAGTATTGGCTTACGGGACTGCAGTTTTTGTGGAGTCGGCGAAATAGCGTGAAGGGATTGCAGGCCGGAAGCCGCGATCAGTCTCCGCTGGCATGATTCTGCGTGGCCACCAACACCAGCCGCGGCCGCGCGGGTTCAGGCCGGGAGGGATGGCGGAAGGTGGAAAGGATCGAGAAAACCACCAGGTACGCGGATAAAATCCCGAAGCTCACTGAGGCGACAACGGTGAAGCAGAGGATCACGGGCATCATCAACGAATTCACGACCGGCCACCTTTACCAGCTGTTATCTGATGCAAAGCCCCAGAATCCGTATACCTGTTTTTTCGCCTGCGGCCGCGCGACTCTTCAATCTACCCGCGTTGACGCTCCGCGCTATTGACGACTAAGATACGGAGTAGAGCTGTGCATTCCTACTTTCGAACAATTCTGTTGCCCTGTCGACGTTACGGAAGGGCCAGTGCTCCGGGCGAATAATGGCGATTACCAAGATCTCTGTCCGGGGCGCCCGGCAGCACAATCTCAAGAACATCAGCGTGGACATTCCCCGTAATACCCTGACCGTGGTTACCGGCCTCAGCGGGTCGGGCAAGTCGTCGCTTGCCTTCGATACGATCTACGCCGAAGGCCAGCGCCGCTATGTGGAGACGCTGTCGGCCTACGCCCGTCAGTTCCTAGATCAAATGGAGCGTCCGGATGTCGATGGGATTGATGGACTTAGTCCCTCCATTTCGATCGAGCAGAAGACTACGAGCCGCAGCCCGCGCTCCACCGTGGGGACGATCACCGAGATCTACGATTATCTTCGCCTGCTATTCGCCTCCATCGGGGTGCCGCATTGTCCCAGGTGCGGTCGCGCTATCAGCCGCCAGTCCGCCGATCAGATCGTGCAGCGTGTGATGGCGCTGACGCCCGAGGACCGCGTTATGGTCATGGCGCCGATCGTGCGCGGGCGCAAGGGCGAGTTCAAGAAAGAGATGGAGACGCTGGTCAAGCACGGATACACGCGGGCGCGGGTCGATGGGGAACTGGTCAATCTTGAGGACGAGATCAATCTCGACAAACGCAAAAACCACACCATTGAAGTCGTGATCGACCGCCTGCTGGTGAAGCCCGGCATTGAACACCGCCTGGAGATGTCCGTCGGCCTGGCTATGAAGCTGGCCGGAGGACTGGTGCAGGTCGCGGTGGTAGGCGGGGAGGAGCAGCTTTATTCGGAAAAACTGGCCTGCCCGGATTGCGGAATCAGCGTTCCGCAACTGGAGCCCCGGTCATTTTCCTTCAACAGCATGTATGGGGCATGCCCGGAGTGCCACGGCCTGGGCAGCAAGTATGATTTCGATCCCGCCAAGGTAATCACCGACTGGTCGAAACCGTTGCTGGACGGCGGACTGGGACCGGGCTCGGCTTCGCAGAATCTGATTCACCAGCTGCAGATCGTGTCCGCCGCCTGCGGAATTGATTTGAGCACGCCCTTCGAGAAATTTCCGGAGAAGACGCAGGATTTTCTGCTCAATGGCGAACCGGGACGCGGCGGCAGGACCGGATTCCACGGCATCTTCGGATATCTGAAGCAGAATCTGGAAGAGTCCACCTCGGAGGGCTACCGCGACTGGCTGATGGATCATATGTCGGCAACGGAGTGCCCGGCCTGCCAGGGAAGGCGATTGCGGCCGGAAAGCCTGGCGGTGAAGGTGAACGGGATGTCGATCGCTGATTTTACGTCCCTGCCGGTCGGCCGCGCTCTCGAAGTGGCGCAAGGAATCAAGTTGGCGGGGCGCGAGGCTGCCATCGCCGGACGGGTCATGCACGAGGTTGTGGAGCGCCTGCAGTTCCTGCATGCCGTGGGTTTGGGATACATCTCGCTGGATCGCTCCGCGGCAACCTTGTCCGGCGGCGAGGGGCAGCGCATCCGGCTGGCCACACAGATTGGATCGAAATTGCGGGGCGTGTTGTACGTGCTCGATGAGCCTTCGATTGGGCTGCATCATCGCGACAACGGGCGGCTGCTCAATGCGCTTGAAAATCTGCGCGACCTGGGAAATACGGTTCTGGTGGTCGAGCACGACGAAGAAACCATCCGCCGCGCCGATTACGTGGTGGATCTGGGACCCGGCGCGGGCCGGCACGGCGGGAGCCTGGTGGCGCATGGCACGCCGGAGGAGATCATGCGCGACCCCAATTCGCTGACCGGCGCGTATATCTCGGGCCGGACATCGATTGAGATGCGGCCGCAGCGCCGGCAAAAGAATGGCGCGGGGCTGACTGTTCTTGGAGCCCGGGAAAACAACCTGAAGAATCTGGACGTGACCTTTCCCCTGGGCGTCATGACGGTGGTGACCGGAGTGTCCGGCTCGGGTAAATCGACGCTGGTGAATGACATTCTTTATCGCGCGCTGTCCAGGCAACTGTACCGCTCGCGCGAAAAGGCAGGCGACCACAAGGCCATCTCGGGCGCGGAGAATATCGACAAGGTCATACGCATCGACCAGTCGCCGATTGGGCGCACTCCGCGCTCCAACCCCGCAACCTATACCGGTGTGTTCACGGCCATTCGCGATCTTTACGCCATGCTGCCCGAGTCGCGAGAGCGCGGCTACAAGGCCGGACGCTTCTCGTTCAATGTATCCGGCGGCCGCTGCGAGGCCTGCCAGGGAGAAGGGCAGCGGCGGATTGAAATGAATTTCCTCCCGGACGTTTACGTCCTGTGCGAGGTCTGCAGCGGACGCCGCTACAACTCGGAAACGCTCTCGGTCAAATATAACAACTACTCGATTGCCGATCTGCTCGAGATGGCGGTTTCCGATGCGTTGCCGGTCCTGGAAAACATTCCGCAGGTAAAGCAGAAGCTGCAAACCCTGGTGGACGTGGGGCTGGGCTACATTCACCTGGGGCAATCGGCCGTCACGCTCTCCGGCGGCGAGGCCCAGCGCATCAAGCTGGCCCGCGAGTTGAGCAAACGCCAGACGGGAAAGACGCTGTACCTGCTGGATGAGCCCACCACCGGCCTGCACTTCGACGATGTGAAGAAGCTTCTCGATGTATTGCACCGTCTCACCGACCTGGGGAATTCAATTATCATCATCGAACACAATATGGACGTGATCCGCAACGCGGACTGGATCATCGATCTGGGCCCGGAGGGTGGCGAAGAGGGCGGACGGCTGGTGGCCCAGGGCACGCCGGAGCAAGTTGCCAGGGTGAAGAAGTCCTATACCGGACAGGCGCTGGCATCGCACTTCGACAAGGCCAAACCGGGCTTCCAGGCGCCGGCGCTCAGTTAAGGAATATATTGTTGGCTTTTTCGGATAATCCGCAACCAGAGCCCCGGCCGCCGGCCACAGCCGAGCCGCCCATGGTCATTCCGTGTTCGGAGGAAACAGCACTGAGTTCAGGCGCGCCGGTTCCGGCGGGTGCTGTAAGCGCCGAAAACCCAGTATGGGACGGCTGGGACGTTCTGCTGATTATCGGCCTGACGGTCGCCACCATCTTCATTTGCCAATTCGCCATTCTGTTTGGCGCGCACTACTTTCTTTTTCCCCGCGTACCACTGATGGATCTGGCGCAGCGGCCTATCCTGTTGCTGGCTTCGCAGTACGTGATCGATCTTGCCGTGGTGGTCTATTTGCTGGCGCTGATCGAAGGGAAGTATCACGCAGGGTTCGGCCGTGCTATCGGCTGGAGGTGGCCGAATCGCGTTTGGAGTCTGCTGGGAATGGGTGGGGTGATGTTGCTCGGTCTTAGCCTGCTGGAAAATCTTCTGCCCATGCCCAAAGAAACTCCTTTCGATAAGCTCTTCGAGAGTCCACGGGATGCGTATTTGCTGGCCATCATTGCTGTCAGTCTGGGTCCACTGGTGGAGGAGTTGTTTTTTCGCGGATTTCTTTATCCGGTGCTGGCGCGACGATGCGGAGTGACTTTGGCGATCTTTCTGACCGCCCTGCCTTTCGCGCTGATGCACATGCCGCAGTACGGGTATGCCTGGGGAGCTTTGCTGGTGATCTTCATCGTAGGTGTGGTGTGCGGGGCGGTGAGGGCCGTCACCAGGTCAGTGGGCGCAAGTTTCCTCGTCCACGTAGGTTACAACGGGGCGCAGATGCTAATCGCGTTGTTTGTGACCCGGGGTTTTACGCATATGCCGAAAGCGCTGGCTACGTTGTGCCTGCGCTAGATTCCGTTTTCCACAAATTTTCGCCCGCAGCGCAAAACTGACCGCCCATTTTCGATAATATTAACCGGACGGTTGCATGGATCCATTCCTGGGGCCGCAAGACAACGAATCAGAATGCAGTCTGACCCAAAACATGTAGCCGAAACCCTGCTCTCGCCCTCCATCCTGGAGGCGATTCCCGATGCGGTGGCTGCCGTGAACCAGCAGGGGCTCATCATTCAGGTCAATTCCCAGACCGAAACCATGTTCGGCTACACCCGGGACGAGTTGATCGGGCAGCGAATCGAGATGCTGGTGCCGGAGCGGCAGCGGGGGCATCACGATCATCATCGGGAGCGCTTCCATCGGCAGCCAAAAATGCGCCGGATGGGTTCCGGCCTGGACCTGAATGGCCGGCGCCGCGATGGCTCCGAATTTCCCGTCGAGATCAGCCTCAGCCCGGTAGCGACGGGTAACGGCATGGTGGTTCTAAGCGCGATCCGCGACATCACCGAACGCAAGCGGATCGAGGAGGAACTGCGGCGTACCAACGCCGAACTGGAGATCAGGAAGGCGCGCGAATTGCGCGATTACCAGACGCGCCTGGCCCTGATCGTCGATTCTTCCCAGGATGCGATCATCGGAAAGAATCTGGACGGGATCGTCACTCACTGGAATAAAGGGGCTGAGGAGATTTACGGCTATACGGCGCAGGAGATGATCGGGCGGCACATTTCCACGCTCGCGCCTGAGGACCGCAGGGACGAGATCGCCGAGATTTTGCATAAGATCCGCAACGGGCAACGGGTGGAGTACTTCGAATCCGTGCGCATCACCCGGGACAAGCGCCGTCTCAACATGTCGATCTCGGTGTCGCCAATATACGACGCGGAGGGCCACGTGGTAGGGGCGTCGACCATCGCCCGTAATATCACGGCTCAGAAGAAAACCGAAGAGCAGCTGCGGCAATCGCAAAAGATGGAAGCGATTGGCCGGCTGGCGGGGGGACTGGCCCACGACTTCAACAACCTGCTGGGTATCGTCACCGCATGCTCGGAACTGCTGCGGGGCAAGCTGGCGGATCCCGAGAGTAACGAGTACATCGACAATATCAGGGAGGCCGCCAAACGCGGCGCCGCCCTGACCCGCCAACTGCTTTCCTTCAGCCGCCGGCAGCCCGTTCAGAAACAGCTGCTCGATCTGAATCAGCGCCTCAAGGAAGTGAGGAAGCTGCTGACGCCGCTTATGGGCGATGACGTGGAGATTTCTCATCTGCCCAGATCGGTTCATGCCATCGTGGAGGCCGATCCCGGACAGATGGATCAGATCGTGCTGAATCTGGCGGTCAATGCCCGTGATGCCATGCCCAGAGGCGGCAGGCTGATCCTGGAAACAGCCGTCTTCGACTTCGATGAGTCGTTTGTCCGCGAGCATCGAGGAATGAGCGCGGGACGCTACGTCATGCTGGCCATCAGCGATAACGGAATCGGGATGGATGAGGCCACACGTAACCGCATCTTCGAGCCATTCTTCACCACAAAAGAAACCGGCAAAGGAACCGGACTTGGCCTCGCGACAGTGTATGGAATCGTTAAGCAGAGTGGAGGCCATATCTGGGTCTACAGCGAACCCGGCCACGGAACGACCTTCAAAATCTACTTCCCCAGCGCAGAGCAGAAAATGGACGGCGCCGAGGAGACCCGGGAAGACGTGCTGCCCGCGCGACGCTCGGGAGTCACTGTCCTGGTGGCCGAAGACGACCGCATCATGCGGCACCTGACGCGCAAGATGCTGGAAGAGCATGGGTACACGGTGCTGGAAGCTGAAGATGGAAATGCCGCGCTCGAATTGATCTCTTCGACGCGCACAAAAATCGACGTGACGCTCACGGATGTGGTGATGAAGGGAATGACCGGCCCAGAGTTGGTGTTGAAACTGACCGAGTTCCATCCCGACATGAAAGTTGTGTACATGTCGGGCTATACCGGTGAATTAGTCACCCACCAGGGGTTGGATGACAGCATACGGCTGCTGGAAAAGCCCTTTACCCGGGCGGGATTGCTGCAAACCCTGGACGC
>Ga0070741_10017084_pt1 | contig 11977 bp, 7 predicted proteins | sample Coa_R1_4_FD_66440 | JGI IMG/M metagenome (GOLD analysis project Ga0070741, IMG submission 66440) | Surface soil microbial communities from Centralia Pennsylvania, which are recovering from an underground coalmine fire - Coalmine... | ecosystem: Environmental > Terrestrial > Soil > Unclassified ...
AGGCTGGAGATACTGCGCACCGGCTCCCAGGTTCCGTTTACAAGCTGGTCTACCTCCGCGCTAGACAGACTGGAGATGGCCTGCGGGCCGTCGCCGGGAGCGCCCAATTCGTTCTCTGACTCGTGCCAGGACAGATGTGCGGTTGTGGGAGACTGGCTTGAAGACAAGGTCAGGCTAGCGCTACCACCATTGGCGTCCGTCAGGGATACGGTGAGGTCATTGGTCCCGTTGGCAGCCACAGCCGACCATGAGAGGTCTACCGAATTCGTAACCGTCACCGCATATTCGTACCTTAGGGCATCAGCGTTGTAATATCGCGTACTGGTTCGTGTCGAAACCAGATTGGAGTAGGTCAAAGAGCTTGCAGGAGTAGCGCTGAACTGAACCCCCAAAGCGGCCGAAGAAACAACCGTATTCTGGGTAAGTCCAGCGTCGATCTGGTCAACGGCACGCTCCAACCGGTCGTAGACGGTGTCAGCCTCGATCGTTCCGCTGACGCTCAGTGCCGCGGAAAGTGAGGCCTGCTCGATCGGCGTATAGGCGCCAGAAGCCACGGAGGGCACAGTGATCTTGGCTGTTGCTTTTCCGGCCAGGTCATAGCGGTACACCGTGTCGACGCCATCTTGATCGGTTTGCCAGAGGCGGCCATCGGCATCGTAGTCGTAGTACACCTGCCCCTTGACCACCGGGGAATACGGCGACGTCGTCGGTATCGTCGATGTTGTCTTCTGGATCTGCTCACCGAACGGGTCGTAGACTGAATCGGTTTTGACCCAGGAATCGGGATTGGTCCCCGCGTTGCGAACCACTTCGAGCACGCTGGCTTGGCGCCCGACGCTGTCATAGGAATAAGTCTTCACCTGTACCTGCGAACCCGTCGTTACTAGGCTCTGCTGAGTCCAAACGCGCGCGACGCGGCCAAGCTTGTCGTACGAACGGTCTTCCACCGTGTTGAAATTACCTTGTCCTTCGACCAGTGTGCCGGTGTTGTTCTGATTATTGATCTCGACCGTTTCCACTACGTTGCCACGGGCATCGTAGCGACTGTAGGTAACCTGGTCGTTGGCGGGATCAAGCCCGGCAGGAGCCTGACCATCCGAGGGCATCACCATCTGCGGTGTCGCATACTGGATCTGGGCAATGCGGTTGCCCAGTAGGTCATATTCGTACGCCGTGAGCGGTATCTGCGTCTGCGCCATGCCGTCCGCGCGAATCCAGGCGGTGCCTCCGCTGGGCCGGTTGACAGTGAAGCTGCCGGAGAATGTTCCGGAGGCGGTGCCGCCAAGTGACCTCAGATCTACCACGGCGTTGTTGCTATCCGTAGCGGTGAGCGTATAGGTATAACTGCCCGCGCTAAGGCCGGCATACGGTACGAGCCAGAAATTGCCAAGGGGATTCAGCGTCAGATTGGTGGTTCCACCAGCGGCCAGGGTAGCCGACAGAGACACATGAGCGACGTTAGCCGGCATTGCGCCGACTTCAATTCGAGACTGGATTCCACCAGGTGCGGCGGTATCGAAAATCGTCACCCAGCTGCCGTTGACGTACTTCTGCACCTGGACCGAGTCGATGGTGGTGTTCGAAAGCGTATTGTTCGATCCGCCGTTGTAGAGCCATACCGAGAAGCCAGCATTACTGTCCGCTGCTGCAGCCGTCTGTGTGGTGGAAAGGGTTTGATGTGTAGTTCCGCTCGGCACCCACTTCCATGTGGTGATCACGCCATGTGTGGTGTCTTCGGTATCGGACTCCCTGGTATAGGTCGTGACATCCGAGTCGTATGTGGTGTTGACCCGCACGTCGCCACTGCCCCAGCTCTGCAGCGAATCCCACTGAAGGACTAAGGTCGAGGCTGAAGCCAGGGCGTAACTGGCGTTGATAGACCGCACGGTAACACCCGTTGGGGCGCTGGCGGACTGCCGAGTGGGTTGCCGGACACCCACCACCTGGCCGAGGGCGTTGTAGTAGGTGGTGGTGACGTTGCCCTGGGCATCGGTGGCGGTAGTTGCATTGCCGACCGCATCGTAGGCGGTGCTGGAGGTGAGGTTGCCGATCTGCTGGGCGAGACTACCCGTCGCATCCAGCGTCGAGTACAGCACGCCGACGCGCGTTTGCTGGAGTTGACGGTTCAGCAAATCGTAAGTGAACTGCACCACTCTGTCGTATCCGGCCGGATCGGGGTTGGTAGTTCTGGCTGCGGTACTCGGGGGTGGAGTGAATGCGGAGAAGTTCGGCAGGCTGGCGGGTATGGCCGCCAATGGCTTTGCGAACTGGATGGTCTTGGTCAGATTGCCGAAGGCGTCATAGCTGTTGCGAGTGTAGTAGCCCTGCCCGTCGACAACGTCGGTCTGCCGACCGGCGCGGTCGTATCCATAATAGGTGTTGACCCAGTCGGAGGCCTGAGGATTGCGCAACGCGCTCTGGGTGGTGACTTCGCCAAAAGCGTCATAGACGTACTTAGTGGTCGGGCTGGCGGTCTGAGCGGAAGGCGTGCCGACCGAGCCATCGGGATTGACTGCAGGCAGGTACAGATCCGCAGCGGGCTGCTGCACTTGTAGCTTGCGGTTCAACAAGTCGTAAGACGTGGTGATCGTGCGGCTGCCGGCAGGAGGACTCGACACCAGTGCCGCCGCCAGGGCGGCGGCCTTGGCCTGAGCCGCGGTTATCGTGCCGGTGCCGGCGATCACAGCTGCTTCAAGGCTGGCCAGGCTACCACTGCCGCCGCTAGTTTCGTCAATGGATGCCGCCGGCATCGTCGCACTATTCGGGCTTGCAAAGCGGGTGACTGCCAGTTGGTTGCCGAACGCGTCGTACGTGTAGTTGGTCACGCCGCGCGCCGCATCGATGTCAAAGACCACGCGACTGAGTTGGTCGTAGACCTTGTAACTGAATCTTCCGGTAGCGTCCTCGGTAGCGAGGACATTGCCAAATGCATCGCGGTAAATGGTGGACGTCGGCGTGATATTTTGGGCTTCCACCTGGCTGCGGACACCGCTGTAGCCGTTGTTTCGGTCCAGATTCGCGTCGTAAACCGAAGAAACCGGTTGGATTATCTGGACCTGGCGTCCATCAGCATCGTAATTGTATGAGATGGTTACAGCATTGCCATTGACGTCGGTTCCCGCTGCAAATGTGTAGGTGGAGCCGCTCTTCGTCGCGGATCCCTCCGACGTGGACCGTACATTGCCGAGACCGTCGTAGGTGTAGCTCGTAGCTCCGTACTCGGAAATCGTGGCCAGGTTACTGGCGTTGACCGAAAAATCCTGGGTGACGACCGGAGTGCCGGACTTGCTCAGGGAGTACGTCGCCACCCCAGGAGAAACCTGAAGCTTCAGGCGGCCAGCACTATCGTAAACGTAGTTCCAGGTGTAGGCGTCTGCTGAGTTGCCAGCTTGATTCCCGAGCTGATTGGTATAAGTCTTCTTGTGGCCCAATCCATCGTAGGTATAGGTCTGAACCCCACTCTCGGCATCGGTAAGGCTCCTGAGACGCCCTGCTGCGTCGTAGGTATTAGTTGTGACTTCGTCGCCCGAACCGTCGTCCGGCAAAGCAGTTGGAGCGCTCAGGTTGGCTTCCACCAGGTTGTCGACGTAGGTGACCTGACCAGTGCCGGTATTGGCCTGGATACGGCTGCGCGGGTCGCTCCAGCTCGCTGTCAGCGTGCTCACCATGCCGCTGCTTCGCGGCTGCCCCTTTTGGTAGACATACAAAGTGCTCACACCGTTGGCGACGACCACTTCGACGACATAGGTCACCCCGGCGGTGTAACTAAGCGATGTCGCGCCCCCTTGCGGATAGCTGACCGTGCCCCCTGCGCCATACGTCGTGATGGTCTGGTTGCCGAAATACGCCAGGTGCGAGATCGTACCCGCGCTATTGACGGCGCCGAAGTAGAAATTGTCAGTGGCGGTAGTCGGCGTGATCTCTGCTCGAAAGAGGAGCGCCCCCGTCGAGCTGATCGTTGCAGGGCGTGTGCCTACGGCCTCGCTGTAGCTGAAATTGCTCAGCGCCGTCACCATCAAGCTGTTATTGCTTTCCTTGATGCCGCCGCTCGCCGCCCCTCCGTATAAGCTGTAATTGACGCCCAAGGCGTCGGTGGCGAAGTCGTCAGCGAAGCTGGCGGCATAGAGCGCCTTGAGCACGTCGGCAGGCCGAGCTACCGCCGGCAGACTGCCGGTGTTGATCTGGACGGCGTGCCGGATGGTCTGCACCACGCGCCCATCGTTGTCGTACTGGGTTTCGGTGACACTCCCGGCGGCGTCCACCATGAATCGCTGCCGGTTGGCATTGTCGTAGGCGTAGGCCGTGACGCGGTCGTGGGTCGTGTCGGCCGCGGGCAGATGCCCGGTGATCGCGGTAGCGGTATAGACGCCGTAGGCATAGGGATTGGCGTAAGCCGCGCTGCGGACCAGGTTGCCGTTTCCGTCGTAGCCGTACACCACCAGGTGGTTGAGTGCATCGACCGTGGCTTTCACCCGGCCGACCGCGTCATAAACGGTATGCGTGGACTCGTCGCTCGGACTTGCCGCCAAGCGCTGCTGGAGTGTCTGCACGGGGTTGGCCGCCGCATCCAGCCAGCCCAACGTATCTCCGCTCGACGAAACCGGCGCCACGAAGGCGTTCTGGAAATACCAGGTGCTGTTGTCGGGCGGATTCTGGCCCTTGGCAATCTGGACCCAAACGCGCCCGGTCACCGTGCCGGCCGGGGCCGTGACGATGCCGCTGAGGTGCTGCACGCCGGCCACCGTCGGATCGGCGGTGGCGTTGCCGTACCACCAGCCCAGCGAGTTGCCGCTCCCGTCCAGGAATTGCACTCCAATGGCCGCCAGCGAGTAGGTGGATTGCCCGTTGTTGACGTAGGGCGCCCCACGAATCGCATCCATCGAGACGTTGAAGGACTGCCCCGGCGTGGCCGCAAACTGGCTGTTGTAGACGTCACGGCTGTCGGTCATCAGCGCTGTGCTGCCGGTCGGAAAACCTGCCTGCGCGGCAGATACCGCGGTGACGCCAGTGCCGCCGTAAGTGCCCACGCTCCAGCCGCTGGCGCTGCCGCCGTAGCCGCTAGCGTTGGTGACCTGGTCCCCGTCCAGGGCGTTCGCGTATTTCGTGGTCTGCACCACCCGACCATCGCCGTCGTACTGGAATCCGGTGACGTCGCCGACGGCATCGACGGTAAACGCCACCCGTCCGTCACGGTCGTAGACCCAGCGGTTGTGGCGGTCGGCAGCCGTATTTTTTAGAGCGGCGACGCTGGTGTCGAGCGCGGATGACGTGGTGGTATCGGTGATGGACCCCAGGGACCCATAAGCCTGGGCGTACTGAATCGTGTGGACCTTGCGCCCCTCGTTGTCGTAGTTGGTCTGCGTCACCCCACCCAGCGGATCGAAGGCGTAGACCAGCCGGTTGTCCGCGTCGTAGGCGTAGCGCCAGGTTTTGGTATTGGCGTCGACCTTGCGGGTGAGGTTGCCATCCTTGTCATAAAAAAACTGCGTCGTGATCTTCAGGGTGGTGGGATCGACCACCTCCTTGATAAGGCGCCCCGCAGCGTCGTAAGTGTAGTTGCTGGTGACGGTGGAGTCGGTATTCGGCGCGAGCGCAAAACTCCAGAGCTTGGTGGTGCTGTTGTAGGTACCCTGCTGGCCCTCCACCTTGGTGAGGGTGTCGCCGAGCGCATCATAGCTGTAGGTGGTGGCCAGACGCAGGCCGGTGGAAACGCTGTCGACGATCACGGCGGCGCTGCGGCCTTCGTTGTCGAAGACCGTGGTGGTGGTGACGCCGTTCGGATCGGTGACTTGAGCAGCCTCGCCAAAGGCGTCGTAGCCGTAGCTGGTGATCAGAGCCAGCCCGGTAGGGTCGACCGTCCTGGTCAGCACCCGGCGGGCCGCGTCGTAGCTGTAGCTCGTGGTGACATTGTTGGCATCGACCGTGTTGCTGAGCAAGTCGGCGTCGTCGTAGTTCTTGACGGTGATCAGGCCCAGCCCGCCGGTGGCGGTATCCACCGTGGTCTGATGCAGGTTGCCGTCGAGATCGTAAGCGTAGCTGGTGACCGTGCCGGCACCGTCGGTGAGGCTGACGGTCTGGCCCTCGCGGTTCTTGACGGTGGCGACGACCACGCCTTCGGCCGTGGTCATCGTCATGGTCCGCGTGCTGTCGGTGTACTTGTAGGTGATGGTGTTGAGATTGCGGTCCTGGACTGTGAGGACGCGATTGAAGGCGTCGTAGGTGGTGATGCTGTTCTTGGTGAGGCCGTCGGTGACCGTGCTGACCCTCCCAAGATTGTCGTACGAGGTCTTGGTGAGGTTGAGGTTGGGGTCTTGCACCTGCGTGACCTTGCCCCAGGCGTCATAGCTATAGGCGGTCCCCAGGTTCAGGTACGGCAGTCCAGTGGCCGGGGACGCAACCACATAGATGATCCAACTTGCTGATTCCGAATAGGTATTGGGCGGCATTTTTTGCCCCTGCCCCCTTTTCTGCCCCCGAACCAAGGTGGCGGAGAGGCGGAATCGAACCACCGACATGCGGAGCGATTTCCGTTCGTCGGATAGCGACATTTTCGCCCTTAATCCGATCCGGTTTGCGCACGCTGGCGCTTGCGCCCCTCGACCCAGGCGTTGATTTCCGTCTCCGACCAGCCAACCGACATTGGACCGAGGCGCACCTGGGCCGGAAATAGTTTTTTGTCGATCAGGGCGTAGATGCTGGAACGGCTCAGACCGGTCCGCGCCTTGACGACCGGAAGTTTCAGGATGACGTCGGACTGCTGAGAAAGATCCGGGATCTGGCCGCGGACCGGTGGACAAACTGGAGCCGGCAGACGTCCAGCCTCGTCCACAACCGGCTTCCTCTGCTTCCGCGCGATGCCGGCTCCAGCACGTCGCTGGCGATGGTTGGACCCGAGCACTTCAGGCGCCGTGAATTCGAGGACCAAGTTGAGCTGCCCGGCTGCTTCCGCCGCTTCCGGACCGATAGATCTCCTGGTCATGCATCCTCCTACGGCCGTTACAGGCCTACCTGCGGACCAGCGGCAGCACCCGGAGGCGGTGCGGCTGGTGTTTTTTGAACAGACCCAATGTTGGCTCGCGTGCGGGCTGGTACCACGTCCAGCGCGGCCGCCTTCTCAGACTGGCGGAGAATCGACTTCGGCAAGGCTCGGCGGTCGTTGGTGTAGATCACGGCCTCATACTTGGCCCGCGTCAGATCGGTGTAGAAGCTGCGGTGGTTCGTCGTTGCCGCAGCCGTGTCGCGGTCCATCGATGCCAAGCCGCGCCACTTGATCCTGTATGTAGCTGGGCCCACCACTGTCCGACATCAACGGGTTGTTGGGACCTGGTTGCGGCCGGCGCGGGCCGCTTCGAGCAGCTTGCGCTCCTGGTCTTTGGCGGCCGTGGTGGTCCAGGCGCGGCGGCCGCCCAGGTTGGTTTCGTGCAGCCGGCCGCCGTCTTTCATTTGCGCGATCGCGGCCTCGATGTCGCCGATCCGCGCCTGCCCCATCGCGCCCGCCAGGCTCCAGCGCAGCAGCTCGGCGTGGCGGAAAACGGCTTCGGATTCGGCCAGGCGATCGACCGCGGCGGACACCGCGGCCTGGGCGTCGAGCGGGGCTTTCTGCACCGCGCCGGCGGCGCGCGCGGTGCTTACCATCTCCACCAGATCGAAGCCGGCGGCGCGGGCCTTTTCGGTCCAGGCGGCGAGCAGCTGGTCGCGCGGCTGGGCCTGCTTGGCCTTGCGGGTGCGCAAGGCCATTTCGGCCGCGTCCTCGGCCGTGGTCAGGCCGCGCTGGTCCATCGCGGCGGTGATCTGGTCGCGCCGGGCTTGGAAGATTTCTCGCAGCTCCGCCGGCACCGCGGCGATCTCGAAACGGCCGTCGGCGTGGGTCTTGTCGATGGCGTAGCCCAGCTGCTGCACGCGCGCCGCCAGCTCGGCGCGGTAGATGTTTCCCGCCGCCATCTTGTGCTCGAAAAAGGGCTTGCTGTGGATCGAGGCCCACTCTCCATCCTGGCGCTGGGTGGCGTTGAGGATGACGGCGTGGGTGTGCAGCTGCGGGTCTTTCTCGCGGCTGGTGGCGTGCTCGAAAAGGGCCGCCATGAGGTTGCCGGACAGGTGCGGCGTGACGCCCTCGGCGGTCTGCTGGCGGTAGGTGACCAGCTCGGTTTCGATCCAGCCGAGCGTTGCTTTGACGGCCTGCTGGTGGGCCTGGCGCAGGCGCTCGTCGGCGCCGATCTCCACCAGCAGGGACACGCTCTTGGGGGCACTGAAAGTCAGGTCCCAGCCGGGCGTATGCACGCGCTCGCCGGCGATGGTGCGGCCCAGGTGGGTGCCGTTGGGCAAGTCGCCGTCGAGCAGGGCGCGCAGGTCTTCGCGGTCCACCGCGGCGCCGGCGGACAGCCCGGAGGCGCGGATGGCAAAGAGGCGTCGCAGGCCCGGATCGATGCCCTGGTCCAGGCGCTCGATCCCTTTTCCAAACCACTCGCCGGCGGCCTTCAATTCCTCCTGGCCCTTGGTGTAGTAGTCGTCTTTCTCGTAGTAGCTGACGGCCTGGCTGCTGGACTCCAGCACCTTCATGCTGAGCATGGCGCACCCTCCGGTCAGGCTTTGGCGGAAGCGGCGGGCTTGGCCGGCACGGTGAAGCGCACGGTGCCGTAGAGGTCCGGATTCTGGTCCAGGTAGGCGTTGGTCTGCTCTTGCGCGGCGGCGATTTCATCCTTGTGCAGGCGGCCGTTGTGGAGGCGGCTAAAGCCGTAGTGGGCGTGGAGAAAAAGGAAGCTCATCCGCTGCAGCTGCAGGGCCTGGCGCAGCAGGCGGCGGTCGGCGTCGGCGAAGCTCTCGACGGGCTTTTGCTTCGCCTGTAGGGCTTCCTCGGCGAGCTGCTTGATGGCGCTGGACAGGGGCACGCCGCGGCTTTGCGCGTAGGCGCGGACGGGGGCTAAATCGCTGGGGGTGTAACGCAGGGAGATGACGGGCATGGAGTTTTCCTTGGGGTCAATGGAGCACGCATGCCGCTGGAGTCCTGGCCCGTCCGCTCAGGCTTGCGGTGATGCGCAAAGCTACTTTAGCGAAGCCGCGGACACTGTCCAGTACCCGCGCAGCGCTCCGCGCCAAGTGCTTGATCCGCGCCGATGTCATACAAACGTCGTCGCGCGTCGCAGGGGGTGTATGACGCGCGCACGCGCTGGCGGCGCGGGTTTGGGGCGCACACGTAGTTGCATCAGGTGTGAGCGGTAACGGGGACCCGCGCGTCAGCGTGGGGGTGCCTTTCTGGTCGACGGCGCATCGGTCGGATCGCATGCGGTTTTGCATGCGGGCATTGTGCTGGCGCGGCGGCGCAGGGCCAATGACCGAAATGCGCAATGCGGCGACGGGCGAGCCGGAATCGGGCGGCGCCGGCGGGCGGATTTGGTCGGCGGATTGCACCGCGGACACAGCTTCTCGGGGGTGTGGCGCGGGTGCGCGGATGAGATAATAGGCGCCGGCGTTTGGCGCGTGACGGAGGCTACGAAATGGACTCGCCCTGGGTGTCGGTGGTGACGCTGGCGGTGGTGCTCGGCGGCTTGGCTGCGCTGGGCCTGTGGCTGCGGTTTGGGATGGGCCACCGGCGCAAGGTGAGGCGCTGAGCATGCCGGTCCTGGATGCGCGGGAGCGTGCGGCCAGGCGCGACGCGCTGGCGGCGGCGGGGCGCTCGTGCGAGATCGAGGGACTGCCGCCGCCGACCGAGTTTGCTCTGGCGCTGTATGAGCGCTGGATCGATGGCGAGCTGACCGGGGACCAGGTGGCGGCGCAGTTGGTGGCGTATCACCGCGGCCTGGCGCAGGCGGCAGAGACAGGAAGCGGGGCGGCAAGCTGACCTGCGAATACGCTCAAGCGCAGGGGACTGGGCCGGCGCTCGCGCCGATTCCGCTTCATAGCGTAGGCAGGACTCGGGCTACTCCGGTGCTCGAAGACCACGCATGAAGAAAGCTCCGGCGGTGTGGATCGCCAGCTCGCGGATCAGAGCTTGATCCTGTTCCGATACCTCGGAGTCCGCCCACGGCACCACAAGCATCAGGGGTCGCTCCTCGATAGCTAGGACCTCTCTAAACGGTTCAGGCGATTGGGCTGCGGCAGCGACCAACTCTACTCCCCGAAGCGAATTAACAAACATTTTTAGCACGGACGATTCAGTTGCAGGAGTGAGCCCGCTGGCCAATGCTACAGAGGCCGCAAGCTTCCCTTTCACACCAAACGTCACAAGCGCCGCACCTGACGCGGAAGTAAATTTGGTCTGGATATGAGCCAAAGGTCCGCTCCATGATGCATCAAAGGACGCACCATGGTGTTCGAGATACTCCCCACAAATACGGAGCCATTTGCTCGATAGCTTTTCAAAATCCCAGCGGTCGATGCCCTGGACCTCGCCGTCGATACCGAAGGCAGCCACGGAAAAGCCCGGCACTCTTTTGCTCTCTTGCTTGTGCATAGCTCCAAACTTCATTCGCCGTCAAAAATCGGTATCAGCCAGTGTTCCCGTCCCGGCACGATTTGGTCCGCTCTCGTTCTCCAGAGCGCACCGATACGCTGCTGAATCGGGTCCCGGAAACCCACAAACTCGTGTATGTAACCTCCAGCAACACTATCCAAAGCGTGCGCTGCGTCAAGCCCTGCACCCTGTCCGGGCAGATAGCCGCGGGCCAGCCGTCGAGCAGCAGCCACTTGCGCCTTGACGTTGGGGTAGTTCAGCAGGTTCAGCTCAAGATCGCTAGGGGCAGTTAGCGAAAGTCGATTCAAGGTTGTCTGCTGTTCGGCGAGATGAGAGCTAAACAATTGCTGTTGCGTTGGAGATAGCCCTGCTGCGGGGAATTCAATCTGCACGGGGCGCAGCATGATTCGCTGTCCTGCAGGAATCGTGTCCGCCCCAGATGCTACGCTCCTGCCCGCGCTCGCTGCCTCTGTCTCACTGACCACCTCAGCAGTAGTAGTGGTTACTTGTGCCTCAACCTTTCCGACAGCAGCCACCTCAGCTGCCACCTCGTTGGGTACCGCTACATCCGCGACCGCTCGAGCCGCTGCCCCTCCTCCGGGCGTTTGACTCAAGGCTGCGATTTGACTTGCGTATTGATCCGCTACCTCAGCCCGAGTGGCAGCAGCAACTGGCGCAGCTTCCGATGCCACAACTGGAGTTGCCCCGCTCTGACGGACAGTCGGTCGCTTGATTCTCAAGCGGTACCAGATGGATGAATCTTGATGGTAGTGAGCGGCGGTTGGCAATGTGCGAGTACTTGTCTCCTCTCATAGGTGATGGGGGATTGATAGGCCAGCGCCGAGTGGCGCCGACGCGGGTTGTACCAGCCTTCGATCCAGGTGAAGACAGCCAGGCGGGCTTCGGTCTTGGTCTTGAAGCTGCGCCGGTCGATCAGCTCGCATTCCAGGCTGGCGAAGAAGCTTTCCGCCATGGCGTTGTCGTAGGCATCGCCGACGGTGCCCATCGACGGGCGCACGCCCATCTTCCGGCAGCGTTCGCCGAAAGCGATGCTGGTGTACTGGCTGCCCTGGTCGCTGTGATGGATCACGCCTTCCGGCCGGCGCTGCTCGACGGCCATGTCCAGAGCGCTGAGCACCAGATCGGCGGTCATGTGCTCCCCGATGGCCCAGCCGACCACGCGGCGGCTCCAGACGTCCAAAACCATGGCCAGGTAGAGGAAGCCGGCCCGGGTCGGGATGTAAGTCATATCCGCCACCCACAGCTGATTCGGGCCGTCGGCGGTGAAGCGCCGCCGCACCAGGTCTGGCGCTGGCCTCTGGCGCAGATCCCGCTCGGTGGTGACCACAAAGCCGCGCCTGCGGCTGATGCCGCGCAGCCTGGCTTTGCGCATCAGCCGGGCGACCCGCTTGCGGCTGATGGTCGTGCCCTGGTCGATCAGCTCGGCCCGCACCCGCGGCATGCCGTAGCTGCCATCCGACTCGGCGTGGATGGTGCGGATGCGCTCGGTCATTACAGCATCGTCCAGTG
>Ga0070741_10017085_pt1 | contig 11976 bp, 10 predicted proteins | sample Coa_R1_4_FD_66440 | JGI IMG/M metagenome (GOLD analysis project Ga0070741, IMG submission 66440) | Surface soil microbial communities from Centralia Pennsylvania, which are recovering from an underground coalmine fire - Coalmine... | ecosystem: Environmental > Terrestrial > Soil > Unclassified ...
ATCACGTGGTCGAGCGTCAGCCGCCCGCTCGCGGTGCCGCAGTAGACGCAGCGCCAGCCGTCACGCGCGAAGAGCGCGCGGCGCGAGATCTTCCGCTGCACCATGCGCGGCACGCGAACGTAGTGAACGAGGCGGATGACGTGTGGCCACTGGAACGTGTCCGTGGCCGAGCGAAGTGGTCGGTCGAGCTCTTCGACGACCTCCGCCTTCCCCTTGAACACGAGAACGTGGGCACGGCGCAGTGAGCACACGTTGAGCGGCTCGTAACTCGCATTCAGGACGAGTACTTGCTGCACCTTGCCGAAATCGTACCGGCGGTTGTGGGCGATGGGCGGGAGGCTTCAGACGGACACCTCGGTTCCGGCCTTCGGCCGGAAACCGAGGTTCGAGCCCTACGACCGGCCCATGGCGCGGTCGACGGCCTCCTGCTCCTCCGGCGAGAGGGCGACCGAGGCCCGGCCGCGCTCGAGCTCCTTCATGTAGATCCGCGCGTAGTCCCGGCCCTGGATCGCGGTGACGACGATCCCCGTGCGCGCCGCGTCGAGAAGCGCGAGCGACGCCGACTGGTGGCCGCCCGTGTCCTCGTAGGCGTCGTAGCGGACGATCGAGGTGTTCGCGACGGTGGAGTCGATGCGGCGATCGACGCGGGCGAGCCCGGCGGCGACCTCGTCGACCGCGCGGTGGAGGTCGTCGACGCGCCCCTGCAGCGAGACGGCGAAATCGACGAGATCGCGCCGACCGCCGCCGAGCAGTGTGCGCTGCGCGTCGCGCACGCGCCGCACGCGAACGACGGCCCACCACGCGAGCGCCGCGCCGGCGACCCCGACGCCCACACCGACGATCGCGACGATCAGCGCTTCTGTCGCCGTCACGTGCACGACGGCGAGGCTAGCTCAACCTCTAGCCGAGCGAGAAGATGACCGAGTAGGTGCCCTTGTTGTTGTCGACGTGCACCTCGCCCTTCACCGGAGCGACGTCGACGAGCAGGTTCTCCTTCTGCGCGAACTTGACCGTGCCCAGGTTGGAGAAGGTCACCGACTTCTCCTGACCCGGGTTGATCACCGCGATCCGCAGCGTCCGCGAGATCGCCGGGTTCTGCTGGATCGTCAGCGTGATCGGGATCCCGACCTCCTGGAAGTCGCCGGAGTCCTTGATCGTCACGACGAAGGCGAGGCTCGTCGTCGCCGTCACGGTGTTCTCCGCCGACTGCGACAGCACCTGGTTCCCGGGCATCGCCTTGACGGAGACGAGGTTCGTGCCGTGCAGGCCCGTCACCTTGCCGCCGCTCGTGGTGGCGCCTTTCAGCCGCTGGATGACGCCGCTCATCGTCGTCTCGGAGACGAGCTGGCGGTTCGCGACGAACTTCGACGGCGGCGGGGCGACGCCCCGAACTCCCTGCTTCGCCATCTCCGCGGCTGCGGGCGCCTGGAACAGATCCGACCAGACGATGTCGCTCGCGAGCAGCCGGTCGGCCTGCTCGGCGAGCGTGCCCGCGTCGGTCGTCGACTTGCTGGCGGCAAGCTGGCCGATCGCGCTCGCGAGCCCCTGGACACCGCTGATGCGCAGCTCGAGCGCCTCGATCAACTGCTGGTTCTCCGGGCGGAGCGGGCCCGGCGGGTCGAGCTTCTGAGCCTGCGCGACATTCTGGCGCTCCTGCTCGGCGATCCCGGAGAGCGTGCCGCTGAGTGACGACGCCTTCGTCCCCGCGGTCGTCAACGCGGTCGCGACGGCGGTCCCGTCGTCCTGGGAGCTGTGTGCGATCTTCGCCACGTTCGACATGTAGGTCGCGTAGGTGTCGTGCTTCGATGTAGCCGCGCACGACTGGATCGCGAGACCGAACACGACGAACAGCGCGACGAGCACCGTGATCGCGGCGAGCAGCCGCACGATCGGCGTCAGGTTGCGCGGCGGTCCTGCCGGCCGGCGCGAGCCGGAGCCGGTACCGCCGCGGCGCGGCAGGCGCATGCGCGGCTCGCCCGGCTGCGCCTCGGTGGTCGCGGGCTCGTCCTCGAAGAAATCGAACTCGATGTCGTCGTCGCTTGGATCCATCGGCAGGGCGAATCTACAGCGTGCCTCGGGTTGCGAGAGGAAATGTCCTGGACAACTCGTACAGAGTCTGGTGGCCTCGGCGGCTGTTGCGCACGACCTCGTTCTCGGCCGCTACCGGCCGATCAGGCCCCTCGGGTCGGGCGGGATGGGGCACGTCTGGCTCGCCCGCGACGAGGAGAGCGGCCTCGACGTCGCCCTGAAGATCGTCGCGCGGGAGGGGAAAGGCGGCCACCGGGCCGAGCGCGAGGCCCGCGCAGCCGCCGCGCTGCGGCACCCTCGCTGCCAGCGCATCCTGTCGCTCGCGCGCGACCCGTCGCACGTCTACATCGCCTACGAGTATGTGCCCGGCCGCACGCTCCGCGAGGTTATCCGCGCCGGCGAGCTCTCCGACCGCGGCGCGATCGAGGCGGCGGCCCAGATCTGCGAGGCGCTTCAGCACGCGCACGGGCGCGGCATCGTCCACCGCGACGTGAAGCCGTCGAACGTGCTGCTCGCGCAAGGCTCGACGGCGCACTCGGACGAGATCGACGCCCGGCTGCTCGACTTCGGGCTCGCCCAGATGGCCGAGTTCGACACGCTCACGGCGTTCGGCGACATCCCGGGGACGCTCGCCTACATCTCGCCCGAGCGCCTGCAGGGCGACGAGGCGACCGCCGCCGCGGACGTGTGGGCCGTCGGCGTCGTCCTCTGGGAAGCGCTCGCGGGCGAGCATCCGTTCTGGGGCGGCGACCTCGGCGACACGTCGCAGGCGATCAAGCGCGGCGCCCCGCCGCTCGAGACACTCCGCCCGGACCTGCCCGACCACGTGCTCGCGACGGTCGCGAGCGCCCTCGTCGCAGCACCGCAGCGGCGACCGAGCGCGGGCCGGCTTGCGGAGGAGCTCCGGTCGCTGCCGAAACGGCGGCGCCGGAAGAGCGGCGGAGATGCGCCCGCGACGCCGCGCGACCGCGCGCTCCTCGCGCTCGACCGCGTCGTTCCTGCGTCGCTCGCTGCCCTGAGCGCCGCGTGGGTCGCGTCCTCCATCCCGTTCTTCCCGGCCGGATGGCCGCTCGGGCTCGCCGCAGCGGGCGCGGCCCTCGGATTCGCCGCTCCGCGGGCGGCACTCCTCCTCGCGCTCGCTGTGGCGATCCTGCCGCTGGGAAACAGCTCGCTCGGGCTCGCGGCCGTCTACGCGCTCGTCGCCGCCGCGTGGGCCGTTCTGCACTGGCGCGACGCACGCTCGGGCCTCCTGTTCGCCGCGGGGCCGCTGCTCGCGCCGCTCGGCGGTCTCGCCCTGCTGCCGCTCGTCGCGCAGGCGGCGCACGGTCGTGTCCGGCGTGCCGCCCACGCCGGCGCAGGTGTGCTCGTCACGGCCGTGGTCGCCGGGATCCGCCACACGACCCTGCCGTTCCTCGGCGTCCACGCGCCGCTCGGACTCGGCATCGACGGATCGCGAAACGCGGGCGCGGTCGCCTTCGCCCTGCTACGCCAGCTCGCCGATCATCCGGCGCTCCTCGGCGAGACGGCCGTCCTCGCCGCAGCGGCCGCGATCCTGCCCGAGTTCAGAGGGCGCGGCCCGTGGCGCGCAGTCCTGTTCGCAGGCGCCCTGCTCGCGGCGACCGCGCTCGTCGCGCCGTCGGCCGGGCTGTGGTCGCTCGCGGCGACCGCATGGGTGACGGCGGGCGTCCTGGCCCTCCACCCCCGGCCGTAGACTTCCTGACGCGGGAAACCGCGCCGCCTATGCCCGTGCTCCGAGCCATTGAATCGAAGCTCGAATCGCTCTTCGAGGGCGTCTTCGGCCGGGCGTTCCGGACGAACGTCCAGCCGGTCGAGCTCGCGCGCAAGCTCGTGAAGGAGATGGACGACCATCGCAACGTCTCGGTGTCGCGCGTCTACGTTCCGAACGAGTACAGCATCTATCTCTCGCCGGGCGACCGCGAGCAGTTCTCGTCCTACGAGGCGCAGCTCCAGGACGAGCTCGCGGACTACCTCGCCGAGCACGCGCGCCGCGAGGGCTACGTGCTGATCACGCCGCCGCGGGTCGCGCTCGAGACCGACGACGACCTCGACGTCGGGGTATTCGGGATCGCGACGCGGATGGTGCAGCCCTCGGGCCGTCCAGCAGACGGGCCGCCGTCCTCGCCGGAGCCGAGCGCGACGATGATCTATGCGCCGGCCGCACCGCCCCAGCCGACCGAAGCGGCCTCGCCGGTCGACCTCGGGGTCGAGCGCGAGGTTGCCGTCTTGCGCTGGGAGGGCAAGCGCCGCGAGCTCGACAAGCCACGGATCGTCATCGGCCGCTCGAAGGACGCCGACGTCCAGGTGAACGACCCCAACGTGTCCCGCCGCCACGCCGAGCTGCGCCAGGAGAACGGTGCCTACTGGCTCGTGGACCTCGACTCGACGAACGGCGTCGAGGTGCGCGGCAAGCGCGTGAAGCGCATCCAGCTCGAGGACGGCGCGCGCTTCACGATCGGGTCGACCGAGCTCGCGTTCGCCCGGGAGCTCCAGTAGGTGCACGTCCTTGCCTCGACCCAGGTCGAGACGACGCTCCTCGCGCTGAAGCTCGCGTTCCTGATCCTCCTCTACCTCTTCATCTGGCGCATCGTCCGCTCCGCGGCGCGCGACCTGCGGCTGCCGCAGGAGTCGATGATCCTCGGGCCTCAGCAGGCGGCAGCAGCAGGCCTGCGAACGCAGACCTCGGCACGTGAGCTCGGGCGGCTCGTCGTGCTCGAGAGCCCCGCGCTCGACGAGGGCGACGTCGTGACGCTCGACGCGCACCCGTTGACGATCGGACGCGGGCCGACGAACGACGTCAGCCTGCCGGGCGACGACTACGCCTCCACACGCCACGCCCGCATCGAGCCGCGCCGCGACGGGATCTGGGTCGAAGACATCGGCTCGACGAACGGCACGTTCGTGAACGGCATCCGCCTGACGCGCGAGCGGCGCCTCGCGCCGGGCGATGTGGTTCGCGTCGGCGAAACGGACATGAGGTTCGAGCCGTGAGCCGTAGGCTTGACGGAGGCTCACCAAGCGCGCAGGTACCGGCTTCGCCGGTGCTGGAGCGGGAGTTCATCGGGCAACAGTTCATCGGGCAACCGAAGGGCGCCCCATGATTCGGGTTGGGCAGACCGCCTCCGCCACCGATCCGGGACGCAAGCGGCGCCAGAACGAGGACGCGTTCGTGCTTCGTCCGCCCCTCTTTGCGATCGCGGACGGGATGGGCGGCGCGCGCGCAGGCGAGGTCGCCTCGGCTCTGGCCGCGAGCGCCGTGAACGACGCAGGCGCAGGGAGCGGCGGCGAGCAGCGGGTGAAGGAGCTCGTGCAGGAGGCAAACCGGCGCGTGCACGAGCGCGCGTCGAACGACCCGTCGACGAGCGGAATGGGGACGACGATGACGGTGGCCCTCGTCGAGCCGACCGGCACGATCACGTTCGGTCACGTCGGCGACTCGCGCGCGTACGTCTTGCGCAGCGACAAGCTCGAGCAGCTGACAGACGACCACTCGCTCGTGGCGGAGCTCGTGAGGCGCGGCGAGCTGTCCGAGCGCGACGCCGAGCTGCATCCGCAACGGTCGGTGATCACCCGCGCCCTCGGCACGGATCCCGACGTCGATGTCGACGCCTTCACGGTCAGCCCGCACGACGGCGACGTCTATCTCTTGTGCTCCGACGGGTTGTCCGACATGGTCGGCGCCGACGAGATCGAGCAGATCCTGCGCCGGAACCGGAGCGACCTGGACGGCGCCGCGCGGGCGCTCGTCCGGGCGGCCAACCGCGGCGGAGGGGACGACAACATCACGGCCGTGCTGTTCGAGATGGTCGACGGCGCCGCCGGCGAGCCCGACGAGAAGACACGCGAATACGCGGCCCGGGTCGAGCCGGATGACGAGGACACGCTCCATCCCGAGGACGCGGTCCCGCCGCCTCCGGCCCCATCCGACGAGCCGGCCGAGTCGACGATGATCGTCTCGGGGGCTGAGCTGCAGGCGGCGCTCGCGTCTCCGCAGGCGCCGGAGACCCCGCAGGCGGGCCTCGGCAGGCGGCTCCTGGCGCTGCTCGTGATCGCCGCGCTGATCGCCGTCATCGTCGTGCTCGTCTGGTGGGGGCTCGCCCGCTGACCGGCCTGCGCCCGCGCAACCGCGAGCTCATCTACCTCGCCGCCGTCGGCGTGCTGACGGGGCTCGGCTTCGCCTCGGTCTACATCGCCCGGCAGGCGCTCGTCTCGTGGGGATCGCTCGGCTACGCGCTGTTTTTCTTCGCGCTCTATCTCGCCGCACACGTGATGGCGCGGGTCGTCGTGCCCGAGGCAGACCCGTACCTGCTGCCGATGGCGGGGCTCCTGACCGCGATCGGCGTCACCGAGATCTACCGCCTCGGGCCGAACGACGCGTTCAAGCAGGGGCTCTGGATCGTGATCGGCGTCGCGCTCTTCGCAGTCGCGCTCTTTGGGCTGCGTCACGACTACCGCAGGCTCGAGGACTACAAGTACCTGTTCGGGATCGGCGCGATCGCGCTGCTCTTCCTTCCGCGCGTCCCGGGTATCGGCACGACGGTGAACGGCGCGCGGCTCTGGGTGCGTGTCGGGCCGATGGAGGTACAGCCGGGCGAGTTCGCGAAGATCTTCCTGATCGTCTTCCTCGCCGCCTACCTGCGCGAGAAGCGCGAGGTGCTCGCACAGGGACGGCTCAAGGACATGGGCCCACTGCTCGTGATCTGGGGCGGCTGCATGCTCGTGCTCGTCTCGTCGAACGACCTCGGCTCGGCGCTCCTCTACTTCGGGATCTTCCTGTCGATGCTCTACGTCGCGACCGCACGGCTGTCGTTCGTCGTCGTCGGCATCGCGCTCTTCGTCGCAGGCGGAGTCGGGGCATACGAGAAGATCCCGCACGTCCGCGAGCGCGTCACGATCTGGCTGCACCCGTGGACGTCGTCGAAGGTGTACTGCCCGTCGACCGGCACGTACGCGCTGCGGCAGGACTGCGCGAGCTACCAGCTCGTCAAGTCGCTGTACTCGATCGCGAACGGCGGCTTCGGCGGCGCCGGCCTCGGCAAAGGGACGTTCACCACGACCGACGGCAAGGCGCTGATTCCGTACGTCAACAGCGACTTCATCTACTCGGCGCTCGCGCAAGAGCTCGGCCTGATCGGCGCGGCCGCGCTGCTCCTCGTCTTCATGCTGTTCGTCGCGCGCGGGATGAAGATCGCGCTGCAGGGCGACGACGGCTTCTCGAAGCTGCTCGCCGCAGGCCTGACGTTCGGCTTCGGGCTGCAGACGTTCATCATCGTCGGCGGCGTCTTGCGCATCATCCCGCTGACGGGGATCACCCTGCCGTTCGTGTCGTACGGCGGCTCGTCGGTCGTCGCGAACTTCCTGCTGCTCGCGGGGCTCCTGCTCGTCTCGAACCGGGCGAACTCGACGTGAACAAGCAGATCTCGCACATCGCGCTCTTCGCACTCGTGCTCCTCGCCGCCCTCGTCGTCGCGACGACGTACTGGCAGTCGTGGGCCGCGGGCGGGCTCGCGGCGAAGCAGGACAATGCAATCGAGCGCGTGGCGCAGTTCCGCATACGGCGCGGGTTGATCTACGCGTCGGACGGGAAGACGCTGCTCGCGGCAAACCGCGCGGTGACGCGCGGCGGGGAGAAGCTCTTCTTCCGCCGCTACCCGGCGCACGGGCTCGCGTCTCAGGTCGTCGGCTACTCGACGCAGGGTCGCTCGCGGGCCGGCCTCGAGCGCAGCGAGAACGCCTACCTCACTGCATCGAACGCGAACCTCGGGACGATCTTCCAGAAGCTGACCGACAACCTGAAAGGCACCACGGTCACCGGGAACAACCTCGTGCTGAACATCCGCGCGAACGCGCAGAAGATCGCCGAGACCGACCTGCAAGGGAAGTGCGGGGCAATCGTGGTGGACAACCCGAAGACGGGCCAGGTGTACGTGATGGCGTCGTCGCCGGGCTACGACCCGAACAAGATCGAGTCGAACGCCGGTTACGCGAGCATCCTGCACTCGCCGAACGCCTGCCCCGGCTCGAGCTCGGCGCTGTGGAATCGCGCGACGCAGGGCCTCTATCCCCCCGGGTCGACGTTCAAGACGGTCACCGCGGCCGCCGCGCTCGACGACGGCGTCTACACCGCCGACTCGCAGTTCTACGACCCCGGCTACTGCACCGAGTACGGACAGAAGATCTCGAATGCGCTGAACCCCGACCAGACGGCGGAGTCGTATGGGCACGTCAACCTCGTGCAGGCCTACCAGCACTCGATCAACGCCGTCTTCTGCAACATCGGCCAGAAGCTCGGGGCGAAGCGCATCGTCGACGAGATGAAGAAGTTCGGCTTCTACTCGCAGCCGCCGATCGAGCTGCCGTCCGACACCGTCTCGCCGAGCGGCGAGCTCAACCTCAAGACGCACAAGTTCTTCTCCGACGCGGGCTTGATGGACCCGGGCCGCCTCGCCTTCGGGCAGGACAAGCTCGTCGTGACGCCGCTGCAGATGGCGCTCGTCGCGTCGGCGGTCGCGAACAACGGCGTGATCATGGTGCCGCACCTCGTCAAGAAGGTGACCGCTCCGGGCGGCGGGACGGTCACGAAGGTCAAGCCGCAGGTCTGGCGTCGCGCGATGAAGCAGTCGACCGCGCAGACGCTGAACACGATGATGCAGGCGGTCGTCACGGGCGGCACCGGCACCTCGGCCGCGATCCCCGGCATCCTCGTCGCCGGCAAGACCGGCACCGCGGAGACCGGCATACCTCACGTCTACGACGCGTGGTTCATCTTCTTCGCGCCTGCCGACGACCCGCAGGTCGCGGGCGCCGTCGTGATCGAGCACGCCGACAACGGCTTCGGCGGCTCGGTCGCCGCTCCGATCGCGAAGCAGTTGATGCAGGCGATCCTGCCCGCCGCGTCGAACCTCCAAGCCGGATCTCCATGACGTCGAACGACACCCTCATCGACCGCGTCTTCGACCGGCGCTACGTGATCAGGCGCAAGCTCGGGTCGGGCGGGATGGCGGACGTGTACCTCGCCGAGGACCAGGAGCTCGGCCGGCCGGTTGCGCTGAAGCTGCTCGACGACCGGCACTCGGCCGACGAGCAGTTCGTCGAGCGCTTCCGCCGCGAGGCGCAGAGCGCGGCCGGCCTGAACCATCCGTCGATCGTGTCGATCTTCGACCGCGGCTACGCGGAGGGCACCTACTACATCGCGATGGAGTACCTCGACGGGCGCACGCTGAAGGAGCTGCTCGTCAAGAACGGGCCGACACCGGTGCCGATAGCGATCGACTACGCGCGCCAGATCCTCGGCGCGCTCGCGTTCGCGCATCGCAACGGCATCGTCCATCGCGACATCAAGCCGCACAACATCGTCGTCGGCGGCGACGGCCGGCTGAAGGTGACGGACTTCGGGATCGCACGCTCGGGCACGTCGCAGATGACCGAGGCAGGGTCGATCGTCGGCACCGCGCAGTACCTCTCGCCCGAGCAGGCGCGCGGCGCGCCCGTCGACCCCCGATCCGATCTCTACTCGCTCGGGATCGTGCTCTACGAGATGCTCACGGGCAAGGTGCCGTTCACGGGCGACACGCCCGTCGAGATCGCGATGAAGCACCTCTCGCAGGTGCCCGACCCGCCGTCGAAGCTGCGTCCCAACGTGCCGCACGACCTCGATGCGATCGTGATGCGCGCGCTCGCCAAGGATCCCGAGCAGCGGTACGCGTCGGCCGAGGAGATGGACGCCGATCTCGCGCGCGTCGCACGCGGCGTATCGGTGTCGCGCGAGACCGAGGAAGCGATGACACAGGTGCTCGCTGGCGCCGGGATCTCGAGCGCGCAAACGATGGTGCAGCGGCCGCGCTCGGTCGTCGCGCCGCCCGCGCCGCCCGCGTATCGGCCGCCGACGCCGTACTACGACTACGAGGACAGCCCTCGAGGGCGCTCGATCTGGCCCTGGCTGCTCGCGCTCGGCCTCATCGTCGCGGGCGGCATCGGCGGCTGGTTTCTCTACTCGAAGATCCAGAACCAGCTGAACCGCAACACGCCGGTGGCCGTCCCGAACGTCCAGCTCCTGCAAAAGGACCTCGCTGCGCGGCAGATCCGCCAGGCCGGGTTGGTGCCGACGATCGTCTACGGGACGAGCGACACGGTGCAGAAGGGGTACGTCATCTCCGAGGATCCGACCGGGAAGCAGGTGAAGGGCTCGACGATCACGCTCGTCGTCTCGAAGGGGAAGCCGCAGGTGCAGGTGCCGAGCGTCGTGAACGACGACCTGCAGACGGCGCTCAACCAGCTCGCGTCCGCAGGGCTGCAGTGGAAGATCACGCGCATCTACTCGGGCTCGCAGACCGACACGATCACGGCGCAGCAACCGCATGCCGGCGATACGGTCGTGAAGGGAACGGTCGTCCACATCAACGTCTCGAAAGGCGTCAAGCCGGTGCCGGTGCCGGACGTGCGCAACGAGCCGTACGCGAACGCGAAGTCGATGCTCGAGGGCCTGGGTTTCGTCGTGACGCGCAACGACGTCGCATCCGACCAGCCGCAGGGCGTCGTCGTGCAGGAGGACCCGTCGCCCGGGTCGCCGGAGCCGCGCGGCACGACGGTCACGCTCTCCGTGTCGAAGGGGCCGGCAGCGACGCAGATCCCGGACGTGACGACCGAGAACCAGTCGACCGCGGAGACGATCCTCACGCAGGCCCAGCTGACGCCGACCGTCGTCTACCAGCCCGTCACGGACCCGACGCAGGACGGGATCGTCGAGTCGCAGGACCCGAAGGGCGGCCAGCCCGCAACGGTCGGCGAGACGGTGATCATCTACGTCGGCCAGTTCCAGCAGGGCGGCACCACGACGACCGGCACGACGACCACCACCTCCACGACCACGACGCCGTGAGCCGGCGCATCGCGGTCATTCTCGGCGGCCGCTCGAGCGAGAACCCGGTCTCGGTGGCGTCGGCGGCGAGCGTCGTCGCAGCACTCGAGGAACGGGGCGACGAGGTGGTCGCCGTGCAGATCGACCGCGGCGGACGCTGGCAGCTCGCGGCCGGCCGCGCCGCGCTCGGGGCGGGCGGCGATCCGGGCTCGCTGCTCCCGGAGCGGCTGCCGCCGCGCGAGGTCGCCGCGGCGCTCGGAGACGTCGACGTCGTCTTCCCGATCCTGCACGGCCCGTTCGGTGAAGACGGCACGGTGCAGGGACTGCTCGAGCTCGCCGGTGTCCCGTACGTCGGCGCAGGCGTGCTCGCCTCGGCGCTGTGCATGGACAAGGACGTCTTCAAGGCAGTCCTTCGAGACCACGGGATCCCCGTGACCGAGAACATCACGCTGCGGCTCGGCGACGAGCCGCGCAACCCGTTCGGCTATCCGTGCTTCGTCAAGCCTGCGCGTCTCGGCTCGAGCGTCGGCATCACGAAGGCGCACGACTCGTCAGAGCTGGCAGCGGGCGTGCAGCTCGCGTTCCAGCACGACGAGAAGGTGCTCGTCGAGCAGTTCGTGTCGGGGATCGAGGTGGAGGTCGGCGTGCTCGGAAACCTGACGCCGCAGGCGTCGCTTCCGGGCGAGATCGTCGTCACGCGGAACGAGTGGTACGACTTCGAGGCGAAGTACGACGAGGGTGAGATGGACCTGATCGTGCCGGCGCGTATTGGTGCGGATCAGGTCGAGCGCGCACAAGAGCTCGCCGTGCGCGCGTTTGTCGCGACCGACTGCGAGGGGATGGCCCGCGCCGACATGTTCGTGCGCGGCGACGGCGAGGTGCTCGTGAACGAGCTCAACACGATCCCCGGCTTCACGTCGACGAGCGTCTACGCAAAGCTCTTCGAAGCATCCGGCATTCCGTACGGCGATCTGCTCGACCGGCTCGCCGACCTCGCGGTCGAGCGCTTCGAGCGCAAGCGCGGCCTGCGCTACTGAACCGCGGGCACACTCAGCGCGCGGTGACGGTGTTGA
>Ga0070741_10017086_pt1 | contig 11975 bp, 11 predicted proteins | sample Coa_R1_4_FD_66440 | JGI IMG/M metagenome (GOLD analysis project Ga0070741, IMG submission 66440) | Surface soil microbial communities from Centralia Pennsylvania, which are recovering from an underground coalmine fire - Coalmine... | ecosystem: Environmental > Terrestrial > Soil > Unclassified ...
TGACACGGCAGCCCCGGCCGCCGGGTCCGACGCCGACGATCGTAAATCCGGGCCCCGGATGATCGTGGGAGGCACCTCGAACCAAGCTTTCGGTGCCGGGTAGCCCCGCCACCCAAGCGGGATGAGAGCCGCGTCGCCTATGTCTCGTCGGCGATTTGATGCCGAGATTCACGCAATCCGGGCGCGTCCAAGTCGTCACCCTGGTAGTCAAGCTGTTCCGTGAGTTTTGCGCTGCTCCTCAGTCGCCTTGCGGGCGTCCTTGGGTGTGGCCGGTGGGTTGATATTGATGTGTTGATCCATGCGAGAACCTCCGAGCGTCGGCAAGCTCCGATTGTGGGGCTCCCAAATTGCTCGCGTGGAACCCGACTGGACCGTGCAGTCGGGCGGCCACCCCAAAACAATGGCGGGCGGAGGGATCGGTGAGCCGGCCAGCAGTTCGCTGCCGAACTAGCTCTGCTGATGCTCTTGTTGGCGCGACGTCCTGCGTAACTGGCGGGCTACAGGTTTCGCACCAGCGGTCGCCGCCTTTCCCCGGTCCCGGGGAGTAAAGTCGGGAAGGCGACCAGCATTGGGTCGAGACAGGGGCCATTGAAGATGGCATTCACTAGAAATCCGGTATTGCGCGCGGTGTGCGCTGGTGCGTTCGCGGCGATAATCATCGCTCCGGTGGTGGGAGTCACGGCTGGTTCGGCCGCCAATTCCCGCACCGTTGCCGCTCCTTGTTCGCAGGTAAACACGAACGGCTCAGCCGCTCTACAGTGCGGCGGTGCGACACAAAGTGTTAACGGTAATGGCGGCAACACTGTTGGCTGCGCTAACGCGTATGGCACCTACCAGAACTGCGGCGTTCAGCAACGACGCGGAGGAATGTAGCGCACCCCGTCAAGGTTGAGCTCAACGCCGGATTGATGCATCCTCGCCTTACAAGAATCGCTCGTCGCCCAAGTGATTTCACCAAGTCGGTTTGTCTTCGAAGAGTTCGTCTCAAAGTGTGTCCAGTAATCGAGTGCCCGAGTTGCTTGTGAGAGAGGGGATCTCATCCGGTGCGGCAGAGGGACGGCGCGCCGCCTGCCGTTAGTGGGTTTGCTCGTAAAGTGCCTAGGTGAACCTGCTTCACATTCCGCCCGGAGACGAATGTTGGGCGCATCGCGTCCCTGGCTGGCCTACCATTGCGCTATCGGTTGCACCGCTTATCGGAGGTGATGATGTCTCAGTCGGCGACTTCGCTGTACCAGCGGATGGGTGGCTACGATGTGATCGCCGCCGTCATCGATGATCTGTTCGCCGGCTTGCATGTTGACCCTGCGTTCGCTCGCTTCTTTGGTGGCCGCAGTGCGGATTCCGTCAGGCGCAGTCGCCAGCTATTGGTCGACCAAATGTGTGCGCTCAGCGGCGGACCGTGCCATTACATCGGGCGCGACATGAAGACATCACACGAAGGGCTCGCGATCACCACCGTCGAGTGGGAGACGAATATCAGGGCCTCGGATGCGGCCCTCGCCAAGAACGGCGTCGGTGACGCCGAGAGAGCCGAATTCCTCGCGCTATTCGAGCGTTACCGCGACGAGATCGTCGAGTCAGACTGACGAGACGGAACCTCTTCGCGTCCCGGCCGGGCCGCTAGTCGCAGTATGACGTGTTCTTTAGCCTGGCGTCAGTGCTGGGCGGCCGGGATGTTCAATCTGCTCGCGCAGGATGTCACCGTGGCCGGCGTGACGTGCGAAGTCCTCGATCAGGAGTAGGTAGATGAATCGCAGGTTGACGTCGCCGAGGTGGGGATGCGTTCTGATGTCATCGAGGTCGAATTCGGCAGCGATCGCGCGGGATCGTTCGCTGGCGCACTTGAATTCGGCGATCACGTCGGCCAGGGTCTCGCTGTCGTCGACGACGAAACTGGCGTCACCCGCTATTGTGCCGCCGTCGCATCCGCTCTTGGGAAGTCCGCCGAGAACGTGCTGGAACCAGATCCGTTCCGCGACGGCGGCGTGCTTGAGTAATCCGATCGGGGTCGTCATTGACACAACGAGGCGGCCGCGAGCGTCTTCTTCTGACAGACCGCGCACCGTGTTGACCAATTCGGCCCGGTTGCGGTCGAGCGTGCTCTCGAGCAATCGGCGTTCAGCACCGGTAGTGATTCGCGGTATCGACCATGTCGTCATTTTTGGCTCCATTCAGTTAGTGCGGACCTTGCTATGGAACGTATTGTCTTGCTTATAGTTTCGGCCTATCGAGGCGTCTCCGTACGCATCACGCGGCGGTCGGAGTGAGGACACGGCTTTGCGGAGTTGCAGGATTTCGTCGCACTGGGAAGCGTCCGGGCGCCTGAGTCACGGACAAGCGCCTGCCTCAACCAGCGACACATCTGAGGTTACCAGGATCAGTAGCAGACCGGCGTTTGAGCCGGCCACCGCAGATGTGATTCGCGGCTGCAGTGGTCTTCACGCCGGCGGTCGTCGTGACGTAGCGGCGCAGACAGTAACCAACTAGGTTGCGACGCAACCGACTTCGACCACCACAGACCGGCTCGAGGCCGGCATTTCTTGCGTCAGGAATCGTTGCGCCAGCGGCTGATGCGGTGATGGTCGGGCGTGAACCCGTGGTCCACCCCCCACAGCACAGCTTGGGTGCGACTGCCGACATCGATCTTGCGGTAGATGCTGCGGATGTAGGACTTCACGGTGTTGGGACTCAAGTACGCGTGCGCGGCGACCTCGGCGTTGCTCTTGCCCTGTGTGATCAGCGCAAGGATTTCCGATTCGCGCTCGCTGAGTCCTTCGCGGCGGCCGGGCCAATCCCGTCCGACCAAGCCGCGTGGTCGTGCCGGTGGATCGCTGATGACGATTTCGCCGGCATGCACGGCCTCTAACGCGGCAACAAGCTCGCGCGCCGGCAAGGTCTTCGAAAGGTAGCCGTGTGCGCCGTGTTGGCGCGCGCTGTCGACAAGATCCGGATGAAAGTTCCAGGTGTACACCACGACTCGGCGGGCACGCGGGTTGCCGACCAGCACGCCGATCTCCTCTTGGTCCGACTCGGGCTGAGCGAACGAGTCGTACAGCGCGATGTCGACGGTGTCGTCGACGTTTTCGTTGGAGTCGAGTTCAGCGACGACCACCCGATCGCGGTAAGGCTGGAGCATGTTGGCGACGCCTTTGACGACCACGTCGTAGTCGTCAACGACCGCCACTCTTATTGGAGCGTTCCGAGACGACGCCACGGCGTCGAGATTACCCCCCTAGGGGTGTACCGCAACACCCGTAGCGGTGGTCTGCTGGTGTCATGCCGGGCGTCCGCCTGGTGTCAGGACAAGTGCCTGTGTGGCGCGAAAGAGAGAGGCGCACAACGATGATCATTTTGGGAATCATCCTGCTCATCGCCGGGTTGCTGCTGAAGCTGTCGATTTTGTGGACCATCGGGATCATCGTCTTGGTGATTGGATTGATCTTGGCGGCGATGGGTGCGATGGGACGCGCTGTCGGCGGTCGGCGCCACTACTTCTAAGCGTGGTTGCCGGCGCCGCGGCGCCGGTTCGAGCCGACTCTTCACGAAAGGTGGCGTGCTACAAGACTCTTGAGCCGCGCCCATGCTCGAGAGCTGGACGACGCTACCGTCGCTTTCGATGTCTGCCGCTGAACCTTCGTTGGCGCTCAATGACTTCGACGCGGTCAGCCGTCCCGGTTTGCCACGAGGGGAGCGTAGGACTCGGTACGTGCTATTTGACGAATTCGATGCGGGCTCGGGACTCGCGCGTACGCGGGCGTTCGCCAGTTCCTCGAAGGTCCGCCGACAGGTCCGTCCGGTCAGGCGAATGATCGACGTGCGGCCCTAATATAGTCGAAATGTGCTGTGTCTAACTGCAACTCGCGACCTTTAGGTGGTATCGGTGCGTATTCAAGCCGTGCGAGCTGCTACGCGTGATGCACGAAGTCATCGAGCCAGCGCACGACCTGGTGCAGACATCCTGATTCGACGCGCTGGCGCGACCTGTGGTTCGTGTGTAGCTGATCGTCCGAGGCTTTTCGGTCATCGCCCGTGTCGGTTTCGGTAGCCGTAGTCGCGGCCCTGGCGAGCCGGACATGGTGCGCCCAATCGCGATCACGCGTGGTGGCGGGGACGACGATTGCGAGTTCGGGCACGGCTGCCAGATAGCCGCGGGAGGCGATGACGACTGCCGGCCGCGTCCCACGTTGTTCTCTGCCCACAGTCGGATCAAACCAGGAGCGGGCTGTCTTTAACGAGCGGAGGTGACGACGGGAGCCAGGACCGGGCCCTCACCGCACGATGACGCGCAGCCGCTCCCACCCGCGAACGGTCGACGTCGGCGCGAGCTGCAGGCTGGAGTAGTCGACGTCCCATTCGGGCCAGCGGTTCAGCAACTCGTCGAGGGCAACCCGGCCTTCGAGACGAGCCAGGTTCGCGCCGAGGCAGTAGTGCACGCCCTTGCCGAAGGTGAGATGAGAGATGTTGTCGCGGTGGATGTTAAAGGTGTCGGGATTGGTGTAGCGACGCGGATCCCGGTTCGCGGCACCGAACAACAACAGCATCGCACTGCCCGACGGCACCGTCGTCCCGTAGGACTCGAAGTCGCGGATGACGTAGCGGGCGACGTGCGGACCCGTCGGCTCGAATCGCAGCGTCTCGTCGACTGCGCGCATCAACAGTGAGCGATCGTCGACGATTTCGCGGCGCTGCTCCGGATGCTCCGCAAGCACCTTCGCGAGCCACCCGATCAGCCTGCCCGTCGTCTCGTTTCCCGCACCGGCCACCACCTGCGTGTAGTGCAGCACCTCTTTTCGCGTGAGCTTGCGAGTCACCCCGTCCTCGTCCTCGAACTCGACGTTCAGCAGCGCCGTCATCAGGTCGTCGGACGGGTTCTTGGCGCGCCAGTCGATGTAGTCGGCGTAGATCCGGCCGTCGGCGATCGCGTCGGGATTCGCCACCTTCATCGGCGTGCCCGGGCGTGTCCGCAAGTTGGCGTCGTTGGCGTCGCGAACATTGATTTGCTCGTCCTCGGGAATGCCGAGCAGCATCCCGATCACGCGCATCGGCATCATCGACGCGAGCTCGGCGATGATGTCGAACCCGTCCGAGCCGACCAGCGGGTCAAGGCACCGCACGCAGTACCGCCGGATCTGATCCTCGATCTCGGCCATCCGACGCGGAGTGAAGACCCGTGACATTACGCCGCGCAGCATCGTGTGCACCGGCGGGTCTTCGAACATCATCACGCCCGGCGGCATGTCGAAATCGGACTTCACCAGTTCGAGAATGTCGCTGCGGCTGTTGGAGAACGTCTGCCAATCGGCGAGCGCCTTCTCGACGTCGGCATGGCGGGAGAGTGCCCAAAAGTCGTAGCGCTCGTTGTAGTAGAGCGGCGCCTCGTCGCGCAGGCGCGCGTAGGTCGGGTACGGGTCCGCGGTGATGTCGACGTCGTAGGGGTCGTAATAGACGGTCTGCGCAGTGGTCATCGGGGTCAAGGTCCTCTCGTACTGTAACCTTGTTACTCGGGTAGAGTAACGTGGTTACCGAAGGAGGGCAAGGGGTCAGGTGACCAGCGCAGAGCTGACCAACAGCGACGCCGAGTCGCGTCGGGAGCGGATCCTCGACGTGGTCGCCGACATGCTCGAGAACGAGGGGTACGACGCCGTTCAGCTACGCGAGGTGGCGCGCCGCGCACGGACGTCACTGGCCACCATCTACAAGCGGTACGGAACCCGGGACGAACTGATTGTCGCCACGCTCGAGCGGTGGATGAACGAGAACCGGTTCGCGGCGCTGGCGGCTCAGACCGGCGACGCCGACGAGTCGCTCTACGACGGTCTCATGCGCTTGCTGCGCACGATCTTCGAACCGTGGGAGCACCATCCGGGAATGCTCAATGCTTACTTCCGTGCGCGCGCCGCACCCGGGGGTCAGGGACTGATTCGGCGCGGTTTCGCCGCCTCGGTGCCCGCGGGCATCGAGGTGCTCGCGAACGCCGACTCCGGCTTTGTCCGCGACCTCAGCGCAATCTTGTCGAGCCTCGCCTACGGCCTCTCCGGACGTTTCGCTGCTGGAGAGATCGAGATCAGTGAAATCCTGCCGACGCTCGATCGCACGGTGTTCTGGTTGACCGCCGGGTACGAGCGCGCGAGACCGGGTATTCCGACAGGAGATACGCAGCAACGAGGAGGCATGGTGACCAAGGATCACGGTCCAAGCGTCAAGAACGACAAGCAGTACGAGGGCTTGCGCAAGAAAGGGATGAGCAAGTCGAGGGCCGCGGCGATTTCGAATTCGTCCGGGTCCTCCAGCCGAGGCGGTAAGAGTTCCGGCAGCAGCCAGAGCAGTCGCAGCAGCGGCAGCGGAAGCGGCGGGAATCAGTCGCAGAAGAAGGCCGCCGGGCGAAAGGGTGGCAAGAAGTCGAGTTGATCGCGCCCATTTCTTCCGGGCGTCATCTGCGAGGCTTGCCTCGTGGACATCTTCGACGAGTGGCGAAGCGGCGGAACGCAGATACGCTGGCAATCGCCCAATGCCGCCAATGACGGGGCTGAAGTAGAGGTCTTTCTCCGCCGTGCCGGCACCCCGGGCGCGCCGGCATTGGTGTGTGTGCACGGCTTTCCGACGTCGAGCATCGACTACTTCGCGCTGACGCATGAGCTCGTCTCTGAGTTCGACATCTTCCTTCTGGATTTCCCCGGCTACGGGCTCTCCGACAAGCCGCCGGAACCCTACGTGTACTCGCTGTACGACGACGCCCGCCTTCTGATCCACGCGATCACGCGAGTGTGGGAGTTGTCGGAATTCATGATGCTCGCGCACGATCGCGGCAGCAGCGTCGCGATGATCGCGACGAATATGCTGGCGGCCGAAGGTAATTCGCCTGTACCCACCGAACTCATCTTGACGAACGCAAACATCTATCTACCGTTGGCCAACCTCACGGCGTTCCAGAAAGCTCTCTTGGACGATGTGACGGCGCGGAGCACCGCGCGTGCGACGACGCCGGACCTGCTTGCCGCTGGCCTGGGCGCCGGCACCTTCATGCCGCGGCGAACGCTCGAAGACCCCGAAATCGCAGCCCTGGCAAAGTGTTTCGCGCACAACGACGGAATTCAGGTGCTGCCGGACACCATCAAGTACCTTCACGAGCGCGCAGCCGACGAAACGAGTTGGCTACAAACGCTTTCCAACAGCGATGTCAACACCACAGTTGTGTGGGGGCTGCACGACAACGTGTCGCCCGTTCGAGTGCCTAACTTTGTGTGGCAGCAGTTCCTCAAAGACAAGCCCGGCCGCAACCGCTACTGGATCGTGCCAGGTGCCGACCACTATCTTCAATGCGACGCCCCGCAGCAGTTGGCGCAGATAGTGCGACTGACTGCGCAGGGTGACGACCTCGCGCTTCAGACCCTCGGCGAACGGGCCGACGGCGCAGTGCTTGTGGATCAGAGCGCGAGCTAGCGGGTTACGGCTGTGGGTACGGCGCAAACCGGTTGTCGAAACCCGCTTTTCGATCCGCGAGCTGCGCTTGGCGCTCGTCGGGCGTGACGTAGACGGTCGTTGGCGGCAGCACGGTCCCGAGCTGGTCCAGCGGCACCACTTGTGAACTCACGGTCGGCAGGTCGGTCGAACTGGTGTCGAGGTCCTGGAACCGGATCGAAATCGTGCCCTGGTTCAGCCCGCCCGTCGAAACCCAGTTCGCCACACCGGGATCCGTCGGTGAGATCACCAGTGTGTACGTCCCGTCGGGATTGGCGATCGCCTGGGCGTTGTTCAGGCTGGTCTGCTGATCCCAGTAGTTGTCGGTGATCGTCCAGTCGTTGGTCACCGGCACCACGAAATAACCCGCGTTGCCGGGATCGATGGTGACGACGAGAGCCTGCTGGTCGGTGAGTTCGAAGTAGCCCGCGCTCTGCAACTGGGTGGCCAGGAATTCGGCGTTGCGAGCGGGGGCACTCAACGTGTTGGGCTGCGTGCGTTGGCCCGTCGTCGGATCGGTTGTCGCCACCGCCATGTACTTGGATTCCATCGACAAACCGAGCGCCATCACTACAGCAGTCACCGCGCCGCGCAGCAACGGCGGCTCATAAGGTAGCGGCGGGATCAGCGACACCAGCGTCGTCAGCAGCGGGTTGGTGGTCACCAACGGTCCGATGAACGGAATGTCGAACCCACCCAGTTGACTGAACAGGCTGTCAGGCGGCCCGCTGATGCGTTGGATCGACAGGCTCATCGGATCCTGAGTATCCCAGTCCGACAATGTATTTCGTACTGCTACCAGCGTGGAGTCAGGGGTGAGCTGCAGATGGTTCTTTTGGCCGGGCGCGGTGGGGGATCCGTCGACGGTGATCGTGAACGTGCCGTCCGGGTTGATCTGCAGGTCGCGGGCGGTGAGGACCGAGGCCGTGACACCGGACAATCCGGTCAGCACGCTGAACGTCGTGTCGGCTGGCATCTCACCCGTGAAGCGGCCCGTGATCACGTACGAAGACGCCTGATTGACGCCCATGAAACGGTAAATCGTGTCCGGGTTGTCGTAGAGGATGCGCGAGCCGGTGACGTCTTGCCCGTACCAAATGTGCGGCGGCGCGACCTGCATCACCGCCGTCGGGGTGTTGGGATCGAGGATCTGCTGCTGGAACGCCGCGCCCATCGCGTATTCGTTGACGGCCTCGTCGAGCTGCGCGAGGTTCTCCTGATCGGGCCCGCCCACTGAGGCGAAATCTTGTTGCGCTGTCTGACGCCAGCCGAGCCCGAGGACGAATTTCATCAACTGGACCGGCAGCGTGTTCACGGTTTCCATTGCGGTTTGTTCGGCGGCGAGCTGTTCGGGCGTCCCCAGAGGGCTGACCGCCAGCGTTGGTGCGTTCTGCACTGCGAGGCTGGTGGTCGTCTGGCTGGACTGGTCCGGGAGAGCGGTCTGGCCGAAGAACATCTGCTGGATCTCGCGACGCACCCAACCCAGCACCGTCCACAGCACCGGCGTCTGCACCGGTGCCGCTGGGCTATTGGTGGCCGCCGGGGCCAAGCCGACAAGAGACAACACATCGCTGACAAATCCGGTGACGATACTCAGCGGTGAGGCCGCCGGCGCCGAAACAGTCTGCGGCACAACCGAAACAGCTTGTGTCGTCGGCACGGACGTTTGGGTCGTCGCGAGTGACGTAACGGTGGGCAGGGCGGTTGTCGGCTTGACCGAGAGCGCGGTGACGATGGGTAGTGACGGCTGCGGAAGGGTCAGCCGCGGCTCCGTGAGCGGGCCGGTCGTCGGCTCCGGTAGGGCGAATGAGTTTCGATTCGACTTGGCGAGCAGCGGCAGGTCCGACTTCGGGGCGCGCAGCGTCTCTTTGGAACTGGACTTGCCGACGGCGGTGCTCGCGCCACCGCTGGCTTGGACGGTTCCCGACGGGGTCGATGTGGGCGTGGAGGATGTCGCGGACTTGCTGTCTGAGGCGGGGGTCTCGGTGGCGGTCGACGTCGATGCCGAGGTGGGTGTGGCGGTCGATGCCGAACTTGCCGACGTCGACGAGGACGACGACGACGAGGACGACGTCGACGAGGCAGACGAGGAGCCATCCGACTCCGAGGACGTGCTGCCACTCGACGGGCCGGCCCATGCGATTGCCGGGGTGGTGGCGATCGCCGCGCCCACTCCGAGTGCGACGGCTAGTGCTCCGACTCGACCGATATACCGCGCGTGGCAAATCGCCATATTGCTCGCACCCTTCTGGGTTTGATTGCGGATGCGACTTCATCAAAGCATGCCGCAGCAACGCGTGGAGGCAAGTCTGGGGAGCCGCGATAACTGCGGTTAGCGGTTAGCAGAACGCCTCTGGTTCTTCTGCCTGACCGCCCTCGGCGGTGCACGCGACTAGCGCAGACACGTCGAGAGCGCGAACCTCAACCCTGCGGACGCAGAAGGAACTCGACAAGTACCGTCGTCATCGCCGGGATCGCCTCGCGCGCAATGACTTCGTAGCCGTGCGTGCTCAGCGTCGGCAAGCACAGCAGACCTGCGCGCGGCGAGATCCCACTGGCCTTCGCGTGAGACGCGTCGGACTCGAACGCGCCCAACACCGCCGGCTGCGGGGACAATCCGGCCGCTCGGGCGATGTCCATCAACCGGTCCGCGACGTCCTTGTCGTACACGCATTGCGCATCGCTGTAACCGACGATCGGGCCGCCGCTGACCCGTGTCGTGTACTCGGCCTCGGTCGGGCCCACTTCGAGCGCGAGCGTCAGGTCTCCCGGCAGCGTCCGGCTCGCGTACGAGCCACCCACACCGCCGATCTCCTCGTTCGTCGTGAAGACGGTGTACACATCCCCGTCGGGGCGTTGCTTTTGATCCCGGAGTTGTACCGCTGTCCGCAGCAGCGCGGTGACCGACGCGCGGTCGTCCATGAAGTAGCACCCGAAGTAATCCTCGACTTCGACCAGCGTCCGCTTGCTCCGCTCGACGCACACCCTCGTCCCTGGTCCCACACCGGCGGCCGACAACTCGTCGGCCGTGCGGCCGGTGAAGACGTAGACGTGGGTCCAGTCGAGAGACTTGTCGCCCTTGTCCGGCTTGGTTTCCCAGATCCGCTGGCTCTCCTTCGTCGTGTGCTCCGAGCCGACCGTCAGTACCCCGATCACCGTCTGCTCGTCGCCGAGCACGGCGACGGGACCCAGACCGAAATTTCCCGGATACATCGTGCCCAGCGGTGTCAGGTGCAGCGTGCCGTCCGATTCGACTCGCTTGACGAGCATCGACAACTCGTCCATGTGCGCCAACACGCGCGTGGCGGACGTGTCCTCGCGGCTACCGCGGATGTGACCCACCAGGTTTCCGGCCTCGTCGACCCACATGTCGTCGACCGACGATTCGAGTTCGCGCCGGCAGATCGCACGGACGGCCTCTTCCTGGCCGCACGGACCGTAGGCCCACAACAACTCCTGCAACAGGTCGCGATACTCGTCGGTCACGGTCAACGGCGTTGCCAACGATGACGATCGACAAACATCCGGAGACCGCCGCCGCGGGATTAAGGTGCTTCGGTGCGGGTGACACGGCGGTCAGTGCTTCGGCTCGTCGCCGTGGCCCCGCTGGCGCCGATGGTGGCCTGCGGTCGTGCGGAGCAGCGGCCTGCGCAGAATCAGACGTCCGCCGAAAACGCGTTGCCGGGCACCGCTGACTGGACGCTGACCAATCCTGCGACGGACAGGGAGATCGAAGGCTACGCGTCCGCGACGAGCGTCGATGCGGGTGAATCGATCGCGTTGCACGTCAGCACAGCGGCGGCGAGCTTCCAGTTCGAGGTCTTCCGCATGGGCTGGTATCAGGGGTTAGGTGCCCGCCGGGTTGCCGGTCCGGTCACCGTGGCAGGTGGGTTGCGCAGTGTGCCGGCGCCGGACCCGACGACCGGTCTTGTCGACTGCGACTGGCCGGAGTCATACCGCTTGTCCACCGAAAAAACTTGGGCCACAGGGGTTTATCTCGTCCGCCTGACCGCGTCCGACAGCGGCAAGCAGTCCTACGCCGTCTTCGTCGTCCGTGATGACATGCGCGCTCACGACGTCTTGTTCCAGCTGCCCGTCACCACCTACCAGGCCTACAACTTTTGGGGCGGCAAGTCGCTGTATCCGTGGGGCAGCGGGCCGGCCACGCCGTGGGCATCCGCGACCGGACCGCCGGCGGTGAAGGTCTCCTTCAACCGGCCGTACGCTGCGAGCACCAGCCCGTCAGCCGCGAGCGGGATCGGCGCGGGCGACTTCCTGACCAACGTGCAGCCCGTCGCGAGCGGTTATCCGATTTCGCCTGCCGGCTGGGACTACAACATGATTCGGTGGCTCGAACGCGAGGGCTATGACGTCGCCTACGCGACGAGCATCGACACCCACACGTCGCCTGCAGCCGTGCGCAGCTCGAAAGTCTTTATGTCCCATGGGCATGACGAATACTGGACGTGGCAGATGCGCGACAACGTCGAGGCGGCGCGCGACGCGAAGGTCAACTT
>Ga0070741_10017087_pt1 | contig 11975 bp, 13 predicted proteins | sample Coa_R1_4_FD_66440 | JGI IMG/M metagenome (GOLD analysis project Ga0070741, IMG submission 66440) | Surface soil microbial communities from Centralia Pennsylvania, which are recovering from an underground coalmine fire - Coalmine... | ecosystem: Environmental > Terrestrial > Soil > Unclassified ...
CGCCCGAGCCCGCGCCCGACACCATGACAGCGAAAGACCAGCACCCGATGCGACCCTCAACCCCTCTGAAAACACCAAAAACAACCCTGCCAGAAGCCACTTCTTCGGCAGCCACCTAGCGGCGGCGCTTGATGCGGTCGAGCCAGCCGCCGAGGCCGCGACGCTCGTCCTGCTCCTTGAACTCGGCCAGGATCTCCGGGCCGACGGCGTTGACGATGCTCTCCGCCTCGTCGAGCAGGGCGGCGGCCGTCTCGTCGAACCCTTCCGGGCGGGGCGGGCCGAGGTCGCTCTGCAGCGTGCCGTAGCTCCAGCCGACGTCGGCCAGGCGGGGCTTGAACGCGGGGCAGTCCTCCGGGCAGCGCCAGGGCGCCTCGGGGGCGAGGTCGAGGTCGCACTTCCGGACGGACTCCCCGGTGGAGTACGTCCGGCTCTCGTAGAACTTGCAGTTGGTGCGCATTCCCACGTCGTCCATCGTACGAGGAGCTATCACCGTCCGAGGTTGCAGGCCCGCTCGGCGTGACCGGTTTGGGGCCTTACCTCGTCTCCTGCAGCGGGCCCGGTCCGGCGCCGACCCGGAGGACGCCGCCGACCTCCGCCCACCCCCGGTGCATGAGGGCCGTGGTGAACGGGAGCACCGGCGGACCGGCCCCGGCCACGGCGATGCAGCCACCGTCCCCACCGGCGGCCGCCACCGCCGCCAGCGCCTCCCGGCAGGCGGTGTCCAGATCGGCGCCGGCCAGGCGGATCCGGGCGTCGACCTCATGGGCGAAGGCGGCCCGGAGAAAGGCCTCGCCGACGCCGGTGGCCGACACGGCGCAGACACCGTCGGCCCAGGTGCCGGCGCCCGGGATGGGGCTGTCGCCGACCCGGCCGGGGAGCTGGCCGGTCCGCCCGCCGGTCGACGTCGCCGCCGCCAGGCGGCCGGCGGCGTCGCGGGCGACCGCACCGACCGTTCCCGGGCTCCCGTCGGCGACCGGCCCGGCCGGGGGTTCGGCCTCCAGGCAGCGGGCGAGGTCGTGACGCCGGCGCTCGATGACGAACCAGTCGTCGGGCTCGAAGCGGAGGCCGGCGGCCCGGGCGAAGGCCTCGGCGCCCCGGCCGGCGAGGAGGACGTGGCGGCCGTCGTCGAGCACCGCCCGGGCCGCCGCCACCGGGTGGCGGACGCCGGTCACGCAGGCGACGGCGCCGATCCGCCCGGTCCGCCCCTCGGCCACGGCGGCGTCCATCTCCACCGTCCCGGCGGCGGTGAGGGCGGAGCCCCGGCCGGCGTTCCACTCCTCGGCGTCCTCCATGACGCTGACCGCGGTCACCACCGCATCTACGGCGGGCCCCCCGCCGGCCAGCACCGCCAGCCCGGCCCGGAGCGCCGCCACCAGGCCCGCCGACTGGCGGGCCCAGCGCTCGGCGGCTTCCGGCTCGCTCGGCGGCTCGGCGGGCGCCGGGCCGGCCCCGCCGTGGATCGCCAGTACCGCCGGCGGCCGCATCGGCTCAGGTTAGAGGGAGGGAACCCGCCGGCGGCGGACGAAGGCCGGGTCAGGAGGCGGCGGATCGGGCGGTCCCCCGGACGACGAGCTCGCCGCCCTGCGCCCGGGCCCGTTTGAACATCTTGGCCAGCATCTCCTGGGCCCCGCCGTCGGCGGCACCGGTCCGGGCGAGGTCGACGACCACCCGCCGGTGGCCCGAGCGCAAGATGCCGTACAGCACCGCCCGGAGGCGGCTGATGGCGTTCGTGTCCAGGTCGCCCGACACGGACACCGCGACCGCATCGTCGCCGGTCAGGCCCACCACGATGTTGAAGTCCGCCGGTACCACCGAATCGCTCGCTCCCGTCGGGCCGGCTCGCCCTTCGCCCGGCCAATACGGGATCCCTACCCCTCCACGGCGCCGTCCAAAGCGGGCAAATCACCCCGGGCCGGGCGGCGGGGACGGCTCACCCGAGAGCCGCCACCGCCACGATCGGCCGGGCCGGCGGGTCTCCGCCGAGCGACCCGACGAAGGCCCGGTCGGAAAACGAGAAGACGCCGCCGTCCTCCGCCACCATCAGGTAGCCGTTGCCATAGGGCACCATGCCGGTGATCGACCGGTTCAGCCGGACCGCCCCCATCGAGCCCTGGAAGGGGGCGTCGAAGGCGAACACGCCGCCGTCCGAGGCCACGAGCCACCGGCGGACCGGCCGGAGGACGTCAGAGGTTCCTTAAGGATTCGCCGGTCGACGGGTATGCCCCTTCTGCCCCGCACCCGGTGCTTCGCCGGAAACCGGCGGGTCCCCGGTGGGGGTGGCCACCGGCCGGCGGGAGCGGTAACGTCTGAACATGCCTTCAGATGTTCTGTCGACGGTGGTCGACGGTTGCGAGGTGCGGGTCGTCGACCGGGACCGGGTGGCGGCGGTGCGGGCCGCCTTCCCCGAGCCCGAGGTCATCGATGAGCTGGCCGGCGGCGTGTTCAGCGTGCTGGCCGACCCCAACCGGCTGCGGCTCCTCGTCGCCCTGCTGGAGGGCGGCGAGCTCTGCGTCTGCGACCTGGCCGCCGCCGCCGGGATGGGCGAGTCGGCCGCCTCCCACGCCCTGCGGCTCCTGCGGGCCCACCGGGTGGTGAAGGTCCGCCGGGCCGGCCGGATGGCCTTCTACTCGTTGTGCGACGGGCACGTCCGGCTCCTCCTCGACGTCGCCCTGGAGCACGTCCGCCACGGCGACGGATGAACGGCCGGCGGGGATGAGTGGGCGCGGACACGACCACGGCGGCCACGGCGGCCACGGTTGCATGGTGTCCCGGGCGCTGCAGCGCCGGGCGCTGTGGATCTCGCTGGCGGCCAACGCCGTCTTCATGATCATCGAGGTCGCCGGCGGCTTCGCCTTCCGGTCGCTGGCGCTGCTGGCCGACGCCGCCCACATGGTCTCCGACGTCGCCGGTCTCGGCATCGCCCTCGTCGCCCAGCGACTCCTCGACCGCCCGGCCACCGACCGGCACAGCTACGGCCTGCAGCGAGCCGAGGTGCTCGGCGCCCAGGCCAACGGGCTCATCCTCCTCGCCGTGGCGGGCTGGATCGTCTACGAGGCGGTGCACCGCATCGGAACGCCGGTCGACGTGGTCGGCGGAGGCCTCCTCGTCGTCGCCACGGTCGGGCTGGCCGTGAACCTCGCCAGCGCCGTTCTCCTGGCCCGGGCCCAGGGGCGGAGCCTCAACATGCGGGGCGCCTTCGTCCACATGGCCGTCGACGCCGCCGGGTCGGTGGCGGCCATCGTCGCCGGCGTCGCCGTCGTCGTCTGGGGGGCGGCGTGGGTGGACCCGGCCATGTCCATCCTGATCGCCGCCCTCGTCGTCGTCTCGGCCTGGAGCCTGCTGCGCGACACCGCCCAGGTCCTCCTCGAAGGCACCCCGAGAGGCATGGACCCCGCCGCCGTCGAGGCCGCCCTCGTCGCCGATTCCGACGTCGAGACCATCCACCACCTCCACCTCTGGAACCTGGCCTCCGACGTCCCGGCCCTGTCCGCACATGTCGTGCTCCGGGGCGACCTCACCCTCCACGACGCCCAGGCCAGCGGCGACCGCCTGAAGGCCGTCCTCGACGAGGAGTTCGGCATCACCCACGCCACCCTCGAACTCGAGTGCCATTCCTGCCAGCCACCACCCGACGAACCCCCGAGAACGGTCGGCGGCTGCCAGGAGCGCCACTCCTACTGACAGGCCCGGGCCGTTCTCTGGTCGCACATGCGGCCCATGGCGAGAGAACACCGATTCCCAGCTTCTTTTGAGGTGCTTCCCGGAGGGCTCTCGGCTTCGTGGCTCAGACTCATGATGCGCATGCAGTCCTCCCCCTGGCGAGGGGTCGGAGGTCCCGGGAATGGCCGCTCGGGACCTCCGATTCCGCGTCGCCCCGAACCGACTATCGGTGCTGGTCGGCCGGGTGTGCTCCCCGGCTCCGGGGCCACTCGATGACGTGTTCCCGGCCGGTCCCCCGGCTCGTCGGCGCCGTCTCGTTCCGGCGTTCCTGACGAACACCTGTCGTTCTTCAGGAGCGCAGGTTCCCAACGAACAAGGCGGCCGCCCGTTTCGGCGTTCCTGAGGAACACCCCCTGTTCCCCAGGAACGCAGGTTGGCGGACGGTCCAGGTGGAGACGATGGGATTTGAACCCACGACCCCCTGCTTGCAAAGCCGGTCAGGGGGTACTTCAGCGGACCTCGGCGGACAAAAGGTGCTGGTCAGAGCGTTTCCGCGACGCGTACGGACGCCCCCGTACAGCAGCGAATGTGCCATGGATGTGCCATGAACGGGCATTCAGTTGGACGTTCCCGGCGTCCGCCAACGCCCGCTCGCGTTCGCCACGGTCCGTGAACGGCTGAATCGAGTTACGTGCGCACGCGCAGCGGCTTCTCGTCCTTCTTCGACAAGCCGTTCGCTGGATCGTTGGGGACCCCCCGAGCTATGCCGATCGTCTCGGCCGCCACCGCCGGCTGATCGTTCCGGGCTCCTCTCGCCCCACCAGAAACGGCGATACCGACCGGTCCGGGGCTGGACGACGGGGCTCGGGCACCCGACCGGGACCGAATCCTCCATCAGGCACATCAGAGCGGTCCAGCCCGGCCGATCACCGGCAGGGCCGGACTTTCCGGTCACGCGTCCAGGCCCCCCGGTGTGCACCCGTCGGGTGGTCTCCATGGCCGCCGAGCGGGGCGGGGTCACCCGGCGAGGGATTTGATGACGTTGGCGGCGGTCTGCGGGTCGAGGGAGGTAATGGCGATCGAGTCGGTGGTGTAGCTCGGATCGTTGACGGTCGGGGCGCTGAGCACCCGAGCGAACATGACCATGGCCAACTGCCGTCCGACCTGGCCCGAGAGGGCGGAGCGGACGGCGGTGCCGTCGGCTGGCGACAGGTCGAGGGCAATGGTGATGCCGTCGGGGCCTTGGTCCTGGTGCGCCGTGGCCCGGTGGATGGCGACGAGGGTCGGGCCGAGGTGGTAGCAGCCCGCGGCCCCAGCGAGACGGACTTCGCCTGCGGGCAACTGGCCGCCGCCGAGCCCCGGGCATGCCCCCGAGTCGACGGAGAGCACTGCCCGCAGCTCGAGTGGCGACGGGCCGCTCACTGTGGGCGTCGGGCGGGGGCGTGTCGTTGTCGCTGTCGTCGCCGAATCACTTGCGCAGACGGTCTGTCCCGGCGGTAGAGACCCGTCGCTGAGACATGGCGGCATGCCAGGCACATCGACGACCTTGTCGGCCGGGGGCGTTTCGACCGGCGGGGCGGCGTCGTAATCGGTGAGGCGGTAGGTCTCCCGGGCGCTGTTCAAGGCCGGGTCGGCCCGGAGGAAGGTGAAGTCGGCAATCCTCCCTCCCCCGGTATGGGCATCGCCAGAGACAGCGGCCTTGCCCGAGCCCGCCCGCCAGTGGAAGGTCCCGCCGTCCCGCTCAACCTGCGTGGCGCCAGCAAGAGTCCGTAACTCCACGAGGGCGCCGTCGACCGGGCTGGGACCTGACGTCGGCCCGTCGATTCGCTGGAACGTCCCAGGACCGGCAGGTGCTCCACCGGGAGCCAGCGGATTGGCCACGACCGGCAGCCCTGCCACCCCGGGCGGCCCACCCGACGCCAAGGCGGCCAGCCCGACGAACATCGTTCGGCCGATGCCGATCATCTCCACGTCGCCAGACGCGTTGATTCGCTCGAAACGATCCGGCGCCCGGTAAATGATCTTCACCCCGCCGGCAGAACCAGCCGCCTCAACCTGGGCAACGAAGCTCGTTGAAGCGAGTGTCCTCTGGACGGCCTGGTGCAATTCGCCAGCCGCGGACGATCCAGAGCCGGCGTGGGCGTCAGCCTGGCCGCACGCCGCCAAGAGAACCAGCCCACCCAGCATCATCCCCATCAAGCGGACCCCGCCACGCTGACGCAGCCAGGAACTCAGCTCGGTCACGACAACGTACTTCGGCGGACCCACCCACCTGACCTCGCTATTCGACCAGACAAGCGCATTCCACACAGAACGCCCGCCGCCGAGCTGCAACGGCACGTTCGCGCCACTTGTGCAGATGCAGTCAGACCGCAATCTGTCGCTGCGTGACAATCCGCAGGGACGGGCGAAGAACGGGGCGAATCTACTGCTCGCTGTCCCCCCACCGCTGGAGCGCATCGTGAAGAAGCCCCTCGCCGCCCTGCTGGTCGCAGCCGCCACCTTCGCCGCCCTCGCCGCGCCGGTCGGCGCCGCGTCGGCCTCTGCCGAACAGACGACGTCGCTCGTCGTGCCATGCTCGGACCCGGTTCAATATCCGACGCCAGCAACGGTGACCTACCGCTCCACCTCGGGAGGACTCACCTGGATCAAGGTCGTCGACGACTCCTGCCCAGGCGACTGGATTGAGGTCGATGTCTCACAAGGCCAGACGTTCGTCGGCATCGTGAACTTCGCTCCTGGCACATTCCAATGGACCGGCCGCCAGTTGGTCGCCCACCACCTTCAAGGAGACCGGGTCACGGCCCAGATCGCCCAAGCCTCCGAAGGCTCCGGAGTTCCCTGGTGCGACCCCGCCCCCTACCCGAGATATGCGGTACAGCAGAACAAAATCTTCGACTGCAACCAGAAAGTGCCCACGAAGTCCCAGATCGTGAAGAAGACGGAGATCTTCCCGTGTGCCAACGGAAAGAAGGCCACCTTCCATCACGAAGGCTGGCAACAAGGGCCGGACTGGTGGATCACCACCAACGAGACCGTCGATAACCCCTGCTCATCGCAGTGGCTCGTCATCTGGACCAATAGTGAAGCGGACTCCCAGACCAACTGCTGCTCGACCGTCAGCTACGGCCCCGGGACACACTTTCACGCCCAGAGCCAGGCCGGGGTCAACAGCCATGTCAACAACGGCCAGGTCGCCCAGTTGCAGACCACGTTCGACTGCCAGCCCGACGTCAATGACTACTGGATCTACCAAGCGGGCCACACATCGGGGGCCCCAGGTTGCCCGCCAAGCCCGTAGTCAGCGGGTTCGTCGGACGTTCCGGTCTTTGGAAAGGACGCATACTGCCGGCTACGTAAGCGGGGCCGGAGCCGCCCATAATCGCCAATTCCGGGGCCACCGTCGTCAGCCCGGGCAGGATCTGTTGTTCTGCGCTACCTGCCGGCCCCGGCAGCCGCGCCCCAGACCCGACCGGGACCGGCACGTTCGCGCCACTTGTGCCGATGCAGTCAGATCGCAATGTCCCGCTGCGTGACAATCCGCAGGGACCGGCGAAGAACGGGGCGAATCTAACGCTCGCTGGTCCCCCCAATGTTGGAGTGCATCGTGAAGAAGCCCCTCGCCGCCTTGGCCCTCGCCGCCGCCAGTGTGGCCGCCCTGGCGGTACCCGCTGGCGCCGCCGTGCCGAAGCGCCCCGCCAGCCAGACCGTCCCCTGCAACGACGGTAGCGGCAAGGCCGCCCAGATCTGGCAGCGGCCGGGCGAGCTCGCGGCCAAGAACCCTTGCAGCACCTGGCTCGTCCTCGGCTACGGGACCCGGTATGCCTCTGGCGCCCCGGCGAACGCTTACGCCTTGGCGGCCGGCGCCCACTTCAACTGGGGCAAGAAGCAGCACCCGCCGGTAGTCACGAGCTGGGTGCTGCTCTCCAGCGAGGGCTGCGGCGCCACCAACGTCCAAGAGATCCACAGCTACAAGGACGTGCGCCCTGCCCCGTGCAACTAGCGGCAGGCACAAACAAGCCCGGCCCAGCCGAGAGGGGCTCTTTCGGTTCCGGCTACGGCAAAACTCGGTCACCACAAGCCGAGAAGGATCGGCACCTACGCGTCAGTCCGGACCAGGACGGCCCCCACCGTCGGAGCGTCTGGATCGCCGGCGTCGTACGCACGGACCACGCCGTGGTCGACGAGCTCGGCGGCGCCGCCCCGGAAGTCCCTGACGACTCGGTAGCCTTGACGCTCCCATCGCCAGCGCCGGCGACGGAGGCGGAGAAGCAGGATGAAACTCGGCTGGTGGCCGCTGACGTAGAGGGCGACTTCTCCCGTGTCGTGTCGGTGCTCCTCGCCGGTCGTCATCAGCTCAAGCATGCCAAGGAACATTCCACCCGCTTTGGCGCCCGACAGGCGCCCGAGATGAGACTGTCAGATTAACGGTGTAAGTGCCCTGGCTCATTGAGCTATCTAGGGGCTACGTCGTTGTGGGAATTATACGCCCGGGGAAGGCGATTGCAAAGGCATTCAGAGCTGGCTTCCAGCGGTTGGTCCACCGTTGACGCCCGACGCCAGTTGGGTCCAGGCTCATGATGGTGAGGAAGAGACACTTGAGTGCCGCTTGCTCGTTGGGGAAATGACCCCTCGCCCGGACTGCTCGCCGGAACCGGGCGTTGAGGCTCTCAATCGAGTTTGTCGTGTAGATGATGGCCCGGATTTCCGGGTCGAAGCGGAGGAACGGTGTGAACTCCTCCCAGGCGTTCTCCCACAGCTTCACGATGGCCGGGTAGCGGCTCTCCCAGACGGCGGCGAACTCCCCGAAGCGTTCCAGCGCCGCTGCCTCCGTGGCGGCGGTGTAGATCGGCTTGAGGTCCTTGGCGATGGCCGGCCAGTGCTTGCGGCTGGCGTAACGGAACGAGTTCCGGAGCAGATGAATGACACACGTCTGGACGAGCGCTTGCGACCACGTCGCCTGGATCGCTTCTGGCAGGCCGGCCAGGCCGTCGCAGACCACGATGCACACGTCGGCCACGCCCCGGTTCTTGATCTCGGTCAGGACGTGGAGCCAGAACTTCGCTCCTTCACCGCCGGTGCCCGCCCACAGCCCCAAGATGTCCCGCTCACCTTCGACGGTCACGCCCACCGCGGCATAGATCGGCCGGTTGCCCACCGCCCCACCGTCGCGGATCTTGACGTGGATGGCATCGATGAACAGCACCGGGTAGACCCGGTCCAACGGCCGGTTCTGCCACTCGGCCATCCCTTCGAGGACCCGGTCGGTGATGCGCGACACCGTGTCCCGGGTCACGTCCGCCCCATAGATCTCGGCCAGATGGGCCGACACCTCGCCGGTGGTCAACCCCTTGGCCACCAACGAGATCACCAGGTCGTCGACGCCGGTCATGCGCCGTTGGCGCTTGCGGACGAGCTTCGGTTCGAACGTCCCGTTGCGGTCCCGGGGCACCTCGATCTCGACCGGGCCGACCTCAGTCAGCACGGTTTTCGACCGGGTCCCGTTCCTCGAGTTCCCGCTGTTGCGGCCGGCGGTCTCGTGCGGCTCATAGCCCAGGTCCTCGGTGAGCTCGGCCTCCAGGGCCGTCTCGAGCACCGTCTTCGTCAACCCCGACAGCAGGCCGCCCGGGCCGACCAGGCTCACGCCGTCAGCCTTGGCCCGCTCCATCAGCCCCCGAGCGAAATCCTCCTCTGCCGCCGTCAACCCTGCGACAGTCGTCGTCGTGTCCGTCACTGCCTGTCCTCTCCGTCTGCGCATGCACGCCAGACTGCCAGGCCAGGACTTACACCGTTGTGATTACAGACCCCCCGAGATCAGGCACTTGTGCGCGGGGAACCGGGTGGAACTTGGGGTGCGTGGGGAATCGCCCCGCGCTCGATGCCTCAGGACGGTCTGCGGCGGGGAAGAAGAGCCTCGATGGCGCTTTCGAAGCCGTTGTAGAAGGACGGGTTGCCGCCCTCGTAGGCGCGCTGGTGGCCGTTGTCGAGTGTCTGGCAGCCGCTCGTCTTGTACCAGAGGCCGACGTCCGACTGGTTGGGGTAGGAGAAGCCGATGGTGGTGACCGTCCCGAAGTCGGCAGGACAGCTGACCGGCCCGGAGGGCTGCACGCTCAGGTCGATGGCGCGGATCGTGTCGGCGAACTGGCGGGATTGAGGCCCGTTGAGGCGGACGGACCGGGTGAGGCGTCCGTTGCCAACTGCTCCGTACTCGCAGAGGAGACCGCCGCTCGGGCCGGCGGGGACGAGCGGCGGTCCGGCGAACGTATTGGCGACGTCCGTGTACCCGGTGATCGAGGGGGCACACCCGGCGGAGACGTTCATCCGCATCGTGGGCCGAGGCGACGACGTCGTGGCCAGAATGGCAGCCGGGTCGGCAGAGGCCAGCCCGACGATGTGATTGGCGGGGTCCAGGACCCGGGTGCCGAATCCCGAACTGGGTTGCGACCCGGCACCGTCGCAGCCGTCCCACGATTCGGGCCCGAGGAACTCGTTGGTCCGACCGTCGGAGAACGCCACGAGGTAACGGTCCGACTGGAACGAGTAGGCGATCCCAATCCCTGATGTGGGAGCGGGCGGAGGCGACTGGGCACCTCCGGGCGCCCCAGGGGCCACGGCCGCGCCACCGCTGCCGTAGAAGGGGGCATCTCCGTAGGAAAAGACGCCGCCATCACCACCCACCAGCCAGTAGCCCTGACCGGTAGGGCTGGCGGCCATCCCGAGGATCGGCTGGTTGAGCCGGGTCCCGCCCGTCGAACCGAAGAAGCCGGCGTCCCCGAAGGAGAACACCCCTCCATCCCGGGCGACGAGCCAGTAGCCCTGACCGGTAGGGCTGGCGGCCATCCCGAGGATCGGCTGGTTGAGCCGGGTCCCGCCCGTCGAACCGAAGAAGCCGGCGTCCCCGAAGGAGAACACCCCGCCGTCGGCGGCCACAAGCCAGTAGCCCTGACCGGTAGGGCTGGCGGCCATCCCGACGATCGGCTGGTTGAGCCGGGTCCCGCCCGTCGAACCGAAGAAGCCGGCGTCCCCGAACGAGAACACCCCGCCGTCGGCGGCCACAAGCCAGTACCCCATCCCATCCGTAGTGGGCGCTATCCCGACCACTGGTGACCCGGGGCGAATGCCGGCCGAGCGCAGGGAACCGTAGGACGCGGCGCCGGCGAGGTTCCATACACCGCCGTCATTGCTGGCGAGCCAGTACGGCGGGAAATCTCCGCAACTGGACGAGGTGGTGGCCATGGCCGACGGCACGGCGACGAACCCCGTGGCGGCAACGAACGCCGTCACAATGAAGACCCGGAGCGGTCCGATCCAGCGGAGACGACTCACGAAGACCTCTTGAGATCGGGGGACTGCGCGAGGACAGCACCGTCTTCGTGCCACAGCCGCCCCGATCCTCTGAACTTGGACTTACAGTCACGAACAGGTCATGCGGACATAGTGCCATCCGCCCCCAAAAGGCGCGGTGCCGCGCGACCGGCCCCGGTGTCAGAAAACGCTCGGCGCGACGGCCGGCGAAACCTCCGTGCGTCGGCGTGAGCCCCGAGCGCTGCCGGATGTGCGAGCGGGGGCACGGAGGTGGGAACCGCTCTAAATCGCCGATACCGGGATCATCTGTCGCCGGGCCCAGCTGGATCTGTAGTTCTGCGCTACCTGGCGGCTGCGGCGGCGGCGCCCCAGACCCGTCCGGGACCGCCGCACCTCCGGGGGTGCTCTTGCTCGCGAGGCCAGAACTGGCGCGGCCGCAGTCAACGACCCGTCTCCGTGGGCGCAGGATCGCCGTATTGCGGTCGACTTACGACCTGCGGGGCGGGGACCCTGGCTCGAGGCCCATCGCCGGCGCCTTGCCGCCTCAGTGCGGGCGTTGCTGCTGGGTCTCGGCCGCGCCGGGGGAGTGGGCCGCTTACCGGGCGGCGACGGCGATATGCATTCCTGTCCGGTAGTGGCCGGGGAGGTTGCAGATGAACACATAGCGGCCAGGGTCGAGCTGGAGGGTGATGGTCTTTGTGGACCCGGGCTGCACGTCCTCCGCCTCGGGGTCGAGGTGCGTGACCCCGGGGCCGTGCTCGTCGACCTGGTGTCCATCGGGCGTCATGGGCAGGGCGCCCTCGTCGAGGTCGGTGCGGAAGGCCACCAACTCGTGTTCGACCTTGCCCTCGTTACCGACCCACACGGTCATTTGCCCGGCCGGTACCGTCCTGGGTTTGACAACTTGATTTGGCCCCGGAGTGATGGCCTGATCTGGCCCCGCCCCCTGGCATGACAGGTCTGAGCCCTGGTCGCGGGCCGTGGCCGGCGGTGGGCTCGGAGTCCGAGTT
>Ga0070741_10017088_pt1 | contig 11974 bp, 10 predicted proteins | sample Coa_R1_4_FD_66440 | JGI IMG/M metagenome (GOLD analysis project Ga0070741, IMG submission 66440) | Surface soil microbial communities from Centralia Pennsylvania, which are recovering from an underground coalmine fire - Coalmine... | ecosystem: Environmental > Terrestrial > Soil > Unclassified ...
TCCACAGCAATCGGGCGCGCAGCAATCGGGCGCCAAGCTGAGCGTTACCCTCAAGCTCGACGCCTTCGTGAAAGAGTCGTGAGGGCCGGATCATGACAATCGGCGCGGAGCGGAACAAAGTAATCGCGCTATGCGCGTTGCTGGCCGTGGCCGGAGCGACTTGGTATTACCAGTTTAGTTCGTTCCCGGAGACGCCGCCGGCTCCGCCTTCCAGGGCTTCGGCCCGCGCTCCGGGCGCCCAGGCGCAGGCGCGCCAGGTTCGGGCCTCCGCCGAAGATCTTTTAGACAGCCGGACGGGACCGCGGACCCGGTCCGGCAGCAATGAGTTCAAGCCCTCGCTGAAAGCCGGCAAGCCGGGTGAAGGGCCCGACCCCGACAAAGTGGACCCCACGCTGCGCACTGACCTCCTGGCTAAGGTGCAAGCCGTACAGTATCAGGGCGTCGAGCGTAATCTGTTCCAGTTCGGCGCGCCCAAACCCAAGCCGCCCTCCCCCGCGCAGATTGCAGCCGCCAAAAAGGAAGCCGAGGCTGCGGCAAAGAAGATAGCTGAGGCATCCGCCCCGGCATCCCCGCCGAAGCCCGCCGCTCCGCCCATCAATATGAAATACTTTGGGTATGCGAACCGGCCGGGGGATTCCCGCCGGCGGGCGTTCTTGCTGGATGGAGACGACATTCTGGTGATCTACGAGGGCGAGATCATCAAAAAGCGCTACAAGGTAATCCGCATCGGGATCAGCTCCCTCGTGGTCGAGGACCTCGAGTTCCACAGCGAGCAGACCCTGCCGCTCCAGGAGAACGGCTGAGCGATGACCAGACGTGCCAGAAAGCGGGAAGAAGGCTATGCGCTGCTGGTAGTGCTGTTTCTTGGAGCGCTCATCGCCATCGGTCTGGCGCTTTCGCTGCCCCGCGCGGCCTTTGAAGCGCAGCGCGCCAGAGAGGACGATCTGATTTATCGCGGCAGTCAATATTCGCGCGCCGTCCAGCTCTACTTCCGTAAATTCCGCCGCTATCCGGCCAGCATGGACGACCTGGAAAAGACAAACAACATTCGCTTCCTGCGGCGAAAGTACATAGACCCGATCACCCAAAAAGACGAGTGGCGCATTGTCCACATCGGGCCGGGAGGTGTATTCACGGATTCGCTGGTCTACGACCGCCCCAGGCAAAATCAAAACAATCAAGACGGCGGGACGGCAGCCGGGTCGGTATCTGGACCGCCCTCTCCGGCCGATCCAGGCCAGATAACGTATTTCAATCAAGGCCAGCCGAATGCCGGCCAGCAGATCACCGGCATGGCGGACCGGCTGCGCGCTAGCAATGCGGGAACCACTCCCGCCGACCCGAACGCCCCTCCCGGGAGCCAGGGAAACCCCTACGGTGCGCAGAACTACAACTATCCGGGGCAGCCCGGTTATGGCAACCCGAGCCAGTCCGGCATGCCTGGTCAGTTTTATGTGCCAGGACAGTCCGGCATGCCCGCCGGAACGCAGGCAGGCATCGGAAGCGCAATCTCCGGCACGGGGTATACCGGAGCCGTTCCGGGCGCCGCCACAAACCCGCCGTTCGGCACGCCGGCCGGGTTTCCCGCCGGTTTAGGCACAGCCCAGCAGGGGCCCTATGCCGGGGCCTCCCCTGTAGCGGGGACGCCTGCCGGATATCAGGCGGGGGCTGTCACCGGAAGCCCCGCCGTCGGTCCTGCCGTGGGCAGTGAGGCGGCAAGGATTATCGGCCAGCTTTTGACCACGCCTCGTCCGGGCGGTTTAGCCGGGTTGATGGGTGCAGGCCCGCAGCCCGTGGCCAACCCGTTTGGCGGCCCCAGCGCCAGCCCTTTCGGCGGCCCTGGCGCGAGCTCATCGCTGGGCGGCGGTAGCGCGTTTAATAATCCAGGCGCCAGCAGCTTTCAGGGCGGCAGTAGCGCGGGCGGAGGAACTACGGGTTTCGGCGGCGGCATAGCCGGCGTTGCGAGCAAATCAGAGGCCAGGGGCATCAAGGTCTACCGGGACCGGGAAACTTACAACGAGTGGGAATTCGTTTACGACTACCGGCGGGATCCCCTGCTAGTAGGCGGCGCGGCAGCGGGAACTGGCGGCTTGCCCAGCCAGCCCGGAACTGCGAGCCAATCTGGGACAGCTTCCGCCTTCGGGCAGGGCGGCGCCTCTACATCCGGTCAAAGCTCTGTTTTCGGCCAATCCTCATTTGGACAACCTGGAGGACAGACGGGACAGCCCTCTTCCGGCCAGCCCGGCGGTCAACCGTTCGGCCAGCCCGGATTCACCACTCCTGGACAAATGCCGAACACCTCCATCAATCCCACGCAGCCCGGATTGTCCCCGACGCCGATTGGACCGCCGAGGCTGCCCATTCAGGGCCCACCCTTGGCAATTCCGAATTCACCGCCCCAGGACCAGCCTCCGGCCCAGCAGCAGCCGGCGCCTGTTCCCGAACAAAATCCCCCTCCACCCCAGCCTTAGGCTGTGTCGATAGTCCGCGGTTCCCCAAAGTGGACCCAGGTTCTGATTGGAGCTGCGGGACCTGGGCTGCGGCGGTTCGTCCAAAGCGCGGCCGTGGGCTCCATACCGCCCTTTGCAGTTGAATGCGACAATACGTGGGCCTGCAAAACAACCCGCAGGAATGATATGACCTGTTCAATCATCGCACGGGATCCGGCTACCGGAGAATTGGGAATCGCTGTTCAATCGCGCTATTTTGCAGTAGGGCGAATCGTGCCCTGGATCGAAGCTGGAGTGGGGGCCGTCGTATCGCAATCGTTTGCCAACCCAGTTTATGGACACGAGACTCTGCGCCTTCTGCGGTCCGGCCTGGAGCCGCAGCACGCACTTAAGAAACTCCTGAGCGAGGACCCGGGCGAGGCCATGCGCCAAGTTGCAATTCTCGACGCACAAGGACGCATTGCTGAGCACACGGGGACACAGTGTGTTCCAGCAGCCGGCCATGCTGCTGGTGCGAACTGCTGCGCCCAAGCCAACATGATGGCGAAAAATACGATCTGGAACGCGATGGTGCAAGCCTTCGAGAACGCCAGCGGCGAACTAGCGGATCGGCTGCTGGCCGCGATGGAAGCAGCCGAGCGGGAAGGCGGGGATGTGCGCGGGAGACAGGCTGCCTCACTCATCGTCGTCTCTGGCAAGCCCTCCGGCATATCCAGATTGGATCATTCCGTTGACCTGCGTGTGGACGACCACCCCGACCCTGTGGCTGAAATAAAACGGCTGTTGCGTTACTCGCGCGCTCACGAGCGAGCGAATCGGGCGATTAACAAGGCTGTGGCAAACGACCTCTCCGCTGCCTTGGCCGATCTGGACGTTTGTTGCGAGTCATATCCCAACGAACCAGAGTTTCTCATTCGCCGTGTGCTGGTCCTGATCCCTCTGGGGAGAATTGGCGAAGCTCTCCAGACATTGCGGCAGGCATACGCTATTCATCCTGGGTGGAGCGAGCTCTTGTTGCGCTTCGCAGATGCGAAAGTAATCCCAATCCGCCGCGAAATGCTGGAACCGCTGGTGGCAAGCGTCACCTCAGAAAATCAGGGCTCTGCAATCCGCAAATGAAACAACGGCTGCGGCCTGGCAGGCGCGCGGACGGCCCTTTGACCGCTCGGCAATGAGCCGCGCCGGGGCGGTTCCGACGGCGCCGCGGGCCGAACAGTTTGGCCTGCGACAGACGCCACGGAAATATTTGGCTTTTAGAGTTCGTCAGGTCAACAACCCGGGCTGCCGGAGGCTTTCAAATCACGGTAATCCTCAGGCGTGTCGATATCGCGCAGAATGCCAGGATCATCCACGTCGAGCACCGCTCCTATGTCGAGGTGCGCCCGGATCACTTCCTTGGCGCTCCCCGAAACCGGCAAGGCAGCGATCTCGTCGAGCAGGAGACGCGAAAGCAACACGGGATGCCCGCGCCTTCCCTGATGACAGGGAACCACCAACGGCAAATTCGATCCGGCAAACCGGCGAATCATGGCGGCAATGGTGGCATCGGCGACCGCCGGATGATCGACCAAAGTGAACAAAGCGCCCTCGCAGCCGCGCGGCAGCGCCCGGATGCCGGTTTGCAGCGACGACAGTTGGCCGGCTTTGTAATTCGAGTTGACAGCGACGATCAGACCCGGGCGCGGCGCAAGAGCGGCCTGGATTTTAGCGGCGTTGTGGCCCAGCACGACCACCACGGGAAAAACGCGCCGCAGGAAGAGATTGATTAGAGTTTCCAGAAAGGTCGAGCCGCCGTAGTCGAGGAGCGCCTTGTCGCTCCCCATACGGCTCGACTCGCCGGCCGCCAGAATCAAGCCGGCCAGCCTTGGCTCGGAGTCCTCTGCCTTGCCCGGGATCACTTCGCCTGGCGTTCCTTGAGCAGGCCGAGGGCAAACACCGATTTCGAAAGAGGATTCCAGCCCGCTTGCGCATTGCGCCGGATATCGATCATCTCGGCGACAACGCTGACGGCGATTTCTTCCGGCGTGATGGCTCCGATCTCGAGGCCCATGGGCGAGTGGATGCGCTCGAATTTCTCCCGCGGCACGCCCTCTTTCTCGAACTCCTTAATCACCGCGATGGTTTTGCGCTTGCTGCCGATCATGCCGATGTAACGCGCCGGCTGCTCGATGGCCCAACGCAGGACCCGCATGTCGTCGCGGTGGCCGCGCGTGACGATGATCAGGTACGAAGACTCATTGATCTCGAGCTTGGGGAAAACTTCCTCGTACTCGGCGGCGATTACGTCATCCACGTCCGGGAAGCGCTCGCGATTCGCGAATGCTTCGCGATTATCGATGACAACGGTCCGGAAGCCGGCGAGAGAAGCGACTTTGGAGAGGCTTTTCGAAATATGTCCGGCGCCGAAGATGTAGGCCGATGGAATGGGCAGCACGGGCTCGATGAAGATATCGAGCTGGCCGCCGCAGATCAGACCGTTGTCGTAGGCGGCGTCCTGCCCAAGATTGAAGCTTAGGCGCCGCGGCTTCTCGGTCTCGATCACCTCGCGCGCGGCATTCCATACCTCAGCCTCCACGCAGCCGCCGCCGATCGTGCCGACCATCGAGCCGTCTTCCCGCACCAGAAGCTTGGCGCTCTCGAAGCTGGGGATGGACCCTCGCACATCGACAATGGTCGCCAGGGCTGATTTTTGACCAAGGCGACGCAAGCGCACCAGTTCCTCGAAAACGTCCATATCGATGCCAATTATAATATGGGCTGGCCCGTGCAGGCGAAAGCAGCACTGCCCGCCTGGAAGGCGGCTTCCTGATGAAAGCGGTTCGCATCCACGAACATGGCGGCCCGGAAGTGTTGCGCTATGAGGATGTTCCCGACCCGGCGCCGGGGCCTGGGGAAGTGTTAATCCGGGTCCGAGCCTGCGCTTTGAATCATCTCGACCTCGCCGTGCGCCGCGGCATTCCGGGCCAGACCATTCCGTTGCCGCATATTTTGGGCAGCGACGTGGCCGGCGAGATTGCCGCTCTCGGGCCGGGCGCGGGAAGGGTCAAAGTGGGCGACCGCGTGCTGCTCGCTCCGGCGCGAAGCTGCCGGCAGTGCGTGGAATGCGTATCGGGACGCGACAATTTCTGCCGCCAGTACCGGCTGCTGGGCTATTTCATCGACGGCGGTAATGCCGAGTACATCACCACGCCTGACGTCTACGTCCTTCCCATCCCTGGCGACCTCAATTTTATACAGGCGGCGGCTGTGCCCTTGGTCTTCTTAACGGCCTGGCACATGCTGGTGGGACGCGCCCACATCCGGCGCGGAGAGGATGTGCTCGTGATCGGGGCCTCGAGCGGCGTCGGCAGCGCGGCCGTTCAGATCGCAAAACTGCAAGGCTGCCGCGTGATCGCCACCGCCGGCGGAGAGGTGAAGCTGGCTCTGGCGCGCGAACTGGGCGCAGACGCCGTGCTCGACCATTACCGCCAGGATATCGCCGCCGAAGTCAAACGCCTGACCGCCCGCCGCGGCGTCGATGTGGTTTTCGAACATGTAGGAGAAGCCACCTGGAGGCAATCGGTCGCATCGCTCGCCTATGGCGGCCGGCTGATTACCTGTGGAGCGACCACCGGTGGCCGGGGGGAGATCGACATTCGCGCGCTCTTCTGGAAGCAGATCTCTCTTTTGGGCTCTTTTATGGGAACGCTGGGAGAGCTGCACGAAGTCCTGGCGTCAATCGGACGGAAGGAGCTTCGTCCGGTGATCGACAAAGTCTTTCCTCTGGCCGGCGTCCGCGCCGCACACGAGCGGCTGGAAAAGAAAGAGCAGTTCGGAAAAGTCGTGTTGACTCCCTAATACCTGGTTCCTATCGAGCTTAACATCCGGCGAAGCCCGTCCAAAGCAAGAAGCTGCGGCCGCCGGCGGAGCGAGAGGGTTCCACCGGGGTAGTTCGCGAACCAGCCGACGCGCCTTTTCCCGGCTCGCGGGTCTCTGGCGCGTAAAGCGCGGCGAAAATGCTATCCTGAGTCTCACCCCTGACATGGCTTATCGAAGTGAGTTCCCGCCAGTCTGCGTAGCCCTGGGCTGTGCGGAACGCGAGCGGCTGGACAGATCGGCGGCGCACGCTTGCGACAGCGGCGAAGAGTTTCTCGAGATTCGTCTGGACATGCTCGAGGATCCCCGCGAAGGAATCGGTACAATCCGCCGGATCAAGAGGCGTTACCCCGATGTATTCCTGCTGGCCACGTGCCGCCGGAAACGGAACGGGGGGGGCTTCGAGGGAACGATCGAGGAACAGCTCGAACTACTCGGCGCGGCGATAGAAGCCGGGGCGCAGGGCGTAGATATCGAAATCGAAACCGCTGCGGAAGCCCCGGAACGGGTGGCCGGCCTGCGGGAGCGGGCGAGAGTCGTGGTCTCCTATCACAATTTTCAATTCACGCCTCCGCTCGCGCCGATTCTCCGGCGGCTCGAGAAGGCGCCGGCCGACGTCTACAAGTTGGCGGCGATGGCGCGTAAGCCGAGCGATAACTGGCGGCTGTTGGACGTTGCGCGCCGTTATCAGAATCATCCACTGGTCGTTGTCGGGATGGGCGAGACCGGCGTGCCCAGCCGCATCCTTTCGCTTTCGCGCCATTCGGCGTTCACCTACGCCGCGCCGCCTTGGGACTCGGCCGGAAAAAACGCGCTTCCGGGCACGGCCCCGGGGCAGTTGTCGAGCTCCCTGCTGCACCGCCAGTATCGCGCCGGCCGCCACACTTGCGCGACAGCCGTATATGGAGTGATCGGGAATCCGGTGAGGCACTCCATTTCGCCCGCGGTGCATAACCGCGCGTTCCAGGCCCGGCGGATCGACGCCGTCTATGTGCCGTTTCTGGTGGAAGAAGGGCGGCTGCGCGATTTTTTTCAGCTCGCCGCGCGCTTACCCGTGGCCGGTTTCAGCGTGACGATACCTCACAAGCAGAGAGTCCTGCGCTATCTCGATGCCGTAGATCCGGCGGCCCGGCGCATCGGCGCTGTCAATACCGTCTACCGCAAGCAGGGGAAGCTGCGCGGGGCCAATACCGACGCCGCCGGCGTGACTGCGCCGCTGGAGAAGCGCTTAAAATTGAAGAATTCGAAAATTCTGATCGCGGGAAGCGGTGGAGCGGCCCGCGGAGCCGCCTTTGCTCTGGCCGAAAAGGGCGCGCAGGTGTTTCTGACGGGGCGAAACGTAAACCGGGTCCGGGCGCTGGCGCGCGCCTGCGGCGCGGAAGCTGTGGAGAACGAACGCCTGGCCGGCCGACGGTTCGATGTTCTTGTGCACGCTACGCCGCTCGGCATGCGGCCGCGAATCGACGAGTGCTACTTTCCGGACGAAATTCCCGCCGAGCTGGTCTTCGACATGGTCTACAACCCTCTGGAAACCCGGCTGCTGAAGAAAGCCCGCGCTGCCGGCAAGACGGTGATTTCGGGGCTGGAAATGTTTCTCGAGCAGGCGGCCTTGCAATTTGAAATCTGGACCGGCACGCGGGCGCCGCGCCTTGCCATGGAAACAACCGCGCGGGAGGCTCTCGAAACGAGCTGATTGTGCTGCCTGATCTCAAAACTTTTTTGGCGCAAGCCCGCGAAGGCAACGTCGTGCCGGTCTACAAGATCGTGACGGCGGATCTCGAAACGCCTGTCTCGGCTTACCTGAAGCTGGCGTCGTCGGAACGCTACTCCTTCCTGCTGGAAAGCGTCGAAGGCGGCGAAAAGATCGGCCGCTATACCTACCTGGGGACCAGTCCGTTTCTGGTCGTGAAAGCCTTTGGCGACCGGATTGAAATCACCAGGCAGGGCCGGACCCGGCTGCAAAACGGCAATCTGTTTCTGGCGCTGCGGGAGTTGACCCGGCAATTTCATCCCGTCCGGCAGCAGGGCCTGCCGCCCCTGAGCGCCGGGGCGGCCGGCTATATCGCCTACGACCTGGTTCGCCAGATAGAACCCAAAGTGCCGCCCTTTGCGAAGGACGATCTGAAAACGCCCGACGCCGTATTCCTGTTTTTTTCCACTTTGCTCGCGTTCGATCATGTGAAGCATCAGATCTGGATCATCGCGAATGTGCGCTGCGACGAATGGGCCGGGAAACTCGAGAAAGGCTACTGCCACGCTCTCGGCGAAATCGCGGCTATCGAAAAATCGCTGATCCGAAATCTGCCCCGCCGGAAAAGCGCGGGGATGCGAGGCGGCCCGCCGCAGCCGCTTTCCAATATCGGCAAAGAGCGATTCTGCCGGTCCGTGGAAAAGGCCAAGGAGTATATACTGGCAGGAGATATTTTTCAGGTTGTTCTTTCCCAGCGGCTCGATCTGAAGTTGCGGGCCGAGCCGTTCCAGATCTACCGCGCGCTGCGCACCGTTAATCCATCGCCGTACATGTTCTATTTGAAGCTGGATAGGGACATTGTTCTCGGAAGCTCGCCGGAAATGCTGGTCAAGGTGGACGGACGCAATGTCGAATACCGGCCGATCGCCGGCACCCACCCGCGCGGAGCCAGCGAGGCCGAGGATCAGGAAATCGAACGCCGCCTGCTGGCCGACGAGAAGGAGCGCGCCGAGCATATCATGCTGGTGGATCTCGGGCGCAACGACCTGGGGCGGGTGTGCGAATACTCGTCGGTCCAGGTGAAAGACCTGATGGTCCTGGAGCGCTATTCCCACGTGATTCACATCGTTTCGCGGATCGCCGGCAAGCTGCGGCCGGAAGCGGACGCATTCGATACGTTGATGGCGTGCTTTCCGGCCGGCACGCTCTCGGGCGCTCCCAAGGTACGGGCCATGGAGATCATCGCCGAACTGGAGCCCACCCGCCGCGGGGTTTACGGCGGGAGCGTCATGTACCTGGATTTTTCCGGCAATCTCAATTCGTGCATTGGCATCCGCACGATGACCGTGCGCGGCCGCGATGCGCATGTGCAGGTCGGAGCCGGCATTGTGGCCGATTCGGTCCCCGAGCGGGAATGGGAAGAGACGATGAACAAAGCCGGAGCCTTGCTGCGAGCCGTGGAACTGGCCGAGTCCGGAGAGTTTTGATGATTTTGGTGTTGGATAACTACGATTCGTTCACCTACAACCTCGTGCAATACCTCGGCGAGTTAGGCGCCGAGCTGAAGGTTGTGCGCAACGACGCCACGACCGTTGCCGAAGTCCGGCGGCTGCGGCCCGCAGGCATTGTGATTTCACCCGGCCCCTGCACGCCCCGCGAAGCCGGCATTTCGGTCCCTGTGATTCGGGAACTGGCGGGCGAAATCCCCATTCTAGGCGTCTGCCTGGGGCACCAGGCCATTGGCGAAGCTTTCGGCGGGCGCGTCGTGCGTGCGCCGTATTTGATGCACGGCAAAACCAGCCAGATTCATCACGACGGCAAGACGATTTTCGCCGGCCTGCCGCAGGATTTCATCGCCACCCGGTATCACTCGCTGATCGTCGAAAAGGAATCTCTTCCCGGGGAGCTCGAGATTTCGGCCACGACCGCCGACGGGCTGATCATGGGACTGCGCCACCGGAAATTCACGGTGGAGGGCGTTCAGTTCCATCCCGAATCCGTGCTTACCGGCACGGGAAAGGCGATTCTCCAGAACTTTCTGCGCTTGCGGCAGCCGGCGGCGGCCTGAGTTCTCCCATTTGGAAATTCAGGCGCGCCGCGCAGCCGATAAGCCGCTGATCCGAATCTAGGCTTTCCGGTAGGCTTCGTCCAGCACTTCCACCACGTGCATCACGCGCTGGCCGCGTCCGAACATTTCGACGCCCGCCCGCAGTTGCAGCATGCAGCCGGGGTTTGCGGTGACGATGGTGTCGGCTCCGGTGGCCGCCGCCATCTGCATCTTCTTTTCGAGCAAACGCATCGACATCTCGGTGTGCTGCACGTTATACACGCCGGCCGAGCCGCAGCATAGATCGGAAAGCGGCAGCTCGCGGAATTGCAAACCCGGAACGGCTTCGAGCAGCCGCCGGGGCTGGACGCGCACGCGCTGCCCGTGGGCGAGATGGCAAGAGTCCTGGTAGGTCGCGATAATATTCAGAGGCGCCATCCGCCGGCTCAGCTCGATCGAGCCCAGAAACTCGTTCACGTCCTTCACTTGGGAAGCGAACAGCCGCGCTTTTTCGCGATATTGTGGATCGTGCTCCAACAACTCGCCATACTCTTTCAAGGTGGAGCCACAGCCGGCGGCGTTGGTGATCAGCGCGTCATAGCCGCCAGCGAGGAAAACATCGATGTTGCGCCGGGCGAGCCGGCGGCCCAGATCGCGCAAGCCGGCGTGAACATGCAGGGCGCCGCAGCAAGTCTGCCCGGCGGGCACATCGACTTCGCAGCCGTTCTCCTGTAAAACCCGCACCGTGGCTTCGTTCAGCCGGGCGAAGCTGACGTTCGCGAGGCAGCCGGCCAGCAGGGCCACGCGGCGCCGCCGCGCGCCCCGGGCGGGAAAGGTCTTGCCGATCTCATCGAAGAAGAACGGCCGCTCGGCGGGGGGCATCAGACGCTCCAATTTGTCGAGCCGGCCCAGCGGTTTGAGCAGGCCGGTCGAGCGCACCAGCCTTTGCAGCCCGCTGCGTTGATAGAGCGCAACGAGATTTCCGGCAGCTTGCATCAGCCCCGGAGAAACCAGAAGACGTCCATAGACGAAGCGGCGGAGCAGGCGCGCCAGCAGCGGACGAGGCCGAACAGCCTCGATGTGGGCCCGGGCCGCTTCGACCAGCTTTCCGTATTCGACGCCGGAAGGGCAGGCCGTTTCGCAAGCCCGGCACGCAAGACAAAGCTCAATGTGCTCCACGTACGAATCCGAAACATCCATTCGGCCGTTCGCCACCTGCACCATCTGGTAGATGCGGCCGCGGGGCGAATCCATCTCCAAGCCCAGTTCGCGGTAGGTCGGGCACGCATTCAGGCACAAGCCACAATGCACGCAGCGGTCCAGGTCGGATGGCTGGGGCTGATCCTGCAAGATGCTGAGCTCAGAGACGGTTATAGAGTCGGCCATGATTGAGGATGCTTTGAGGATCCAGGTTATTTTTGATGCGGGACATCAAATCAAGCTCCGGCCCGGGATCGGCCCAGAGTTCCAGATTATCTTTATCGCCCGTGGAGCAGGATTCAATCACCGCGTAGAGCCCGGCAGCGCGGGCGCGGCCGGTCAGTTCGGCCGGCGATTCCTCGCACCGCACATAGGTCACTCCCGTGCCGGCCCGGGCCAGCGCTGGCCAGTCTCCAGCGGCGGCGAATGCCTGATCCAGCCGCGCCAGCGGTGTGGAGATGCGGACGACGGCGCCCGTCTCGCGCGGCCCCGTTTCCGAAGAGCCGTTGAGCGGCGGCAGCGCAGGAAAATCGCGGACCGAGCGCCACAGGGACTCCGCCTCATCGGCTTCCAAAGAGACAAATTCCGCGGTCTCGAGCTGCCGGGCAAGCGCCTTGAGTTCGCGCTCATAGCGCCCAAGAACCGCGTCGATGCCGCCGGCCTCGACGAGCAGCCAGAATCCTTGCCCCAGCTTCAGACCGAGGCGCCGGCACAGCGCGGGATTGGCCAAAT
>Ga0070741_10017090_pt1 | contig 11973 bp, 17 predicted proteins | sample Coa_R1_4_FD_66440 | JGI IMG/M metagenome (GOLD analysis project Ga0070741, IMG submission 66440) | Surface soil microbial communities from Centralia Pennsylvania, which are recovering from an underground coalmine fire - Coalmine... | ecosystem: Environmental > Terrestrial > Soil > Unclassified ...
AGCGGGTCATACAGCGTCTGCCGCAGGCTCTGCGCCACGCCGTGGAAGACGAACAGCCACGCATCCAGGGCGAAGAAGGCCACCAGCATCGCGAAGACGACCGGCGGGAAGAAGAGCGGCCGGAAGGCCGCGGCGATCGTGCGGACGGCGCGATCCGGCACGACGGCGGTCTTCATCTTCAGCGCGAGCAGGGGGTCGACCTTCTCGAGCTCCGGCGTCGATCCGTCGGCCTGCGCAACGACGCCGATCGGGCGCAGCTTCTCCTCGACCAGGAGGCGGGCACCGTCGGCGTCGAGCCGGCGCCCGAACCGCTGCGTGACCGCCTCTGCGATCGCCGCGTAATCGTGCATGCCGTCGACTTCCTCGGCGACGAGGTAGAGCAGCCGGGGCATCTGGATCACCTGCCCGTCGCCGCGGCGAACGAGAAACGGAGCCTGCTTGAAGCCAGAGCCCTTGTACTCGCCGATCAACTCGATGCCCGCGGCCCTCTCGGGCACGGCGTCGCCGGCCGGTCTTAGCTGCGCTGTCGCACTGGTCGCCGTCATGACTCGGAAAAGCGAGAGGGGGCGGCGCGAAGCCGCCCACCTCTCTCAGGACCTACAGGTTGCTCTGCGTGATCGGAGCCGTCTGCTCTGCGTTCGCGTACGCCGTGCTCCCGTCCGAGAGGACGTTCGCAGCGACTGCGAGGTTGATCGGGGCCGCCACATTTGCGTTGATCAGCGACATCGCCGCACGCTCCGGCAGCTCCTCGCCCGCGAGCGCGTTCAGCTCTTCACGGGTGAGCGTCTTGTATTCCTCGGACATTCGGCTCACCTTCCTAGAGGTTGCCCTGGTCGATAGGTGTCTGCTGCGTCGCATCGGCGTAGGCGATCGCGCCGTCCGAGAGGACGTTCGCCGCCACTGCCGCGTTGACGGGGATCGCGAGGTTCGCGTTCACGAGCGACATCGCCGCACGCTCCGGCAGCTCCTCGCCTGCGAGTGCACGGAGGTCGTCCTCCGTCAGCTTGCGATACTCCTCAGCCATTCATTACCTCCTAGTTGCTCTGCGTGATCGGGGCATCCTGAGTCGCGTTCGCGTACGCGACGGAGCCGTCGCTCAGGGCGTTCAGCGCAACGGCGGCGTTGATCGGTGCCGCGACGTTCGCGTTGATGAGCGACATTGCCGCGCGCTCGGGCAGTTCCTCGCCGGCGAGGGCGTTGAGCTCCTCCCGGGTCAGTGTCCTGTACTCCTCAGGCACGTGCTTCCTCCTTCCGTGTTGTGGAAGGGCGGTCAGGATTGGCCGCCCTCGACTACAGCGCAAACGAGCTGCGGGGCTACGCCAGGTGCTGGCGCGACCACCAGCGTCGACATCAGCTCGCGCTCATCGAGCGCCTCGGCGCTCAGCGCAAGCAATTCCTCTTTGCTGAGTGGTTCTTCCTGGTCCAGTGTCGTCATCGGTGCCTCCTGGGTTCTGCACTTGCGTCCCCGACGACGCGAGACCTAACCATCGAACGACGCATGCGCTGGTCTCGACCGCAAACAGCGAAAAACAGAGCCGACTTCCTCCCCGAGCCGCTAGGACGGAAACGGACTTGGCGAGCATCCGGTTACGGTGCGAAACGAACTTGGCCTCGAGTTTCCCACCGCGCAAACGGTGGGATGACGCCGTCGTGAGCGCACGTCTGGAGTGTGCTCGCCGGGCACTATCGTGTGGGTCGCAAAGCAAAGCGGCTTCGCCGGGTCCTCGCGGAGGCACGCTCGGGGGGCGAACTTGGCTACTTGTCGAGCTCGTCGATGAGATCCGGGAGCGTTGCTCGGGCACGCACTGACGGCGTTCGGTTGGGCGAGGTAAACCGCGGGGATGCGACGTCCTAACCTGCGGCTCCTCGCACGGATCTGGCACGCCATACGCGTGCGCGGCGAACTGCAAAGACGGACTAAGAAGAGGCGGATTACCAGGTCTTTCCTGATGGGCGCGGCTGGGATCGAACCAGCGACCCCTCGCGTGTGAATCACGAGCGGCGCTCGCAGCGTGCGGTCTCCCGACGCTGACGTGACTTTGTTGAGCCGAATGGGGGGCAGGCACGCCCCTCGCAGTCGCCATCTGTCGCCGCCTCTATCTCGCACGAAATCTCGCATGACCGGTTGCTGCCGGCCTGCCGCTCGAGCGTCAGCGATCTCGTCGTACCCCTCGTCGATGGCGCGGACGATTCACGCGTGGCGACACTTGCGCACGCCGTCCTACCGGTAAAACGCGGACGATCTCGAACTGCGCGCGAGGCGCTCAGGGCGCGGGCCACGGCGTCACCGCGGCTGCGACGCCGCAGACGCAACGGTCTCGCTCGCTGCGAGGTGGGCGTGGACGAACTGCACGGCTGTCGCGCCTTCGCCGACCGCAGTCGCGAAGCGTTTGGTCGAGCCAGAACGGACGTCGCCGGCCGCGAAGATACCGGGAATGCTCGTCTCGAGCAGGTTCTCGGCATCGGCGGCGGCGCCGGTAAGGATGAAGCCGTCGGCGGCGCGGGCGACTGCGCCGTCGAGCCAGTCCGTGCACGGTTCGGCGCCGAGGAAGAGGAACAGGAACGAGAACGGCAGGCGCTCGCCGTCCTTGAGCGTGACCGCTTCGAGCCGTCCATCCTTCCCGTGCAGCGCGGCGATCTGGCTGCGGTCGCGCACGGCCACGCCGTAACGCTCGAGCTCGCGGACGAGATAGTCGGACATCGTTTCGCGCAGATCATCGCGACGGTGTAGAAGTGTCACGAGGGCTCCGCCGCGGGCCAGCCAGACCGCGGCTTGCCCAGCAGAATTCCCGCCGCCGACCACGGCGACGCGGGAGGCGCCGCAGAGCTGCGCTTCGGGCGGCCCCGCGGCGTAGAACGCGGTCACTCCTTCGTAGTCTGAGAGCCCGTCGACCGGCGGGCGCCGGTATTTCGCGCCGGTCGCGATCAGGACGGTGCGGGCGACGATCTCGTGATCCTCTTCCAGCCGCACCAGGTGACGACCGGTTCCCGGCTCAAGCGAGAGGGCTCGGTACGGCGAGGCAAGGAGTGCGCCGAACTTCCGCGCCTGCGTGACGGCGCGGCTGCTCAGCTCCGAGCCTGAGATCCCAGCGGGGGAGCCGAGATAGTTCTCGATCCGCCGGGACGCACCGGCCTGGCCGCCGAGCGCCGTGCTCTCGACGACCAGCGTCGTGAGGCCCTCTGATGCGCCGTAGACGGCGGCTCCGAGTCCCGCGGGCCCGGCGCCGACGACGACGAGGTCGGCCTCCTCATGGCGAGCGAGCTCGCGGCCGATGCCTACCGCGCGCGAGACCTGCCCGGCCGTCGGCCCGCGCAGCTCGAGGCCGCCAGGTAGGCGCACGAACGGCAGTGGTTCGTCGCCGGACGGCGGCTCTTCGCGCCACGTGTAGGGGAGGCGATTGCTCCGGGCGAAGTCGAGCATGCGCATCGTCGCCTCAGACGAGCGAGGACCGACGATCTCGAGACCGATGCCGCCAAAGGTCTGCAGCGCTTCGCGGCGGGCGATGAACGTCGAGAGCAGCATGTCGCTCAAGGCGCCGTCCTCGAACAGAAGCGACCGCAGCGCGTCGCGTTCGACAGCGATGTATCGCAACGGCTTGGTGACGACCGCGGTGACGAAAACCGTCTGCCCCGACAGGAGGTTCAGCTCGCCGAGGAACCCCGACGGACCGTGCCGAATGATCTCGTTGCCGGCGTCGTCCAGGATCGCGACTTCTCCTTCGAGGATCGCGACGAACGGGTACCTGGCATCGCCGACCCGGTAGAGCACGTCGCCGACTTTGGCCGTCCGCGCCTCTCCGAGCTTCGCAAGCGTCGCGAGCTGTGCTGACGACAGCGCCGGACTCGACGGGATAGCCACGGGACGAACCTAGCCGCGCGCACTGTGCCTACCGGTATCCGCGCTCTACGCAGGAAACCATCGCCATCCCAGTCGTTTCGTCGTCGCAGACAAGAGTGGTGCGGGAGTCAACTGACACGAAAGGACGACATGGCCGAACCGGCATACATGCACACGATGGTGACCAAGCCGGAATACGCGAATACCTATGAGAACCTTGCCTTCACCCGAGGCGACGACGGCGTGCTCGTTCTTCGGTTCCACACCAATGGCGGCCCCATCACGTTCACCGGGAAGACGCATGAGGATTTCACGACCGCGCTCGAGCAGATCTCTCTCGACCGCGACAACAAGGCGCTGGTGATTACCGGCAGCGGCGATGTGTTCATGAACCAGATCGACGGACCGAGCCTTGGCGAGATCTTCAAGCCAGCCATCTGGGAGAAGATCCGCATTGAGGGAGCCAAGGTGTTGCAGCGGCTGATCGAGCTGCCGTTCCCAGTCATCGGGGTCGCGAACGGGCCCGCCACCGTCCATTCCGAATACCTCCTCCTGGCGGACATCCACATCGCGTCCGAACGCGCGACGTACGGCGACATCGCCCACCCCGGATTCGCGATCACCGGCGGGGACGGGCTGCACGTGGTCTGGGAGGAGGTCGCCGGCACGGCTCGCGCCAAGTGGTTGCTGTGGACCGGTGAACAGATCGACGCACAGACGGCGCTGCAATGGGGCGTCGTCAGCGAGGTGGTACAACATGAGCGCGCGCTTGAGCGGGGCATCGAGATCGCCCGCACACTGGCCGCGAAGCCGGCGCTCTACCGGTCGCTGCATAAGCAGACGCTCAACCTGAATCTGCGCCGCCGGCTCGTCGAGGACGTGCCGTTCGGGATGGCGCTCGAGGGCCTGACGGCAGCCGATCTCGCATACCAGAACGCCGCGGGCTAGCCGGGCGGTGTTTCAGGGGACGCCGAGCGGACGCCGTAGGAGTTGGAGATGAACGCTGCGGATTCGGCCTGGATCCTGATCTCGACGGCTCTCGTGCTGTTCATGGTTCCCGGCCTGGGGCTCTTCTACGGTGGCCTGGTAGGCGAGAAGAACGTCATCACGATGATGGCGGAATCCTTCGTGGCGATCGGGGTCGTCAGCGTCTTGTGGGTCGTCGTCGGGTATCCGCTGGCGTTCGGTGCAGACCATGATGGCCTGATCGGCGGGCTCGGCCACGTCATGTTCCGCGGGGTCGGCGCGACACCGAGCCCTTGGGATCCACATGTTCCCGGCCTCTTGTTCGCGGCGTACGAGGGGATGTTCGCGGTCATCACTCCCGCGCTGATCACCGGCGCATTCACAGGACGCATGCACTTTCGTGGATATCTGGCGTTCATCGCGCTGTGGTCGCTGCTCATCTATTGCCCGTTCGCGCATTGGGTTTGGGGCGGTGGATTCCTGGGAGCGTACGGGCTGGGCGCGGTCGATTTCGCGGGCGGAGCGGTCGTTCACGAGACGGCCGGCGCGGGCGCACTGGCGGCTGTTCTGTACCTCGGACGGCGGCGCGAGGCAGACCGGCCTCATAACGTGCCGCTGGTTCTGCTCGGTGCTGGGATCCTCTGGTTCGGCTGGTTCGGGTTCAACGCAGGTAGCGCCGGGAGTGCGGGACCCGTCGCGAGCAGCGCACTCGTGAACACCCAGCTGGGGGCGTCCGCCGCGATGGTCGTCTGGACGGCTGTCGAGTGGATCCGGCGGAAGAAGCCCTCCGGCGTCGGCCTGGCCACCGGCGCCGTTGCGGGGCTGGCCGCGATCACTCCTGCTGCCGGCTACGTGCCGGCCTGGGCCGCGCTGGTGATAGGCGCTGCCGCGGGCGCGGTTTGTTACGAGGCAGTACAGCTGAAGTACCGGTTGCGCTACGACGACGCCCTCGACGTCGTCGGTGTCCACATGGTCGCCGGCGTCATCGGCGTCTTGCTGACCGGGGCCTTGGCAAGCTTGGCGGTGAACGCCGCGGGTGTCGACCACGGACTAACCCAATTCGAACGTCAGATCGCGCTCGTCGCCATCGGCTTCGCCTATCCGTTCGTGATGACCATGGTGATTCTCCGGTTGGTCGACAAACTGGTCGGCCTGCGTGTCGACGCGGAGGAACAAGTACTCGGACTGGACGTCGGTGAGTACGCCGAGACCGGATACATGCTGGATCTCCTCGGAGTCGACGGGTCTGGTCTCACCGGCCGCGAGCAGCACGTCCGAGAGTCGACGGCGTCGCGCGACGACCTCCGCGGCGTGGCCTGACCGACCTGAACAAGCGCACGTCTCCGTGCCCGTATCGGCGCGAGCGGATGGCAGATTCGGCGCATGTCCGGTCAGGTGTTCCGCTGCCGTCTCGCCCTGCTCGAGCTGGCCGGTCTGTCGTGACCGCCGCTCGCTACTTGATCGTCGGCGGCGGCATGACCGGTGACGCCGCGGTCAAGGGCATCCGCGGCCACGACCCGGACGGCTCGATCGTCCTCGTCGGCGCCGAGCGCCACGAGCCGTACGCTCGACCGCCGCTCACGAAGGGCCTCTGGGCTGGGGGCGACGAGACCAAGATCTGGCTCGGCACCGCCGCAGCGGGAGCTGCGTTGCGGCTCGGCCACCGGATCGTCTCGGTCGATCCCGACGCCCACAGGGCGACCGACGACGCCGGCGAGGAGTACGAGTGGGAGAACTTCTGCTCGCTACCGGCGGCCGGCCGCGAGTAATCCCGGGCGCCGAGGACGTCGTGTACTTTCGCACGCTCGACGACTACCGGCTGCTCCGCGAGCGCGCGGGCGAGGGCGTGCGCATCGTGGTGATCGGCGGCGGCTTCATCGGTTCCGAGATAGCGGCGGCGCTCGCGACAACGGGGAGCCGGGTGGCGATGGTCTTCCCTGAGCCGGGGATCGGCTGGAGACTGTTCCCGGCACATCTGTCCGCCTTCGTCGACGACTACTACCTCGAGCGCGGCGTCGAGCTGCTGAACGGGGTCACGGTCACCGGCGCGACCGGCGGGGTCGTGACGACCGGCTCGGGAGGGACGCTCCAGAGCGACGTCGTCGTCGCGGGCCTCGGCATCCAGCCCGCCACGGAGCTTGCCGAGGCGGCCGGGCTGCCGGTGGACGACGGGGTCATGGTGGACGAGCTCGGGCGCGTCGAGGGATACGACGACGTCTTCGCCGCCGGAGACGTGGCGCGATTCCCCGTCGCTGCGCTCGACCTCAGCCTTCGCGTCGAGCACGAGGACCACGCCAAGTCGCACGGCCGGGCGGTCGGTGCGAACATGGCCGGCGCAGGTGTCCGGTACGACCACCTGCCCTTCTTCTACTCCGACCTGTTCGACCTCGGCTATGAAGCGGTGGGCGAGGTCGACTCGAGACTCGCCACGGTCGAGCGCTGGGAGGAGCACGGCCGCACGGGGGTGGTCGCGTACGTGGACGAGAAGCGGAGGCCGCGCGGCTTTCTTTTCTGGAACGTCTGGGGCCGCGTCGAGCACGGCCGAGAGCTGATCCGTGCAAGGGCGCCGATCGGCGAGGACGCGCTTGTCTAGTGGTCTCGCGCGCTCGCGGAAGCCGAAGGTCGGGTTGGAACTGGTCTGCGAGAGGCTCTTCCGGCCGGTGGCACACGCCGTCGTGCGGGCGCTCCTACCGTTGCGAGTGCCGCCGCCGCTCGTCGCCGCGTCCGCGGGGGCGACGGGTATCGCGTCCGCGGTCGAGCTCGCGCAGGGTCGGCTCGTGCTGGCGGCGCTGCTCGTCCAGCTGAAGACCGTGCTCGACAACGCCGACGGACAGCTCGCGCGGTTCTCGGGACGGGTCACGGCCTTTGGCCGCTATCTCGACTCGGAGCTCGACCTGTTCGTGAACGCCGCGCTCTTCGCGGCCGTCGGCTGGTACACCCGAGAGCCGGTCGTGGCCGTGCTCGGCTTCGGCGCGCTGACGACGGTGCTGAACGCCAATTACAATGCGGAGCGGCTCTACCGAGCCGAGCGCGGAGACGAGGCGATCGCGCTTCCGGAGGCGACCGGGCACGCCGACGCCCTTCTGCGCGGCGTCTACGTCCTGCTCTACGCGCCGCAGGACCGGCTCGTCGAGCGCTTCGTCGCGCGGCGGCTCCGTGACGCGAGCCCCCAGTCGCGGTGCGCCTACCACGACCGTGCCACGGTGGCCGTGCTCGCGAACCTCGGCATGTCGACGCAGCTTCTTGCCTTCGGGCTCTGCATCGCGCTCGGGCGGCCGGCGGCCTTCGCCTGGGTCGCGCTCGCCGAACTCGCCCTGGTCGCTGCGCTCGCGCTCCGACGCGAGCTACGGATCCGCACCGTTCCCCGATTCGAGGAGGAAGCACTGTGAGAACCGTCGTCGAGCTGGCCCCACGACTGCACGAGCCCGGGCCGCGCGCGCTCGGGCCCCAGGCCCGGCAGCGCTACGAGCGCTACCTCGCCGAGATCCTCGGCGCGCTCGGGATGGACCTCGGGACGGCCGGAACCCGCGAGACGCCCCGCCGGCTACTGCAGGCGCTCGTTGACGCGACTGCCGGCTACGACGGCGACCCCAAGCTCCACACCGCGTTCCCCAGCGAGCGCCCGCATGGCGTCGAGGGTTCGCACAGCCAGATCGTCGAGGGGCCGATCGCGTTCTACGCGCTCTGCGAGCACCATGCGCTCCCCTTTCACGGAGTCGCGCACGTGGGTTACGTCGCCGGACCGGAGATCCTCGGCATCTCGAAGCTGACGCGGCTCGTTCGGCTGTACGCCCGTAGGTTCACGGTGCAGGAGCGCCTCGGCGAGCAGGTCGCGGACGCGCTGGTCGAGCTCGTCGGCGCGCGCGGCGTGGCCGTGCGGCTCGCGGCCGCCCACCTCTGCACGCAAATGCGCGGGGTCGCCGAGGATGGCTCGCGGACGGTGACGACCTTCTGGCGCGGCCTCTACGACGAGGACGCTGAGCTGAGGGCCGAGTTCCTGGCCGAGATCAGGGGCAGGCGTTGACGCCCTTCGAGCTCCTCTACGAAGAGCCGGGCCCGCCTGAGCTCGAGCTCCCTGACGAGCTGGAGAGGCTCTACGGCCGCGGGCTCGGCTTCGAGGAGCCGTCGCTGGTCGCCGACTTCGTCGAGACGATCGACGGCGTCGTCGCGATTCCCGAGCTCCCCGCGTCGAACGCGCTGATCGCGGCCGGGAGCGAGGCCGACCGGCTCCTGCTGGGCCTGCTGCGCGCGTATGCCGACGCCGTGCTCGTCGGTTCCGGAACGATGCTCGCCGCGCCCGAAGGGACCTGGCGGCTGAGCGCGTGTACCCGCCGGCCGCGGACGCGTTCGCCGAGCTGCGGCGGCGCCGCGGGAAGCCTGAGCACCCGACGGTCGTGTTCGTAACAGCGGGAAGCTCGTTCGACCCCGCCCATCCGGCGCTCGCCGATCGGGCGATCGTGCTGACGACCGCCCGTGCGGTGGCGGACATCCGGGCGAGCGTTCCAGCCGCGAGCGACGTCGTGGCCGTGAACGACGGAGCCCAGGTCAACATGCGGCAAGCGCTGGGGTACCTGCACGAACGCGGCTACTCGCTGATCCTCTCCGAGGGCGGCCCGAGGCTGCTTGGGTCGCTGCTCGCGGCCGGGCTCGTGGACGAGCTGTTCCTGACCGTGTCGCCGCTGCTCGCCGGGCGGTCCGCAGCGCCGAGGCTCTCGCTCGTCGAAGGGGTCGAGCTCCTGCCCGAACACCCCTCTCACGCGAGGCTGCGGTCGGTGCGACGGCATGGAGACCACCTCTTCCTCCGGTATGCACCGGCCAACTGATCTGAGCGTGGATTCGGGAACGCCCACTATCCCTCCGCGCCCCGCTCCCGGGTGTCACGCCGCCGGCCGCAGCTCGAGCGGCGAGATGAGCTCGCGCAGCCGACGCAGCGCGCCGCGCTCCAGCGCGCTCACTTTTCCGGCGGACATGGCTAAGAGCTCGGCCGTTCGCTCCGTCGAGCACTCGTCTCCGCCGATGCCGAAGCGAAGCTCGATTACACGCCGCTGCGCGGGCTTTAGCAGGGATAGGAGCTGCTCGAGCCGGGTGACCGTCAGCCGCCTTTCCACGCGCTCGTAGGCGCCACCGGCCTGCGGGTCGACGAGGCTCGCTTGGTCCGTGTCGGTCGCATCGATGGACGTAAAGCGGGGGCGGGCGCCGAGCGCCTGCTCGGCGTGGTCGGTCGAGAGGTCGGCCGCGTGGGCGAGCTCCTCGACCGACGGTCTGCGCTGTAGTTCGTGCTCGAGCGCTTGCTCGACTCGGGCCAGGCGCCGCCGCCGCTCGTGGACGTGGATCGGGAGCCTGATCGGGTCGCCCTGGTTGCAGACGGCACGGTCGACCGCTTGGCGGATCCACCACATCGCATAGGTGGAGAACTTCGTCCCCTTCCGCCAGTCGAACCGCTCGGTTGCGCGGATCAGACCGATCGTCCCCTCTTGAACGAGGTCGAGCAGCGGCACGCCGTGATGTGCGTAGCTACGAGCCACGGAGACGACCAGGCGGAGATTCGCCTCGATCATTCGATTCTTCGCCGTTAGGTCACCCTGCTCGATCCGCTTTGCGAGTCGAACCTCGTCGGCCGGCTCGAGCAAGGGGTGGCGGCCGATTTCCCGGAGATACTGCGTGAGCGAGTCGGGGCTCGATGCGGCCAGGGTCGATTTCGATCCATCGTCGGTCATTGGGCGAGCGTAGGCGTGTCGGAGGGAAGCGCGCCAGGCGACTGGCCAGCTTCTGGCCTCAAGTGCACTTCGCGGTTCCCACGCGCGACACCTTTCGGCTGCACGTTGAAGTGAACAAGACTTGGAGGAGAGTGAGATGGCTTCAGTCGGAACGTCGTCCTATCTCCCGACACTTCCCGTGCCGCACGAGCGCGAGGGCGTCGGGCGTGAGCTGCAAGAGGTCCTGGTCGAGCTCGTCGACCTGTCCCTGATCGGCAAGCAGCTCCACTGGGCCGTAAGCGGCAGTCGGTTCAGGCCCCTGCACCTTCATCTCGACGAGCTCGTCGATTCCTGGCGCGCGCTCGCCGACACCGTCGCGGAGCGTGCAGTCGCACTCGGTCTCGTGCCGGACGGGCAGTCTCGGGCGGTCGCTGCCGGGTCGCAGCTTGCACCCGTCGCGCAGGGCCCGATCGACGACCACCTCGTCGTGAGGGAGCTGACGCACCGAGTCGCCGAGGTCAGTGAGCGTGTGAGGGATCAGATGAACCGCCTCGGCGATGTCGATCTCGCCTCGCAGGACGTATTGATCGAAGTTGTGCGGGAGCTCGAGAAGCAGCAGTGGATGCTCCGCGTCCAGCTCGGGGAGCGTGCGTGATGGCCATCTCGCGAGGCTTTCGTGGCCGGCGTATCGGCGCCGACCCGGCCCGTGTCCCACCGGGCCAGTACGTCACCGACGACTTCCCGGTCCTGTCGGCCGGGCCGACTCCGCACACGCCGCTCGCGGAATGGACGTTCGAGATCCGCGGCGTTGGCGACGAGCCGGTCTCCTGGACCTGGGATGAGTTCCGGGCGCTACCGAACGAGACGATCACGACCGACATCCACTGCGTCACCAAATGGTCGAAGCTCGATACCGTCTGGAAGGGCGTCTCGCTCGACACGCTGCTCGACGGCGTAAAGACGACGGCTCGGTACGTGCTCGCCTTCTGCGACGGCGGCTACACGACGAACCTGCCGTTCGAGGACGTCATGGGCGGCAAGGCCTGGGTCGCCTACGAGTACGACGGCGCGCCCCTCGATCCCGAGCACGGCGGGCCCGCGCGTCTGCTTGTTCCGCACCTCTACTTCTGGAAGAGCGCCAAGTGGGTGCGCGGGCTCGAGCTGCGCGACCACGATAAGCCGGGCTTCTGGGAGATGTACGGCTACCACAACTACGGCGACCCGTGGAAAGAGCAGCGGTACGCCGGCGACTGAACTGGCAGACCGCGAGGGTGGTGCAGCTCGTCGACGAGACGGCGCGGACAAAGAGCATCGTGCTCGAGGTGCCGGGCTGGGCCGGGCACCGCGCTGGCCAGCACATCGACGTCCGGCTGACCGCGGAGGACGGCTACCAGGCCGAGCGGAGTTATTCGATCGCCTCGGCGCCCGAGGACCGCTACGTCGTTATCACGGTCGAGCGACTCGACGACGGCG
>Ga0070741_10017091_pt1 | contig 11973 bp, 12 predicted proteins | sample Coa_R1_4_FD_66440 | JGI IMG/M metagenome (GOLD analysis project Ga0070741, IMG submission 66440) | Surface soil microbial communities from Centralia Pennsylvania, which are recovering from an underground coalmine fire - Coalmine... | ecosystem: Environmental > Terrestrial > Soil > Unclassified ...
CTGGATTGGCGGACTTGTAGCCGAGCGCGTACCGCATTCCCTCGAGCGCATGCCCGACCGGGGCCAGATACCAGTAGTTGACGAGGAGCCTCTCGGTCGATGACACGGAGCGACGCTACCGAAGAGCTTTGAACGGCCGTTCGAGCTCCGGTTTCAGCGCGTTCCGGCCCTGGGTGTCTTTGGAATCATGGCTGCCATGGCCAACCTCGTGATTGCTGCGGCTGCGGACGAGGCATACGCCTGGCCGTCGGTCGTGGCGCTGCTTTCGGCGGCCGCGCGATCTACCGCCGCTGTTGCATGCCTCCTGCTGTCGGACGGCATCGAGGCGGGCACGCGGCGCGAGCTTGCGCGTGCATTCGCAGCCCAGGGAGTCGACTGCGAGATAGCTGACGTCGACCTCGAGCCGTTCTCCCATTTCCCGACGCAAGTCCATCTCACCCGCGCGACCTACGCGAGGCTTCTTGTGCCTTCGCTCGCCCAGGAGCTCGGGCCGAGAACGGTCTACCTCGACGCAGACACCCTGACCTTCGGCGACCTCGCCGAGCTCGCGTCCTTCCCTCTCGACGGGAAACCCGTTGGCGCTTGCATCGGAGGGAGCGTGGGGCACTGGTACGGGATCCAGGACTGGCAGGAGCGCGGCTATGACCCGAGCGCGCCGATCTTCAATCCTGGCGTAATGCTGATCGACAACGAGCAGTGGCTGCGCGAAGGCGTGACGCCGAACGTGCTCGCGATGCTCGAGCAGCGTCCGGAGCTGGCGCAGTTCTTTGCCGACCAGAGCGTGCTCAACTCTGCGGTGTACGGGCGCTGGAAGGTCCTGCCGCCCCGATGGAATCGCACGATCCACCGCGGCCCCTCCGTGCGGATCGGGCCGCTGCTTCTGTCGCGACGCGAGCGCGTCAACCTCAGCCGCCTCGGAATCCTTCACTATTTCGAGCGCGTGAAGCCATGGGACCGCCGATACCCTCCTGGCCCGTTCCTGCAGATCTACCGCTCGGCCTGGAAGCGCTTCATCGACGCGCCCCTCCCTCCGGCTCGGACGTATATCGACTGGGTTCGCGACCGGCACGCTCTGAAGAGCGCGGGGGCTGAACCAATCGCCTAGCGGAACCGGCGTCTCAGCCGCCGCGCGTCGGCCAGGAGACGCAGACCATGGAGCCTGTTGAGTAGCGGCCAAGCCGGCGAAGGCAGTCGCAGTTGACGCTTGACCCTTGCGTCGGAGAAGAGAGTCGGAGTCCCGAGCTCGACGACGAAGGTCTCATGACGGAGGAGATAGCCGAAGGCCGGATGGCTTTCGCGCACGAATTCGAGAATTGCTCCAGGGACGATCGCGAAATCGTGGAACGCGACCACTCCGCTCCCGCGCATGGCTGCCCGACAGAAGCGCGCGTCGCGTAGGACAGCATCGTGGGTGTGCTCGCCGTCGACGAAGCAGATGTCGGGTCGGTCGACGCCTGCTGGGTCGATCTCGTCCGTGCCGAGCTCGATTGCTTCCACCTTCGACACGTCGGCGCCTGGGATCGTCGCGAGTCCGTCGAGCATTCCTTGGGTGGTGTTGTCGGAATACACCCAACCGCCGCTGGCCAGTTCGCTACGGTCGTCGGCGACCCACTCGGGACGCGGATCGATCGAAATGATCTTCCGGCAGCGCTCATCGGCGACGAGGGCTTGCAAGGAGCCGCCCTTGTAGGAGCCGATCTCCAGGTAGGTGAAGTGCCCGAGCCTGTCCGCGATAGCCGCGTGCAGCGCCAGAACGCTGCGCTTGTCCGCGACGAGCATTTGACTCACGGTGTGCTCCATCAACGTGACGTCGAGGGCGTTGAGCCGGTCACGGAGCGTCGACATGCTGGTCATTCCTCCCGGGACGCGGTCGTCGGCGCGGCATCGGATTCGCCTGACGTCGCCGGCGACGGCCGTTGCACGAAGTCGAGGATGTTCTCCGCCACTCGGCCGATTTGAGCTTCCGTGATCGTCGGAAAGAGGGGAAGCGAGAGTACTTCGTCCGCCGCTTTCTCAGCGTCTTCCTGTGAGTGAGCTCGGAACGGCAGGTGTTCGTAGAGCGGCTGGGCGTGGAGGGGGACGGGGTAGTGAGCCTCTGTCTGGATCTGGGCTGCGGCGAGGTGCTGCTTGAGACGGTCCCGGTCGGGAGAGCGGACGACGTAGAGGTGGTAAACGTGGGTACGGTCGGCGCCCACGGTCGGCGTCCCGACGACTCGGCCCAGCAGCTGGTCATACATGCGTGCGGCGCGTTGCCGGGCGGCATTCCACTCATCGAGATAGGGGAGCTTCGTGCGCAAGACGGCTGCCTGGACTTCGTCGAGGCGGCTGTTGACTCCGAGCTCGGCATGGCGATACCGATCCACGCGGCCGTAGTCGCGCAGACTGCGCAGGCGATCCGCGAGTGACTTGTCGGACGTCGTTACTGCGCCTCCGTCTCCGAGGCAGCCGAGGTTCTTCGTCGGATAGAAGCTGAAGCACGCCAGATCGCCGAGACACCCGGCCTTGCGTCCGCGGAAAGTCGCCCCGTGCGCTTGAGCAGCGTCCTCGATCACCGGAATCTCGCGGCTGTGCGCGATCTCGAGGATCGCGTCCATGTCGGCGCACTGTCCGTACAGGTGTACCGGGACGATTGCCCTGGTGCGAGGGGTGATCGCTTCGTGGAGTCGTTCCGCGTCGAGGGTGTACGTCGAGGCGTCGATGTCGACGAACACGGGAGTCGCGCGGAGCGACGACGTGACGAACGCAGCGGCCCCGAACGTGTGCGCCGGCATGACTACCTCGTCGCCCGGGCCGACGTCGAGGGCGAGTAGGGCGAGTTGGAGTGCGTCGGTCCCGTTCGCCACGCCGACGCAGTCGCGCGCTTCGCAATAGGCGGCGAACTCGGCTTCGAAAGCCTCAACCTCTGGACCGAGAACGAACGAGGACGACGCGATGACGCGGGAAATCGCCTCGTCGAGCTCGGGGCGGATCGACTCGTGCAACGCCGCGAGATCGAGGATCGGAATGCTCACTGCGTCGTCGCCTTCAGGCGCACGAACGCGTCGTAGTCTCGGATGTAGTCGGCTTCGTCGTAATGGTGGGAAGCGAGGACAAGACAGACGCTGCCGGCCGAGAAGTCGATCAGCTCGCGCCACAGGAGCGGGGGGAGATAGAGGCCCACGTGTGGACGGCTCAACTCGAACGTGCGAGTTCTCGCACCGTCTTTCACGACGACCTTGAACGACCCCATGACACAGACCAGCACCTCTTGCAGCCCGCGGTGTGCATGGCCGGAGCGAGTCGCGCCGGCTGGGATGTCGTAGAGGAAGAAGACGCGTTCGAGTTCGAACGGGATATCTGACGCGCCCGAGACCGTGGCGATCGATCCCTCCTGGCGAGGGATCTCGGGCAGCGCGACGTACCTGCAGTCGTCAACGGACGCTGTCGGCATCAAGCTCCCCGCTCGCGCAGAAAGGCGTCGCGATCGCGCAGGTAGTCGTCTTCGGAGAAGGGACTCGACGCGAGTACGAGCGCGACGGCGTTGGTCGAGAAGTCCGTAAGGGTTCTCCAGACCCCCGGTCGTACGTGCAACCCGAAGTACGACCGATTTAGCCGAACGGTTCGGGTCTCGTGGCCGTCGTCGAGCAGCACGTCGAAACTGCCCGAGAGTGCGACGATGAACTCGTGGAGGGTTCGGTACGCGTGGCCTGCGCGTTCCTCTCCGCCCGGGACCTCGTAGATCCAGTACGCGCGCCGTATTGGGAAGGGAATGTGCTCCTCGCCTTCGATCACCGTGAGACTTCCCCGCCGGTCGGGGATCCGCGGCAGGTCGATCACCTTGCAGTCGGCGACGCGTGTCTGGGGCGTAGGCCTAGCCACCTCAGACTCGTTCCGCGTCGTCGGTCGGCGGATTTGCCGACCCGCGAGCCGACGTCGGTTTCCGGCCGGCGTAGAGACCATGCTTGATCGCGCCGGCGAGCGAACGTTCGCGAAGCAGGAGCGGATAGGCGGCTAGGGCCGCGAGTGCGCCGCCGAGGCCGTTCTTCCTCGTACCTTCATGGCGGGCGAGAACCGCAGCTCGGGCGAGGGCGAGCCCGCGTACGTGGCGGCTCGATACGAGATCGTTCAGGGGCTTTCCGAGCTTTGTCAGCAGGAAGTCGGCGAACGCTGCATCCTCTCCTACAGTCTGAGGAGCCAGACAGTAGGACGCGAGTACGGCGGATGCGGCCAGCGGTTTGCCTTTCAGAACGCCGAGCGCCTCGCGAATGGAGCTTTGCGCGGCATCAGGCTCGCCGAGAGCAAAGTGGTTCAGAGCAATCTGCATATGAAGGAATCCGAGTGTCCTGGTACGCCTGAGCCCGCCTCCGATCGTGGCGGCCTCGGATCGCACACGCTCGAGGACCTGAAGGTGCCAACGGACATGGTCTTCGCGCCTCGCGCTCCAGCTCGTGCTGGCCGGATGAACGCGAAACTTCGCGACGACCTCAGGGACGTACGTTGCGCTGAAGCGTGCCACTAGGCGGATCCACAGATACCAGTCCTGTGCAACCACGTCGACCGGGAATACGTCATCCGCTAGTTGATCGAGTGCGGAACGGCGCACGAGCGGTGTCTGGCCGTAGATGGGATTTTCGCGGAGCAGCAGATCGAGTGCGCGACCTCTTTGCGGTAACCCCCGACCCAAGGGGCCGTGCTCTGAGAGCGGCCGCCCGTCCTCGTCGATCGCCTGGGACTGCCCCCAGACGAACGCGTCGTTCGGACGTGCCTCGAGAATGGCGAGCTGGCTCTCGATCTTGTTGGGCAGGATCAGGTCGTCCGAGGGCAGTCCCGCCCAGTACTTTCCGCGGCACTCTGCGATCGCCCGGTTACAGGTGGCGGAAATTCCGCGATTCTCGCCGCGGTCGTGAGTGAAGACTCGAATCTTGTCAGGGTGCCTCCCCGCGTACCCCTCCGCGATTCCGAGACTCTCGTCGGTCGACCCGTCGTCGACGATGACCAACTCGATGTTCTCGTACGTCTGAGCCAGCACGCTGTCGATCGCCTGCGGTAGCCACCGGGCGTGGTTGTAGGAAGGGATGCTGATGCTGACGAGCGGTGTGTCGACCGTCGTCTCTCTCGCGTCGGGCCTCACGCGAGGGACACCGAATACGTGTCGTGCACGATCGCCCTTGCGCCGAAGCTTTCCTTGTACTCGATGAGGCTCTCGTTGAGGTGGCGCCCGTCCTTCTCGGTTGAGATCCCGAAGCTGAACCACTCCCGATCCGAGTAGCGCTCGGAGATCAAGTGCTCGATCACCAGGTCACCCGCGCCGATCTCGCGCCCTTCGGCGGTGGTCCCGATGTACTGCGTATGGGCCACTGGGCCGCTCGCGTAGATCACCACGCCGGCGAGAAGCTCGGCGCCGCGGAATGCGCCGACGAGCGCAATCTCATCCGGGAATCGCTCCGCAAGAAGACGTAGCTCGGCGGCCGAATGGGTAGGCGTCACGCCGTAGCGGCTCTGCACACGCTCCTCGACGATCTTCATGAACGTCTCGTAGTCGTCGCTCGGGCGGATCTCGAGCCCCTCGCGCCCGGCGCGGGCAAGCATCCACCGTCGCCCTTTGCTCGGCCTCGGACGAGAGGCGAGATGAATCGCGGACGAGATCTCGCGCTTCGCAAGCCGTGCGCCGACCTTGTGCAGCGCGTAGATGTCCTCTTCGGCAGGCGCGCGATGATAGACGTGCGGTACCGCCTTGTAGACCAATTCGGTCGCTCCGCTCTCGCCGAGCAGCTCCAGAAGTCGATCGAAGAGCTCGAGCATCGGCGCGGCGCGCATCGAATTGTCGGTGACGAATCCTCCGAATGTCAGGCCGCCGTGCGAGACCACTGTCTCTCCCGTCCGGTTGGCCGGGAGGAGCGCGATCGGCCGGCCGGCCTTCCATGCGATACGCGAGTCGTCGGCGAAGCGGTCGGAGTGGTACTCGAGGTAGGCGCGGAGGAAGAGAAAGAGCCCGTTCTTCGAGCCCCGCACGAACGCATCCCACACCGCTTGGTCTTCGGCAGCGTATGGGGTAAAGCTGACCGCGCTCCTCGGGCCGCTCACCACTCCTCGAGTTCCGCGTATCCGAACCCGGTCTTGCCGCGCTCGTTACCGCAATAGAAGAGATATGTCTGGTCGCGCCAGGTGAGAACGCTCGTGTAGGCCACCATCTCGGAGTCCCAACCGGCATCCGACACCGTGATCCCGACAGCGTCATCACGGCGAGTCCAGATGACCTCGTCGTCCGACTCCGCGAGCCCGATGCGGTAGTCGTTGGAGCGCCGGCGAACCGAGTAGAGCATCCGAGTCGGCTCACCCCGGCGTCTGACGACCCATGGGCGACCGAAGGCGTGCTCGTCGTCATCGACGAAATCGAGAACGATCCGCCCCTCCGCCGGCCAGTGGATACCGTCGTTCGATTCCATGTAACGAAGCTTGTAGACCGGAAGTGGCTTGCCGGCGACGACTGTCCACTCGCTCCCGCCGACGTACCACATTCTGAACCGGTCCTCGAAGAGCTCGACGAACGCAGATGTCCGATTCACAAGCTCGTGGTCGGAACGATCCGTGACAGGTGTCTCCTGGACGCGATGGAAGGACTCACCGCCGTCCGTGCTCTCCGCCAGACCTGTGAATTGGAAGTACTTGATCCTGTGCCCGAGCTGGTAGCCGACGTAGTACATGAGGAGCCGATCGCCTGCGTCGATCACCGACGTGGGAAGGATGCCGTTGTCATCGAAGGTGCCGGGCCGGCCGATGTCGAGCAGCGGCTCCCGAGCGAGACCGACGATTTCGAGCGGGTTCGCCGCTGCGACATCGACGTAGCCGATGCGGCCAACCGTGTCCTCGTCGCAGCTGCCGATGAAGATCCGAATCACCTCGTCGCTCAACAAGTACGGCGTGGGCGGGAAGGCATACGCCTTCGCCCACCAGAGGTTCCCGTCGGGCGCGTAGACGTGCCCCCGCTTGTTCCACTTCATCGCCCGAGTTCCGGGACGTTGAATGCCTCGAAACTGCTCTTCTCCATCCGGCGGGCCGGGTTACCGACGTAGACGCCGCCGGGTTCGAGCTCTCGGACGACGACCGATCCCATGCCGACGATGCAGTCACGGCCAATCTTCGTGAAGTCCGCGACGCTCGAGTTCACCCCGAAGAAGCAGCTCTCGCCGATTTCGCAGTAGCCGGAGATGACGGCGTGCGATGAGATGAAGCAGTTGTCGCCGATCGTCGTCCGATGGCCGATGTGGTTGCCGCTCCAGAGGACGACGTTGTCGCCGATTCGGACGTTGTACTGGACGACGTTGTTCTCGAAGATGAAGCAGTTCTCTCCGATGACGGCGTTGTGCCAGACGAACGCGCGTGAGCTCACATAGGAGACCGGCCGGTAGCCCTTCGCGCGCGCGGCCGCGAGGAGGCGCGTGCGTACACGGTTGAGCTGCGTGTAGGTGACCGCGACGAAGACGTCGTGCTCGCCGGGTGGGAACGCGCTCTCAAGTGTCTCGAAGCCCACGACCGGGAGGCCGAACAGCTCCTGCTTGGTCATGAACTCGCGCTCGGCGCTGAACCCGACGACTCGATATGGAGAGTCGTGGGTGAAGTACTCGTACGCGATCTCGGCGAACTCGCCGTCGCCGACGATCACAAGGTCGCGGGCTTCGGTCAAGCTGGCTCCGCGCGCTCTGCCAGCGTGGCGAGGATGGGAGAGTCTGGCTCGTCACGAGTTTGGTCGCCGATCGAGCCCAGCAGCTCGGGTGCGAGAAGTGCGACGTCGGCGAACGTGCCGACCGCCTTGATCGTGCCACCCTCGACACAAATGATCCGATCGCAGTTGCGGACGGTGCTGATGCGATGGGAGACGATCACCATCGTCACACCGCCTGGTAGCCGAGTCAGCGTGTCGGCGACCCGGGCTTCAGTGACCTGGTCGAGGTTGGAGGTCGCTTCGTCGAGGACGAGGACGTTCGGGCGCGTGTACAACGCGCGCGCCAGCCCAACCCGCTGGCGCTGGCCTCCGGAGATCCGAATTCCGCGCTCGCCGAGCGTCGTTTCGACACCCTCGGGCAGGCTGGCGACAACCTCTTCGAGCTCCGCCAGCCGGACAGCCTCGAGCACTGCTTCATCGTCGATGTCGTCGCCGCGCCAGCCGAGAGCGATGTTGGCTCGCAGCGTGTCATCTACGAGGTACACGTCCTGTGGCACGTACCCGATCGACCGGTGCCAGCCCTCCCGATGGTTCTGGAGTGGCTCATCGTCGAGCAGGACTTCTCCGGCATCGGGCTCCAAGAGCCCGAGAAGGACGTCGAGGAGCGTGCTCTTGCCGGAGCCGGTGGGCCCGATGATGCCGATCCTCTCCCCGGGAAGAATCGTGAGATCGATGTGGCTAAGGGCGTCTCGAGTCCGGGTCGGGTACCGAAACGAGACATCCCGGAGGCTGAGGGCTTTGCGAAAGCCGACGCGAGCGGCAGGCTGGGCAGGTTGCGCCGGGAGCCTCGCGGCCGCGAAGCCGGCGAGCTCTTCTTCGACGATGCCGATCGCGGGCAGGTTGTACTGGACCGCATTCGAGAGCGCCATCAGGGTGTTGAGAGCCGGGAGCAGTCGCATCGCGGCGGCCAGGACCAGGCCGACCGCGGGCAAGACGGACGCATGTCCGCCGGTCAGTCCGGCGACTCCGACGATGAGCACCGTGCTCGCGACGAGCGCCGTCTGGAGCATGCTGCTGAGGCTGTTGTTGAGAACCCCAACGCCTCGCATCGCAGCGTTGATCTTGCGTGTGGCCGCTACGGCGGTGTCCGCATAGAAGAGCGCCCGTCCGCGCAGCTGGAGCTCTTTCGCCGCCGCGATTCCCTGCATGAAGAGTCGGTAGCGCTCTTCCTGCAACTCCTGCACGCTGGCGCCGCGCCGTTGGTACGCCCCTCTCACTCCGCGGGTCCAGCCGAACGCGATGACAGCGAAGTAGACGCTGACGGTCACGGCGACGAGTGGCGCCGAGAGGAAGAGCGCTGCTGCGACCGCCAGCGCGACCGCGAGGTTCGCGACGATGGTCACCGAGGCGCTCACGACCCCGAACGTGACCTGATCGACCGAGAGCGCGAGATTGCGGATCGTCTCGGAGGAGTTGCGCGAGATTCGTAACAGATGAGGGGCGAGCGCATGGCCCGTCAAAAGCCTTGCCAGGAGCCCGGCTTGAGCGCTGTTGATGCTCCCGAGCAGAAGCCACTGATTGAGCACGAACAGGAGGCTCCGCAGCACGAAGAGCGCCGCCGTGATCGAGAGGAGGATGAGAGCGCTGTGGTAGCGGTTCGACAGGCCGACGCCGAGGACGCGGATGAGCCAGCCGGTGACGCCGGTCGGCTTGCCTCCGTTGCCCGAGAGGAGCGTGATCAGGCCGTAGACGAGCAACAGCGCGCCGGTATCGAGACACGAGATCAGGACGCCGAAGATCGCGATGGCGCGGAGGCGCTTCTGTGTCGCCGGTTCGACGAATGCCCAGGCTCGGCGAATGCCGCCGAGGACCGTGTCCTTGTTCTTCCTGCTCAGCGAGGCTGCCCCAATCCGCATCAGCCGACTCCGGCGAGCATCGAGACTAGCACCGGTCTCAGAACTCGGAATCGCGACGGGCGGCGCGGTAGAGCCCGCGATAGCGCTCGGCGATTGCCGGCCAGGCGAAGTCGGAAGCGCGCAGCGGCCCGGACTCCGAGAGCCGTAGACGAAGACTCGCGTCGCCGAGCAGACGGTCCAACGCGGCTGCGAAGGCGCTCGCATCGGCCGGATCGACGACGAGCCCCTCGGGCTCGCTCCTCACGATCTCCGTCGCTCCACCTCGAGACGACACGAGCACCGGGCAGCCCGCACGGAGCGCCTCGAGCACGACGATGCCGAAGGGCTCGACGCGAGACGGGAGGACGAAGAGCTCCGCCGCCCCCATCGCCCACGCGACCTCCGCCCGGCTGAGAAGGCCCGGGAAAGCGACCCGCTCTTCCAGTCCCATCTCCGCGGCTCGCTCAACGAGCGCTGCCCGCTGGGGACCGTCGCCTCCGATCACGAGGCCGACGTCGGGATGCCGGTCGGCGACAGTCGCGAATGCGTCGACCAGGAGGTCGAACCCCTTCTTCTCGACGATCCGGCCCACTCCGAGAACGAAACGGTCGAACGGCAGCTCGAACGGCTCGGGCTCGTCGCCCTCGTCGAGATCGACTCCGTTCGGGATCACCTGACCTCGGCCCATGGGGAGCCCGAAGCGGCTCTCGGCATCGGCGAGCACGAACTGCGAACAGCCGGTCACCGCCGCAGCGGCTCGAAGCGCGCTCCGCAGACCGAGCCGCAGGGTGAGCGAGCGCTCGTAGATGTCGTGGTCGTCCATCACCGTCTCGCCCTGCAGCGTCACGATCAGCGGGACGCCGAGGCGTCGCGCGAGCCAGGCGGCGTAGATGCCGTTGGCGCTGAAGCACTGCACGTGGAGGACCTCCGGCTCGAAGTCGGCAGCGGCGGCCAGGAGCGATCGCAACGCCCGGCGCCGAGCGAGCGGAAAGCCGACGAGCGACGGTCCGCTGAGTCGCGGCAGGGGAAGCTCGAACCGGCGCACCGTGATCCCGTCGATCGGTTCGGTCGCGGCGAGCCCGGCGGGGTGGCGAATCGTCCACACCTCGACCTCGTCGCCTGTCTCGATCAACTGTCGAGCCAGGCGCGCAGTGAGCTCCTCGACGCCTCCGACGGCGGGAGCGAACGCGCTGGGGAGGAGAGCGATCCGCATGCAGGAGACGGTATCGGTGCGTTCTCGGTGGGATAGCCTCCACCGCGTGCAGCCGGACGCCAGCTCGCAGCCTCATGCGAGCCGGAAGCGTGTCGTCGCCACGTTCCCGCCGCTCGGAGAGACGTCGAATCCGTATCAGCGGCTGCTGTACGAAGCGCTCGCGGAGACGGGAGTTCGACTCGCGCCGTCGGGCAAGCTCCGGTCGAAGTGGCTGTGGGAGAACCGGCGTGAGGTCGGCATCCTTCATTTCCACTGGCTGTCCGGCTACTACCGCCATCCCCGGCTTGCCGGACAGGTTGTCCGCCTACTGCTCTTCGCCCAGCGCCTGCTTCTCGCGCGCGCGTTGCGTTATCGGGTCGTCTGGACGGTTCACGAGATCGACCCCCACGATCGCCAGTGCCGGGCCGATTCGGTCGCGCCGCGGGTCGCGGCGCGCTTCGCACAAGTGCTCATCGTCAACGACGAAGCAACTCGAGGGAAGGTGAGCCGCACGCTCGGGAGAGAGCCGGTCCTGATCCGCCACGGGTCGTTCGCCGGCGTCTATGCCCCGGCCCGCCGGCCGGCGAGCGACGTTCGCGCGGAGCTCGGCGTCGACGACGCGAGCGTCCTGATCCTCTGTTTCGGCCTCGTTCGCCGGTACAAGCGAATCGAGGACGTCGTCGAGGCGTTGGCGCTCGTGCCGCCGGACGACCGCGGTCTCGTCGTGCTCGTCGCCGGCCAGGTGATGGACGCCGAGCTCGGGGACGCGCTGCGCGTCGCCGCGCGTGACGATCCTCGGATTCGCCTGCGGCTCACGTTCGTCCCGGACGACGAGGTGCACGAGCTGTTCTCGGCTTCCGACGCCGTGCTCGTCACCCGGACCGACGACGGCACTTCCGGCGTGCTGGCGCTCGCGCTCTCGCTCGGAATCCCCGTCGTCGCCGCCGATACGCCGGGCTACCGCGAGCTGACTGCCGGAGCGTCGCGCTGCTGGCGCTTCACGCCCGGCGACCCCGCGGCGCTCGCGAGCGTGCTGGTCGAGGCTGCGGCGGAGCTATCACGCGCTCGAAGCGCGAATCCGCGACCTCACGAGGATCCGCTGCCTTCCTGGCGGGAGGTCGCCGAGCAGACGGCGGCGGCTTTGACGGGCTAAGCGAACTCCGGCTCGGCGGCAGCCGTGCGGTGAATCTCTTCGAGGCTCTGCGCCCAGTTGTCGACGGTGAGCCTCGCCGCAGTGCGGAGCC
>Ga0070741_10017092_pt1 | contig 11973 bp, 9 predicted proteins | sample Coa_R1_4_FD_66440 | JGI IMG/M metagenome (GOLD analysis project Ga0070741, IMG submission 66440) | Surface soil microbial communities from Centralia Pennsylvania, which are recovering from an underground coalmine fire - Coalmine... | ecosystem: Environmental > Terrestrial > Soil > Unclassified ...
TTGATGCGCGCGGTGTTGACCATAGGAGTGCCCGTCGAGTTCTCGTTTCTGGAGAATGCGGAATCCGCGGTAAATCAGGCTCACGGTGGCTCGATTGACCGCCACGCGGACACCCGCGCGTGAAGCGCCCGAGGTGCATTAAGATGCGATCTCCTAACCAGTAGAGCCTGTGAATGGCCGTTTCTTCAGGGCGTACCGCAACCGAGCTGTTCGAGCTTTGGCGCACAGGGAGTGAAAGTGCCCTGAATGAGTTTCTACCGTTGGTCTACGAAGAGCTGCGGCGGGTGGCTCGCCACCACCTGCAGCGCGAGCGTGCTGCCCATACACTCCAGACGACGGCGCTGATTCACGAGGCCTATCTGCGCCTCATCGAGCAGCGTCCGAAGGACGTGCAGAACCGGTCTCACTTCGTAGGGCTGACCTCCAACCTGATGCGTCAGATCCTGGTCGATTACGCTCGCAGCAGGCTCTCCAAAAAGCGCGATGGCGGGTGTCGTATCACGCTGGCGGAGGACATCGCTATCGCCGAGCCGCGCGAGCTCGATGTGCTGGCCGTGGATGAGACCCTGAATCGGCTCGCGAAGCTCGATGCCCAACAGGCGCGAGTCGTGGAGCTGCGCTACTTCGGGGGACTGTCCATCCGGGAGACCGCGGACGTGCTGGGCATCTCAGAGGCGACCGTCAAGCGCGACTGGGCCACCGCGCGGGCCTGGCTGCATCGGGAAATCCAACACCTGGACGCGCCATGACGCCGGAGCGTTGGCAGCAGATCAAGTCGGCCCTGGCCGATGCCATGGCGTTGTCGCCCGCGGACCGAGTGTCCTATCTCGACCGGATGGGCGCCGCGGATCCGGAGTTGCGCCTCGAAGTGTTGTCTTTGCTGGCGGCGGACGAGGAAGCCGGCAGCCGCTTTCTGCACACCCCCGCGCCCGATCTGCTGGGCGGGAGCGGCGCGACCCAGCGATTCGTGGGGCGGCGGCTCGGCCCTTACCAGCTGGTTGCCGAAATCGGCCGCGGCGGCATGGGCGAGGTCTACCGCGCGCGGCGCGTCGACCACGAATATCAGCAGGAAGTCGCGGTCAAACTGGTGCGTGCCGGGCGGGACCCGGAGTTCGTCGGCAGCAGGCTGCGTACCGAGCGCCAGATCCTGGCGAGCTTCAAACACCCCAACATCGCGCGCCTGTTGGATGGCGGCACGACCGAGGAAGGCATTCCTTACCTCGTCATGGAGCTCATCGAGGGCAAGCCGATCCTCGATTATTGCGACGAGCAACGCCTGGATACGACGGCACGGCTGAAACTGTTCATGTTGGTGTGCTCGGCCGTGCAGTACGCGCACCAGCGCATGGTCATCCATCGCGACTTGAAGCCGAGCAACATCCTGGTCACTGCCGACGGCGTGCCCAAGCTACTGGACTTCGGTATCGCGAAGATCCTCGAGCCGGGGATCATTCCGAGCGCACCCGACCTGACCATCAACGCTTTCCGGATTCTAACGCCACAATACGCGAGCCCCGAGCAGTTCAAAGGCGAGCCGGTCACCGCGGTGAGTGATGTCTACTCTCTGGGTGTAATTCTCTACGAGCTGCTCACGGGATTGAAACCATACCTGGTGGGGGGCGAAAGGCTCACGCACGAATTCGCGAAGGCGGTGTTCGATCACGAGCCGCGTCGGCCGAGCACCGTCGTCTGGCCGCGATCCGTGACGGCGCGTAGCGATGCTGCCGCGCGCTCCCAACGCGACGCGGTCAGCATGGTGCGGGACGGGTCGCCCGAGAAACTCAGCCGCCGCCTGCGGGGTGACCTCGACAACATCGTGTTGATGGCGCTCCGCAAAGAGCCCGAGCGCCGCTATCGGTCAGCGGACCAGTTCGCGGAAGACATTGGCCGGCACCTCCAGCACATGCCGGTCATCGCCCGCGGTGATGGCCTTGGCTATCGGGTCTCAACCTTCGTCAGGCGACATACCGCCGCGGTGGTGGCGGCAGGGCTCGTCGCCGTTGCGTTGGTGGGTGGGATCGTCATCACCACACGCGAGGCGCATGTCGCAGAGGCACAGCAAAGGATCGCCGAGGCACAGCGTGCACGCGCCGCGCGGCGCTTAAACGATGTGCGCAAGCTCGCGAATGCGCTCATTTTTGACATTCACGATTCGATTCGCGACCTGGCGGGGGCCTCCGAGAGCCGTCGACTGCTCATCCAGACATCGCTGCAGTATCTGGAGAGTCTCGCGCAGGAAACCGCAGGGGATGCCGCCCTGCAAAGGGAGCTCGCCGCTGCCTTTCTCAGGCTGGGTGACTTGCAGGGTCGGTCGTTCGAAGCGAACGAGAGCGACTATGCCGGCGCGCAAAAGAGTTACCGGCGGTCTTTCGCGCTGCTGCAGTCGAGTGTCGCTCTGGAGCCCCACAACTCCGACGCCCGTCGCGACCTGGTGGTCAACTCCGGGAAGCTCAGCGATCTGTTGTGGAACATGGGCGACTCCGACGGTGCGTTGTTCTTTTCCAATCAAACCGTCGTCAACAGCAAGCTCCTGGCCCAGACGCAACCCGCCAATCCCAGGTACCCTATCCTCGTCGCGCAAGCGGAGGGCGATTACGCCCACAAGCTCTACCAGATACGCGGCGACCGCGCGACCGCGCTCCCGTTGATGAAGCGCTCGATCGTAACTTTCGAGGCGGCGAGGATCCGCAACCCCGATGATCCTCGGATCGAGCGGACGCTTGCCCTGATGTATTCGCGATTGACGGATCCGCTGCGAGATGAGCATGACTACTCCGCGGCGTTGCAAATCGCCGGACAGCAACGCGAGCTGCTCGAATCGATGGTCGCGCATGCGCCCAGGAACGCGGACCTGGCCCATCTATTGGGCTTTTCCTATCTTGACACCGCGCAGATCCTGATCGATTCAGGGCGCTTTGAAGATGCCGTGAGTTATGAGCGGACCGCGCTCGAGCGCTTTCGAGCACTCGCGGCGGCGGATCCTGCTGTGGAGGAATATCGCATCGACATTGCCCTCGCGCTGAATGGCCTGGCCACGATGCGCCTCGGACAGGGACGCGCGCAAGATGCCATCGCGCCGCTGCGTGAGGCAGCGCAGCAACTCAGCGGGCCGCAGCGCGATACCGATACGAGCAAGGATTTTCGCTCCGCTCAGGGGCAAACCAGTCTGCTGTTGGGCCAAGCCTACATGGCGCTGGCCTCGGATGGGCGGCGGAGCCCGACACAACAGACGCAAGACCGGCAGAGCGCATGCGATCAGTATCGGCAGGCTCTGCGTGCCTTTCAGGGGCTTACGACGCGGAAGTTCGAGGCGGCGCAGACCGCGCGGGACATCGCCGAGAAGCTGCAACAATGTGAGCGAGCGCCCGGCGCTAAAGAGTCACGCACGGCCTCCACAGGCTGAGCCGGTTTCCGCCCATTTTTCGCATTGCTGGGAAGGGACGGGCACACCGGGAGGTCCGGAGCTGCTCGAGCGTCCTGACGAAGGCTTCTGCGGAGAGAAATTCCATATGAGATCCCAGCTTACGATGGCGGCAGCGTGTCTAGGGGCGGCGGGTGTCGTCCAGGCGGGAGTCGTGGTCCACAGTACCGGCAAGGACCTCAAGTCCGGCCGGGAGACCGACCGTGAGGTCGTCTATGTCCAGGACGGGCTGGTCCGTATCGACAAGGTCGACGAGCATGGCCAAGCCACACAGATGACCTTATTCCGCGACGGTGCCATCTGGGACGTGCACCTTCCCCAGAAGACCTATACCAAGATGGACAAAGCCGCCATGCAGGCCGGCGCCAAGGAGATGGATGCCGAGATGGCGAAGATGCGCGCGCAGATGGCGAACATGCCACCTGAGCAGCGTGCCATGATGGAAAAGATGATGGGCAACATGAACGCCAAACCGGGCGGCACTGCCCCGGCCCGGCCCGAAGCCACGTGGACCGATACGGGTAAAACCGAGCATGTTGGAAGTTATACGTGCCGGATCTGGGAAAGCCGCTTCGGCGCCCGCTTGGACGCACAGTATTGCGTGGTACCCAAGGGGTCACTCGCCGGCGGCGATGAGTTGATTGCAGCGATGCACCAGGTCAGCAGCCTGGCGCACGACATCATGGCGGCGTTTCCGGTCGCGGCCGAGGCCACCGAGAGGGAGTTTGCCGCGTTCGAGAAGCTCAACGGCTATCCGGTCCTGGTACGCCATTTCTCCGGTGACGCGCCCAGCACGGAATACGTCGTACAGAGCGTCGATCACCAGTCTGTCGCGGCTGACAAGTTCGTCGTCCCGGCCGGCTTCAAGGAAAAGCCCGCCTTCGGCGGCTCGCACTCCGGTTAGATCAGCGCCGCGCGCCGGTGGCCTTCAGACCAGCTTGTGCGCTTTCAGATAGCGCTCGACGTCGGCATATCCGGCATCGGCGCCGGCGTACTTGACCAGATTGCGGGCGGTGCGCAGCCAGTCGAGGGTGGAGGCTTGCATGCTGCGCGCGGCGCGCTGCAAGTCTTCCTGCCGTATGGGCCGCTCGGTATTCTGCGACACATACTCCTCGAGCACGAAGTCCTTCGCTACCTCGACCAGCCCGTCGATGTCGGCGCCGGAAAAGTGGGGCGTGGCGGTCGCGATCGCCCGGCTATCGATACCCTCGTGCGGGATTCCGGTCAGCTTGAGCTCGATGATCTGCTTGCGCGCCTCGAGGTCGGGTGGAGGAACGAAGACGCTGCGGCTGAAACGGCCGGGTCGCTTCATCGCGGAATCGACGTCCCAGGGCATGTTGGTTGCGGCGAGGATCAGAACGCCCTGGTTGTCCGCGCCGAACCCATCCAACTGGGCGAGGAATTCGTTGACCACCTGCCGGGTGTGCTCCGATTGCGCCTTGGAGCGCGAGAAGGCGAGGGCGTCGATCTCGTCGAAGAACAAGACGCAGGGGCGGCTATGGCGGGCCTTGTCGAACAGCGCGACGAGATTGCGCTCGCTTTCGCCGATCCACATGTTGAGCACATCGGCAATGCCGATCGACATGAACTCCGCGTCACATTCGGTCGCGACCGCGCGAGCGATCATGGTCTTGCCGCATCCGGGCGGTCCATACAACAGTACGCCGCCGCCAGCACGCTTCTTGAACCTGGCGAACACGCTCGGCTTCAGGAATGGCTCGATGATCTGGAGTCGCACCGTGCGCTTCAACTCATCCAAGCCGGCGATATCGGCGAAGCGGATGCGCTCGCGTGTTGGCGGAACCATCAGCCTGGTGACGTTCTCGGAACGTCCCCCCTGGACGACCGATAGCCGCACCGGCTGGGCCGGTTTGGCCTGGTCGATCTGGGCTTCGAGAGTGGGATGGGCAACGAAGCCCGGTGTGTCGCGTGCCGCCGCGTAGCGTTGCAGCGCCTCGCTCTGGCGATTCAAGCGTAGCAGCGCCAGCGCCGCGCCAACCTGGGCGGCGGCATCACTGGCGGACTGTTTGAGGATCAATTCAAACTGCGCGAGCGCCGGCTCCGCCTCGCCCTGCGCGAGTAGCATTTGCGCATACTGCGTACGCAACTCGGCGCTGAAAGGGTTGGACAGCAGGGCTCGCTCGAGCTCTTCGCGGGACACGGGCATGCGTGGGCTCTCAGATCAGTTTTTTGAGGATGGATGGCCAGAACCAGCTATAGAGCACGTAACCCAGCCAGGTGAAAGTGACAATCGCAGCCGCCTCGGGGGACAGCGCGTGATCGGCGACCCGCACCGTGAGGATGCCAATTGCGGTCACCGCCGCGGCTCCGCCCCATCCCCACCGTTGCATGGGATACAGGGGCCACAGACTCCAATGACCGCGTCGTTCGAGGACCCTGACCAGGTTGACGAAATGTTCGGAGTCGGGTCGCGTTGCCAGGAGCTGACGGGCCACGCGCAATGCGGCTCGTGAGTCGCCGCGCTGATCGAGGTCGATCACCAGGGCGAGCAAGGATTGAGATCTCTCCGGGTAGTCTTTGAGGAGGCGTTGCAGGTGCTCACTGTCCTGCGAGCGGGCTCTACCCTGTATGACGTCGAGCAGATACGCGATGTACAGGCAGTTCTGGTGGCTAGGAGCCAGGCGCAACCCTTCTGCGGTCAATCGTTCTGCCTTGTCCAGGTGCAATGTCCGCATCATGAGATCCGCGTAACCCGCGTAGCAATCCGAGCGCTGCGGATAGTCGTGCAACAGATCGATCCAGATGGCCTCCGCTTCCGGATAGCGCTTCTGCGCTTCATAGATTTCCGCGCGCAGGGAGCGGGCACCATAGTGCTTGGGATCCTGGGCGAGCACCCCGTCGACGGTCGCATCCGCCGCGGTGATCTTCTTTTCCGAGTAGTCGATGAACGCGCATAGATAAAGGAGTTGCGCGTGTTCTGGATAGTGTTGCATGGCGCCGGCTAGCAACTGCCGCGCCAGCGCGAACCGGCGTCGGTCGATGAGCGCGTGCGCTTGTCGCAATAACGCCTGCAGGTCAGGCTGCGTCGTCTCTGTGCCGCTCATTTGACCGCCACAGCTGCCAAGGCGATTTCGACACCGAGTCCCAGGGCGCTGGCGAGGATTCCGACCCGCAGACCGTTCGGTACCGGAATGGCCAACAACGACATCCCGCGGTAGTAGCGCCGGTGTAGAGCGTAGACGACCCCAAAGAAGGCGGGGCCGATGAATCTCGCGATAGTCATGGCGCCTCCTTTGCCCAGCGCGTTTTCCAGCCCCCGTTCTCCATAAACCATGATCGACCAGCGCAGCGCCAGGCTGACAACCAATGCCAACAGCACGATCGGCCCGTCGACCCGCAGTCGCCGCAGCCGCTGGGAATTGAGCAGGGCGACCAAGGCGCCGGCAATGGGGCCGCCGAAAAAGGAGGCCAGAAAACCAGTGCGCGCGGAATAGATCGCCGGTGGCGAGCCGCGGCCGGCCGTCAGCGACGGCCTGAGCAAGTCCCTGTCCTGAATCATGTGTTCACTGCGCCCAGGCGGATCGCTGCTGATGTGCGTGCGCGGCTATTGTGGCATAGCCGTGGGCGCCGTTCTCCCAGCTACTTGATTTTCTGAGAGTTGTTCGGCATTTGGAGGGTCATGGCAGCGGGCTGCGATCGTCAGGACGGAGTGTCCGCTGGCTCCGCCCTGACGACCCCTCGGTCATGTATCGACTCACTCAGTCGTCGGCGTCGGTGTCCGTCGCGGCTGGGTAGGTGAGCACCACGGCTTTGTTGGCAAAGCCACCCCTTACATCCCTGTTCTCGCCGATGATGATCCTGTTCCGGTACACGTCCAGGGATGCCGCCAACAGGTTGGGGACGTAGTTATCCTGGACCAACGTATCGCCCTCCCATCGATAGATCACTGTCGGGCCGAAACCCGCGTTGAAGACGTCCGTGGTGCTCGGGGCACCCACGGCAACGCGGCCATCGCGGGCGGCTATGATTGCACCGAATTCCGCGAATGCTCCGACACCGGTGGGGCGGGTTTCCTGGATCTCTGCCCAGACTCCGTGCGCCTTTCTGAACACGTAAAGCTCGCCCGAGGCCTGGATGAATTCGTCGTCTCCGACGAAGTCCTCGAAGGCCGCACCGATGAGAATCGCGTGGTGGGCGTGGTCAATGGCCACACCGGCCCCGAATCCGCTCTTGGGTGCCCCCGTCGGAGACTGGATCTTCTGGCTCAATACCCAGTGTTCTCCCCGGCGCGAGTAGACATACACCTGCCCGGGGAGATCGCCATTGCCGAAGCCGCCTGGGGAGCCGATGACGAGCAGGTCATGCCCGAGAGCCAATGAGGTACCGAAAGGGGCGGTGTCATCGGCGGAGGGGGCCAGCTTTTGGGCCAAATGCGCGTTGCCCTCACGATCGATCCGATAGACATAGACAAAGTAGCCGGTCTGACTGCCAGGAACTGAATCCGTCTGATTCTCGAAGACGGTAAAGGCCAGTGTGTCCCCTGTGTACACCAGGGGCTGGTTGGGATTCAGGAGGTCAGCCGGGCTGAGCTCGATCGAGCTCAGCGGGATCCACTGTGCCTGCCGTTCCTGGAAGAGCTGGATGGCCCCGAAGGATCCCACGGCGAGCCGCTGCTTGCCGGACAAGGCAAGCTGGCTGCCAAACGCTTGTTGATGCAGGGGATCCGGGGAATACAGCGAGCCCGTCCGGGTCCATGTGGCGCCGCTCGCATCACCGGCGTAAATTTCCACGAGACCCGAGCGGAAAGTGCCGGGCGGGTTCTCGTAAACGAACTCGGGAACACCCACCAACGCCAGGTTCCCTCGGATGATCACCGACTGTCCGAACCCCGTAAAGGGATACCCTTCGGAGGTGGTTTCGTGATCCTGGGAAAGCTCGGCGATGACCGGAGTCTCCTGAGCGACTGCTGGGACTGAAAGGAGGAGGCTTGCACCCATCAGGCTGGCCATTGCCAGCCGTGCAGCGCGATAAGACATGATTGATTCTCCCAAAGGCGCCTGTATTGTTGTCCGTGCCTTGACACGGTCCGTCGCTGGTTCAGCGCCAAGTAGGAACGGCTTGGGAAGTCTCGTGTTCCTTGTTTGGCGTTACGGCCGGCTCGGCGCCCGCGGTGCAACAGGATCATGGAAAACACGACAGTGAGTGCGGTTGGAGGCAGTTCGGCGACACGGATCGAGTCGCAGGCCGACCTGCAGCGGTATATCGATGCCTTCAATAGTCATCGTTATGCTGACCAGATCACGTACTACGCTCCAGACATTATCTACAAGGTCGGTACTCTCACCTTGACCACTCCGGCGGCCATCGCGCAGTTCTATGAGGATTTCCATACCTACGTGAAGGAGCACGTAGCCATCGTGGAGTTCGCGAAGAACGGCGACACGATAGCGGTCGCTCTGGACTCGAAATTCGATGCCTTTCGAACCTACGAAAAGCACGGGCTGAGTTTCAAAGTCGGCAGCCCGTTGCACATTCTGAGCCTGGTCTTCTACAAGCTTCAGAACGGCAAGATCCGGCGCATTCGAATGGGGCGTTATAATGGGGCGCCGGATGATTTTTACGCCTGAGCTGCAGGGCTTGCAGTTGGAAGTCGCGCGAGCTTGCAGTTCCGTCGTGGGGCGATCATCCTCTCGGACGTCATGAGCAAGCCCATTCCCATTCTGTTGCAAACAACCATCCCGCCCATCGCGGACGATTGGCATATCGGGCGCTTCAGCTTGCTACGCCGCTGCCTGGAGAGTCTGCCTGGCGAGGATGGCGCCCCATTGTTCACAGTCACGGCGCGTGATCGCGCTACTGTGGGTAAGCCCGATCCGGTGTTATCGGCTCTCGATGAATCGGAGTATCGCGAGCTGTGGCTCTTTGCGGTGGACACCGGGGACGGGCTCACAGAAGAGGATTGCGCGGGTATTTCGCGTTTCCGAAGGAAAGGGGGTGGACTGCTGGTCACCCGGGATCACATGGATCTCGGCAGTTCGGTGTGCTCGTTGGCTGGGGTCGGCGCGGCCCATTACTTCCATTCGAAGAACCCAGAGCCCGACCCGGCACGGCATCGGATCGATGACCCGTATACCCGCCAGATCCTATGGCCGAACTATCATTCCGGGCCCAACGGGGACTACCAGGAAATTGTGCCGGCGGGCGCGTCGCATCCGGTGTTGTCCGATCCCACGGCTCCGGGCGGGATCATCCGTTACCTCCCCGCGCATCCGCATGAAGGCGCGGTGGGCGCGCCGACTGGCGACTCCAGCGCGCGAGTGATCGCGACCGGCCGGAGTCGCGTCACGGGTGTCAACTTCAACATCGCGGTGGCGTTCGAGCCTTCGCAGGCAGGCGGGCCGGCGATCGCCGAATCGACGTTCCACCATTTCGCCGATTACAACTGGGATCCCCGCATGGGAGCGCCGAGCTTCGTCGATGAGCCACCGGGTGATGGGCTCGCCAGGTTTGCGCCCGCACGGCACGCGACGGAACGCTACGCGCGCAACGTCGCGCTCTGGCTGGTTGGCAAACTCCAGGCGCCGCGGTAGGCGCGGCATTACTCGGACAGGCTCCTCACGCGCGACTGGCCAGTCCGCTCGGCCCCTCCAAGCGGCGTCCCTAACACGGCGATTTTGCGACCGGTTCCGGTGACCCGAGACGCTCGTCGGATATCATTGCGAGTTCGAAGGTGAGAGCGCCGCAACGGGAGAGCAACAATTAGTTTTCTGAAAGCTATTCGCGCGGCGACGCGAGCTTCGCAGTTCGCCACACAGCTCCGTGACCGCTTTGCCCGTCAGCCCAGGTCGAAAGCCTTCGTGGGTTGGCAGAGCTACTACCGCGTCTTTCTCGAGGACTCCTCGAACGCCCCGCTGATTGACTTGCGCGGTCCCTATGTCGGGGATGAGCGACGGCAGCAAGAGATCATCGATTCGATCGTCGCCGGCGGAACGGTATTCCTCGTGTCGGCGCCGCCGGGTTGCGGCAAGAGCCGCTTCGCGCTGGAACTCGCTCGACGACTCGGCCGCACCCAGTCATCCTGGGATGTGCGCTTTGTCCGGCACGATGAGCCTGAGTTCAAGCAGGAGATGCACGAGCTCACGAAGGCCAAGCGCCTGGTTCTGATCGTGGATGATGCGCATCACTGTCCGGCCCTCGTCGAGCAGCTCGCCGCGTTTTGTTCCAGCCAGGTCGACCCCCCGATCCATCTCATTTGCCTCACTCAGCCAGCGGACCGCGCGGTCCTGGCCGAAGCTCTGGCCAACCATTTTCCGGTGGGGACCCCGCTGGATATCGATCTGGGCCGACCCAGCACCAAGCTCATCCGAGAGCTCATCGATAAGCTCATCCCTCAGCTCTCGCCTCATCATCGGGATGTCATCCGGCGCTTCGTCGCGGACTCGTTCTTCGCCACCGTATTGCTCTGTACGAGCGTGGCTCGCCAGAAGAGCCTGCCGCAAACCCTGAGCATCCGGAATCTGCGCGACTATGCCATTCGGCAGCCGGTCGCCCAGGCTGTCCGGGATCTGTGTTCGGTGGAGAAGGCGTTTCAGGCCCTGGCGGTCTATGCGGCGTGCGCGCCGGTGCGCTCCGGGGATACCCTCGTTCGCGACAGCGCCGCGGCGCTCGCAGGTCTGTCGACTACAGCTATCGAAACACTGGAGCAGCGCGTCGTCGAGGCAAATCTCCTGCACCGAGATGCAAGGCAGTGGCTGCGACCTGTTCCGGACCTCGTTGGCGCGCTGATTCTCGAAGAGACCAGTCTCAACGAGCAAGGCAGCCCGACGCCGTTTGGCCAGTCGCTCATCCGCGCGCTGTTCGCGCAGGGGCTGTACGAGCCGGTCATCCGCAATTGCGGCGACATCGCTCGATTGTTCTCGGCGCCGGTGCGCGCGGATTTTCTCAGCGAGTTGGTGTTGGAACGCGCCAACCACTTGTCCGCGGAAACGCCGTTGGAAACGTTCGAGCTGTTGGATAGCTGCTCCGGCCTGGCCGCCCGCCAGCCGGGAGCGATCGTTCGCCTGGTCGAGGTGCTGACGGGCAAGGGCGCCCTGCGGGCCGACCCCGGACTCCAGGAGCTGGGCCAATCGAGCAACCCCGAGGTGCGCGCGCAGTCGCTCTTGGCCACTGCAAGCGAGCACGATACGACAATCGTCGCGCGCGCGTTCGAGTATTCCCGCCGGCTGCTGGCGTACGCGGGTAAGGAGAGCGATTGTTATAGGTTGCTCCGTGACGAGCTGCTGACCTCATGTCGGTTTGCTGTCGCACGCCCGCTTGCTCACGCGACGGCCGTCCTGGATGTTCTGAATGGCTGGGTGTTGGGTTCCGACGTTGCTGCTGCCGAGCTGGCAATGTCGGTGGTGCACGGATTTCTGCAGCTGGAAATGCACGCCCGTCGCTGGGACGAGGACGCGCCGGCTCCGACATCAGTCAGTCTCAGTCCGGCGGATGAGATCTGGAAGCTGCGCGACCGCGCCCTGGAGCTCCTCGTTCGCGGCGCGCGTCATGCCGCGCCGACGGTCCAATACGCCGGGGCTGAGTCACTCGCGCAC
>Ga0070741_10017093_pt1 | contig 11973 bp, 7 predicted proteins | sample Coa_R1_4_FD_66440 | JGI IMG/M metagenome (GOLD analysis project Ga0070741, IMG submission 66440) | Surface soil microbial communities from Centralia Pennsylvania, which are recovering from an underground coalmine fire - Coalmine... | ecosystem: Environmental > Terrestrial > Soil > Unclassified ...
TCGCCTTCAGTGGCCCGCAGCAGGGAGGCATTCACCACCGGTGGCTCTCCCTGGCTGAGCCGCCCCTCGCCGGGCCGGCGCCCAAGAGCGTTGACGGCGACGAAGGCCACTAGGACGGCGGCCAGCAGCCACTGCGGCCGGCCCTGCCGCGCGAGCCAGGTAAACATCCCCGCGGCAGCGCAGGCCAGCGCCAGGGAGAAGAGCCCCCACAGGCGCCATGGGAACTGGAGCGTGGCCAGCAGCGGTACCGTGCGCCATACCGGCGCCGACCACGTGACATTCAGAAACCATAGTACGAGCAGGAGCGCAGTGCAGGCTCCAACCACCGCCCAGGGAAACGGATGAGGAGCGGATGCCTGGTCAACAGGAAGAGGCAAACCGGTCGAGCACGCCTCACCCGCCGGCTCTTGGGAGCGAGCCGATTGCCCCTGTCGCTGCGTGCCGGCCAGCTCGAACACGAGAGCAAGGGCCGCTCCACAGAGCAGCACTGCCTGCGCCAGGCTCGGCTTGGCCGGGCCGCTCAGGCCCAGCGGCGCGTGAGGGTAGAACCAGTGCAGATCGATCGGCGACCCGAGCGTAAGCTCGTAGGGCTGAGGCACCGCCATGTCCACCGGATTAGGGGTCGGGTGAATCGGATCAAAGAGCCACCGCTCGTAGCTGAGGTTACCCAGACGGCCAAGCTCGGTGTGTACGGCTCCTTGCTCGAAGAGCGCAGGCAGCCAGAAGAAGGCGGAAAGCGCCAGCCCCAGACCAACGCCGGCCAAGCCCCGAGCCATCGCCCATCGCCGTCGCGCGCCGAGCCCCCACGCCGCCGCCCCAATCCAAACCAGAGAGGCGGCGGCACCGATCAGGGCGGTCAGGCTGTGGGCCAGCACCAGCGCGGCCAGTGCCAGCGCCGGCAGCACAAGCCAGAGGATGCCGGTCGACCGGACGGCCAGCCAGCAGGCCGCCAGCACCCACGGGAGCAGCGCCTGCCCCATGGCCTCCGGCAAAGCCGAACGGTTGTAGAGATTGGTCAGGAACGGATAGGGTGAGAGCACGTAGGCGATGGCCACGACCGCTCCAGCCAGCGGGTGGCGGAAGATCACCCAGCCGAGCACGCAGCCGCCGAGGGCGCCGGTAAGGGCAGCGAGGGCACCCACCCACTGGAGCGACCGGTAGATCGAGGCGCCGGCAAGGTGGACGATCTCGCCCGCCCAATACAGGCCGGGCGAATAGTAGTTAAAGAGCGGGTAGCCGTAGCCCAGGTGCAGATCGGGCCACCAGCGCGGAAAGAGCTCACCTTGCCGTACCAGGTGATCGAAGACATAGAGCCGCAGCGCATGATAGAGCCCATCGTCGACGAAATAGCCGAACCGGCGGTCGAGCCACGGCCATGCGACAAGCCACGCGGCGGCAAGAGCGGCAACGAGCGCTATCCCGCTCATGACCCCGCGGCGCCAGCCGCTTGGCACATCATATGGCACCGCTCTATCCATACTGTCCAGAACCACATGCTCCGGCATCTGACCGCCCGGCAGGACCACGCGCAGCAGCTCCGGCTAGCCATACTGCCCAGAACCGCACGCTCTGGCATCGAGCCGGTAGAGCGCCTGCCCTCGGTCCGGCGGCAGCTGGGCACCGGCTGCCCCCTCCGGCCAGGCGGCAAGCAGCACCGCATGGCACTGAGTAAGAAACGCACGCAGCCGCGGCCATGAATCGGGATCGAGCTGCTCGCGGTCCACCGCCACGTGGGTGAGCCCCAGCTGTGCGGCGGCAGCCGGATCGAGATCACGCACGACGCGGCGGTAGAGTGGTTGGTAGACCTCGGGATGGCCAAAGTCCCAGCCGACCGGCACAGCCGCCGCCGCGTGGCCCCACCAGAGCGGGAGATAGCCTCCGCGGTCGCTGTTATACATCTCGACGAACGACGCCGGTCCGCCAATGACGGCTAGCCGGTTGATACCGCCCTGCTGCGCTAGCGTGCGCGCCAAGGCTATCTGCCCGAGGTAGCGCGGCGGCGGCCGCACGTCAACGCTGCTGATCCCGGCCAGCAGATAGCCACCGGCGCCAGCGCCGACCCCCACGACTGGGAGCAGCGAGAGGGCGCATGCCACACGCCACCCCGCATGCCTCCAGCCTGCCCAGCCCGGCACCGGCCAGAGCGGCCGCAGGCAGCCATACCAGCCGGCCGGAATGAGCGGCGCGGCGAAGCTGCTGGCGAGGCTGGCATAGCGGTACATCTGCACACGGGCGCCCTCTACCTGGCCGCCAAAGGTCACGGTGCATAGCTGCCAGAAGACCAGGCCAGCCAGCGACGCCACGCCGCCGGCCATCAGCGCCGGATCCCGTCGCCGCCATCCGCCGGCAAGGATGACAATGAGCCCGAGCCAGAACCAGAGCCCCCAATCGTGAACGATGACCCAGTTCGGCAGCGGCAGTGGCTGCCCTCCATCGAGCAGCGCGTGGTTGCCGCCGTAGACCGGGATTGCCGCCAGCCATTTGTTCCAGGCCAAGCCGACGCTTGTTGCGGCACCGGCTCCACCCACCTGGCGCGAGGCGCCAAACAGCAGCAGCAGGCCGGCGCCGAGCCCGAGCACCCCCGCGACGAGCCGCGCTTGCGCGCCGGCCTGCTGGCGCATGGCCCCCCGGGCACAGCGCGTATCGCGTGAACGAACGATCCCCGGCAGCGAGTGCGCCGCGCAAGGCGTCGTTCGGAACCGAACGATCACCAGTGCCAGCGCCAGGGCGGCCAGGATCAGGGGCAGGTAGAAGTCAGCGGTAAACGCCAGCTCGGCCAGGCAGAGCCCGCCGGCAACAGCGGCGAGCGCCGCTGCCACTCCCGTGCCGCCGGCAGCAGCGCTCAGGCTCACCAGCACCCCAAGCCAGCAGAGCACCGCCATGGGGATACCGGGACTCGATCCCTGAGCGCTCATCACGCTCGGGAATGACGGCGTGAACGGGCTCAACGACCACTCGCCGCCCATGAGCGCATCGAAGCGTGGGAAGGCCGGCCACTGGCCGCGCCAGAGCATGCTCCAGGCATCGGCCAGCCAGTAGGTCGGGCCGCTGAGCGCGGCCAGCACACCGGCGCTGAGCGCCGGCCAGCGCGAGCGGGTGCATAGGTAGGCCAGGTAGGCGCCGGCCGGCACCAGCGACCCCGCGATGAGGCCGCCCACTGCTATGGTGATGCGGGCCGTCTCACCGCTCGAAGGTAGGATGAAGGCGGCGGCGAGGACGTGGAAGAGGTAGCGATACTGGAGCGGGTAGTCCGGGTCGAGCGGCGAGGGCGGCGGTACCCCGCTGCGTGCGATCAGCGCCGCCCGCAGGACGTGGAGCCCCAGGTCTCCCGTGCTCGGCTCGCCCAGCGCCGGCGGCAGCGGCACAGCGAGCGTCACCGCAGAGCCGTAGCGCGCCGCGCCGCGCGCTACCAGGGCCATCACCAGCACCAGGAAGCCGGCGGCAGCGACGTCGGCCGGCAGTATGGCGAGCACCATTCGGCTTCGCCCACGACAGAGCACGGCCGCCCCACCAAGCGATACCAGCCCAGCAATGGCGGCCACCGCCGGGGCGGCGGCCGGCGGGACAGTAGCAAAGGCCGGCACGAGCGCCAGCGCATAGAGCAGCAGCCCAAACGGCAGAGCGGCCAGCAGCAGCCAGACCAGGCCGCTCTCGGTCGCCGTCACCAGCGGGAGCGCGGCCGCGCTTCCCCAGGCAGCCACGCCAAGCCAGGGCCAGAGCTGGATCGCCGAGCCAGCGAGCGCGTACATCAGCTGGCGCCTCTCTCGCCGCAGCGCATCACCATCCCTCCTCGAACGCACGCCACCGGGCGCGCGCATATAATGCCGCTGGTGGGGCGCACGCAGCGGTAGCGTGCGTGCCAGAAAGGCGGAACGATGATGGAAGCGCATGCAGCAGAGCGAGGAACGCTTGAACGGCAGAACGCGGCCATGGCTCGGCGCCGGCTTCTTGCCATGGCGACCCTGGCCGCGGGCAGCGCGGTGCTCGGTGCCGCCTGCGGCGGCACGGCGGCGACTCCGGCAGCCGGCACGCCCGGCGGTGCGCAGACGGGCGCCCAGCGCACGCTGCCGCCGGCCACGATCGGCTGGGACACCTTTCGCGGCGATCCGCAAGGCGAATGGCCGGCGCTCATGATTCGCACCTTCAAGGAGAAGTTCCCTCAGATCAACGTCGACTATCGCCCCATTGCCCTGGACAACGGCAGCCAGCAGAGTGCCTATCCCAAGATGTACGCCATGGCTGCGGCCGGCACCCTGGGCGACGTCTTCGCCTGGGACCCATCGCACTGGGTCTTTTACCAGGCGATCAACCGCGGCGTCATTCGCGCCATCGACGATTACATTGCACGCGACAAGTTCGACCTGAGCCAGTTCTACAAGGTCTTCGTCGATTACCAGAAGTGGCAGGGCAAGATCTGGGGACTGCCAAGCTGGGGCTGGACCGGCCACGATGGCCTGCTGTACAACGTGGATCTGGCGCAAGCGGCCGGCGTCACCTTCCCGGCACAGAGCTCGCCCGACTGGACGATGACCACGCTCTACGCCCTCGCTGTCAAGCTCGGCAAATACGCCGAGAAGGCCGGCGGCTGGGGCATGACCACCACCATGCCCGGCGCTATTGCGGTGACTATCTTCTGCCGCGCGTTCAACGGTGACAATCTTTCGCCCGACGGCAAGAAGTCCACACTGCTCGATGCCGCGCCCAAGGAGGCCATGCGCTGGGTCTACGATCTGGCGACGAAGGAGAAGGTGATCGCGCTCCCCGGCAGCTATCAGGGCGATCTCTTCCTCAACGGCACGCTCGGCATGGAGCAGGCTGGCTCGCTTTCGGTTTTTACGCGCAACAAGCAGAACAAGGATGGGAACCTCCGGTTCAAGGCGCAGCTCTTTCCCAGGCGCAAGGATGGCAAGCGTCCCTCACAGCTGCGCGGCGGCACCTGGAATACCGGCACGCAAAGCAAGTACCCCGAGCACGGCTGGGAGTTCATCAAGCACATCACCAACCGCGAGGGCATGCTCACCTTCAATACCATTGCCGGGCAGGGGGCACTCACGCGGCCGGACATCATGTCTGATCCGTACTTCCAGGACCCGAACTTCAGAGTCTTCCTGGAGAACTTCGAGAGCTCGATGCTCCATATCGTGCCGGCGAACTATCGCGGCACCGAGTTCGAGGCGGCGTTCACGCAGTTCGGCCTGCCCTGGTACAAGGGGGAGACCGGATTCGAGGATGGGCTGCGCACGCTGAACGACGAGGTGCAGAAGATCCTCGATATGCCGGCCATCTGATTGCCCCTCTCCTCTCCACTGGCTTCCCCGGCGGGCTGGCCCGGGCGCATAGCGATGAGCACGGCGTTCCCTGCCTGATGGCGGGTTCCTGCGGATCGGCAAGCTTCTCGTCTCGGCGTGCGGGCGAGCAGTACGAGCTCCACACCGTTCGTCGCGCGCTCATTCAGCTCCAGGGCGGGTTTGGCGGCTCAACCGTGGAGGCCGCCATCCGCCAGCGATTGCTCGAGGTGCTGCGAACCTTTCCCAGGGCAGATCTCACCGCCGAGTATGACCCTTCCCTCGCCGATCTGCTGTGGTGGAAGGGCGACCGCCTGATGGTGGCCGAGGTCTCGATCGTAATCGACGAGCATGACGTCGATCGGGCATTCGCCCGCGCCGAAACGTTGCGACGTGCCGGCATCGATGCCTTCCCTGCCGCCATCGGCAACGTGTGGGCCAGTCCGGAGGTGCAGGCGCACGCCGCGGCGCACCGGCTGGAGTGGAAGGTCGGTGATGACCTCTCAGATGGATTCATCGCCTTCCGGCGCCTGGCCGGCTGACGCTGAACGCCGCGGCCGCACGCCCGGCGCTGCCGGCTACGATGCCGGTAGAAATCCCCTTCCCTTCAGATCATCGGCGAGATAGCGGGCAAAGGCCATCGAGCTGGTGAGGCCGGGCGAGACGGCGTTGAGGATGTGCGCCGCGTGGTCCTGCACCTCCAGCAGAAAGTCCTCCACCAGCTCGCCGGCAGCATCGACGAGCTGCGCGCGAATGCCGGCCGGCGGGCCAGGAGCCAGATCCTCCGGCTCGATCCCTTTCACCAGGCGCGCCGCCTCGGCGGCAAAGCGCTTGGGGCTCAGGCTCCGCTCGATCTCGATAGCAGCCAGCTTGAGCACCTCCGGACGGCGCATCAGCCGCCAGAACTGACCGGCGCGCAGCAGCTGCGCCACGTCCTTGAGCTGCACCGTCCAGAACGAATACGCCTCGCGCCCAAGAGCCAGCATCGCATTCGGCCCTAGCACCACGCCGCCGTGCACGCGCCGCGTTATGTGCACACCCAGGAAGGGGAAGTGTGGATCCGGTGTGGGATAGACCATCGAGTTGATGATGCTGTCCTTGCCGTGCACGCTCCAGTAGCGCCCGCGGAAGGGCACGATGCGGTACGGGCCTTCCCAGCCGAACATCCGCGCCACCTCATCCACGTGCACCCCGGCCGCGTTGATCACCCGCGCCGTATCGATCATGCGACCGTCGCCCAGGCGCAGCCGGTAGCCGCCGGTCATGGGCTCGGCGCCGACGAGCGGCGTCCGGTACTGAAAGGTCACGCCGGCATTGTGCGCCTCGAGGGCAAGGGCACGCACATAGGCATAGGAATCGAAGATGGCACCGGTCGGCGCGTGCAGCACCAGCCGAATACCATCGGCCAGGTTTGGCTCGAGCCGGCGCGCCTCATCGAGCGAACGCAGCTCGATCCCCGGCACGCCATTGGCCACGCCGCGCTGGTAGAGCTGCTGCAGGCGGCTCACCTCCAGCTCATTGAGCGCGGCGACGACGGTGCCGACATCGAGGAAGGCAACTCCGTGCGCGCGGCAGTATTCGCGGATGAGCTGGTTGCCCTCCACGCACAGCCTGGCCTTGAGCGTGCCAGGCGCTGGGTTGAAGCCGGAGTGGCAGACGCCGCTATTCCGGCTCGACTGATGCTGCGCCGGCCCGGCCTCGCGCTCGAGCACGCAGATGCGCTGGTCCGGCCAGCGATGGATCAGCTCGCGGGCAAGGGCGCAGCCGATCGCGCCCGCACCAACGATCGTGATGTCGTAGTCCATGGCGCCATGATGGTACCGGCTACGCGGCCCGCGGCCTATTCGTGCTGTCCCTTGCTCTTGCGCTGCCACCGGCCCGGCCGTCGCCCACGGTGCCACGGATCGGTCGCTGGCGCTGGTGCTCGCTTGCTCTTGCTATAGTAGGCGGCATGGCGACCCTGATCCAGCACACCGAGGTTCCGCCCGCGTCGGCGGCGATCGACCGGCGTGGTCTGTCCGACGAGCAGCTCCTCGACCTCTACCGCACGATGCTCCGCATCCGGCGCTTTGAGGAGCGGGTGAAGGAGCTGTTCCTGGAGGCACGGCTGTATGGCAGCGTGCATCTCTATATCGGCGAGGAGGCAGTAGCCACCGGCGCCTGCGCTGCGCTCCAGCCGGGCGACGTGATCTCCAGCACGCACCGCGGGCACGGCCACTGCATTGCCAAGGGGCTCGAGCTGGGCCCGATGATGGCTGAGCTGATGGGCAAAGCGACGGGCTATAACCACGGCAAGGGCGGCAGCATGCACATCGCCGATCTGGATAAGGGGATGCTGGGCGCCAACGGCATCGTCGCCGCCGGCATTCCCATCTCCGCAGGGGCGGCGCTGGGCTTCTGGATTCGGGGCGAGCCGCGGGTGGCCCTGTGCTTCTTCGGCGATGGCGGCGCGAACCACGGTGCCTTCCATGAAGGAATCAACTTCGCTGCCGTCTACAAGCTCCCGGTGGTCTTCATCTGCGAGAACAACCAGTACGCGCAGTATCAGTCGGTGCAGCAGGACCTGCCGATCGAGCACGTGGCCGATCGCGCCGCCGCGTATGGCATCCCTGGGGTGATCGTCGATGGCTCTGACGTGCTGGCCGTCTATGCAGCGGCGAAGCAGGCCGTCGAACGAGCGCGCCGTGGGGAGGGACCGACCCTGATCGAGGCGAAGACCTATCGCTTCGAAGGCCATTTCCTCGGCGATCCCGAACCCTACCGCACCAAGGAAGAGGTGGCGCAGGCGCGCGCCTCGAAGGATCCAATCACCCGCTTCGCCGCCGTCCTCCAGCAGCTCGGCGTGGCGACGGCCGAGCGGCTCGAGCAGCTCGACGAAGAGAGCAGGGCCGAGGTCGAGCGCGCGGTGGAGTTCGCCGAATCGAGCCCCGAGCCGGGCCCCGACCTGCTGCTCACCGATATCTTTACCGGCGCGGATGCCGATGGCAGAAGCCTGCCCCGCGCCGGCTAAGCACCGACCATGGGGTTTGGCGTAAGGCAGCTACCTGCCCTGCGCGCAACGTTCCGGCCTCAGCTCAGTGGAGTCAGTAATGCCAGTCGTCACCTATTCCCAAGCGTTGAACATGGCGCTGCGTGAGGAGATGCGCCGCGATGAGCGCGTCTTCTGTATCGGCGAGGACATCAAGGACTCGACCTACGGCGTGACCCGCGGGCTCTACGACGAGTTCGGCCCCAAGCGGGTCATCGGCACGCCGATCTCGGAGACGGCGATTGCCGGGGCAGCGCTCGGGGCAGCGGCGGTAGGCATGCGCCCGGTAGCCGAGTTCATGTACATGACCTTCATGATGTGCGCCATGGACCAGCTGGTCAATCAGGCGGCCAAGATGAAGTACATGTTCGGCGGCAAGGCAGTGCTCCCAATCGTCTACCGCACGATGACCGGCGCCGGCCGCGGGAATGCGGCGCAGCACACCCAGTCGCTCGAAGCCTGGTTCGCCCATGTGCCCGGCATGAAGGTGGTGATGCCAGCCACACCTTACGACGCGAAGGGCCTGCTCAAGACGGCCATCCGCGACGATAACCCCGTGGTCTTCGTGGAGAACAAGGTGCTCTACGCCACGGCGAAGGAAGAGGTGCCGGAGGACGACTACACCATCCCCTTCGGCCAGGCCGCCATCCGGCGCCGTGGCAAGGACGTCACCATCATCGGCCTGCAGCGCATGGTCGAGGTCGCCCTCGAGGCGGCGCACCTGCTTGCCGGCGATGGCATCGACGCCGAGGTGATCGATCCGCGCACGCTCGTGCCGCTCGATATCGATACCATCGCCTCCTCGGTCAAGAAGACGCACCGTGTGGTGGTGGTGCACGAAGCCCACGAGCGGGTGGGCTTCGGCGCCGAGGTTGTGGCGCAGGTGGTGGCGCATGCCTTCGACTATCTCGATGCGCCGCCGCTGCGCGTGGCGAATCCGAACGTGCCGACGCCGTTCAATCGCACGCTCGAGGAGCTCTCCATCCCCTCGGCGCAGCAGGTTGTGCAGGCAGTGCGAACCCTGCTCACCTAGACAACCGGCGCCTGGCCACCGACCACCGACGCCCGACTGTCGACGACTGGCACCCGACTACCGACTACTGACTACCGCCATGGCCATCCCGATCAAGATGCCCCAGCTTGGCATGACGATGACCGAAGCCAAGGTGGTGCAGTGGCTCAAGCGCGAGGGCGAGCCGGTGCGCAAAGGCGAGCCGGTCGCCAGTATCGAGACCGATAAGCTCAATGCCGAGGTCGAGGCTTCGGCCGACGGCGTGCTGCGCCGCATCGTGGCCCGCGAGGGCGCCGTCGTGCCGGTCACCGGCCTGATGGCGGTGGTGGCCGCCCCCGACGAGCCGGAGAGCGCCATCGAGGCGGTTGCTGGGGGAGTCGGCACCGTTGCGCCGGCCCCTGATGCCCGAACCACGGCTGCCACAAGGAGGGTAGCAGAGCAGGCTCCCGGCGGTGAAGCGCCGGCTCTCCCTGCTCCCCACCGTGAGAGGGGGGCTGGGGGTGAGGGAGAGCTTCGTGCCTCTCCCATCGCGCGGCGGCTGGCGGCTGAGCTCGGCGTGGACCTCTCGCGCGTGGTGGGCAGCGGGCCAGGGGGCCGGATCGTGGAGGCCGATGTACGGGCAGCGGCGGGTACCGCGGAGCAAGCGCCAGCGGCGGCCGATGGCTACGTGCGGGCCTCGCCGCTCGCTAAGCGCCTGGCCCGCGAGCATGGGCTGGATCTCCACGAGGTGCCGGGCACCGGGCCCGAAGGGCGCGTCATCGAGCGCGACGTCCTGGCCTTCCTGGAGCGGCGCGCGGCGATGGCTGCCCCGACTCCGGCGGCAGCCCTCACGCTCCACCGGCGGGCGACGATCCCGTTCGAAGGCGCACGCCGCCTGATCGCCGAGCGCATGCACCAGAGCCTGCAGCAGGCAGCGCAGCTCACGCTCACCACCGAGGCCGATGCCACCGCACTGGTGGAGCTACGCAGCCACCTGGTGCCGGCAGCGCAGGTCTATGGCCACCGCCCGCCCAGCTATACCGATCTGCTGGTGGCGATCGTCGCGCGCGTGCTGCGCGACCATCCCCTCCTGAACAGCAGCCTCGTGGTGGAGCAGGGCCGCCAGGAGATTGCCTGCTGGCAGGAGATCAACATTGGCGTGGCCGTGGCGCTCGACCCCCCCGAACGCGGGCTGGTCGTGCCGGTGATCCGTAACGCCGACCAGAAGCCGCTGCAGGCGATCTCGGAGGAGCTGGGCGACCTGGTAGCGCGGGCGCGCGCCGGCCGACTGACGATGGACGATCTCCAGGGCGGGACGTTTACGCTCACTAACCTCGGCCAGGTCGAGGTCGATGCCTTTACCCCAATCCTGAACCCGCCGCAGGCAGCCATCCTGGGGATCGGGCGCATTGCCAGGAAGCCGGCCGTCTACCAGGAGCAGCTGGCCATTCGGTCGCTGGTGACGCTCTCGCTGACCTTTGACCATCGCCTCGTCGACGGCGCTCCCGCCGGAGCATTTCTGCGTGACGTCAAGCATGCCATCGAGGCAGCCGCGGTCGGCACGCCGGGCCGCGAGCATTAGAATGGTCCTGAGCATGATCCTGTCACGGGTCTGTGGAGGAAGCGATGAGCAGCTTCACGTCGTTGAAGGGAGCGAATAGCCGGCTCACGCGGCGCGCCGCGCTGGGCGCTACCCTGATCACCGGAGGCGCCGCGCTCACCGCCTGCACGGCCGGCGTGCCGGCCACCGGGGAGGACAGCCGGCTGCTGCCGAGTAAGGGACCAGTGACCGTCGTGCCGTTCCTCTCCGGAATTACCGATGCCATGCGCGGCGACTGGGATAGTCAGATCGCCGCCGTCTACAAGCAGCGCCGGCCCAACGTGACAGTCGACCTCGTGCCGCAGACAGGGCCAACGGTCGACCGCGTACAGAAGATGACGGCGCTGCTCGCCTCAGGGCAGCCGCTCGATCTGGGTGATGGCCCGCTGGGGCTGCGGGCGATGGTGTCGCAGAACCTGGCCGATCCGGCGCTCGATGCCCTGGTCAGACGGGACAAGTACGACACGAAGAAGTACAACCAGGCGCACTTCCAGGCGGGAGCGGTGCTGGAAGGCAAGATCTGGGCGCTACCCTACCGCTACGGGGGCAACGCCATGTGCCTGGCGTGCAACACCAACCTCTTCAAGGAAGCAGGGGTGGCGCTGCCGCCCGGCGATGCCGCCAAGCCGTGGACCTGGGACGAGTTCGTCTCGGCGCTGACACGCCTGACCAAGCGATCGGGGGGAGACGTGACGCAGTTCGGCCTCGCCGGGCCGGCCTGGATCGTAGGCACCTGGCCACCGCTGTGGAAGACGGACTGGATCTCGCCGGATCTGAAGACCATCACCTGCGATAGCCAGGAGATGCAGGACTGCTACACGAGGCTGCACGATCTCTTCCACCGCTATCACGTGCTGCCGCAGCTCGGAGAGGCCTCGCGGCTCTTCGGCAACGCCAATCTCTTCAACACCGGCCGGGCAGCCATCCTGCTCTTCCCACCGACGGGCTGGCGGACGTACGGCATCGGGGCGCAGGTGGACTACGCCTTCGCGCCAATACCCAAGGTGGTGCAGAGCGTGCCGGACATGGGCACCGGCGGGATCAGCCTTTACCGCGGGAGCAAGGTGAC
>Ga0070741_10017094_pt1 | contig 11971 bp, 7 predicted proteins | sample Coa_R1_4_FD_66440 | JGI IMG/M metagenome (GOLD analysis project Ga0070741, IMG submission 66440) | Surface soil microbial communities from Centralia Pennsylvania, which are recovering from an underground coalmine fire - Coalmine... | ecosystem: Environmental > Terrestrial > Soil > Unclassified ...
TAAATTCCGTTCCACCCACAGCCACTACATAGGGATTGGATGCCAGGACATTCACCGATACTTTTCCATCGGATGTGTTGTCCGATCCTGAATTACAACCCGCTGAACCGGAATCGCCGGCGGCAACGAAGTAAGTGATGCCTTGCGCCGCGGCTTGCTGCGCCAACGACGTGTACATGGCCGCCTCTGCCTGCGTGTAGTTCGCCTCGCAATCGCCAAAGCTTTCCGTCATCACGTCAGCAAGATTGTTATCGATGATGTACTCTTCCGAAAGGTCCACGCCATCGGTCGTGTTGGTTGTCTTTGAAATCACGAGGTCTACCGTAGCTCCGGGCGCCGTTGCTCCAGCCCAGGTAGTGTCTAGAACTGCTTCAGCTTCTTCATCGCCGCCCAAATCGCGCGGATTAACGCCGTTCACGATCACGTTGGGGTTGTTGGCGGGCAAACCGAAAGTCGAGCGAAAGTCTGTGATATCGGAGACGTGAATGTTTGTCCGGCCAACCACCGCAATCGTTCTGCCTGTGCCGTTGATCCCGGCTCTAAGCAACGGATTTAGATTGTAGATGATGGCGTAATCGCCCGGTGACAACGCGTAACTGCCGCTGCTCGAATTAAATTGAGGTCTGCCGTTTGCGGATAACGCCGCTTCAAAGGCTTGTGCCGAATGAGTTAATTGGGTTTGTTTCGTAAAATTGTGCAGTGTCGCCACTCCAGCCACGACGGACGCGAGCGCGGCCGGTATTTGGGGATTGCTCGCGTTGGCCCAGTGCTCGGTTCCATTGACAACATATTTATGTATGTCAGTGTGAAACGCCCGTTGAATTTGCCCAGCCGTGCCGGCGAATTCAATGATCGTTTTTCCATTTGAGACGCGATTCACCGTGAAGCCCTGGGTTTGCAACCAATTCGTGATCGCTTGAATATCCTCGTCGGCCGCCCCAAACCGCGCTCCAAATTCTTGGGGTGTCAGCCACTGATGATATTGAGGCGATAAGGGGCTCTGCTGCGCTTTCAGCAGCGTTTCAAGATCGGCCTCTTGTGCAGCGCCGCGGGTCAACACCAGGAGCATTCGGTCCATCGGCAAATCAGAGGGCGCCGCCCCTTGATCGAAAGCCGCCCGCGCTAGGGGATGGACATTGCCTGCCAGAGTTCTCAACTGGACGGCGTTAATGCTATTGGTAATGCGGACCTCCGGGACCTGTCCCCAGATCGAGCCGATCGCGATCAGTCCGAAAATAAATCTAGGAAAGCTAGTTCTGAACATCTATCGTGACAATGACCCCATTGACGTACTTTCGCACTGTCCGGTGTACACCAGAGTGACTGATGGTAGTCTTGCCAACACCACGTTCTTATGTTGAAAGGAACTCGTTCTCGGGGAAGCTCGAACGATTAGCGATTAACTTGCCTGGCGGCCTTGCAAAGTTCGTATCACCAGAGTCCCCAGCAACGAGTAGGCATCCAGGTCGGGTACTTTTTCAAAGTATTCCGTGGCGCCCAGTTCACGCGCTCGTTTGATGTCACTGGCCGAGCGAGACGACGTCACTATAATCACGGGAATGTCTCCGGACCGTTTTGTTTTTCGAAGTTCAGCCAGCACCTCATGCCCGGTGTGCCGAGGAAGGTTCAAATCGACCAGGGCGATATCGAACGCCGGGGCACTTAAATCTCGATCTAAGTGGTGTAGAAGCTGGATCGCCTGCTGTCCGTCGCGCGCCACCGTGATGTCAAATTGAACATTCTGCTGTTGAAGAATCTCTTCAACTACCATTACGTCCGCGGCATTGTCTTCGACTAGTAGAACGCGAAAACGGGAATTGGATTCGGCATCTACCTCTTCAGGTTGGTACTCGAGAGGCAGTAACGGGGGCGGCAACTGTTCGTCTGCTGCCCATGAGGACGCCAAAGATCTTCCTCCTTTTTCCAGATCCAACTCTCAATCTTATTACTTGGAAGCTCCACCATATATAAAGGTTTCCCTGACGTTCCCTCGTAAAGAATCTTACAGTTGCAGGAAGGTCGGCAATGGAAAGGCCTCTCCCTCAACTCATATATTTCCAGTTTCGCGGTTTGCCCTCAACAAGCCATGCAACCGCCGTATCGATGCGCTTGTCGCGTGTCTCGGCATGTTTCGCGCTGATAATCCATTCCAGATACTCGCGCCGGTGACTAGGACTGAGATCCTGAAAGGCCGTCGCCGCCTTTTTGTTTTTCGCGAGCGCTGCGGCAAATTCGGCCGGCACGGCAAGCTCCGGCTTAGGGGTCGTGCGCTTCCGCATCGTGACACGCGGCCCTTCATCGGTTAGTCGGCACGCCTCGCGGATGTAGCGCAGCATGTCCTTATCCGAAGGAAGATCGGAAAGCTGAGTCACTTTGCCTATGATCGTTCCGTCATCGTCGACGTCCGTACCCTGCTTGCCGGCCAGTTTTGCAATCTCAGGACGCCAGAAAATAAACCGGCAGTGTGCCTTGAAGCCCCCCATTGAGAACAGCAGCTTTTTTCGGTATACGAATGAGGGCGTGCTCCATTTGATAGCTTCTTCCACCTCCGGACATCCCTTGTGCACCAGTTCGCGCAAATGCGCGAGAATCGGCTGCGCAAATTCTGGAGCACGCGCGATGTATTGGTCCACGCGCCTGTCAGTGGGCATTTCATGATCCTAGGACTGCCATTCAACCGAGTCAAGCCGATCGCTATGGATATTGCTTTCGAATTGTGACCGTGCGGTCCAAATCATCCAATATCTGCAGCACCTTCAGCCGAAGATCGGGATCGACAGGCGCAGTTGACAGCCACTGGTGAACCTCTACATCCGCCTCCGCTGAATGTTGGCCGCCGATAAACGCATTCAGCCACGCCAGGACAAAGAAAATTTTTCGTTGTTGTTTCACTTGGGGCAATGCGTTCAGTGCTGGCTTCAGGTGTGGCTCCGTCAGCTCCGATTGATTCCAGTAGTTGAACGCGCCGAGGCTTTGTTCCACCCAATCTTCCGGCAGCGATGGATTGGCGACATAGTCCTGGAAGTACCGCTTCTTCGTGGCGGAATCCGGCTTGGCTGCCGCCGCTACATAGGCGTACTTCAGCCCTTCGCCCGTTGGATCGCGGCGTTTTTCTTCTTCAAACATGGTCTGTGCGTCCGCATCACCATGCGCAATTAGGGCCGTTACCATGCTCCAGCGGTCCAACGATCGCAATTGAACGCCCGGAACTGTGGCTTTTTCAGCGAGTAGATCGCGAAGTTCGCCCAAGCCCACCGAGCTATCGGCCAAACTTCGCAGGCTGCGGAACCACATGATGCGCAGACCTTGACTCGGCGCATGCAGCATGCCGTTAATGGCAATCCGCTCGAAACTTTCATCTAGCTCATGGCGTGTATCGGCACTCACGTAATCATGCAGCGCGATGGCCGTTCTTCCCGCGAGCGACTGCACCAGAGCTTCATCGCTTTCTGTCGGCATTCGATCAAGCGATAGCGCGAGATACTGCTTCGGAGCTAACTCCGTAAATCGCACCGCATCCCAGAAAGCTCCCCAGAGCAGTGTCCGTTCGAAGAGGTCCGATATCGAGGCCAGATGCCGCATCGTATATTCACGGCTTCTCACATCCAACAAAAACAGGCCGTACGCGTAATCTTCATCGTTGGCAAAGACATAGTCGGGACAGGCTTTCCCGGCGGCTTCGGCGACGTCCATAGTTGCCGTTGAAAATTGCGCGCGAAGCCGCACTGGCGCAGTGTTGGCATAACCCAGCAACAACTGCGTAGCAATAGGCCACGTACCGCTTTCACCTAAAACATTTTGCTGGGTGAGCGTCAGTTTCTGTAAACGGCCGGCATTGCACACCCAAGACACTCGTACCTCCGGCATGCCGCGCCGGCGAATCCAGTCTTGCGCCCACATGCTGAGATCGCGGTGCGACGCTCGCTCCAACGCGTGTACAAGATCGTTCCATTCCGCGTTTCCGTAGGCATGTTCCTTGAGGTAAATTCGCAGCCCATCGCGAAAGGCTTCATCGCCGAGTAGATAGGCAAGCTGGCGCAACAGGCCCGGCGCTTTCGAATACACGATCGCGCCGTACGCCGATTTCGCGTCGCTTAGATTCGGAATGTCTTGATAGATCGGTGTTGTGCCTTGCGTCACGTCGATGCCATAAGCAGCCGGCTTGATGCTCTGGTAAAAACGCTTCCAAACGTTCTGATTTGGCTCGAGTGAAGACATGGTGCGAAACGCCATGTACTGCGCAAACCCTTCTTTCAGCCAAAGATCGTCGAACCACCGCATCGTCACCAGATCGCCGAACCATTGATGAGTCAGCTCGTGTACCAACGTGATCGCGCGATTAAAGCGGTCCGTATCGGTTGGAGCGGTGCGAAATAGCATGCTCTCTTCACGCAGGAACGTCGCGCCTGCATGTTCCATGCCGCCGTACGCAAATCCAGGCAGCAAAACCATCTCATACTTCGGAAATGGAAATGCCTGCGCAAAATAGCCGCTCAGAAACTGAGTGGCTTGCGCAACGACATTTTGTATCTGCGGCGCTTCCGGCTGGGCACGCGCCACTTGCGATTTCCGAACCCAAACATTCGGGAGGCCAGGCGCCGGATGCACGTTCTGAAACGGACCGGCCGCAAACGCAAACAGGTATGTGCTGATGGGGCGCGTCTCGCCAAAGAAGTAGCGAATTGTCGTGCCGGCGACGACGCCCGCTCCGCCTTCCGCGTTTGAAATCACCCTCCAATCGAACGGCGTGGATACCTGCAGCGTGAATCGTCCCTTCAGATCCGGTTGATCGAAACAGGGAAACGCCATGTCCGCATCCATCGGGACAAATAAGGTGTAAATGTACTCGCTGCCGTCGTCTTTGTCTTCGTACCGCGTTAACGCTTTTCCCGCCGGTGCAACAGGTGCGGTGAAATCCACTGTAAGCGTGTTTTCGCCGGTCTGCAGCGCCGATCCGGGCAGCAGAAAATGGCCCTTATCGATCGTTGCCGTCAGCGCGGTTCCATTCAAAACCGCCTTTGAAATCGTGCCTTCACGAAAGTCGATCCATAACGGCGTTGTGCTGTTTGCACGAAATCGCAATTCCTCGTGACCGTTCGTATGATTGACGTGAGGCATTAATTCATACGAAAGTTGATATCGCAGATCGGATACTTGCCGCGCCCGTTCGATTGCTAGCTGACGGGGGATTCCGGCGGGAGCCACAGCCGATTCCGACATTCCTGAAATCAAAACGAGGAGTGCAGATATGGTGGCGAGCTTCATCGGAAAGGACCATCGTACTTCCCGGCGCTGGCGCAATCGATCGAATACAGCGAGAATCGCGCTCGACGCGTCACGGCGAGCATTATCAAGAAATTAGTAGAAGCCAAGCTCTAACAAGCCGATTTACGCCACCTTCAGATAAGTCAGATACTTTTCATCTTCAATCGCCGTAAATGGCTTGAAAAAGAGCGGCCCTGAACCAGCCTCCTGAACGCGCCAAACCGGCTGGTCCGAAACTCTTCTTGCCGCAAGCAACTGTTCCCCCGTCACCCTCGGTTGGTCTGCTGTCATTGCGAACAAAACCAGCGGACCGCGCACCAGCGCGACTGTATCTTTGTGTCCCGCATCGATTGACTCCAGCCGCAGAGGCAGGGCAAGATTCATCTCGATCTGGTCGCCATCCTTCCATTTCCTCCAAATCGTTGCAAATCCGCGTTCCATTTGCATCGAAACCGGCTCGCCATTTACGCGAATTGTTGTGCCGCTCCCCAAGGACCGTGCCGGAATCCGCAACCGCAGCGCAAATTGGCAAGGCCGGGAGGCACGCACACGAATGCTAATTTTTCCTTCTAATGGATAGTCGCCACTCTGCGTCAATGCGAGTTGCGTTCCATCCTTATTAATCCACCGTAACGTGGATGGCAGATACAAGTTAATGAATATGTCGTCCCCGTCGCGAAAATAGCTCGCAATGCGGTAGTCTGCCGCAATCTGCGTTAACGTTCCTGAGCAGCATGGCCATTTATCGGGAAAGTAGGTTTTACCGGCAGGCGTATGGTAGTCGGAGTAATAGAACGCTTGTCCATCCGGCTCCAGCCGTTTAGCGCCCAGAACGGTGTTATAGAAGACGCGCTCCATGCTGTCGCCATACCGTCCGTCGCGCGTCACTCGCAGCAAATAGCGAGTCAATTTGAAATGTGCGTAACTGCCGCACGGCGTCTCAAAGCTGCGGTGCGTCTTGGTCAGACTTGCGTAAAGTGCACCGCTATCCGGCGTGACAAAGCTCTCATCCGGCCCCCAGCCGCCGGTAGCGAAACTCTGTGTAGTGGTGATCATCTCGAAGGCATTGCTCGCGGCACGCAGATGCTTTTCGCTCCCGTCCGCAAGATAAGCTTGCATCGCCGAGCTCAGCGCATTGCAAAAACTGTAGGCGTGGTGATTGGCTAAGACGTTCTTATTTTCCGAGAGCGGATCGAAGTAGGTTCCGTCCAGCAGAAAACGCCGTGCCAAAGCGCGATATCGCTCGCCAGCACCACGTTCCCACGCCAGATATAAATTCTCTGGCAGTGTGTACGGCTCGTCCCACGTGTAATCGTCGGCTGTACTATCCCCAACTGACTTGCGCCACTGCCGCTGCGGCTCATCCCGGTCTAATGCATGCGGTGGCAAATGCGGTTCCGCCGCCTCCGTTGTGCGTTCCAGCAATCGGTACGCCTGTGGCAATTCCGCAAACTGGTGCGCGTCAATTAAGCCGATCACCATCTTGTCGTACACGTATGCCGGAAAGCGAAAGTTTGTATAGAATCGCGGCGAGATCCCCGGTTCATAAAGAGCCAGCAGCCGCTCCAATTTGGCGCGCGTCTGCACATCGCGATTAGCGTTATACCCGCGCGCCAGTGCCGATAACCACTGTCCAAAGCAGTGCCCTGGTGCAAATCCGTGGCCGCCGCTTGCGGTTTTGTCCCACGGCACTTCGTCGTACCATCCGCCGAGGTTCGGACCCGGCGCGGGCAGACCGGCACGCAAACGCCATGGCTTGAGCAAACTGTCTTCGTTTAAAGACAACAGCACTGACTGTGTCTGCTCAAACTGAGTTTGCGCCAACCCACCAGCAAGCTCGACATCTCTATAACTGAATTCCTGTAAAGGAGGGCGTGTGTTCGCATCTTCGACTCCGCGCGCAAGCATCCGGGCGGAACACACCACTGCTGTTGCGGAGTGCAAAAACGACCGTCGCGAAATCACCCGAACACTATTTTAGGCGGCTTATTTCCTGTGGACTCCGAGGCTGTCGTCGCCGCTGTACGTCAGCCTCGGCAGACCGCAACCTATTTCTGAGTTTGTCCGCCGCGCGGTTCGCTGCTCGGGGGGATGATGCCTTTCAGTCGCAAATAGGTCACCATGTTCCCGTAATGTTCGTCCGTATGCGCTGTATTGACGGAGAGCACAGTGAGCTTAGCAACGTTGTAATTCATCAGCTTAATCATCTGGGCGCCTTCCGAATCCGTCATCGCCTCGTAGGCTTTATTGCAGAAGGTGACGGCCCCTTTGAGCGCTGCTACCAAATCTGCTTTGGAGGTCGTGGTCTTCTCGATTCCCTTGTTGGGATTCGTTTCTCCGCTCACCATCGAACAAAAATTGTATTGCGCATCCGCCACATGCCCAACAAGCTGACCGAAACTGCGAACTTCCGGCGTTGGTTTGAACGCGTAGTTCGCCTCCGGCATCTTTTCTGCTGCGGCTACCACTTCGCCGCTGACTAGTCCGTAGAAACCTCTCTCGCTGGCTGAGATTGGATTTGCGGGCGGGGCCGCTGCTTCCTGCGCGATCAGGCCAAGGGGCATTGCCCCCAGCGCAAGCAAAACACAGAACGTCTTATTCATGTGAATCTCCCTCGAAGATTGTATTCGCATCCTTACGTAACTGCGGAAACGCCGAAAGGCTTTCCCGCCCCAAGCCTAAAAACTAACGCAGTTTCCGGTAAGAATGTTCTAAAAAAAACCTGAAGAGCTCATCGCGGGTAAAACCGGGGCATCCGCTACACTAGGGAGTTTGAGTCTTGCGTTACGGGTGTCTTCGTCGGTAATCCCACAGGTGCGCTGAAACCAGCACTGCGAGCGCAACGTCAGGATTTTACCCACGGTTGGAAAGGATTCGCTAGGTAGATGATTCATCACAGGCTTCGCGGCCTGCGCATGCCTCTTTCGGCAGTCGTCTTCACAATTTTTTGGTCCCTCACCTTCGGTGGGTTATCCGCGTTTGCGCTGGACGACGATACGTTGGCTGCTCAGACGCCTGCGCAATCGTCTACCCAACAGAAGACGCCGCCCACCCAGCCGCAACAGAATCCCCCGGCGCAGACCCCGCAGCAAAAGCCCGCACAGCCGCCGCAGCAAAAGCCGGCGAATCCGTTTGAAACGGTTCCCACTGCGCCCGAACGCCAGCCCGGACAGCCGCAACAGCCCGCGAACGTCCAGGAAGCCAAACCGGCGCAGATCGGGCCCAACATTATTGAAGGCGTCGATTTCCGGGGTCAGCGAAAAGTTCCGCAGGATACGCTTCGCGCGCTCATCTACACCAAAAAGGGCGATGTTTACGACGAAGAGGCGATTCACCGCGACTTCATTGCGTTGTGGAATACAGGCCGCTTTGACGATATTCGCGTAACAAAAGAAACCGGTCCGCAGGGCGGCATCATTCTGACGTTCAACGTTGTTGAACGCCGTACGGTTCATACCATCGACTACACCGGCAACAAATCGATCAGTAAGTCCGAGATTCTCGACCGTTTTAAAGATCGCAAAGTCACTCTGAGCCCGGAATCGCAATACGATCCCGGTAAAGTGCAGCGCGCCAAGAACGTGTTGCAGGAATACGAAGCAGAGCGTGGTCACCAGTACGCCACCGTCACTCCCCAGATTCGGCAAGTGCCGCCTGGCGGCGTCGACATCACCTTCGCTATCGACGAAGGCCCAAAGGTAAAAGTGGGGCATATCATCATCGACGGCAATCACGCCATGAGCAGCAAAGACGTGATTCGCGCCATGAAGAATTTGAAGCCTATCGGTATTCCGCATTCACTTCTGTTCGAGAATCTCTTCGCGCGTACCTACGATTCCACTAAGCTCGATGAAGATTCCGAGCGCATCCGCCAGATGTATCAGTCAAAGGGCTACTTCGAAGCGCATGTCATCAATCACTCCGAAAAGATCTACGATGTCTACGGACACGGCATCAAAATTCCCTTAATCAATCCCAAGAAGCCGGGCAAACATGTCGATATCACTATGTTCGTTAAGGAAGGCGATAAGTTCTACCTGCGCAACTTCAACTTCGTCGGCATGAAGCTGTTCCGAACGCCAGACCTGATCGCGCGTTCGGTCTTCAAAATGGGGCCCGGCGATGTGTTCTCAACCGAAAAGCTACAGAAAGGTCTTGAAGATCTCCGCAAGCTCTACGGCAATTTCGGCTACATCGATTTCGTTCCGTCGCCCGATCCCGAAGTTGTTCCCGGCAAAGATCAGATCGATCTCACCGTCGATGTCGATGAGGGCCACCAGTTCTTCGTCCGCCGTATCGACTTTCAAGGCAACAACACCACGCGCGATCGCGTCATCCGCCGTGAACTGCAGGTCAATGAAGGCGATCTCTATAGCCAACAATTGCTTGATGCCAGCATTCTGCGCTTGAATCAGCTCGGCTACTTCGATCCGCTGAAGCCGGAAGACGCCTGGACGATCACGCGCGACACCAAAACCAATACGGTCGATCTGCTTCTCAAGCTGAAAGAGCGCGGCAAGAACTCAATTCAATTGAACGGCGGCGTGTCGGGAATCTCGGGTAGCTTCATCGGGTTTTCGTATTCGACAAACAACTTCCTCGGTCTCGGCGAAACGCTCAGCTTAGGGGCGCAGATCGGAACCCTGCTCGATAACATCACGTTCGGCTTCACGGAGCCATACTTATTAGATAAGCCCATACAAGCCGGCTTCACGGTCTTTTATCAGCGCTACAGCTATGACCAGGGTCAGCAGGCATCCATTCTCGCCGGCCAGAATTTGATTTCGTATTACAACGCCTTAGGTTCCTATGGCTGTCCCACCGGCCAGACGAACTGTAACCTACTGAATTACGTCACCGATGGCCGCGGCTTCACTACGTTCTTGAGCTATGCGCTGCACCGAAGTTTCGCGCGCGTCGGTCTTAGCTACGGATACAGCACGCAAACATTGAAGCCGCTCACTACCGCCGCCACCACCTACTTTGACTATCTCGATTTCGAAGGTGTCGGTGGTCCCAACTCTTTGAACGGCATCAAGACCAGCACCATCACACCGACCTACGCTTACAACACGGTCAATCACCCCATCATTCCCACCCATGGTTTGCGTGTCAGTCTGTCCACCGGGTTCTCCGGCAGCTTTTTGGGCGGCAATGTCAATACTGTTCAACCCGCTGTTGATATCGCTTATTTTCGTCGAGGTATTTTCAGAAGCAACGTAATGGGCTTCCACCTGAACGCTCGGTTCATTGCCGGGTACGGCGGCAAAGTGGCGCCTCCGTATAGCCGCTACTACATGGGTGGCGAAGACGATATCCGCGGATTCGACATCCTCACCATCAGTCCCGTCGCTTTTATTCCTACTGACACCACTATCAATGTGCTGAACAATGACGGCACGCCGAAAGTGCAAAGAGTTGTAAATTCGGATGGCTCTATCTCGACTCGACCTGTGACCCAAACGATTCCCGTCTATCAGTTGATCCTGCCGGGCGGCGATACCGCGGCAGTGTTCAACTATGAATATCGGATTCCGATCGTAGGGCCAATCACGCTTGCTCCCTTTTTGGATGCTGGCGTCGATCGCCTGACGTTGCCCAGCCAATTGGGGCTCAACACCGAGCGCGTCGCACAATTGAACGCTGAATTCCCGCAGGCCGATTTCAACCCCCGCGCGGTGATCGCTCCCGGTACACAAAAACCCCGCGTTTCTGTGGGTTTAGAACTGCAAGTACTAATGCCGGTTGTCAACGCGCCGTTCCGGTTGTATTGGGCGTACAATTTAAGTTACGTCAATACAAATCTGCAGCCGCCGGTAGTAGCGGACAGGTCGTTTTTCCCGAACGAAGCCACTTATCAGAGCGCTCTCGGCGCGTTCGGGCAATCAATACCGTATGACGAGCGCAGATCGCTTTTCCGGTTCTCCATCGGTCGCACGTTCTGACGTCAAGGCGGTCGGGTAGCCAAATGGTCCAGTTTGTGACGATAATAGAGAATCACGGAAGGAAAGTAAGGAAGTAGATGGTTAGAAGAAGTTGTTTTACGGCCGCAGCCGCTCTGTTTTGCATGGCCGCTGGTGCGTTTGCTCAGCAAGCGCCGGCCAAAGTTGGGGTGATTAGCATTCAGGGCGCGATCGTCGGCACCAAAGACGGCCAAAAGGCCTCGCAGGAGCTCGACAGCAAATTCGTTCCGAGGAAGAAGGATTTTGACGCCCGTCAAAATGAGATCTCCCAGTTGCAGGACCAATACAATAAAGGCGGCAACTTGATGGCGGAGGACAAGCGGAACCAGCTTGCTCGCGACATCGACGAAAAGAAGAAGCGGCTGGAGCGCGACATGCAGGATGCTCAGGAAGAGTTGCAGAGCGAACAGCAGCGCGTTCTTCAGAGCCTTGGGCAGCGCATGATGGCGGTCATCGAAAAATACGCCAAAGATAACGGCTACACGATGATTTTAGACGTCAGCAATCCCAATACTCCGGTCCTCTATGCTTCGAGCGGCATCGATATCACCCAAGACATCGTTTCGCTCTACGACAAGACAACCGCGAACGGAGCGCCCGCTGCTCCTGGCACTCCGAAGCCTGGCGCGACCGGTGGAACCGCTTCCGCCGTTAAGCCTCCGGCCGGCGCACACTAAATTAAATCGCAGACCCATTCACCATTCAAGCGCCGGGATGATTCTCGGTGCCGATTGGTGTCCGTA
>Ga0070741_10017095_pt1 | contig 11970 bp, 8 predicted proteins | sample Coa_R1_4_FD_66440 | JGI IMG/M metagenome (GOLD analysis project Ga0070741, IMG submission 66440) | Surface soil microbial communities from Centralia Pennsylvania, which are recovering from an underground coalmine fire - Coalmine... | ecosystem: Environmental > Terrestrial > Soil > Unclassified ...
GGGCGGGCGAGGCGTACGCCTCGAGGGCGGCCGAGACCGCGGCGCCGCGCTCGACCTCCGCTCCCGCCTCGACGAGCGCGAGCTCGACGGCGGCGAGGGCGGCGGTGATGTCGAAGACGTCGTAGTAGCCGATGTGACCGATGCGGAAGAGGCGGTCGCTGAGGTCGCCGTGCCCGCCGGCGACCGTCACCCCGTAGCGGTCGCGCAGCGTCAGGCGCAGCTCCTGCGCGTCGATCCCCTCCGGCGTGAGGATCCCGGTGACGACGGCCGAGCGGTCCTCGTCGGGCGAGAACAGCTCGAGGCCCATCGCCTTGGCTCCTTCCCGGCACGCGCGGCCAAGACGGACGTGCCGGTCGAACGCGGTCTCGAGCCCCTCCTCGAGCAGCAGGCCGAGCGCGACGTTCAGGGCGCGGACGAGGGAGACGGCGGGCGTGAACGCGCTGTCGAGCTTCGCCTGCCCCGCGCGCGTGCGCTCCCAGTCGAAGTAGAAGCGCGGGCTCGTGCCGAGGCGCTCCCAGGCGCGGGGGCCGACCGTGACGAGGCCGAGCCCCGGCGGCGTCATCAGCGCCTTCTGCGACCCCGACGCGACGACGTCGAGCCCCCACGCGTCGGGCTCGAGCGGGACGGCGCCGAGGCTGGAGACGGCGTCGACGACGACGAGCGCGCCCGACGGCCGCACCGCCGCCGCGAGCGCCTGCAGATCGCAGACGACGCCGGTCGAGGTCTCGGAGTGCGTGAGGAAGACGGCGTGCGCCCCGCCGAGCTCGTCCAGCCGCGCCGCGAGGTCGTCGGGCCGCGGCGTCTCGCCCCACTCGTACTCGACGGCCTGCACGTCGCAGCCGTACGCGCCGGCGAGCTTCTGCCAGCGCTCGCCGAAGGCGCCGGCCGAGACGACGACGACGACGTCGCCGGGCGAGCAGAGGTTCGCGACCGCCGACTCCATCGCGCCGGTGCCCGAGCAGGTGAAGAGGAGGACGTCCGACTCGGTACGGCAGACGGCGCGCAGCCGGTCGAGGCACTCGCCGAAGATCGCGCGGTAGTCGGGCCCGCGGTGGTGGACGACCGGCTCGGCCAGCGCGGCGAGCACCTCCGGCGGCACCGGCGTCGGCCCCGGGGTGAAGAGGTACCGCTTCTCGGCCACCGGCCCTCAGCCTAGCGAGGCGCGTCGGCGGCTCCGCCGAGGTGCGGCTGCCCGCACCATCGGTCTCGGGCTGGCCCCCTTCCGCAGCGCATCGCAAGCGCTAGGGTGCGGCGCAGGTGAACGCGAACGGGACAGTCGTGGTCGCGCGGGACGTCGCGCGGCGGTACGGGGAGGGCGATACCGCCGTCGACGCGCTGCGCGGCGTCTCGCTCGAGGTCTCTGGCGGACAGCTGACGACGGTCATGGGGCCCTCGGGCTCGGGCAAGTCGACGCTGATGCACATCCTCGCCGGGCTCGACAAGCCGACGGCCGGAAGCGTCACGATCGACGGCACCGAGATCACGAGCCTCGACGACACCGACCTAACCAAGCTCCGCCGGCAGCACATCGGGTTCATCTTCCAGTTCTTCAACCTGCTGCCGATGCTGACGGCAGAGGAGAACATCACGCTGCCGCTGACGATCGCCGGCGAGAAGGTCGACCGCGAGTGGCTCGAGGAGCTGATCCGGTCGGTCGGCCTCGCGGATCGCCGCGCGCACCGCCCGTCGGAGCTCTCCGGCGGCCAGCAGCAGCGCGTCGCGATCGCACGAGCGCTGATCTCGAAGCCGACCGTCGTCTTCGCCGACGAGCCGACCGGGAACCTCGACTCGAAGACGGGCGGCGAGATCCTCGAGCTCCTCAGGCAGGCGGTGCAGGATCGGGGCCAGACGACGGTGATGGTCACGCACGACGCGCGCTCGGCGTCGATCGCAGACCGGATCCTCTTCCTCGCCGACGGGAACATCGTCAAGGAGCTCCCCCGCTCCGACCCGAGCGCGGTCGTCGCGGCGATGGAGGAGATCGGCAGGACGTGAGGTCCGTCGCGCTCCGCGGCCTGCTCGGTCGGAAGCTGCGGACGATCCTGACCGCGTTCGCGATCGTCCTCGGGATCGCGACGATCAGCGGCACGTTCGTCCTGACGGACTCGATTACCCACGCGTTCCACGCGATCTTCTCGAACATCTACCGCGGCACCGACGCCTCGATCACCGGCAAGTCGGCCGTGAGCGGGAACGCGACCACCGACCTCCCGCCCTTCGACGAGTCGTTGCTCGCCAAGGTGAAAGCGCTGCCGAGCGTCCAGGCGGCGCTCGGAGGCGTCGCCGACCAGGCGAACCTCGTCGGCTCGAACGGCAAGGTGATCAGCTTCGGCGGCGCACCGCACCTCGGCTTCTCGATCGATCCGACTCAGGCCAGGTTCAACTCGCTCAGCCTGGTCGACGGCAATTGGCCCGGGCCGAACCAGGTGGTGATCGACCGCTCGACGGCCAAGAAGAAGCACATCGAGGTCGGCGACACCATCCGCGTGGAGGCACAGGGCAGCGCGAAGCCGTTCAAGGTCTCGGGCCTCGTCAAGTTCGGGACGTCGAATATCGACATCGGCGGGGCCACGCTCGCGGGCTTCGACCTGAAGACGGCACAGCACCTGTTCGGCAAGGACGGCAAGCTCGACCAGATCCGCGTCGCCAGAAAGCCGAGCGTGCCCGAAGCCGAGCTCCTGAAGCAGATCCGGGAGATCCTGCCGCCGCAGACCCAGGTGCGGAGCGGCGTCGCTCAGGCCGAGACCGATGCGAGCGACACGAACTCGTTCACGAGCTTCCTGCAGAAGTTCCTGCTCTCGTTCGGGTTCATCGCCGTCTTCGTCGGCGCCTTCGTGATCGCGAACTCGCTCTCGATCACGATCACGCAGCGGACGCGCGAGTTCGCGACGCTGCGGACGATCGGAGCGACGAGGACGCAGATTCGCCGCTCCGTGCTGCTGGAGTCGTTCATCATCGGCCTCGGCGCCTCGATCATCGGCCTGCTCCTCGGCCTGGCGCTCGCCAAGCTCCTCTTCTGGCTGTTCGAGCAGGTCGGCTTCACCCTGCCGAACACCGGTCTGCTCTTCAAGACCCGCACCGTCATCTGGGCGCTCGTCGTCGGCACCGGGGTGACGATGATCGCGAGCATGCGCCCGGCCCGGCGCGCGACGCGCGTCCCGCCGATCGCCGCCGTCCGCGAAGGGGCGACGATCCCGCCCGGGCGACTCGCCAGGTACCGGCCGGTCGGGTCGGCGGCGCTCGCCTTGCTCGGCTTCGTCTCGCTGATCTTCGGGATGTGGGGTGCGCACGGGACGAGCTCCGTGCTCCTGTTCATGGGCGTGGGCGCCGTGCTCGTCTTCTTCGGCGTCGCGCTCTTCTCGGCCCAGCTGATCCGACCGATCGCGGCGGTGCTCGGCGTCCCGGGCGACCGGCTCGCCGGGGCCCCGGGCGTGCTCGCCCGCGAGAACGCGACCCGGAATCCCCAGCGCACGGGCTCGAACGCCGGCGCGCTGATGATCGGGATCACGCTGGTCACGCTCGTGACCATGCTCGCGACGTCGATCCGCGCATCGTTCTTCGGCGCGGTCGACAAGATCTTCGTCGCCGATTACGCGGTCACCGCGCAGAACAACTTCGACCTGATCCCGGCGTCGATCGGCCGGGCGCTCAAGCAGACGCCGGGAGTCCACGACGTCGTCGGGGTGCGCGTCGGCGACATGCGCATCCTCGGGAGCAAGACCACGCTCTCCGGGATCGATCCCGGCGGGAGCAGAATCTTCCGGCTCGACTGGACGCAAGGCTCGCAGTCCGTCCTCGACACGCTCACGCCGACCGAGGCGTTCACCGACAAGGACTACGCGAAGAAGCACGATCTGACCCTCGGCTCGAAGGTGCAGATCCTCGTTCCGAGCGGAGCGCGACCGACCTTCCGGATCGCCGGCATCTACGACCCGCCGTCCGGCGGCTCGCCGTTCAACGGGCCGCTCGTCGTCTCCACGGCTGCCTTCGACAAGCTCTACACGGCGCCGCAGGACCAGTTCGTCTTCTTCAACGTGGACGGCGGGGTGACGAAAGCCAACGACGCCAGGCTCGCCACTGCGCTCAAGGGCTTCCCGAACGCAAAGGTGCAGGACCGCGACGAGTTCAAGAAGAACCAGGCGAGCTTCCTCAAGGACATCCTCAACATCCTGTACGTCCTGCTCGCGTTGTCGGTGATCGTCAGCCTCTTCGGGATCGTCAATACCCTCGTCCTGACGATCTTCGAGCGGACGCGAGAGCTCGGGATGCTGCGCGCGGTGGGCATGACGCGCTGGCAGGTGCGCTGGATGATCGCGCTCGAGAGCGTCGTCACCGCGCTGATCGGCGCAGTAATCGGGATCGGGCTGGGGATCGTCCTCTCGGTGCTGCTCATCGTCCGGGTCGACTTCCTCGTCCTCTCGTGGCCGGTGCTTTCGCTCGTGATCTTCGCGCTGGTGGCGGTGATCGCCGGGATCGTCGCGGCGATCTTCCCGGCGCAGCGCGCGGCGCGCTTGAACGTGCTCCAGGCGTTGCAGTACGAGTAGCCGGGGCTAGCTCAGCGCCTGGGCGAGGAAGACGAGCCCGACGACGACGCCGACGAGGACGGCGATCGCGACCAGCACCCCGAGGTGGAGGAACGCGGGCGCCGTCTCCTCGCGGCCGCGGGCGGCGAGCCGCCACCGGCTGCGGTCCGGCTCTTCGACGCGTGCCATGCAGAGGCCGATCCCCGCCCGGCGACGTGGCAAACCTGTTGCCGCCGGGGAAAATGTGGACGTGGACTCGCTCAAGGGTCAGCTGCTGCTCGCCTCGCCTGCGCTCTTCGACCCGAACTTCCGCCGGACGGTCGTCCTCGTCACCGAGCACAACGAGGAGGGCGCCGCCGGGCTCGTCCTCAACCGGCGCTCCGACACCGCCGTCGCCGACGCCGTCCCCGCCCTCGCTCCGCTCGTGGAGGACGAGGAGCGCGTCTACGTCGGCGGGCCGGTCCAGCAGGAGGCGGTGCTCTGCCTCGCCGAGTTCGACGACCCGGAGGACGCGGCGATGCTCGTCGTCGACGACGTCGGCTTCGTCCCCGGCGACGGCGACTTCGGACTGCTCGCCGGCGGGACGCGGCGGGCACGGGTCTTCGCCGGCTACGCCGGCTGGGGCCCCGGGCAGCTCGAAGCGGAGCTGGAGGCGTCCTCGTGGATCGTCGAGGACTCCGCCAGCGCCGACCTCTTCGCCGACGCGGAGGCCGACCTGTGGGGCTCGATCCTCCGCGCGAAGGGCGGCGTCTACCGGCTGCTCGCGCTGATGCCCGTCGACCCTTCGACCAACTAGCCGCGTCCGCGTCGGACGTGTCCGAGGGACAGTCCCTGTAACGCTTCGTCCACAGCCAGGGCCCGCGGGCGTCAGTCGACGAGCTTGCGCTGCATCGCGTAGATCGCCACGCGCCAGACGATGAGCGCGAAGAGGGCGAGCGCGCCGACGCGCAGCGGATCCGTCGCGTGCCAGCCGAAGGCGGCGTGGCGGACGAGCTCGACGCAGTGGTGCAGCGGGTTGAGCTCGGCGAGCACGCGCGCCCAGTGCGGCAGGCGGTCGAGCGGGAAGAACGTCCCGGCGACCAGGAAGAGCGGCGTCAGCACCGCGCTGACGATGTAGCTGAAGTTCTCGATCGACTTCGCGAACCCGGCGACGGCGATCCCGAAGCAGGCCCAGCCGAGCCCGGCGAGGAACGCGATCAGCGGGACGACCAGCATCGCGAAGCGGGGGTCGAGCCCGAACGCGATCGCGACCAGCATCGGCACGCAGCCGTAGATCCCCGCCCGCGTCGCCATCCAGAGCGCCTCGGCGGTGACGAGCTCCTCCGTGTCGACCGGCGCGGCGAGGATCGCGTCGTAGGTGCGCTGGAACTGGTACTTGACGAACGTCCCGAACATCGCCGGGAAGGCGGACGAGAACAGCACCGCGGTCGCGACGGTCCCGGTGCCGACGAACTGGACGTAGTCGTAGCCGCCGATCTTGCTCACCAGCGAGCCGAAGCCGAAGCCGAACGCGAGCAGGTAGATCGTCGGCTCGACGGTCGACGAGAACGTCGCCGACCGCCAGTAGGAGGAGTAGTTGATGATCTCGCGGACGAGCACGCCGGCGAGCGCCGGCCGCTCGAGGCGCCCGAGCCGAGGCGCGCGCTGGTCGACCGCGGCGGTCAGTCGATCTGCTCCCCGGTCAGGAGGACGAAGACGTCCTCAAGGTTCGCCGGGCGGCGCTCGCCCTGCGGCACGTCGCCGGCGGCGCCGTCGATTCCGAGGATCGAGACGCTCGTGCCGGTGCGGCGCGTCCGGAAACCGGCCGCGCGGGCGGCGGCCTCGGTCTCGGCGAGCTTGTCCGGCGGCCCGTAGACCTCGAGCGCCTCCCGCCCTGCGTGCTCGGCGACGAGCTCGGCCGGCGGCCCGGCGGCGACGCCGCGACCGTGGGACACGATCAGGACGGTGTCGCAGAGCCGCTGCGCCTCCTCGATGTAGTGCGTCGACATCAGGATCGTCGTCCCCTCGGCGCGCAACGCGTCGATCAGCGCCCAGAGCTCCTGCCTGACCTGCGGGTCGAGACCGACGGTCGGCTCGTCGAGCAGGAGCAGCCGCGGCCGGTGGACGAGCGCCCTCGCGATCAGCAGCCGGCGCCGCATCCCGCCGGAGAGCTTGTCCACCCGCGAGTCGCGGCGATCCTTCAGGTTCGCGATCTCGAGCGAGCGCTCGATTGCCGCCCGCCGCTCGTGGCGGCCGACGCGATACAGGTGCGCGAAGACGAGCAGGTTCTGCTCGACGGTCAGCGTCACGTCGAGGTTGTCGAGCTGCGGCGAGACCCCACACTCCGCCCGCGCCTGCTTGGACTCCTCCGGGAGCGCGAATCCGAGGACCTCGATCTCGCCTTCGTCCGCGATCGCCTGGGCGGTCAGGAGCTTCATCGTCGTCGACTTCCCGGCGCCGTTCGGGCCGAGCAGGCCGACGCACGTGCCGTACGGGACGGCGAGGTCGAGGCCGTTCACGGCCGTGATCGGCCCGTAGCGCTTGACCGCGCCGCGGATCCTGATCGCGAGCTCGTTCATCCAGCCGCAGCTGCAAACGCGGCGAGCATGCGGTCGACGTCCGCATCGCTCGTCTGCCAGTTGCTGACCGAGAGGCGGATCGCCTGGCGCTCCTGCCAGACCGTTCCGCTCATCCACGCCTCGCCGCTCTCCTGGACGCGGCGCAGGATCTCGAGCGTGCGCTCGTCGGTCTCGTAGCGGAAGAGCACCTGGTTGAGCACGACCTCGTTCAGCACCTCGGCGCCCGTCGCCTGGATCTCCCGGGCGAAGCCCGCGGCGTGGTCGCAGCAGCGCTCGACCATCGCCGCGATGCCAGAGCGGCCGAGCGAGCGGATCGCAGCGTAGACCGCGAAGCCGCGTGCCCGACGCGAGAACTCCGGCGTCCAGTCCACCTGGTCGCGCGGTCCGCCCTCCTCGGCGTGGATCAGGTACTCCGCCTGGACGCCCATCGCGCGGCGGTGCGGCTCGGGATGGGCGCAGAGCGCGATCCCCGAGTCGTACGGCACGTTCAGCCACTTGTGCGCATCGACCGACCAGGAGTCGGCGCGCTCAGCGCCGGCCACGAGAGGCGCGAAGCGCGGGCTCGCGGCCGCCCAGAGGCCGAAGGCGCCGTCGACGTGCAGCCACGCGCCCGCCTCCGCGGCGGCGTCCGCGATCTCCGCCAGCGGGTCGAAGGAGCCGGTGTTCACCTCGCCGGCCTGCGCGCAGACGATCGCCGGCCCCCCGCCTCGTGCGAGGGCCTCGCGCAGCGCGTCCGTTCGCATCCGCCCCTGGTCGTCGACCGCGACCGGCACGACCGAGCCGGTGCCGAGCCCGATCAGCCGAAGCGCGCGATGGAGGGTCGAATGCGCCTTTGCGCCGGCGAGGACGCGGATCCGGGGCGCCCCCGCAAGCCCGTCGCGCTCGACGTCCCAGCCGAGCTCGTGCAGAACGTGGTTCCGCCCCGCGGCGAGCGCCGTCGCGTGCGCCATCTGCGTGCCGGTGACGAACGCGAAGGACCGCGCCCGGGGCAGGCCCAGCAGCTCGGCGAGCCACCGGCCTGCCACCTCCTCGACCACGGCGGCGGCCGGGCCGCCCACGTACAGGCCCGCGTTCTGATCCCACGCCGAGGTCAGCCAGTCGGCCGCGAGCGCCGCCGGCACGGAGCCGCCGATGACGAAGCCGAAGTAGCGCCCGCCCGGGATCGCGACCGCAGCTTCGCTTCCGACGGCCGCGAGCTCGGCGACCACCTCGCGCGGCTCGGTCGGGGCGTCCGGGACCGGGCCGCCCAGGCGCGCACGCAGCGCCTCGAGATCCACGGTCAGGAAGACGGGTCGCTCCGGCAGCGACTCGAGGAAGTCCGCCGCGAGGTCGGCGGTCTCGTGCAGCAGGTCCCGCACGAGCAAGACGCTACCGACATGCGAGGCGAGCTCCGGCGGCGCGTGCGTGGGTTCACGTCAAACGGCAGGCTCATTGGGCGCACGGGCCTCACTGGCGCTGGGCCTGACGCCAGCGCTCGTGTTCCCTCGACACCGGTGTAAGCTGTTCGCCGGTGATGGGCGGGGCGACACTGGCGGCGCTTCGCGTCTCGGCGGCGAGACTGCGCGCCCGGCCGCTGCGTCCGGCGCTCGTCGTCGGCGGCGTCGCGCTCGCCTTCGCCATGGCCGTCGCCGTCGTCGGCGGCAGCCTGGTCGCGCGACAGCAGGCGCTCCGGTCGGGTCTCGCCTCGCTGCCGGCCGACTCGCGCGGCTTCCGGGTCGACCGCTTCGGCCTCCCCCTGCGCGGGCCGGCGTACCGGCGTGAGGACCGCGCGGTCCGGCGCGTGCTCGAGACGCTCGCCGCCGGCCGGGTCCGGCGGGTCGTCTTCTTCCGCCAGCTGCGGGTCGACGGCCGGCTGGTCGAGATCGCCGCCGTCGACCGCCTGCCGGAGATCCTCGAGCTGCGGCGGGGTCGCCTGCCGCGGTCCTGCAGGCGCGCCGGCTGCGAGGTCGTCGCGATCGGCGGCGGGCCGCCCCGCCTCGCCGAGGCGGACGTCCGCCTCGACCTCGTCGGCTCGGCCCAGCTGCGCGACCCCGACCTACTCGGCTACGTCTCGGCGGCGGCGGAAGGCCCGGCGGCGGCGCCGCTGCTGCTGTTCGCCCCGAGCGTCGAAGCGTTGCAGCGCTACGCCGCGCTCGCGCCCTACTACCGGGTCTACTCGTGGCTCTCGCCGCTGCGCGCGGACCGCCTGCACACGTGGCAGATCCGGAACACGCTCGCCGCCGAGTCGCGCGCCCAGAACGAGCTCTACGCCGCCGACTCCGCGTTCCGGCTGAGCAGCCCCGACGAGGAGCTTCTCTCCGCCGACCGCCGGGGCCGCGTCGCGGCGCGGCGGCTGATGCTCGTCGGCGGCGAGACGAGCGCGCTCCTGCTCGGCTTCGCGGTGATCGCGGCGATCGGCCTGCGGCGGGGGCTGGCGAGCGAGCGACGGCGCCTGCTCGCCCGCGGCGCGCGCCGCTGGCAGTCGTGGCTGACGCTCGGCGCCGAGGTCGGGGCGATGACGCTCGCCGGCGCCCTCGTCGGGGTCGGCGCCGGAGCGGCGGTCGTCGCCGCGATCGCGGCGGCCGCCGGTCAGCCCGCCGGCGCGATCCTCGCGCACTCGCTGCTCGCGCCGTGGACGGTCGCGGCGCTGCTCGCCGGCGCCGCCGCCGCCACGCTCGTCCTCGCCGCGACGACGTTCACGCGCGACGGCGAGGCGGGGCGGCGCCGCGTCCAGCTCGTCGACGTCGCCGCCGTCGGCGCCGCCGTCACCCTCGCCGTCGGCCTGGGCCGCGGCGCGCTCGACCCGGAGCACGTGACGAGCGGGAACACGGTCCTGCTCCTCGTCCTCCCCGCCCTCGTCTGCTTCGTCGCCGCGGTCGTGCTCGCACGCCTCCTCGGGCCAGCGATGCGCGTCGGGGAGCGGCTGACGCGGAAGCGCGCGCTCTCGTTGCGGCTCGGCGTGCTCGCGCTCGCGCGAGCGCCCTCCCGCACGGTCGTCAGCTGCGCCTTCATCGCGGTCGCGCTCGGGCTCGCGCTGTTCGCGGCGGCGTACCGGGCGACGCTCGCGCGCGGGGCGGCCGACCAGGCGGCGTTCCAGGTGCCGCTCGACTACTCGGTGACGGAGGGCGCGAAGCTCGTCCTCCCGCTCGACGCCGCGCCGCCGCGGGCATACGCGGCCGCAGCGGCCGGTGCCCGCGCGTACCCGATCGTGCGGATCGGGGCGACGACGCCGGGAGCAGGCGCAGCCGTGCTCTCGCCCACCGTGCTCGGCGTGCCCGCCGGCGCGATCCGCCGGATGCACTGGCGCTCCGACTACTCGCAGCTCTCGCGCGACGAGATCGCGCGCAGGCTCGCCCGCGCGGGAGAGCCACACCTGAGGGGGATCGCGCTGCCGCCGGGCAGGCACACGCTCTCGACCGGCGCCCGGCTCCGAGGCGCCGCCCTCGTCGCCAGGCTCGTCGTCGTCGACGGCCGCGGGCGCGTCGCGTTCCTGCGCCTCGGACGGGTGCCGGTGCACGCGGCGACGCTGTCCGCATCGTTCCGGAACAGGGAGCCCGTGCACGTTCTCGGCCTCGACCTCGCGCTGCCCGAGAGCGAGGAGTTCACCCTCGCCCACCGCGACGCCGAGGGCGAGGTGGCGATCGTCCCCTCCGGCGAGCTCGAGCTCGGCCCGCTGCTCGACGGCGGCCGCGAGCTGACCGACTGGCAAGGCTGGCGGCTGTCGACCGGCGGCGACGTGCTTCCTCGGGCCGGCGGTGCGCGTGTCCGCTACGCCTTCCAGGACACCGGCCGCCACCTCGTCCTCCGGCGGCCGCAGGCGACCGACGACGCGCCGATGCCGGCCGTCGTCTCCCCGGAGATCGCCCGGGCGGCCGGGGGCGTCGGCGGGACGACGACGCTCGACTTCCAGGACACCCGGATCGAGGCACGGGTCGTCGGTGTCGCGTCGAGGCTCCCGTCCGTGCCCGCGGACACCGGGCCGTTCGTGCTCGCTGACGAGGCCTGGCTCTCGACGGCGATCGACTCGAACGCCCCGGGCGAGGGCACCGCGCGCGAGGTCTGGATCGACGCTCCGGGCGACGCCGGCCGGGCGCGAGCGGCGCTGAGCCGGCCGCCGTTCGCGAGCCTCGACGTCGCCTCGCGCGGCGCCGAGGAGCACCGGCTCGCCGCCGACCCGCTCGCGCACGCGACCGCGGTCGCGCTCGGGGCCGCGGGCCTGCTCGCGCTGCTCTTGGCCGTGCTCGGCTTCTGGGTCGGCGTCGCCAGCGAGCTCCACGACGAGCGGAGCGACTTCTTCGACCTCGAGGCTCAGGGGCTCGCGCCGGCGGACCTGCGTCGCCAGCTCCGCCTGCGCGGCGCGATCCTCCTCGCCGTCGGGCTGGCCGGCGGGCTCGCCCTCGCCGTGCTCCTCTCCCGGCTCGTCGTCTCGCTGGTCCGCGTCTCGGCGACGACGGGGGTGCCCGAGCCGCCGCTCCGGCTCGACCCCGACTGGCTCGTCGGTGGGCTCGGCGTCGCTGCCCTGCTCGCCGCCGCCTTGCTCGTCGCCGAGGGCGCGTCCCTCGCCTCCTTCCGCGGCGCTCGCCCCGAGCGCGCGTCCTGGAGCCTGGAATGACGCTTGCGATCGACGTCCGCGAGGCCTTCCGCATTCACCGGCTCGGCGGCACCACCTCCGTCGCGTTGCAGGGTCTGACCCTGCAGGTCGAGGAGGGCGAGGTCGTCGTCGTGCTCGGGCCGAGCGGTTCCGGCAAGACGACGCTCCTGCGCACGATCGCGGGCTTCGACACGCTCTCGGCCGGCGTCGCGCGCGTGCTCGGGACCGACGTCGGCGCGCACGGCTCCGGCGCGGCGGCGCGGTTCCGCGCGCAGAACCTCGGCCTCCTCGACCAGCACTACGCGCGGGCGCTGTCCCC
>Ga0070741_10017096_pt1 | contig 11969 bp, 6 predicted proteins | sample Coa_R1_4_FD_66440 | JGI IMG/M metagenome (GOLD analysis project Ga0070741, IMG submission 66440) | Surface soil microbial communities from Centralia Pennsylvania, which are recovering from an underground coalmine fire - Coalmine... | ecosystem: Environmental > Terrestrial > Soil > Unclassified ...
CACAACGCGGAGGAAAATGACGAACGTGTTCTCGGAGGACCTCCGTCGGGGGCGACTCTGCAGAACTGGATTAGCTTCTCGCCGCCGTTCAAGGCGAACAATGTTGCCGGCCCGGTTCTCATGGGATTCAACGATCACGAGGCGTTCTATGGGATGGAAATGCGTAGCGCGCTCGAGCGCGCCGGCGTTCCCGTGGAATTCTGGGTTTATCTCGGCGAGGGGCATATCTTCACCGGCCCGGAACATCGTTTGATTTCCATGGAGCGCAACCTTGACTGGTTCAACTTCTGGCTACAGGACAAGGAAGATCCGTCCTCTACAAAAGAAGCGCAGTACGTTCGCTGGAGCGAAATGCGCAAGAAGGTTATCGCCAGGTCTGCAATAACCCGAAAGGTTCGCTCCGAGACCCTAAGCGCCAAGCCGAAAAGCGTCGATACGGATGCAAAGGCAAATCAGCCGTGAAATGTTACTGCGGCCAGAGCCAGGAGGCTCGTGGAATGACTCGTCTATCTATCGCCGCATTGCGGCGCTTGGTCTTTTCGATTTCCTGTCATTTAGTTGTATTTGCAATCGTTTTCGGCTTCCACTTGCGTGCGGCAGCCGAGCCGCTGACCGCGGAAGCGCTTGTCAAGCAAGTCGAATTGTTTCCATTCGAAGGTATCGCCGCATCGCCGGATGGGAAATGGGTTGCCTTCGAGAGTGATGATCCGACGAAAGACATCCACTTCGATTACGAGAACCAGCGCTACACCAAATCCGGATACCCAATGCTCGCGAGTGCAGCCGGTGCCAATATCTGGGTTGTCGAAGTGGCAACTGGCAAAACCGTGCAGATGAATACGGACAAGGGATTCAGCTGGAGTCCGAACTGGTCGCCGGACGGCAACCAATTGGCGTTTTACTCCGACCGCAGCGGCCACGCCGCCGTTTGGGTATGGGACCGCAGGTCCGGGACTTCGCGACAAGTCTCTCCGGCGGAAGTCTATTTTTCGTGGTGGAAAGAGAAGCCTTTGTGGAGTGCGGATGGGAAGACCATCCTGACGAAAGTCCTACCCGAGGGTATGACGCTAACCCAGGTTCTCTCGCTCTCACCTTATTACGCGGCACTGATGAATGGCGGGAAAGACAAGAAGGCCGATGCTCCGGACACCCAGCCTACGGTTCATGTGTACAGTTTCCATCCCTCGGAGAAGGCAAAGGCTCAAACGGCTGGATCGGGAGAGACGGAAGGATTCGATTCTTTCTTCAATGCACTCTTTCTCTCTGATCTCGTTCGTATTGACGTGGCGACCGGCCAAGCGACCCGTCTCGTGAAACACATTCGACTCTCCTGGTACGGCTATTCGCCGGACGGCAAGAGCTTCGCCTATACGACCATGGAAGGCGTTGTACCAAAAACCCAACAGAATAAGTTCGGTCTGCATATCTACGATATTGCGAGCGGAACGACGAAAGATCTTGCCGTCGGTTATAGCGATCCTAACAACCTGAACTCTGGGGTGAGCTGGTCGCCGGATTCCAAGCATATCTCGTACATCGACAATGGCAAGACCATGGAGCGCGCTGCGTGGGTGGTCGAAATCGGCTCGGGGGAAAAGGTGAAGATCTCCGACGCCATCGAGCGCAGCTCGCGAACATTCAGCTGGGGCGCGGCTCTTTGGGACAAGGCCGGAGCACACGTATATCTCCTCGATCCGGGGGCAGGGAAGCTTTGGGAGGTCACGGCGGACGGCAGCAAAGCTCGCGAGCTTGGCATGGTTCCCGGTGCTGAGATTAAAGACATCGCTGCCCTGGAACTACAGGGTACCTACTGGTCGCCCGATGAAGGCCGCACGATCTATGTCCGCGCTCACAATAACGAGACGAAGAAGGACATCATCTATGCCGTGAACATTGCCTCTGGGGAGGCAAAGAAGGTTTATGAAGGCAATGAGGCGATGGCAATGCGCGAGGCGGGCGCATTCATCGGTCTCCCCGGATCTAATACGGTTGTGTATTCGGCGGAGTCGGCCATCAGCGCAGATGAGGTCTGGGCTCTCGACGTGCAAACTGGTCAAACCCGCAAACTCTCGAATCTCAATCCGCAATTTGCCTCCGTACATATGGGACAAATCCGGATCATCGATTTCTATTCGCTCCACAATGAGCATTTGCATGGTGCACTGCTGCTCCCAGCCGACTACCAGGAAGGCAAACGTTATCCGACGGTGGTTTGGGTGTACGGCGGCGACAACGGCTCCGACAAGGTGAACCGCTTTGGATTTGGATGGGGCAACACCTTCAATTTTCAAATGCTGGCGACCCGTGGATACGCGGTGCTATATCCCGACATTCCTCTCCATCCGGGTACCCCTGTGGACGATCTCGTGTCCGCCGTACTTCCCGCAGCCAGCAAAGCCGTTGAAATGGGAGTCGCAGATCCGGATAGGCTTGCGCTTATGGGGCAGAGCTTCGGCGGGTACAACACCATCGCGCTTTTGACTCGCACCAACATCTTTAAGGCTGCGGTGGCTACGAGCGCTGCGCCAGTCGATCTTTTCATGGGATATAGCGCATTCATTAATGGGACTGCCGCTGGAGAGGGCTATTACGAAGAGGGTCAGGGCGGCATGAAGGGTAACCCCTGGGAACTCAAGGAGCGGTATTGGGAGAACTCGCCGATGTTTTTCCTGGAAAAAATTCAAACACCGTTGATGCTCGAAGCCGGCGGTGCGGACTCCGTCTGCTCGGAATGTGGCAACGTTTTCGACGGTTTGAAGCGGCTTGGAAAAGATGTGGAGTTCCTCGAGTACGACCACGAAGGCCACGTGGTTCAGGAACCCGTAAATGTAATCGATTTCTGGAACCGCCGTATCGCATGGCTCGACCGTTATCTCGGCAGCACGAGCGGCTCCACAAGCTCCGCTCCCGGTCAGTAGCAGTTCGCGCATTCAGGAGGCGCAAAGGATGAACCGTATCTTCGCTACTTCCAGGTTCTCGCACAAACTGCTGCTTGCGATCGGCGTCGCTTGTCTCGCGTGCAGCACGGTTGCAGCCGAGAACACAGGATCGAAGCCTGCTCAGGCGAGCGTAATCACCGTTCGACAGAATTTCGAAGTGAGCACAGCCGATCACAACAGTCCTCACGATGAAGTCCTGATCGCGGCCCATCCGAGTGATCCCAGGAAGCTCATCGCCTGCTCGATGGTTGACACGATGAAGCTCTCGCAGCGGAAGATGCACACCGTCACCTACACGTCGGACGACGGAGGAGCGACTTGGAAAATTGGGCCGACGATCTCTGAATCCGGCGATCCGATCTGCGAATACGGCGCCGACGGCGCCGCTTATTTCGGTGCTATCGGCGACTCTCCCTGGCGCGATCCCGCGATCGATTGGTTTCTCCAAATCTATCGTTCTGCTGACAACGGCGCGCATTGGGAAGGGAAAGGCAAGTTTCTCTCCGGCGATCGTCCGTGGCTCGCCTTCGATCGTACCTCGGGCCCGCACCACGGACGCATGTACATCACTTACCAGGCTCGTGCGGGCGCGCTCGATGCTCAGCAATCTCCAGCCGTCTCCCTCGACCTGGTTCATTCCGACGATGAAGGCGCGACCTTTAGTTATCCGAGGATCTACGGAGTAATTAGCGGAAAAAGGCTCCTACATTCATTGCCTACAAAACTCGCACTTCTTTCCGATGGTACGGTCGTCGTATCGAACTGGGAGAGCCTGAAGAAAAATGCGGTCGCGGACGAAAACGAACCAGCCGCCGCGTGGGACGGCATGCCTGGGCCGCCTACCTGCGAGATTACCGTGGTCCTGGTTCCCAATGATGGCTGGGAGAAGCCGAAGATTGCGAAGGCTGCAGAAAAGTACTGCTCGGAATCTGCCACCACCCGCACGGTCGACAGCCTCGCCGTCGACACGCAATCCAGCCTATTCAAAGACCGAATCTACATTGCCTGGACGGACCTGCGCTCCGGACATTCGAGGATCATGTTTACCTACTCGCCGGATCGCGGAGCGACATGGACGAAAGCGCGCGTTATCGATGATGCGCGGTCCGATCTCGGTCACTTACCCAACAACTTCATGCCGACACTCGCTGTGAACAAGGCAGGAATTGTCGGGGTGACCTGGTATGACCGACGTGACAGCCCCGACAATATTGGCTACACCACCCGTTTCAGCGCATCGCTCGACGGCGGCGAAACTTGGCTCCCGAGCGTCAAAGTCGCCGAGCAGCCGGCGCGATTTCGCATCGAAGATGCTGCCGTCACGATGAGTGGCTGGGTCTCCGGCAATGATGCGGAGTCGCATGGTCCCATGACCCTGAGTGTTGCCGGCTTCCCTGAATTCCATGGGGGCGACACCGCCGGCCTCACCGCCGGCGCCGACGGTACTTTCCATGCTCTCTGGGTCGACAATCGCAGTGGGATCAACGAGGTGTACACCGCGGCGATCGACGTGGACGCAACTCCGGCGAAGCATGGTAGTCCGGACCTCTCGAATCTGGCGGATCTTTCAGACAAGATCGCACTGGACCTGATTGATCTTTCTTACGATGACCGGAACCGAACTGTGACGGTCGAAGCCAGTCTGCGAAATAAAGGCAAGGAGCCGGTGGAAGGGAAGTTCCTGCTCAGAGTGCTTTCCTTGTCCTCAGATGTAGGGCTCGTGCAGCTCACGAATGCTGAAAACTCCGTTCGAGGTGCGGGTGCGCTGTTTGACTTCACAAGCCAGGTGAAGGGTGGCGTGTTAAAGCCTGACGAGAGTTCATCCACAAAGAAGTTGGTGTTCCATTTGGACGACGTTCATCTTCCAAAGCCCGACACGTCGCCCTCTCCGAACTCCGCCGAATCTATCAATGAGGTCTTGGGTGCTCAGTTCGTGAATATGGACGTGCAGGTTCTGGGGGACGAGTCAAAGACAGCTGCTTCGTCGCATTAACGGTGTTGTCGATTCATCGGATTTGAGGATTGATATCCCGCAGCGATCGCATGGCTCCGCCGATGTACCCGAGCTGTGAGCGGGTCCGCGGCGGCCTAATCGCAGCCTGCGTCTCAGGAGGACAGATGATCAGCCAAATGTGCGCATCTTCAGTGGTCTCGAAGAAGCTACTGCTCGCGATCGCGATCGCCGCGTTCGCATTCTGCTCGATGTCAGCGGACAACAAAGCATCGACGCCGGCAGGCGGACGGATGATCATCGGGCCCAATATTCTTGTCAGCCGTGATGGTGACGTTCCCCACTGCGAGACCATGATCGCTGCCAACCCCCGCGATCCGAAAAACCTGGTTGGGGGCTCGATCGTCGGGACTACCGAGAGTGCGAGCTTCGTCACCAAGCCATACGTCTCGTTCGATGGTGGTGCCGAATGGAACGACATCAACTTGCCCACTGGGTCGAGTGGGGATCCGCAGGTCGGTTTCGGCATCAATGGCACCGCGTATTTCGTAGGCCTTAACTTTGAAGGGATGACCTTTTATCGCTCCGAAGACGGCGGTAAGACGTGGGGACAGGGAGTGAATCTCGGCAAGCACCATGACCACGAGAATCTCATTACGGACTATACGTACGGGCCGTATGCCGGCCGAGTTTATATCACCGATGAGACTGACGTGCCGGGCTCGAATGAGTTGGAAGACCTGAAAATGCAGCGGCGCGTTGTGCTCTTTCGGTCATCCGACGACGGACGTTCTTTCATCGGACCGATTGAGGTCGTCCGCAGCGAGAACAATGGCCTGAGCGCGCAGAATTTGCTCATTCTCTCCGACGGGACGCTGTTTATTCCGATTAACGAATATCCAAACTATGCGACCGACAAGAATGCCGACACGTGGAAGGTCGTGTACTCGGTATCGCATGATGGCGGTGTAACCTTCTCGCCGCTGCAGACGATCGGGACGGCGCATTTCGGAGGCGCCACAGCGTTGAGAGCTGCGCAGCGCAGTGGTCAAGTCGATCAAGTGGGTGCTCCGGTATTTGCTGTCGATCGCAGCGATAAATTTCGTGATCGCATCTACGCTGCGTGGACTGATTTTGACAATGGGCGCTTCCGCCTCATGCTCACCTGGTCAAGCGACCTTGGAAAGAGTTGGACACTTCCAAAACCGGTCGAGCCGAATGCACCATCGTATGCCTCGCAGTTTCAGCCGATGATCGCCGTCGATTCGAACGGCAATCTCGGCATTATGTACTACGACACCGACGGCTTTCCCAAGCGAGACCATTTCTTCGTGTCCTTCACAGCCTCTACCGATGGTGGCAACACGCTGCTGCCCAAGAAGAGGCTCTCCAGCGTTGCTTCCTCACCATTCGGATCAGGCGACCTGCGGCCCGGAGCGTTCACGGAAACCGAACGTGGCATGGTCACCGCAGATTTTGTTTCGGCTGTTTCTCGCTGGGTGAATGGCGGCGATTACATCGGTCTCACCGCGTCCGGCGATGGGATCTTCCATCCTTTCTGGACGGACGCCCGAAGCGGCACCTATCAGCTCTATACGGCAGCCGTTCGGGTCACGACGGATGCACAGTCCGGAGGCCCTGCCCCCACGAACAAGCGGATGCCGGCAGTTCTCACGGGCAAGATGACGCTCACGTTCGATCCGGTCTCGTACGACGCGCAAACCGGCGAGGCCATTGTTCCAATCCGGCTCAAGAACACTTCCAGCGAAACCCTGTACCCACCCTTCCGGGTCGAGGTGAAAGAACTTGTGCATCCCTATATGGTGAAATCGCACGAGCCTTATGACCCGCCGACTTTTCTCAACGCGTCGAACGGAAAGTCGGGTGTCGGCGCAATCTTCGATTATTCCTCTGCGCTCGGAGACCTGGCCGCGCTTGAACCGAACGCTGTTACGGATGCGATTCCCTGGCACCTGAAAGCGGCGGCGGCAGTGAAAACCAACTTCCATCTCGGAGTTGAGATCACGGGCTACACCGCGAAGCCTGACGCGGCGTCAGAGTCGAACTCCGACAGTCGGTAATTTGAGTCTTTCAATGGAGGGTTCGCGCTACCACGATCGCCGGGTTTTCTTAGTCTGCGAGCTTACGGCAGCCGCGTGCAACCGCTTCCGCGACGGCAGAGATGCCGGTCCCGACAATCTCGGAAATTTCGCGATAGCGGAGACCTTGAGCACGCAACTGAAGGCATTGCAATTCCTGCGGTGTCAAATTCGCGATGGCAGCGCGCGTTCGTTCGATCTGTTCCTTCTTTAGTACGATTTCCTCTGATGAGGGTGCAGTCGCATTCTGCGGCAAGGAATCGAGCGGCGCGAGATCGACCCCAAGTGACACTTTACGGTTCCGCTTAACGTGGTTCATCGCGAGATTATGCGCTACGCGATAAATCCATGCCCGCACATTGTGGTTCCTCTCCGGCCGGTTCAGAAGGTCCTTAAAGGCGCGCAGGAACGATTCCTGCACAATGTCCTCACACTCCTGCGCCTCCAGTCCGAGGGACGACAGGTACCGAAAAACGGGCACTCGCAGACGATCGTACTGTGCTGTGATCTCATCTTTCAGCGCGTCGACCTCTTTGGCTCGCGCACTTTGCCCGACGCGCGAACCGTCTTCGACGCCTGCGCCGTTCCACGGAAGATGTACTCCTAACCGCTCCACGGACTTCCCCTGGGAGGAATCTATCTTGCGAATTGCAGCTTGCTTGGCTTACAGAGAGAAGATTTTCGGGAGTATATACGCCGCATTTCCGCATGCAAGAACAATTTGCACCTATCGAAACTTTGCAGCTATGGAAATCCGCAAGAATCGTCCGAAAATTTGACCTGTTCGATTGTTACCTGTGCATAACGCTAATCCGGGGAGCGCTCTTCGCTGTTCGCTCTACGTGTGCGCGTTACGTCGAATTCCTTCCCAACAAAGCGGAGATTTCTGCAATGGCCCTGATTCGAATCGCTCTTCGCGGTCTTCTGCTGGCAATTATGCTCGTTGTGACGATATATGCCCAGGAACAGAAACCACTCGCGATCGCCGATGCCCTCGGTGTTCTCTCCTTCGCCAACCGCATGCCGATCGCTCTATCGTCCGATGGCCAATGGGTGGCCTATACAGTCGAGGATGACCGGAAACGCGAGAGCACCCGCGAAGAACGATACATGTACTACACTCCAACGGGCGCCTTCACGGAGGCGGTCGGCTGCGACGTGTGGGTCACGAATACGCGTACGGGCGAGAGTCGCAACCTGACGCAGGGCAAGGGCACCAGTTCCAGCCCGGTCTGGTCTCCCGACGGAAAGCACCTGGCCTTCTACTCCGATCGCACCGGTACCGAGCATCTTTGGATTTGGAATGTGGACGATCGGCAGATGCGCCAGGTCTCGGACGCAATCATTCGTCCGTTCTTCAACTTCCAGGTGGCGCGCTGGTCGCCGGATGGTCGATCTATCCTCGTAAAGGTGTTGCCCGTCGGAATGAGCGTGGAGCAAGCCGCTGATCTGGCCTCTCCGCCACCCAAGCCGCCGACCGCTGGCAAAGACGGTGCCCCGACGGTCACCGTATATACCTCGGAGCCGAAGAACGACAACGCTCCGACAGCAAAAAAGGTGAACGATGAAACGTGGATGAATCGCTACAACGGAGACTTGGCTCTCATCGACGTTGCAACCGGAAAGGTCGATCATTTCGTGAGGCAAGCGCGTCCGCTCGGCTACTGGTTTTCGCCCGACGGACAATTCGTCGCATACACCAACTGGAAGGGAATCGAAGACAATACCCAGCAGCCCGTTTACGAGATCGATGTTTATTCGCTGAAAGACCATTCCTCGAAGGTGCTCGTCGCAAAAACTGAGCAGGATTACGCTCAGTCGGTAAGTTGGTCTCCCGACGGCCGCTCCCTTGCCTACCTCACATCGAAGGGCGACTGTTTCCTCGTGAATGCCGATGGCGGCGAGCCTCAAAATCTGACCGCCGGAGCACCGCACCCGCCATTTAATGACGATCACCGCGCTCCGCTTTGGAATTCGCGGGGCGACACGATCTTTCTGCTCAGTACGGAAACGTACGGCAGAGCGGGTTCCAACAAGATCTGGGCAGCTTCGCCGGAACAACATTCGTTTCACGTCGTAGCGGAGGTTCCCGACCGCACGGTGCTTGAAATTGCCGCCCCCGCAGGCGGAGGACGCGTCTGGTTACCGGACGACAAATCCTTGTTGGTTCTTGCGCGGGATGACAAAACCAAAGATACCGGTTATTGGCGCATCGATCTGACAAGTGGGGCGGCACACCGTATCTTCGAAGAGCCGCGTTATTTCACCTCCGATTCGATTTTCACAACGGATGTGAGCCGTGACGGCAAAACCCTTGTTTATGTCGCCCAGGATGCACAACATCCCGAAGACATCTGGGTCTCCAGTCCTGACTTTCAGGATCGTCATCAGCTCACACACGTCAACCCGAACGTGGAGAGCCTCGCGTTTGGCAAAGTGCGCATCATCCACTGGCGGTCAACGGACGGCTCCGATCTTAGTGGAGCGCTCCTGCTTCCCGCAAATTATGAGGACGGGAAGCGTTATCCGCTGATTGTTGATGTATATGGAGGCTCCCTGCGCTCGGACACTGCGAACCGATTTGGTCTTTCGGGTGCTGGTGTCGAAAATCTTCAGATCTTGGCGACGCGCGGCTACGCCGTTCTCCTTCCCGACACCCCGCTCCATAAGAAAACGCCGATGGCAGACCTCCTGAAAACGGTCATGCCCGGCGTGGATAGGGCTGTCGACGTAGGTGTAGCCGACGGTGACCGCCTGGGCGTGATGGGCCACAGTTACGGCGGTTATTCCACGCTCTCGCTCATCGTGCAGACTTCGCGGTTCCGAGCGGCCGTGGACAGCGCTGGACCGGGCGATTTGATTAGTGATTACGGTGCCATGCAGAAGGACGGCTCCAGCAACTCGATTGGCTGGGCAGAAACCGGGCAGGGAGGAATGGAAGGCACACCGTGGCAGTTCCGCGACCGTTATATCGAAAACTCCCCCGTTTTTTATCTCGATCGCGTCGAAACTCCACTATTAATCATTCAGGGCGAACTGGATCTCGCGGTACCTCCATGGCAGGCCGACCAAGTGTTCGTCGGGTTGCGGCGGCTAGGGAAGGAAGTTGTTTACGCGAAGTACGCCGGAGAGGAGCATTGGGAGGGTACCTGGAGCCCAGCCAATGCGGAGGATTATTGGAATCGGGTGATCGACTGGTTCGGTAAGCACCTGACTGCGTCGAAACCAGGCGACAACTGAATATCTCGCATCGACCCCGGCTTAGGTCCTAGAACCGAGCCCGGTCGCGAACAGGCGCGCAATTCTTGGAGGTGGGCGGACTCCAGTCGAGCGTTGGCGTACCTCAACCCGCAATTCGCATATAGCCGACCCGTGAGGATGGTTGGCGATCCCCGTTGCAACCGGTTGGAACCTTAGGTGCTGTAGTCCGCTTGCGCACCCGCCCGCATTTCGCGGCCCCCCTTAGGTCCCCCTGCTGGGAGAAAGATGCAAGCCCGACACAAACCTGGGTGCCGCGAAGTCAAAGCGCGAAGAAGCCTTTGTGGCTAGCTTGCCGAGCCGTCCTGAGGACCTCGTCCTTAACGGACTGATTCACTGCGAGCATACCGGCGCTGCTCGCGCTATCTCCGGCTCACATTGGCTGGATTTCGAAATTATTGATTTGTTTGGCTGCCCCCCAGGGATTCGAACCCCGATATGCTGATCCAGAGTCAGCTGTCCTACCATTGAACGAGGGGGCAGCAGCGCCGATTGGCTACGAACGCAGCGTGTGGAACTGCTCAACTGCGCACCTTTGATTCTATTGGCGTTAGCAGCAGCCGTCAACCGCAGCAGCTCAGACCTGACCCGCTCAGATCGCGCTCGGCGCGTGCCTTGGCATCTTCCTTCCCACAGCTTCCATCCCACTGTTACGTATTGCAATTTAGCGTAATTTTTTGATTGTGAGGAGTTGAACCGATGCGCAAGACCATGATTCTCGCTTCCACGCTGCTGATGACCGGCGGACTACTATTTGCCCAGTCGAGTTCCAGCAGTACGCCTCAATCGACCGCCGACACTTCTAGCTCATCGAAACCGACAGCGGCCAAATCCTCCACAAAGATGGACGATTCCTTTGCCAAGAAGGCCGCCGAGGGTGGCTTGACCGAGGTCGAATTGGGCCAATTGGCAACGCAAAAGGCCTCCGATCCTGCGGTCAAAGCCTTCGGACAGCGCATGGTCGACGACCACACCAAAGCCAACGATCAATTGAAGACGATCGCGGCGCAGGAAAATATTCAGCTCCCTACCGAGCCGAATGCGAAAGACCAGGCTGAGAAAGCTCGTCTCGCGAAGCTCTCCGGTGCAGCGTTCGACAAAGCGTACATAAATCACATGGTGATGGACCACAAGAAGGACATCGCTGAATTCAAACGCGAGGCGAATACTGGCAAGGATGAGCAAATCAAGAATTTTGCGTCGCAGACGCTGCCTACTCTTCAGGACCACCTGAAGCAGGCGGAGGATGCGCAGAAGAAGGTCGTGGCGAACAACGCTTCGTCGACCAGGAGCGCAGGTACGACTGCCCAGTCGCAGTAATTGTTTTCCGGGGTTCGAAGGCGCAGCTCAAGGCTGCGCCTTTCGTTTGGTCGGGCCGTTCCGATTCGGAATTCACTTGCGTGCTTGAAACTTCCCTGCGGCCCGAAGCGCCGATCTTCTCCTGCCCACGCAACCCTTATAATCAAGTCTGACCATATCGGAACAACGCAGCACCGTTCCAGTGCATTCATTCCTGCATTCAAAGGACAGACATGTTCGACATCACTCTGGTTCATGCACGCGAGATCCTCGATTCCCGCGGGAATCCAACCGTCGAAGCGGAAGTAACTCTCTCGGGTGGCGCAACGGGAAGAGCGGCCGTACCTAGTGGCGCCTCAACCGGCGAGCACGAGGCAGTGGAGCTTCGTGACGGTGACGAATCGCGCTACAAAGGCAAAGGCG
>Ga0070741_10017097_pt1 | contig 11969 bp, 10 predicted proteins | sample Coa_R1_4_FD_66440 | JGI IMG/M metagenome (GOLD analysis project Ga0070741, IMG submission 66440) | Surface soil microbial communities from Centralia Pennsylvania, which are recovering from an underground coalmine fire - Coalmine... | ecosystem: Environmental > Terrestrial > Soil > Unclassified ...
ATCTCCTTCACGGGGTCGATTCGCCCCAGTTTTCAATGCAGCCTGTGACCTGTCTACTCCGGGAGTTCTCTCCCGGAGCCTACCGCGCGCCGGACGATAAGACATTCATCTCATCTCCTTAGTCGAAGAAATGACGATCCTCCTCTGAAAGATGCGCCCTCGCTGCCGCAACGTTGAACGTGACGCCGAGACCCGGTTTGTCCCAAACGTCAATGAAGCCGCTTTTCATAATCGGGTCGGGCAAGCCCTCCACAATCTGATACCACCAATCAGGCTGACCGATCGGATATTCGAACGCGATATAGTTCTGCGGCAATGCCGCCGCCAACTGAACGTGCGCGGCCAGTCCTATAAGCCCGTCGAAAATTCCATGCGGAGCAATCTGTATTCCATGTAAGTCGGCATATTCGGCGATCCATTTCATTTCCGCCAATCCGCCCACATCCTCAGGATCGGGGCCGATAATATTGACGGCCTGCTTTTCGATAAGATCTTTGAAATTCTCCCGCAGGTAAATCTCTTCTCCGGTGTGAATGGCAACCGAGGTACTCTGCGTTACCTCGCGAAAGAGTTCGGCGTTCGGATACGGTGTGTAGTCGCCTGTGATGATGTCTTCGATCCAGGTGATGTGCAGCGGCTCAAGCGTTCGTGCGAACGTAATCGCATCCTTCACTGCCCAGCCCGGCCCGCAATCAAGCGCGAGGCCGATTTCATCGCCCAGCACTTTCTTCATAGCTTCGACGCAGGCGACGATGTGAGCAAGTCCACGTTCAGTCAAAAGTCCACGGTCCGAATGTGGTGCTCCCGTCCTGGGCTCGTCATACCATCCGTTAGGCATCGCGTGCATCATCGCCGGATTGTGGAAGCCGACGGCTTGCTTGATCAGCGTGAAGCCTTCTTTGGACTCCTTCATCTTGGCTGTGTTTTCGGCATAGTCTTGCGGAGTTTGGCCGGTCATCGGAAAACGGACGCCGCCGTTGTAAGCTCGCACGCGATCGCGGATTTTTCCGCCCAGCAGCTTATAAACGGGTAGCCCGGCTACCTGACCTGCGATGTCCCACAGAGCGATCTCAATCGCGCTTACCGCCGAGCCCCAAGGCTTGAATGCCCCAAGCCGTCGGATCTTCAGCATCACCCGTTCGACGTTTGTTGGATCTTCGCCGAGAAGATAGTCACGATAGAACAGCACCATCGGCTTCAAATAAGGCTTTGCGGACTCCGCTTCACCATATCCCGAAATGCCTTGGTCCGTGACAATTCGAACCACCGGATTGCGGCCAATGATCGCGCATCGCAGGTCAGTGATTTTGATGGACACTTCTCCCGCGCGTTTTGATCTCATAGGCGGCGCGGCGGCTCTCTGCTGAGCTGTCAACGATAGTGCGGCGGCTCCTGCCGGCAGCGATGTCATGAATCCTCTTCTCGTCAATCCTCTTCTCGTCCAATTCGCCACGACTTCCTCCCGTAAGAAGATATCTCGAACCAAAACTGGTTGTAGTAGTCTTGAGCCGTTATAACGTTGAAAAAGTGGCCGACGATATCAACAATCTTCTTTCGAGCGTCCAACGTCACGCTCAGGCCTGGTTTGCGTCTCTCCAGAACCGCCCGGTACGCGCTACCGTTTCAGCCGATGAACTGCGAAATGCGCTTGGGCGCCCTATTCCCGCGCAAGGAACTTCGTGCGAGGCAGTCGCCGATTCGCTTGCCGCGCTGGGGATGAAAGCGACAGTCGCAACTGCCGGCCCGCGCTATTTCGGCTTCGTCGTCGGAGGCAGCCTTCCCGCTGCGCTGGCGGCCGACTGGCTTGTATCTGCGTGGGATCAAAACAGCGGCATCTACGCACTGTCTCCGCTGGTTTCGGTGATTGAGCAGATCACAGGATCCTGGCTGTTGGAACTCGCCGGACTACCGCAGACCATGAGTTTTGGATTTGTCACGGGCTGCCAAATGGCGAATTTCACGGCGCTCGCCGCCGCCCGCCATCGAGTGCTGCGGGACGCCGGTTGGGATGTCGAACAAAACGGTCTGTTCGGCGCTCCAGCCATCGACGTATTGGTGAGCGAGGAACGGCATTACACCATAGACATGGCGTTGCGGCTTCTCGGCTTGGGCTCGGATCGCGTTCGAAGAATCCCAACAGATAGCCAGGGCCGGATGCGAGCCGACGATCTTTTGCAGGCATTAGCGAATGGCGAAGGCCCCTGCATCGTCTGCGCGCAGGCCGGCAACGTGAACACCGGCGCTATCGATCCACTTGCCAAAATCGCAGCCGTTACAAAAAAACGCAAAGCATGGTTCCATGTGGACGGCGCGTTCGGTCTCTGGGCCGCGGCATCGCCTGTGCATGCAAAGCTCGTCGACGGCATTCAGTTGGCCGACTCCATTGCGACGGATGCCCACAAGTGGCTCAACGTGCCCTACGATTGCGGAATCGTCTTTTGCGCTGACCCCACCGCACACCGAAGCGCTATGTCGCTGGCTGCCGCCTACATCGTTGCAACAAGCGATCAGCGAGATCCGCACGAGTTCGTACCTGAGGAATCGCGCCGTGCCAGAGCAGTACCAGTTTATGCGGCTCTGCGATTTTTGGGACGGCAAGGATTCGCCGAGATAATCGAGCGCAACTGCCGACAGGCGCGACGGTTCGCGGACGGTCTGCGGAAGGCAGGATATGAAGTCCTCAACGAGGTTGCGTTGAACCAGGTCCTCGTGTCGTTCGGCACTCCGGAACAAACTCAACAGACCATTGCGGCCATCCAAGAGGACGGAACGTGCTGGTGCGGCGGCACCGTTTGGAAAAACCACACAGCCATGCGCATCAGCGTGAGTAATTGGTCGACAACGGATGAAGACGTAGATAAAAGTCTCGAGGCGATTCTACGTGCCGCCGCACGGTTCGCTCAGTAGAGTGCCGACCCAGGCGCATCGTCATGCGGTCGGATACCGCGGAGTCACCTGTTACGCGAAAAGACTTACGCTGTCGCCGCTTTGCCCAGAACGCCGTGTATGTATTCGGCAAGATTCGTGAGCCGAATTCCGTACCTGTCCACGACTGGAGTCATATTCATTGCGTCACCCCGTGCACAAGACAGCATCAGGGCGGCGAACGTCTTGTCCATTGGCTCAACCGCGGCTTTCCATTGAGCAATCAGAGTTTCCTCTGAAACGTGATCGAGACGAAATGGGCGGCCGCTCGTTTTCTCAACTCGCGCCACCACCTCAAGTGCGGTCAGCGCTTCCGGCCCACCGAACTCAATCACCTGCCGCTCGGCACCTCGATGTCGAAGCGCTATCGCGCACATCTCTGCAACATCGACAAAGGAAACCCAACTGATCGGGTTCGTCCCGCTCCCATAGATGCGTGCTGTGGCGTTGGCGTAATCAAAACCGAGCGCGGGGCTTAACCACACCTCCATAAAAAAGCTGGCCTGAATAATCGTGAAGTTGAAGTCGTTAAGTGCATTTTCAACAGCTGCTTTCGCCTTAGATAGCGGGAAGGGAAGATCGGGCGATCGACGGAACGAGACAAAGACGAACCGTGTCACACCGGCATTTCTGGCTGCCTGTACTAAAGCCAGTTGTCCGGCTCTGTCCACCGACTCGATGGAATCTCCTGATTGTCTCGCGAGCGTAGACGACGCTGTCGAGATCACGGCCTCGACGCCGGCGCAAGCCGACGCAAGGGAGTTCACATCTTTCAAGTCTCCGGTGTGGATTTCAACGCCCCTTGAGGCAAGTGCGTTAACCTTGCTGGAAATACTGGTTGCACGAGCAAGCGCCCTGACCTTTTCTCCCCGCTCGACCAACTTTTGACATACTGCATTGCCGACTAAACCGGTAGCGCCTACGACTAAAACCATCGCGCCTCCTGAGGCCGGTATTATGACACGCTTTATGACGGCAGTGCTGTTTTATCGAAGAGCCGCAAGTACACAATGAATGACGAAACGGCCGACCGCATGTATGCCGGTCGAGCGCTGACTTTCTACCGTACTTTTTCCCCGACCTCGGAATACTCCAGCTTTGGATACCAGTCAGACCCGCGACCTTCCGGCGTGCAGTCGAAAATCGCCCAAAGCGGATCAAGGTCCGGAGCGCCGCGTGGATCCTGCCCTGGATCGGCCATCTCCATGTTCATTTCCGGGCTCCAGAAATGCCGGATCACGCCATCGCGCCGCGTAAATACCGTTAATCCTGGTACGTCGCCATCTTCGGCGCTTACGTAATCGCGTGTGAAATCGCCGTCGGAATCCGAATACAAGGCCAGATTCCGCCAGCCTCTCTCTTTTTTGAAATCGAGAATCCGCTCCATCGGCGACCGTGCCGTCGCCGCCAGGGCTACCCGCTGCATCACATTCTGTGCCGCGCCGTCCCATGACGACAGCATGGCAGTACACATGGGACACGGGCGTACCCGTTTCGGTCCAAACATGAAGCTGTAAATTACTAGCGTCTCTTTGTCACCGAACAGATCGATCAGCGACTTTTCCCCCGTCTCCCCGTTGAAGGTATATTCTCTCGCCAACGTGCCGCCTTTCGGGAGTCCGCGCCGCAGTTCTGCAACGCGTTCGATATGCCTTCTCAGTTCAATCTCTTCGACCAGCAGTGCATTTCGCGCACGCCGGTACTCCTCGCTCTCGTTCGGAAATTTTGCTTTGTTTTTAGCTGCCAACTCGCTCGCCGGTCTGAGAATAGTTGTGGTTGTCATCTTCTATTCGTTATCTACTAGGTGTGTCGGTTGATTAAGCGTTTCGCCAATCCGTACGACGCCTCCATAAATTGGTCGTTTCAACAAGCCCGAATCAGACAATCTGCGAAAGTTTTTTACCGAACGGATTTTCCGTTCATGCGTCAAACCCAAACATGCAGGACCTGAGACACGCCTTGCGGCTATTCGCGAAGTCTCCCGGCTTCACAGCCATTGTGGTCATCACTCTCGCGCTAGGCATTGGCGCGAACACGGCCGTGTTCAGCATTATCTATGGAGCACTATTACGTCCGCTGCCCTACAAAGACCCGGACCGCCTCATCAATATTCTCGATTCGAGCACGCGCGAAAGCGAACTGGCTAAAATCTTCGCCAGCTACTCCGATTTCGAGGAGTTTTCGCGTCACGCCCGCACGTTGGAATCGATTGGGGCCGACACTTGGGCGGGCCGGCCCGGTGCCGTATTAACAGGTCGTGGTCGAACCAAGACGTACTTGACGATCCCTGTAACAGCCGGTTTCTTCAAAGTTCTCGGCGTGCCGCCCCAACTGGGGCGCACCTTCACGAATGCCGATCTTCACGGCGCTTGCGCCGTCGTCCTTAGCAATAAGTTTTGGCGCGGACCCCTCGGGTCCGACCCTCACATCCTCGGCCAATCGCTTTCGCTTGACGATCGATCCTGTGTCGTTCGGGGGATTATGCCTGCGACATTTGCTGTCTATCCGCCAGAAACGCAGATCTGGACGCTAATTCTGCCCAATGACGTGCGTCTGCGCAACGACTTCGGTGTATTTATGATCGCGAAGCTGAAGCCCGGCATTGGAATTGCCCAGGTCAGGGCCGAGCTTACGGCCTTGCACAAGGCGCTTCATGCGCACGACACAAACGGCGAGAAAGATTTCACTCCCTTGGTTTCCGGTCTTCAGGATCAATTCACCTGGCTCGCTGGCAGGAATCTGCGGACGACGCTTGCGGTCGTCTTCGCTTCGGTGATGTTGGTGTTGCTTATCGCGTGTCTTAACATCGCCAATCTGCTGCTCGGACGCTCCTTTGCTCGTAGCCGGGAGTTCGCCATTCGCGTCGCACTCGGATCCGGCGCTCGGCGTCTCGTGCGTCAACTTCTCGTCGAGTCCACTGTGCTTTCACTGGGGGGAGCGGCCGTCGGTATGTTATTCGCTTTTGCGGCCACGCGCTACTTCATACATCTCCAACCGGTAGAACTTCCCGTCGGTTCGGCAGTTTCCATCGGCCTTCCAGCGCTTGTTTTTGCTGCGGCCGTTTCTATTTTTACGGCAGTGATCTTCGCCATCACCCCGGCGTGGGCCGTCTTGCGTAGCGATGTCTTCTCAGGACTACGAGTAAGCGGTGCAAACATAGCGCCAGCGCGCCAGCGTCTCGCGCGCTTGCTCATTGGAGCCGAAATGGCGCTCTCCGTAATCCTGCTGGTCGGTGCGGTGTTGTTAATGCGAAGCGTAGTGAGCTTTGAATCAGCTCCGCTTGGCTTTGCACACGACAACATTTTCGCCGCCAACGGCTCGCTGCCTCACGGATATTACGATAAAGAAACTCGCCGGGTTGCCTTCTATGAAAGCTTGCAGCAACAGCTTTCTGATCTTCCCGGCATCACGAATGCCGCAATTGCCTCCACGCTTCCGCCCTATGGTTTAGGGTTAGGCACCGTCGATATAGCAGGCAAGCCTGTGTCCGACAACGCAAAAGTTCATGATGTGGGCGATGTAGCTGTCAGCCCGAAGTATTTTCGCCTGTTCGATGTGCCTGTTCGTCTCGGCCGCGTGTTCAATGAACATGATCGATTACGTTCCGACCACGTCGCGGTGATAAATGAAGCGTTCGCTCGCGAGTATTTTTCAAATCGCGCGCCCATCGGCCAGAAAATCCGAATCGGCGCGGAACACGAATGGGTCACTGTCGTAGGCGTCGTTGGAAACGAAAAGCGGCCCACGGTTTATGAAGAAATGAAGTGGATCGTGCAGCCGGCAGTCTACCGGCCAATAACTCAACATCCACCGGATTACTTTTCGATCGCGGTCCGAAGCCTTAGAGCGCAAACTGCTATCGGCCGCCAGATGGAACAAGCGATCGCGTCGGTCGACGGCCAAGCGGCTCTGGACGATGTCGAATCGATGCAAGCTCGCCTTGCGCCCTACCTGAAATATCCACGTTTCCGTGCGATTGTTCTCGGCGCGTTTTCGTGTTTGGCAGTGCTACTTGCCGCCGTCGGACTGTACGGAGTGCTCGCTCAATTCGTGGCGCAGCGTACGGCTGAGATTGGCATTCGCATGGCGCTCGGCGCTAAAACAAGCGATATCGGCGCGTTGATCGCCCGCGCAAGTGGCTCTCCGTTCTTGGCAGGCCTACTGGTCGGCCTGTTAGCTTCGCTCGCGCTCACACGCTATCTGAGCAGCCTGCTTTACGGCATCACGCCCACGGATCCATTTGCGTTCGCCGCAGTCATTCTTGTAATGCTTTTCGCCGCGATACTTGCAATGATGCTGCCCGCACGCCGGGCACTGCGTGTTGACCCCATGACTGCTCTGCGCAGTGAATAAGCTCCATTGTGTCTCTTGCGGCTGTAATTTAACTTGCTCTCGCTCACGCTTTGCAGTTATAACGGAGCGAAGAATGACTTGGACTTGGTTTGATCTTGCTTGGCCCTGGATCGGGTCGATTGCCGCAGCGATACTACTCATCCTGCTATTCGGCACGCAGGTATTGCGAAGCGATCTTTCTCTTACGCGATGGCGCGATCCTGTTTGGCTGTCTTGGTTGGCCGTCCCCATTTACATGCTTCACAACATCGAAGAGTACGGAATAGATCTGCTCGGGCGGACACATCAGTTTCCAAATGCACTATGTTCCACTTTGGGCATTGCACCATATCCAGCGTGTCCTGTGCCGCCACCGTTTTACTTGGCGGTAAATATTTCGCTGATTTGGGTAGCAGGGCCAATAGCCGCACTGCTCAGCCGGCGGCATCGTTTAATCGGTTTCGTTTTCTACGGCGTGATCATTATCAACGGTGTGACGCATGTTGCTCCTATGGTTCTCGGCAGGGGCTACAATCCGGGCGCCATTACTGCCCTTGTTCTCTTTTTGCCGTCGTTCGTTTGGGTGGCTCGCACTTGCTTTGGGCCAGGCCGAATCAGCTATAAAGGCTTGGCGGTAATAGTTGCGACAGGCGTGATTATCCACGTCGTCCTGATAGGATCGGTTTTGTCATTCATACGCGGAGCGATGGGTGACACCGCATTGGTTTCTATTCAGATACTCAATGCTATTTTGTTCCTTTTGATACCCTGGACCGCCGAGCGGCTTCTGAAGATGCGCCGGAATGACTTCCTGATAAGCGGCGCAACATCGGACTAACGGCGGCCTCTAAGCTTCATCCAGCGTCTTCTGGTCGTGCGATGACATACACTAGCACGTGACAGTTTTTCAGAAAGGGAGTTCCTACCATCAATGAAGAAATTCACGTTGCTCTCACTCGGCGGCATCGCGTTGTTGTGTGGGTTTGTGTCGGCGCAGCAGACGCAATCGGCGCGGCCGTGTCCGGCGGAGGGCTTCAGCGGGGGATTCAGTCGCGGCTGTCCACAAAAGCAGTTCGCCAACCCATCTGATATCTCAGCCATGATGGCGGCCATACCGGACAAGCCATTCGCGCCGCCCCAAAGTCTCCGTCACGTACTCGTTTTGTGCAAGGCCGTTGGCTTTGTCCACACCTCCATTCCGTTAGCGTCGAAGATGGTCGAATATCTGGGAGACAAAACTGGCGCATGGATGACCACCATCACTTATGATTCCGCGGCGATCACTGCGGAAAATCTGAAGCAATATGACGCGCTTTTTTTGGACAGCACTACCGGCGAGTTCTTAGATGACCTCAACGATAAAGCGGTAACGCAGGCGCGCAAACAGGCGCTTCTTGATTTCGTCAAAGGGGGAAAAGGTCTGGCTGGCATTCACGCCGCGACGGATTCTTATCACACCAGTCCGCGCCCCGCTTCACCCGGCGCTGCCGCACCCGCGCCCGTGGGCACTTGGCCCGAGTTCAACGAAATGATCGGCGGCTTTTTTAAATTTCACTGGCCCTACCCGACTCTCATCGCCGTCAAGATCGACGATCCGAACAGCCCGTTGACTTCCATGTTCCCGGCCAAGGGCTATGAGATTGTCGACGAAACTTACACCTTTGCACAAGACTCCTTCAGCCGGAAGCGCGTTCATGTGTTGACCAGTGTCAATTACCAGAAAATGAGCGCCGAAGACAAAGCCAAGGAACCGGCTGCCACGCGGCGCACCGACGGCGACTACGCATTGAGTTACATTCAGCGCGTCGGCAACGGCCGTGTTTTTTACGAAGCGCACGGCCACGATGAAAAGGTTTACTTTTTGCGCCCCTTTGTAGCTCACATGCTTGCCGGCATCCAATATGCAATCGGCGATCTCAAGGCGGATGATAGCCCCAGCGAGAAGTAGTGCTGAAACGCAATCGCGAAGTAGGATCTCACGCCGGCCGCACGTGTACTATTTCGGCACAAGACCGCTACTCGGTTTCGTGGTTCAACAAACGCAAAAGAAACCACGCCATCATCACGTCACACCTTCAGTAAACGAGATTTTAGTTGCATGACAAGGCTTATTACCTCCTTCTGTCGCTACTCGTTGTTTGTGGTCGCCGCGTTCGAAATTCTGCCTCTGGCGCCACATGCCCGTCTCGCCGCTCAGTCTGTGCCGCCGGCTCTCGAATCGCCTCCCGCGCGGCCACCCATAACCGGTCCACATGGCGAGAAACTCGTTGGCATGCCGAAATTTCACGATCCGGCTCCGTACGACATAGACGAGCATACCGGCTACAAGCAGATCTTCGATGGAAAGAGTTTTGCCGGGTGGGATGCCGACCTCAGCATCTGGCGCATCGAAGACGGCATCATGATTGGCGAGACGTATGAAGGAAAGCCAAAAGGCAACAACTACATCGTCTATCGCGGTGACAAAACTCGCGACTTCGATCTCAAGCTGCAGATGAAGATCGAAAAAGGTGGTGGCGGCGGCATTCAGTATCGAAGCATAACCGGCGTGCCATGGACTCGGCCTGCGCCCGCCGGCCAGCCGCCGTATGATCTCAAGTTCATGATGACTGGTCCCCAGGCGGACTTCTGGTTTCCCGTCAATGGCCGGTCCGCGTCGTACACCGGTCAATGGTATTCGGAAAACACTATGCAGGGCATCCTCGCCTATCGTGGTCAAGTAACGCAGGCGCTTCCAGGGCAAACCAATCGACTGGTGGCCAACATCGGCGACAAACAGGCGCTAGGGGGCTATGTCAAGGTCAACGAATGGAACGACTATGAAATCATCGCGCGCGGCGGAGTGATGATGCACATCATGAACGGCCAGTTGATGGCTGTCTTCATCGATGACAACAAGGATTCCGTCAATAACCAGCCCGGCTTCATCGGTTTCGAAATCGAAAGCCAGCCGTGCAAGATCTCGGTGCGCGACATCTGGCTCCGCAAGTTTGACTGATCTTTGACGCGTTAGTGTTTATGTAAATTCTCCAGTTCTTCCAAGCTGCGCGGCCAATCTGACCCTAGCAGCCGCGACAATCCCCGGTCCGCAAGCACTTTGCCGCCGGTCTGGCAATGCGCGCAATAATTCGTTTCATTATCGGCGTAGCGGATGCGCAGGATCTTGTGCCCGCACACCGGGCACGGCTCGCCATGGCGTCCGTGAACAGCCATGCCCTCACGAAAAGCGGTAACGTTCGCGGGGAAGTCTTCGCGGGCCTCCGCACGAAGGCGATCGATCCAAAGCTTCAGTGTCAATCGCGTCGCATCGAATAACCGCTGCCACTCCTCAGCCGTCAACTTCTGCGTTTGAGCGATCGGGGAGAGCCGCGCCCCATGCAGAATTTCGTCCGAATACGCATTCCCGATGCCGCTCAGAATACGCGGGTCTGTCAACGCTCGTTTCAACGTGTGATTGCTGGCGGTCAGAGCGGCGCGAAATCGTTGAAGATCGCTGCTGAAAACATCAACGCCGCCTGGATCAATGCTTCGCAGTGCTTGTTCTCCTTGGAACAGGTGTAACGCCGCCCGACGTTTTGTTCCCGCTTCCGTCAGCACGAGCGAACCCTCCGCAAAATCGAAGGAGGCCAGATTTTGCCGTCCCGAAAGCTTCGCATTTGCTTGCCGCCAATGCAATCGCCCAGCGATCATCAGGTGCAGCGCTAGCCAAAGATCACCGTCCAGTCCGAATACAATGCGCTTGCCAATATGGCTTAGCCCTTGCACGATCCGTCCTTCAGCGATCGCAAGCGGCGGGCTGGCGGTACGAAGCAGAAAAGGCGTTGCCACGCGAATGCGTTCGAGCGGCTTACCGGTCACGCGCGGCTCTAAAGCCTCAATGTACGCAAGAATGTCGGGCAGTTCTGGCACTCGACCAGCGTAAATGACTCTTGGATTTCACACGTTTTGCCAGGGCGTGTTTACGTTTCGATTCGGTTCATGGCCTCGGAAGTCTTGATCGCGCGCGGCAGCGCGAATCCGGCGATAATCAGCCAGATAAATCCCGGAAACCTCGTGAGAGGTATCAGCGGTAACAGTTTGGGGAAAACGATCTGAAGCCAGCTCAGCTCGCCAATGGCCGCAATCACCACTCCTACGATCGCGAGCCATTTTGGCAGAAGCCTCGCTAAGCCGGCCGACACCGATATACCGGCAATGAGGAGGCCGAATGGTACCGAAAAGCCTGGTCCTCCCAAAGCAAAAGCGAACCGGTAAAGCGCTTGTAGCAGCGGGCCTGCCTGTGCAATGCCAGGATAGGTCATCGTCCACAGAACCGATGACGCGGTAATCATGGTGAAAGCGGTTGCGAATCCTCCGAACAAAGCGATATTTGGACCAGCCGCCCGAACACCCAAAAAGCGCAATTGGCTCACCGCGGAGGCCGTGAAGAGCCCTAACGGAATGGCAGCGCCAAACTGAAAAAAAGCGCATAGCAGGACAGCCGAAGGCCGCGCTTGAAAGAATGCCGCAATGGTGTCGAGCGATTCAGCCGGCCCCGGAAAATAGGGTTTGCCTCCAAAGGCAGTCACAGGAAAGAGCCCGACAATAAATAAACCGACAAAAACGCAGGCAACAACGCCGATGTGCGGCCCGGCGTGACGCTTGTAGGAAGTGGAAGGGACGCTGGCAGTCATTGATGTGCCTCAGATTAATTCAGCTATGCAATCATTCTA